>Ga0105054_10001372_pt1 | contig 40192 bp, 19 predicted proteins | sample BON02_FD_78091 | JGI IMG/M metagenome (GOLD analysis project Ga0105054, IMG submission 78091) | Freshwater microbial communities from Lake Bonney liftoff mats and glacier meltwater in Antarctica - BON-02 (megahit assembly) | ecosystem: Environmental > Aquatic > Freshwater > Ice > Glacier...
CCTTGCCGCCGCCGCCGCCTCCGCCGGCCGGGCGCAGGCCGGCGGCCACGGCGGCGGCCTCGGCCATGGCCGGCCCCGCCGGGCCGAAGCCCTCGAGCAGCAGCGCGCGCAGCGCAGGGTCGGCCGCGGCCGCTCGCCCACCTTTGCGCCGCCGGCCTTGCGATCCGTGCCCGGCCGCGCGGACCGGGACGGGCAGCCCCGCGGCCGGCGCGCGCGGGGCGGGCGCGCCTGGCCGCGCACAAAAACAGACGGAGCTCGTCCTCCGCCGCCCGCGCCGCCCTGGTTTTTTTGTTTGGTTTGCTGCCGTCTGTCGCTGCGCGGCCCCCTGCCGCGGTCCGCCGCTGGCGCTGCGCGCCGCCGCCGCCGAACCTCGCGCCTGCCGCGCGCGCTGCTCGGGACGGGACGGGAGGGGGGGCGGGCAGGCGCGACCCAGCCCCTCCCGTCGTCCCGCCCCCGTGGGCGCTGGTACCGCCGCGGCCGCCGCCGCCGCCACCGCCGGCAGCCGCGCAGCGCGCCGCCGCCGCCGCCGCCGCCGCCGCCATCGTCTAGCGTGCGCGCCGACAGCGCCAATCCACCCTCGCTCGCCCCGCCCCCTTTTTGCGCCCTCTTCCCTCTCCCAGGCCCTCGCGTTACTACCGATTCAGACACGTCCCCGATCCAGAGACACCCGCGCAGCCGTCGTCTCATCTCCACTTGTCCGTCGACGCAGCAACAAAAGCAAAAAGAGCGCGCGAAGCACAGAGGGAGCGGAACGCGATGCAGTGCCTACGCGGCGCCCCCAAGGTGCGAATGGCGCACGCGCGCGAGGTCGGACTGTTGCGTCCGCGACGATCCCCGCCGGCTCTCGCCCCGTGGCGGTCGGACGGGGCCGTCGCATTCGCGGGGAAAGGAGAGGCGTTTTTTTTCGCTTCTCAAACTCGAGCGATAAAAAGAAATTTCCTTCTCGCCCCCTCCAACCCTATGGCACGTGGGCCCCTGCCTGCCGGGCGTGGCAGGCCCCGCTCGTGACATCGCGCCCGCGCCGTGCTGGGATCGCCCCGTCGGGGGGACTTTGGAAGAGAGGGGAGGGAGCTCGACTGGAAAAAATGGGAGCGACAGAGGAGGGTCCGAACGCCTGCCCTTCCTGTGTCTCTCGCACGCGCGCGCGTCCAAACCTCCAGGCTGCTGCCCGGACGACGCACAGACCCCGCCCCTCACGCACACGACGTCCCTCTTCTCCCACCCGCGCCCGCACCCCAACAAACAAACAAACAAAAAATCAAACACACAGCCCGCCTGCGGCGGCAAGGCGGCGTGCGCCTCGTCGCCGTCGCCCGCCGTCGTCGCCCCGACGCCGCCGCGCGCCGCCAGCAGCGCCGCCGCCAGCGTGAGCGGCCGCCCCTCGGCCGCCGCGCGCGCGGGCGGCATCAAGGGCGCCTTCGAGGGGCTCGGCGGCCCCATCAACGTCAGCGCCGCCGCCGCCGCCGCCGCCGGCTTCTTCTCCGGCGACGCCAAAAAGTCGGCCGCCGCCGCCGCCGCCGCCGCCGCCGCCGCCGCGTCCTCCTCCTCCTCCTCGTCCTCGTCGCCTGGCGCCGACCGCTCCAAGGGCCTCTGGACGCGATGCGACAAGTGCGGCGTCATCCTCTACGTCAAGCACCTGAAAGAGCACCACCACATCTGCTTCGGGTGCAACTACCACCTCAAGATGACCTCTGCCGAGCGCGTCGAGCACCTGATCGATCCCGGCACCTGGCGCCCGCTCGACGAGCTCATGAGCGCCGTCGACCCGCTCGAGTTCAGCGACCAGAAGCCGTACCCCGACCGCGTGCGCGACTCGCAGCTGAAGACGGGGATGCAGGACGCCATCCGCACGGGCACGGGCCTGCTGCACGGCATCCCCGTGGCCCTGGCGGTCATGGAGTTCGGCTTCATGGGCGGGTCGATGGGGAGCGTGGTCGGGGAGAAGCTCACCCGCCTGATCGAGTATGCGACGCAGGGCGGCCTCACGCTCATGGTGGTTTGCACCTCGGGCGGCGCGCGCATGCAGGAGGGGATTTTCTCGCTGATGCAGATGGCCAAGATCAGCGCCGCGCTGCACGTGCACCAGAACTGCGCGGGCCTGCTCTACGTGGCCATCCTGACGTCGCCGACCACGGGCGGCGTGACGGCCTCGTTCGGGATGCTGGGCGACGTGATTGTCGCCGAGCCGCAGGCCATCATCGGGTTCGCGGGCCGCCGCGTGATCGAGCAAACGCTCAACGAAGACTTGCCGGACGACTTCCAGACGGCCGAGTACCTGCTCGACAAGGGCCTGCTCGACCTGGTCGTCCCGCGCAGCTTCATGAAGGGCGCGCTCTACGAGATCGTCGACTTTTACCGCGCGGCGCCGTTCAGGCGGCGCGGCGCCGTGCCGTTCGGCGTGCAGCGGGGCAGCTACGGCCTGACGGGCGAGGAGAAGATGCGCCGGCGGTTCCGCGACTGGGCGTCCGAGGCCAACGCCTCGGCGCCCGCCGAGAGCCCCGCGTTCGAGGACCTCGTCGCGTCCTACACCACGCTCTGCGCGGCGGGCGAGGCCGCCTCGGGCCTCGACGTCGCCGACGCCGTGCGCGCGCCTGGCGCCGCGGGCGGCGAGGCGGTGCTGGCGGCGGCGGTCGAGCTGGCGCGCGGCAGCGTGGTCGAGTGGGTCGAGGCGCAGGACGCGCTGCTGGCGTCGCGCAAGGACGGGCGGGCGCGCGAGGGGGACTTTGTGTTCCGCGTCAAGCCGCTGGAGCCGGCGCTGCGCCAGTAGGGTGGAGGTTGTTTTGACGCGCTTTTTGTTTCGATTTTTTTCCTTCTGTGGCGGCGGCGGCGGGTGTTTCCGGGCGGGGCGGGGCGGCGACGGCCGTTTTTTGCGCTCCCCCCAAACCAAAGCCGCGTTTCCTTCCCTGTACGAGCAACAACCACACCCTTGCACACACACACGCGCGCGCCGACCCCACGCACAAACCCCACCACACCTGCGCTGCTGTCCTTGTCCTCTTTTTCTTCTCGAGTTTTTACGCGCGCCGTCTTCTCGCTCGCCAGGCGGCGGCGAGGGGTGGGTGGAGGGCCGCGCGCGCGCGCCCTCGCCACCCACCCGCCCTTGCTCCAAACAAGGACACGCGCCCGCGCTCCGGGGCGCGCCTAAATTTTGAGCGACGCAGCGTTTGTGGCGGCACCTAGACGAGACGTGTGTCGATTTTTGCAACATGAGGCCTGTTCGCCGACGGGTCTTTCGCCCCTCCAGGGGTTGGGCAAGCGGCGCCGCAGACATTTAGAGCGAAATTGGCGCATTCCCGGAATTCATGTTGCAGCTCGGCCTTGAGCCGACACACCAGCTCGGACAAACGTGCACTGCACCGAAGCACGACCTGCACCCATCGCACCACCACCCAGGCCCTCGTCGACCGCGTGCAAGGGATCACGGAGCGAGACACAAGCGAAAAAATCCCCCCCTCTCGCTCGTCAATCGCGCCAAGGCGCCGCTCAGGGCCCCGTCCAGGGGAGCGCCACGAGTCGATCGCCCACGAGACATCGCTGCTGTCGGGCTCGCATCGATCCACAAGGAGGCGAGAAGGCCCGCGCGCGCCAGGGCGATTCCCTGCCGCCGACGTCGCCGCCGCCGCCGATCCACAGGAGCCCGCCGTGCGAGACAGCGACAGCGACCGGGGCCGGGCGCCGCCGGTCTCGAGTGGCAGAGAGTGACCAGGCGGGGCGTAACCGTCTCACCCACGGCCCGCGCTCTCTGGCGCGCCGGACGGGCCCGCCGCCTTGCAGCCCGCCGCCGCCCGTGACGCCAGAGTAGAGGGCGTCCCACAGGCGTGGGGTTGGCACCAACGCGCGGCTAGAGACGGCGACTGCGGCGACTGCGGCGACTGCGGCGGGAAACGTCGCTCCCGCCCGGGCGAGCTCGCTCAGCACCCCTCCAGCCGCGCGTTGGTGCAGCCACCAAAACGACCGACATCCCTCTGGCGTCATGGGCGGCGGTGGGCAGCAAGGCGGCGCGAGGCGATGGCGAGGACCCCGAGCGGCGGCCTGACGGCGCCCTCGGGGCCCCCCCCCGCCGCGCGCCTCAGCACAAACCGCGTCGCCGCGCCGCGCCATGCCCCCCTCCCCGACACGCCCCCCGCCAAAAACACGGACGCGGCAGGGCTGCTCCCGCACGACAGGGGCTCCCGCGCCAGCCGGATCGAGATGGAGCCGACCGCCTCGCTCGACACGGCGAGCAGTGGCCCGCGCAGCTCCGCACAGTCTCGATCCGCCCGCGCGCGAATAAGGGCCCCTCGGCGTGGCCGCCGCCCCCCTCTCGTCCTTTATCGTGCTGCGCACGCGGAAGAAAGGGTGGGGCATGTCGCCGCCCTCGTACGGCGGCTCGGACGTCCAACTCGTCCCCCCGCGGCCCGCGCTCTCCTGGCGCGCCGGACGGGCGCGCGCGACGGCCTGAAGCGGACGACGGTTGATCTTTGAGGCGCAACACGGCGCGCAACAGGGCGCGGCAGGCGGCTCCCCGTAGAAAACAAACGGTCTCGCCGAGAGCTTTTGCGCGCGCCCCCCTGCTCGCCGCGTTGCGCGCAAGCCCACAGCAGACTTTGCGCTTCCAAGTCGTCGCGCGCGCCCGTCCGGCGCCGCCAGAGAGCGCGCGCCTTTGGGTCACGAGGTACGCCTCCGAGGGCCGCCGCACGAGGGCGGCGACACGCCCACCTTTTTTCCGCGCGCCTCTCTCGACCTACGACGACGACGAGGGTGGGGAGGGGGCGGCGCCGCGGGCCATGCTGCACTTTGCGCCCCGGCCCGCGCTCGCGCGCGCACGCGCCGTGCTCGGGGAAGGGGTGGGAGCTCACCCTCGACCGCGCGCGGCCCGGACCCGGCCGCCGCCGTCGCGTCGTTGCGCAGCGCCAAGCCTCCCCTCAAGCCCGGACGCGACGGGGCTGCGATCTGCTCGACAGGGCCCTTGCGCGAGATCGACCGTTCGGCGCCGGGATCGGCGTGGGACGCCAAAGATCGCCCGGTGCGGGGAGTCGGGAGATGGGTGACTGCCGTCGGCCACGCCACGAGGCGCTGCGCGTAGAGTCCTCTGCGCGCTGACCGCGTCCGAGGTCGGCGCGTCCGCCGCCTGCCGATCAGCCGCGGCGCAGCCGAGGCACGCGGCCGAGGGTCGCGCGCCGCGGCTGCGACCCCCGCAAGCGCTGGAACCCGACCTTGGCGCGCGGCTGGCACGGCTGGCGCTCTACGCGCTGCGCCTCGTGGAAGTGGGCCTCGGGCAGTCACCCCCTTCCCGACCCGCGGACACCCGATGCGGCCGTCGCACGCTCCCACGTCGATCCCGGCGTCATGCCTGGGCGACCGAGCGCTGGGGGTCGAATCTGCGCGACAGGGGGCTTGCGCGACGCCCGAACGGTCTTGGGATCGACGTCGGAACAACGAGCGGGACGCCCCCCGTCGGGCGCGGGGGTCCGGGGGATGGTTGACTGCCGTCGGCTCACGCCACGAGGCGCAGGGCGCTGCGCCTTGTGGACTCGTCGTCGGCCTGCCCACCCATCTCCCGACCCCCACGCCCGACGTGGCCGTCTCAAACGTTGTTCCTCGATCGTCGATCGCGGCGTCCCTTGCCGGCGACCAAGCGACTGGTCGAGACAAGTAGGAAACGTCCTCCCACCAGGGGGAGCACGCCCCCCCGCTCGCCCGCCCGCGGCCATCACCACGCACGAATCGCGCGGTGATGAGCGCTCGTCACGGCCGTTGCGGGCGTGCTGATGGCCGCGGCCGGGCGGGGGCGTGCTCCCGGTGGCGAGGGCGTCCTACGTGTTGTACCAGGCAGGCATCAACGCCCGGCGACCTCGCGCTGGCCACGCTGTTCGGCGCCGGGATCGGCGTGGGGGAAGTGAGTGCGTGTTGGCCCGGTGCGGGGGGTGGGGAGTTGGGTGACCGCCGTCGGCCACGCCACGAGGCGCTGCGCGTAGAGTCCTCCGCGCGCTGACCGCGTCCAAGGTCGGCGTCCGCCGCTGGAACCCGAACTTGGCGCGCGGCTGGCGCGGCTGGCGCTCTACGCGCTGCGCCTCGTGGTAGTGCTCGTGGCAGTGCTAGTCCAGATCGTCACCCCCATCCCGATTCCCGCACCCGACGCAAGCGCGCGCTTCCACGTCGATCCCGGCGTCTGTCCTGCCGGCGACGCAGCGCTGGTCCAAAAAGGCGCCCTCGCCCGGCGACGCAGCGCTGGTCCAAAAAGGCGCCCTCGCCCGGCGACGCAGCGCTGGTCCAAAAAGGCGCCCTCGCCCGGCGACGCAGCGCTGGTCCAAAAAGGCGCCCTCGCCCGGCGAGCACGGCCCCCGGTCGAGGGCAGGTGGCCCGCGGCGCTCCGAGTGCTCAGCCGCGCCCTGGGGGAGGGGGGAAGCGGGGGGGAAAGACGCCAGCGTCCTACGTCGTCGCCGACGACGGTCGGGTCGCGGCCGCGGTCATCAGCGCGTACAGGACGGTACGGGCGATCGCGCACACTTCGTCGGCGCCGACGCCTCGCATCGTCCACTGCGCGCTGATTTGGCGCGGCCGCGCCCCCGCCGGTCGTCGGCAACGGCGTAAAAGGCGCGAGCATCCCCCGCCCCTTCCCCTCTCCCCCCGGGGCGCGGTTGAGCACCCGCCCACCCCCGGCCGGCCGCGGCCATCCGCGCGTGCCGCACGACGCGGGCGGTCGCGCACGTTGTCGTCGTCTCAACGCTGGCGACGACGGCCGCGACGAGCGCCGGACGCGCCGCCTCTGCCAGCGTCGCGACTAACACGATGTGCGCGGCCCGTGTCGTGCCTGTGCGCGCGGATGGCCGTGGCCAAAAATGGCCGCCTCTCCCGGGGCGTCTGTTCGTGCCGCGCGCGCGCCCATCTCAACGTGAGAGCCGAGGACGAAGAGGACGAAAACGTGCATGTACAAGGATGTAAAAACAAGCGTGTAGCGCCCCTCTCTGTCAATGCAGCGCCAACTTGCTATTATCGCCCCCAACGCATCGCATTGTCGGCTTTTGTCGACAATCGGCAAAAGAGGGAGCGATGACGACAAAAAAGACGAGGGATTTGTCATCGAGGGCAAACGAAAAGGCGGGAAGGCGACAGAAATAGAGCATCTTCAAGCGGACGCCGCGGACGCAGCGGCGGCGGCTGTTGACGAGGGCGAAGCGGCGGCGGGGGGCGGGCTGCCGCCGCCGCCGCTGCCCGCGCCGGCGCCGGCGCCGGCGCCGGAGCCGGCGCCGCCGCCCTCGCCCTCCTCGCCCTCGTTGTCGCTGGCAAGCAGCACGGCGTCGTCGTCGCTGGCGGCCGAGGCCGGGGCGGCGCTGCCGGCGGCCTCGGCGTCGGCCACGCTGAGGCCCTGCAGGGCGCGCGCGGCGTCCTCGGCGGCGGCGGCGTCGTCGTCGGCGCCGTTCTCGCCGCCGTCGCCGCCCACGGCTCCGCCGCCGCCGCCGACGTCCGCGGCGCCGTCGTCGTCGTCGTCCTCCAGCTCCCCCTCCTCGCCCAGGAGCCTGTGGCCCCGGACCGCCGCGGCAGGCCCGTGGTCCTCCTCTTCCTCCTCCTCCTCCTCCTCGAGCGCTCCGTACCGGTGGAACACCGCGGCGGCGGCGGCGGCGCCGTCGCCCGAGCTGCCGAGGCCGCCGCCGCCCTCCCTGTCGCCGCCGCCCCCGCCACCGACGCCCGCCGCCGCCGCCAGACGCTCGAGGTCGGCGCCAAACACGCCGTCGCCGCCGCCCCCGTCGCTGTCGAGCGCGCCGATCTCCACGCTGCTCGGCCTGCCGCACGCCCACGCGCCCACGTCCTCGGCCGCGTTGGCGTCCGCCACCTCGCCGGACGCGAACGACGCCCAGGCGCCGCTCTCCGCCAGCAGCGCGGCGGCCGCCGGCGACGTCGCCGCCGCGTCGAGCAGGATGTTGGCGACCTGCGTCACGTGGCCCAGGTACCCCGCGCGCAGCGGGGCCGGCGCGGGCGCCTGCCCGGGACGCGGCTCGGGCCGCACCTCGCGCGGTAGGCGCGCGAGCCACTCGGGCAAGGCGCACGGCGGGCCGAGCAGGTGGCGCGCGGCCGCGTCGCCGCCGCGCGCCAGCAGCGCGAGCACGACGCTGCCGAAGGCGTGGTGCAGCAGGTTGTGGAAGGGGAAGGCCTCGAAAAGGCGCATGATCGCGGGGATGGCGCCGGCAGAGGCGAGGCTCTCGGCGGCCGGGGGCCCGCCCGCGCGCAGCAGGGCGGCGAGCAGCTCGACGGCGCGCAGGCGCGCGCGGCCGAGCGGCGGCGACAGGCGCCCGTAGGTTGTCTCCTGTCGGAAGGCCGGGTCGGGGCACGCTGGCTCGGCCGCTTCTGCTTCCTCGTCTGTTTTTTCTTCTCCCTCTCCTCCCTCTCCTTCTCCCTTTTCTTCGCCTTCTTGGCCCGCCGCGTCGTTGCCGTTGTTGTTGTCGTCGTTGTTGGCGGCGGCCTCGCCGCCGTCGTCGCCGTCGTCGTCGCCGGCGCCCGCGTCCGAGTCCTTGGCGGGCTGGGCGTCGGGCCCGGCCGGGCCGGCGGCGGCGGCGGGCCGCTTGGCCGAGGCCGGCGCGGCGCCGTTGGCGGCGGCGGCGGCGGCCAGAGGGGCCGCCGCCTCGTCCGGGCCCGCCTGGGCCGCCGCCTTTTGGGCCGCCGCCTTCTGGGCCGCGTCTCCGTAGTCGGTGAGGAAACGCACGAGCGCGGGGACGTAAGCGAGCACGGCGGCGAGCGTTTCGGCGCTGGGTCCGCCGTCGTCGGGCCCGCCTCCGCCGCCGCCGCCGCCGCCCAGGCCGTCGTCGCCGAGGCCGCCGCCGCCGCCGCCGCCTCCCTCGCCGCCTCCCTCGCCGTCCTCGCCGGCCCCCTCCATGGGCTCGTCGCCCATCAAACCGCCGCCCAGCATGCCGTAGTCGCCGCCGCCGCCCGTTCCCCCGCCGATCACCATCTGCGAGCGCCGGGGCTCGAGCAGCGCGGCGCACACCTCGAGCGCCGGCAGCAGCTCGTCCGGGTGCTGCGGCTGCGGCTGCGGCGGCGGCGGCGGCGGCGGCGGCGGCGACGTCTGCTGCTGCTGCTGCTCTGGTCGCTGCGCCTTGTCGGCTGTCGCTGTCGCTGCTGTTGTTGCTGCTGCTGCCGCTGCGCCTGCTGCTGCTGTGCTTGCCACCCGCTCGGCCGCCCCCGCCTCGGTCCTGGCGGCTCGTCCTTCTGCGCCGGCCGCCGTCGCTCCTGCTGCTGCTGCTGCTTCCCCTGCCGCTGCTGCCGTCGTTGCCGATGCCGCCCCCTCTGCTCCTGCTGCTGCTGCTGCTGCTGCCGTCGCTGCCGATTCGGCTCCCCCCGCTGCCGCCGCCGGCGCCTCCGCCGCAGGGTCCCCCGCGCCGCCGCCGCCGGGCCGCGCCTCGCCCGCGGCCAGCGGCAGCACGCGCCCGAGCAGCCGCGAAACGCACTCTGGCCGCGACAGCCGCGCCGCCAGCGCCGAGGGCTGCGTGTGCGCGATGGCCGTGAGGATGTCGGCCGCGTTGGCGCGCACCTCGGCGCAGTAGGCCGGGTCGTGCACGGCCGCGCCGCTCTCGTCGAGCACCCCGGCGTCGGCGTCGGCGCCGCCGCTCCCGCTGCCGCTGCTTCGCCGCGCGCCCCCGTCCTCCTCCGCCGCCGCCGCCGCGTCCTCCTCCGCCTCCCCCGCGTACGCCATGCGCGCCAGCAGCGCCTCCACCAGCGGCGTCTCCGCCAGCCACTGCGTGTGCGCGGGCAGGAACATCATCGCGCTCTGGTCGTCCGCGCCCGCCAGCCGCCGCAGCACGTCGGCGACGCCGCCCGTGCCCGCGTGCCGGACCATCGCCCGACAGACCAGCCCCTCGCCGCGGAACGAGAGGTACTGCATCATCTCCCCTGTTCTGCGCAGCAGCAGGGCGCCCGCCACGCGGCCCAGGTACCCTGCCGCGCGCGGCGGAATGGGAGGCGGGCGCCGCAGCGGCGAGAAGAGCAGGTCGAGTAAGCGCTCGTCGGCCACCAGGGCCTCGAGCACAGAGTCCAGCTCGCAGCAGAGCACCTCGCAGGCGGCGAACGGCAGCTTGTAGAGGCGCTTTGGGTCGGCGAGGCCGTCGAGCGGGGTCTCGTCGACGAGGTAGCGCAGGAGGGCCTCGACGGTGGAGGGCTCGCTCAGGCTGTCGTTCAGGTTTTTGTGGGGTTGAGGGGCAGATGGGGGCGCGTGTGAGAACAAGGCGGCGTCGTCTGGCCCGGCGTCGGCGTCGGCGTCGGCGCGCGCTGCCGCTGCGCGCGGCGCCGCTGCCGCCCCGCTTCTCTCTCTCTCTTCTCTCTCACGCGCGCACAAAGGGCACATGACGCATCGGCGACGGCGAGGAATCACGCCTGCAAGGCCTGGGCTGTCGAGGCAATTGGACGCGGGCGCGTCCACGCCCCATCGACGCGTTCAAACTTGAAACTCACAACCGCAGCAGCCGCTCGTTGAGGCTCTTGCACTCCTGGATGATGTCGTCCTCATCGAGCAGCTCCTCGAGGGTGAACGACTCCTTGGACAGGATTTGCTGTGGTGGGGGGTCGATGGTGGATGGCGGGGGGCGGAGGCACGAGGCGCGCGTGAGAGGAGAGAGGAGGGCAAGACAGGGAGGAACAGGGGAGAGGGGGGCTGCTCTCACCTCGATGGGCGACGGCTGCGCGAACGACGCGACCTTCCAGTACGACATGGCGACGGCGTCAAAGAACGCTGCGCGCCCCAGGCGCGGGGAAGGGGGGCGCCCCGCGCGCGCGCAGAGGCAAGAAGAGGGAGGAGCAAGGGAGCTCCTGTTGCTGTGAACGCCCGTCGAGTGTCCTTGTTTGGTTTGTGTGAAGCGGGGGGTCGGGCGACGATTGGTTATGGGCGCGGTGATGGCGATTGCGCCTTTGCACACGCGCGTTGTGGAACAGCAAACTTGCTCTCGGGAGGGAGGCCGGGGTCGATCCTTTGTGTGTTTTGGGACAGACCATCAGATGGGCGAGCAAGCCATCAACGAAAACGCGGGCTACATTGGCACGCAACGAAGTCACCTGCACCACACTTCACACAACAGTACTACAACTTGCCGAAAGAACACTTTGCACGCACAAGAAACTTGCTGTCCGACACTCTCGCCTACCGCCGCCCTCCTCCTCCTCTTCGTCTCACTCTCGCGCGCGCGCTCAGCGACAAGGGTCCTTCCGCTCTCGTCAAGCCATCGATCGCGCGCGCCAGCACCGGCACTCGCCCCGCAGACAGGCGAAAGGCCCCAGCGCCGCCGCCGCCGCCGCCGTCGCGCGCGAGCAAGCGAACGCCGTCGCCGTCGCAGGAGCGCGCGCGCGCTGTCCCCGACCGCGCCAGGCGGGCCGCGAGACAGTCAGAGAGAGACGCAACCCGTCCCCCCCCCGCGCCCGCCCCTCCTCAATGGACCGCGGCGCCGCCGCCGCCGGCGGCGCCACGGCCATGCCCGACCCGGCCGGCGCCACCTTCGCCGTCGAGGGCGAGGACCACGCGCTCGCCAACGCGCTCCGCTTCTTCCTCAACAAGGACCCGCGCGTGTCCTTTGCGGGTTACTCGATGCCGCACCCGACCGAGGAGGTGGTCAACGTGCGCGTGCAGACGACCGGTGAGCTTTCAGCGATTGGATCCGGTTGTTTGGATTTCGTGTGTTTGCGTTTTTGGGCTGTCGCCGCGCCCCCCCCCCCCCCCCCCCCCCCCCCCCCCCCCCCCCCCCCGCCCCCCGGGGGCGACTGAGCGTGCCCCCGTCTTTCCAACTCCCTCCCGCCTCTCTTTGTCCCCCCAAATGAAACGACCCACAGGCCAGATCTCGGCGACCGAGGCCCTGCAGTCGTCGTGCACCGAGCTCCAGCGCGTGTGCGACCACGTCCTGGCCGTCTTTGACCGGGCCGTGGAGGAGCACCAGGCGGCGGCGGCGGCGGCAGGCAGCGGCGACGCGGCAGAAGCGGCAGCGGCCCCCGTCCCGCCGCCGTCGTCGGGCAAGCGGCCTTCGTCGTCGTCCAAGAAGCGGTGACAGTAGGCAAAGCACGTGTAAACATGAAAACAGAGATGCTGGTGATTACACGCAAGGGGGGGGCGATGAAAGGAAAATACGAGAGAAAGACGAAAGGAAAAAAGCGGGGAGAGAGGCGCCTCGCGAGGGGGAGGAGGGGAAATAACGAAACGAGGAAGGATCGGGGGCTAGGGCCAACGACAGTGGGGGGATGGAGAGGAGGGAGGAAAAGCGGCGATGTTGTTGTTGGGTTGTTGGTGTGGGAAAGCCGTCTGGGTCCATCCGGGGAGACGCAAAAGAGAAAAGGCCGCGAGCCGACCGTGTGCGGCGCGACAAAAAGCGCTCTCTGCGAAAGGGGGCGAAAAACATGGCGGCGCCTTCCTTGTCTCTCTCTCTCTCGGGCTGCCGCCGGTCAGTGCAGCATGAAGAAGGGGCGGTCGACCGCGCGCACGAACGCGGCGGCGGCGCTCAGCTGCGGCAGCTGGTGCTGCTGGTGCTGCTGCTGCTGCTGGCGGCAGGCGCCGCCGACGCCGCACGACAGGGCGCCGGCGTCTCCGCCGTCCTCCGAGACGCGGCGCAGGACCGGCGTCTTGGTCACGGCCTCGGCCATCGACGAGTCCAGGAAAGCGCGCAGCATCGCCGAGGCAGACGACGACATTTTTGCTGTTGCTGGGTGGTTGGTTGGTTGGCGGCGGCGGCGGCAGTTTCCTCGTCCGGGCGAAGCGTCCTAGTCGCTCGAGTGCAAGCGGAGGCAGACGGCGGCGCGCGCTCGTTGGTGCTGAACAGAAACGAAGAGGGGACGATCTCGCGTGCGGATCAGACTATCTGGACGGGCCTGACGTCGCGGGTCGCGCTGCGGCCTGGGGCTGCGGATGTGGCGGGGGGTAGGGAAGGAATGGCAGCGCGCGAGAAGCCGAGGCGAAGTTGGGGGCCGACGACACACTTTTGCGCTTTTGAGTTGGGGGGCGCGTGCTCTCTCTCTCTCTCTCTCTACGTGCGTGTGAGAAAGTCGGGTGCTCTCGAGTGTTTTGGTTTTGTTGGCGTGGTCGACAAAGTGTGCATGTGTGAGGGAAAGCGTCGAAGGCGGGGCTCTCTCTTTGGAAGACCCTCCTCCCCCTCTCCCTCTCTCGCCGCTGGAAAACTCCCCCCTCACCCCCCTCTCTCCCCAACAAGAACAGCAAACGCCTCGCCCCCCCTGACAGGTCACCAAACATCCGACCCCTCTTTCTGACACAAGCAGATAGAGAGAGAGACACAGAGAACAACAAGAGGGCGCAGCCAAGGGCGCAGCGCAGCCAAAGTCTCTGATCAGAAAAGAGAAGCAAACGCGGCAGCCATGGGCATCCCCCGCACCATGATGGCGCACGCCGTCACCAAGCTGGAGCTGCCGAAGACGCGCCAGAGCCGGAACAAGGGCGTGAGTAGCGCGCAGCGGACGTTTCCTCGTCAATCCCTGGTCCACCGCAGCTGCAGCTCGAGGAGGGGGAGAGAGAGGCCGCCGTTCTGGCCCCCTCTCTCTCTCTCGCGCGCGCGCGTGATTGCTTGATCGCCGACGGCGGACGAGCGCGCGCGCGCTGTTGAATCGCTCAGACAGACCGCCGCGCCGCACGACGACAGATCGGGCGCGCTCAGCCCGGGGGCTTCTGAGAAGCGGCGGCGGGCGGCGAAGCGCGCAATCGCCGTCCCTACGTCCCCGCCCCTCTCTCGCCGCGGCCCCCTTCCCCCCGCCCCCGCTCAACCCCCCCCCAAAACGCGTCGCGCGACCCATCTCTTCAACCCCCCCAAACCCCCCTCAACAACAACAAACGACAGCGCCTGCACAAGGGCCGCAAGCTCGCGCACGAGCTCATCCGCGAGGTCGCGGGCCTGGCCCCCTACGAGAAGCGGCTGATCGAGCTGCTCAAGGTGGGCAAGGACAAACGCGCGCTCAAGGTGGCCAAGGCCAAGCTCGGCACGCACCTGCGCGGGAAGAAGAAGCGCGAGGAGATGAGCCAGGTGCTGCGCAAGATGCAGAGCAAGAGCAAGTAGAGGGGGAGAGGCGCTTTTTTTGCGCGCAGGCAAACGGGCGAGGCAGGCGACGGAGGCGAGTTTGGGCGGTCTCTTTTTCTTCAGACCCCAGCAGCCGCCGACGACGACTCCTTGCCCCCCCCTCTGCCTGCCTTGTCCGCCCGGCGTTATTCGCGCGCGGCTTGTCGTGTGTTGTAACTTTTCGAAGGCTTTTGCCGTCTCCCCCGTCTTTTTTGGCGCCCGCAATCTTCCCTGACGCGAGCCGCGGCCGTGTCCCAGTCGAGGGGGACCCGCTCCCTCTCGCCTCGAGAGTCTCGATACGCTCGGAGATGGAAATCGATTACAAACGTCGGTCAGAAACCCCTCGTGGGAAGACCAGGGAAGAGAAAACAACGAAAGGCAAGAACGGCGGCGAAAACAGAAACACCGCCGGGCGCTCCTCTTGTCGTCTCTCTGCCCAGACAGACCCCCCCCAAAAAAGAACCTTCCTACTTGCTGTTCTCCGCGACGAACTTGAGGCCCTTGTCGATCGAGGCCAGGAGCTCCGGCTTCATGGCCGCGAGCGCCTCGCGCTCGTAGTCGGTCATGGCGCCAAGGCCGTGCACCGTCTCGACGCCGTCGGGGCCCAGCTTGACCTTGGACGCGAAAAAGGGCACGTCGGTCTGTTTTTTTGGTTTTTGTTTGTTTGTTTGTTTGTTTGTTTGCTTGTTTGTTGTTGTTGTGAGAGTCGTGCGATGCAAGTTGTTTCGAGTGGGAGATGTGGCGAGGGAGGGCGAGCGACGGCGTGTCTGTGCGAAAAAGGAGATCCCGAAGAAACAGTTTGCGAAAGATGAAGGGAACCGGCGACGTGGGAAAAAAGCATTCAACGCACCACCGTCGACTCGACGTACGCGCACTCGGTCGCCACGTGCCCGGCCAGGCCCCGCAGGCACGCGTCCGCGAACAGCGCCGCCGCGTACGCCATCGACAGCGTCGCGCTGCCCTTGCCCGCCTTGGCCGTCACCACCTCGGTGCCGCCGTCCTGCGTGCGCCTCGTCAGCGCGTCGAGCGCGTCGACCGACAGGCGGTTGGCGGCGCCGACGGCCGGCGTCGCCTGGCTGAACAGCGGCAGAATCGTGATGCCGGCGTGCCCGCCGACGACGGGCACGTCCACCTGCGACACGTCGAGCCCGGCCTTCTCGGCGAAGAAGGTCTTGGCGCGCACCACGTCGAGGGTGGTCACGCCCAACACCTTGCGGGGGTCGTAGACGCCGGCGCGGCGCAGCGTCTCGGCGGCGATGGGCACGGTGCTGTTGACGGGGTTGCTGATAATGTTGAGCAGGGCGCCGGGGCAGTGCTTGGCGCACGCCTCGATGAGGCCCTTGACGATGCCGGCGTTGATCTGGCGTTGATCGGACGGACGGTGGCGTTTTTGGTGTTGGTAGTGGGTTTTTGGTTGCGTGGTATTTCTTGTCGGCGTTTTCGTCGGCGGGAGCGGAGTGGCGGGTTGTTTTTTTGGCCGCTTCGATCTGTGTGGGCGCGCGCTTGGCCCGCTGCTCTGACCCGCTTTGCTCTCTCTCTCTCTCACCTTGAACAGGTCGTCCCGCGTCATGCCCGGCTTGCGCGGCACGCCCGCGGGGATGATGACCAGGTCGCACCCGGTCAGCGCCTCGCCCAGGGAGTCGGGCCCCTCGTAGCCGACGGTCTTGGCCTTGGTGTTGACGTGGCTGACGTCGGCGGCGACGCCCTTGGTGCCGCCGATGTCGTAGAGGGACAGGTGGGTGACGTGCGGGTTCATCTGCGTCCGGGGGGGGGTGTTTTTTTGGTTGGGGGGGCGGCGGCGGTGGGTTGGTCGGCGGCGGCGATGGGTCGGTCGGCGGCCGGCGGCGTCTCGGGAGAGAGGAAACACCAAACGGCGCACGAGATCACGCGCGCGCCCGCCGCTCGCCCCGCACGCCGCTTTGAGCTCAGTCGCGTCGGCCTCACGCGCGCCCGCGTGATCCGTTGAAGGCGCGTGCCCGTTCAGGAGGACACGGGGGCTCCAGACGGCCCCCGCCTCTCTCGTCGACTGCCCAGATCAAGAACAACTCGTCCGCGCACCTTCATGAGCATGGACAAGGGCTGGCCGATACCGCCCGCGGCGCCGAGCACGGCCACCTTGCGGGGCTTCGCCGAGGCGGCAGCGGCGCTCGCGGCGAACGTGCGCTGCACGTTCTTGAGCAGGTTGATGACCTGAGGGGCGCGCGCCATCTTTGCTCTCTGTTGGTGCTCTTTTTTGTCGTAGGGAAAGAGAGGCAGAAGGACGCTCGTTGTGCGTCTTGGGGGTGAGGGTGTGTGTGTATCTGCAGCAACCGAGGTGCGGGAGGACCGCGGAATCGAGAGCGACAGCGGCGGCGGCGGGAAAGCGGCGGCGGCGGGCGCTCGGCGTCCGCCGTCTCGAGGCGCTCCTCTGAGAGCGCCCGAGAAAATCAAACATGGTTCGTGTTGCAAAACATCCTCGTCGATGGATCAAGGAGACAATGCTAGGCGGGGCGAGGCGAAATGAAGCGTGGGTGTCGTGGATGCGCAGGAAAAACGCCTCTGCGCAGAGCCAAAAAATACAACAACACCTGCGTGTGTCGGTCCAACGCCCCGCCTTGCCCTCCTCCCCGCGTGACGCGGCCCCCCGCAGCACGCAAACCGCGCTTCTTCGCAGTGGCCTTGTAGTGGTGCCCTCCCCGCCCTCCTCCCTCTCACGCCGCCGTCGGCGTCCGGTTGAGCTGCGCCCAGGACGACGCGCTCGTCGGGTCCATGTGAACCGCCTTGCGCGCCTCCTCCGGCGCCGAGACCGCGGCGGCCGCCTGCGCGCGCAATTCGGGCGGGGCGGCCGAGCGCGCCTCTCGCCACGCGCTGGCGGCGGCGGCCAGAGCCTCGGCCGCCGCGCCGGGCTTGCCGCGGGCGCTCTCGGCGACGGCCAGCAGGCCCGCCGCCACGCCCGCGCCCTCGGCGGCGAGCGCGGTGCCGGGCGGCATGCCGACGGCGCCGCGCAGGGCGCAGGTGGCCGCCCAGCGCGCCTCGAGGAGCAGCGGGTGGCGGGCGTTGGCCGAGGGCGGCGGCGGCGCGGCAGACCCATTGCCGCCGCCGCCGCCGACGCCGCCGGCGGGCGGCGGCAGCAAGCCCTGCGCCGCCGCCGCCCGCAGCGCAACCTCTGCCTGCACGGCGTGCGCGGCCACAGGGGGCAGCGGCGCCGCCTCGTCGGGGGCCGCGGCCGAGGGCGCGCCCGCAGACGTGGCGGCCGCGCCCGCCGCCACCGCCGCGAGGACCGCGGCCCGGGCGCCGTCAAAGTCGCCGGCGCGCGCTAGCAGCAGCGCGTCGTGCAGGGCGGCGGCCTCGACGAGCGGCAGGGGCGGCTGCGGCTGCGGCTGCGGCTGCTGCTGCCACAGCCCTCGGAGGAGGGCCGAGGCGTCGGCGGCGCGCGCGCCGGGGGGCTCGACGGCGGCCAGCAGGCGCGCGAGCTCGAGCGCCGCGAGCGCGTCGCCGGCAACGGCCGCCCGCCTGTAGGCGGCCTCTGCGGCGGCGGCGTTTTCCTGCGCGACCAGGACGCGCGCGAGGGCGCGGTGCGCGACAGCGTGCGGCGGCGGGTGCCACGGCGGCGCGGTCGCGGGCGCAGAAGCCTCGGCGGCGAGCGCCAGGGCGGCCTCGGCCGCGGCGCGCGCCCGCGCCAGCCCCTGCGCGCTGCGCCCGCCGAGCTCGCCCTCGCTCTCAGCGCACAGCAGGCGCACGCGCACGCCGCGGAGCGCGGCCGGGCCCAGGCGCGCGAGGGGTTCGTCGTGCTCCTGGAGGCCGCCGCCTTCGTCGCGCGCCTCCTCCCGGAGGAGGCGGTCGACGTGCCCGCCGGCGGCCCGCGCGGCCGCCAGCGCCCGGCGGTGGTGCGCCGCCTGCCCCGTTCCGGCGGCGCGTTGCAGCAGCGCGAGCGCCAGTAGGTAGCGCGGGAGGGCGGCGGCGGGGCTCGCGCGCACCAGGCGCAGCAGGCGCAGGGACTCGGCCCGGGCGGGCAGGACGGTGGCCGCGGGGGCCGTCAGCAGCAGGGCGGGCACGCGCACGGCGGCCGCGTCGAGCGCGGCGGCGGCCTGGGCGGCGGCCGAGGCGCCCGCCTCGGACCCCTCGGGCGCCGGGCACGCGCGGTGGGCCGGGGCGGCGTAGCGGGGGGCGGCGCGCAGGGCGTGCGCGGCCAGGTCGACCGACAGGGACGCGTCGCCCGGGCAAAGGTGCACGGCCGCGGCCGCCGAGCGGAGTGCCCGCTCCGCCGCTGCCGCCGCCTCTGCCGTCGTTCCGCCAGCGCCGGCAGCGGCGGCGGCCCCGGCCCCGGCAGAGGCGGCGTCGATCGCCCGCAGCTGCGCGGCCGCCCAGCAGCGCGCCTGCGGGTCCAGGCCCGATCTCCCGGCGTCCGGGTCGTACGCCAGCTGCGCCGCCACCTCGCGCGCCTGCGCCTCCATGGGCGCGTCGCCCGCCGCCGCCGCCGCCGCCGCCAGCGCGACCCACCCCGCCAGGGCGGCGCGGGGGGCGCCGGCGCCGGCGAGGTCGGCGCCGTGCTGCAGCAAGACGCCGAACGCCTCCTCGCGGCGGCCGGACGCGAGGTGCGAGCGCAGCAGGGAGGCCACGGCACCGGCGTAGTCGGCGACGGCGCACGCGACGGTCGGGGGAAGGGCGGCGGCCGTCGCCGCCTCTGCCGCATTGCTGGTCGTCGTCGTCATCGTCGCCGCCACGGCGGCCTCGGCGGACGCGAGCTCGAGCGCCTGCTCGCACGCGCGCCGCGCGTCAGCCTCGCGGCCCAGAGTGCCGAGGGCGCTGGCGTAGGCAAGCCAGGACCCGACCGAGGGGGGGCAGAGCGAAGGAGCAGGGACCGCCGAGGCAGGCGCGAGCGGCGGCGGCGGCAGCAGCCCCGAAAACAGCGCGGCTGCCTCTGCGGCGTCCGCGGCCGAGCCCGTCGCGCTGAGCGCCCGCGCGAGGTTGAGGCGCGCCGCGTCGAGCGCGGCGCCGCGGTGCTCCCGAGCGGCGGGCGCGGCGTATGGGCAAGCCGGAGGAGGGCCCGTGTGCGTCAGGGGCTCGAACGACGACGACGCATCGGCGAGCAGCAGCATCGCGACGCTCGTGCGGTGCGCGGGGACGGCCGCGGACGGCTGCCCGCGCGCCTCCAAGGCGAGCCCCACGGCCGCGTGGGCCGCGGCCAGCATCGGTTCGGCCTCGGCAGCCTTGAACGCGGCCGCGAGCACGGCGGCCGCGTCGAAGCGGGCCGCGTCGCCGGCCACAGCAGAGGCCGCCAAAGCGCCGCCGCCGCTGCCGCCGCCGCCCCCGCGGGCCGCCCTCTCGGCGTCGGCCCCGGCTGCGCCCACCGATGGCAGTAGCAGCGCGCCCGCCGCGAACCCGGCCCACGACTCGAGCCCGCCGCCCAGTCCCACAGCGTGCTCGTACGCCGAGAGCGCGTCCTCCAGGTCGGCGGCCACGGACGACGCGGGCGCCCCCGACGCGCTCCCGGCCGCCGCGCGGCCGCGCGCCGCCGCCGCCATCCCTTCCCACGCGTCGGGCAGCGTCGGCTCGACGGCGCGCGCCTGCTCGAGGCAGCGGGCCGCCTGGGCCTGGGCGCCGTGGGCGGCGTAGAGGCGCGCGAGGCGAACCCACGTGGGGGCGTCGCGGGGGTTGAGCTGCAGGGCGCGCGACCAGGCGTACTCGGCGGCCGCGAGCGCAGACGCCTTGCGGGCGCCGCCGCCAGCGCCTTCGCCGCCGTCGCTGCCGCCGTCGCCGCGTTGGTCGTCGCCGGCCGCGCCGCCACCCGCGCCCGCGACCGCGTCGCCCAGGCGCGCCCAGAGCCACCCGCTGGCCGGCGCGAGGCGCAGGCCGCCGCGCGCGAGGGCGGCGGCGCGCGCGCGCAGCTCGGAGACGGTGGCAGCATCGGCGGCCGTGGCGGCGTCGGGCTGCTGCTGCTGCTGCTGCCGAGCCCGCCGTTGCTGCCCTTGCCCCTGTCGCCGCGCCCGCTCGAGCAGGAGGGCCTCGTGCGCGCAGGCGTTGGCCAGGTCGCCCCAGCGCTCGCCCGCCGACGGCTGCATGTGCAGGGCGGCCGCGTAGGCGCGGCCCGCGGCGCGCACCTCGCGCAGCTGCGCGTCGAGGGCGCCGACGGCCGCGCGCACCACGTCGGCCGCGGCCTCCTGGCCGGCGTCGGCGGCGTCGGCGGGGGAGGCGGAGGCGTCGCCGCAGCGATCGCGCGCGGCCCAGAGGGCGCGGCCGGCGTCCAGCGGCGGGACGGCCGCGTGCTGCACCAGCACGTCGCCGAGGAGCTTGTGAGCGGTGAGCGCGCCCGTGCCGCCCGTCGTGCCTGGCGTGGGGTGGGCCGCAAAGCCGCCAAAGCCGTGGTGCTGCTGCTGCCGCGCCTGGCGCTCGCGGCCGCCGCCGCCGCCGCCGCTGCCGCCGCCGCCGCTGCCCCCGTCTCGTTGGTGCCCCTCCTTCTCCTGCTCCTCCCCCGCCGCCGCCGCACCGCCGCCGGCACCGCCGATGCACATGCGCACGGCCTCGGCGGCCTGCGACAGCTCGACCGCCGCGGCGCCGAGCGACCCCATGCGCGCGTGCAGGCGCGCGGAGGACAGCAGCGCCTCGCCGGCGCCCAGCAGCGCGGGCGCGGCGGCCCCGTTGCCCTGGCCGCCGCCGCCGAGGCTGAGCAGCAGGCCCGCCGCGCGGCGGTAGAGGGCGGCCGACTCGGCGAGCGAGCCCTGGAGGTAGTGCAAGGAGGCGGCCTGCACGAGGCTGTAGGGCCGGGGGGAGGCCCACGGGCTGGGCGGGGGCGCCTGGGCGCCGGGCGGCCGGCGCAGGGCGAGGAGGGCGTCAGAGGCGGCCGCCGCGTCCGAGAGCTCGACCGCGCGCGTGTAGGCCTTGAGCGCGGAGGAGTGGCGGCCGAGGCGCTGGTACGCAGACCCGAGGGCCTCCCAGAGGGCCGGGTCGCGCGGGCGCGCGCGCAGGGCCCGCAGCAGGGTCGACGCGGCGGCCGCCGGGCCGCCCGCCTCCTCGCCCAACGACGGCGACGAGGACGGCGCCGCGTCTGGGGCGCCCCCCTCGAGCTGCAGGCGCGCCAGGCGCACGAGCGCCCACAGCGCGCCCGGGTTTTGCTGCGACGACCCGGCGTCGGCGCCGCCGGCGTCTAGGCGCCCGTGGTCGGGCAGCGTGGAGGAGCACAGGCCAAACGGCGTGAAGCCGCCCTCGATGCGCAGGCGGCGGCGCGCGCCGCTGCCGCTCTCCCAGCTGCCAACGGCGTCGGCGGCGGCCGCGGCGCCCTCGTCGTCGCACCCGCACGAGGGCCCGCCCCTGCCCAGGCTGACGGCCTCGGCCCCGCCCGCACGCGCCAGCGCGTCCTCCACCACGCGCCGCTCCAGCCGCGCCGGCGCGCCGGACGCGCGCAGCAGGTCGCACAGCGCCTCGCCCGCGCCCGCCGCGCCAGGGTCGAGTGCGAGGGCGCGCTGCAGGCAGCGCATCGCGCGCTTTGGGTCGCGCGCGACCTGCGCGTGCCAGTGGCCGGTCCACTCGAGGGCGGGGGCCTGCCAGGGCGAGGCGGCGGTGGCGGCGGGGGCGGAGGCAGGGGCCGCGCCTCCTCCGGAGGCGGGGTCGGCCCAGCCCGCGGCCAGGGCGGCGGCCGTGGCGGCGGCCGCCACAAAGCACGAGAGGGCGCAGGGGCCGGAGCCCGCGGCGCCGTCGCCGTCGCGCAGCGGGCCGCCGATCGCCCAGTAGATGCGGCCGAGCTTGTAGCGGTACTCGACGACGGCCGCGGCAATGGCCGGGTCGGCCGCGGCCAGGGCCTCGGGCGAGGGCTCCTGCCGTCCGGCGAGGCCGCCGCCGCCGCCGCCCCCGGCGCCCCCTCCAGCCCGCAGCAGCGCGTCCAGCGCCGCCTCCATGTGCAGCCGCGCGGCCTCGGACGACCCGTCCAAGAACAGCAGCCAGCCGTACTCGGCGAACGCCCACGGCTCGGCGGCCCCCCTGCCCATCAGCGCCTTGGCGACCAGGCCCTCGTAGTGGTGCGCGGCGGCGCCGCGGTCGCCGCGCGCCAGCGCGCAGCGCGCGAGGCCGCGGACGGCCTGCTGCCGGATCGAGACGGGCGCGAGGCCGACGAGCTCGCCGAACGAGACCTCGCCCTCGGATACGCGGCTGGACAGGCGCGCGAAGATGCGGGCGGCGTCCGGGAGCAGGCGGTCGGGCGGGTGCGGCGGGGAGCCGCAGAGCGGCGGGAGCGGCGGCGGCCGGCCAGCAGGCGCGATGCCGCCGCCGCCGCCGCCGCCGCCGCCCGGGTCGTCGCTCTGCCCCGACACGTGCAGCGCGAGCATCGCCTGCGCCGCCAGCAGGTTGAGCATGAGCGCCGCGTGCCGCATGCGCTCCTGCGCCGCCCTCGAGCGCTCGAACACGTGCTTGATGCCCGTCTTGGCCGCGTCGAGCGCGCCGGCGGGGTCGCCCGCCTCGAGCCGGAGCTCTGCCAGGCCGATCATCGCCGCGCTGCTGGCCGCGCCGCGCCGAAGGGCCGCCTCGAGGCACCGCGCGAGGCCGTCGGCGCGGCGCGCGCGGACGCGGGGGTCGCGGGAGCGGGCACGCGCGAGGGCGCTGCAGTTGAGGTCGGCCGTGCCGCCGTGGGCGGGCGGCGGCGCGCCGCCGCCGCCGCCGCCGCCGCCGCCGGTCAGCGACTGGCGCGCGGGCGGCGGCTGCCAGGCGCACGCCTGGCGGACGGACGACGCGGCGGCGTCGCCCGGCGCGCCCAGGGCGGCGGGCGTGCGCGCCAGGTAGGCCTCGCGCCGGTGCAGGGCCAGAGCCAGGTGCGCCTGACCCACGGCGCTCCAGGGGAACGAGTGCACCAGGCGCTGGGCGATCGAAGTGACATCAGCAACGAGCGAAGGGCGCGCGCCTAGGCCCGCGCCGGCAGCGGCGGCCTCGGCGGCGGCGGCCGGCGGCGCGCCGCCGGGGCGGTCGCCCGCGGGCGGGCACAGGGTCGCGGCGCCCAAGGAGGCGAGCGACATGCTCGAGGCCCTGCCGCCCGGGAACCCGCAGGCGCCGCCCAGCTGCACGAGGCTGGCGGTCGAAAAGGCGCTGCCAAGGGGGGGGCCGCCGCCGCCGCCGCCGCCGCCAATGCCGCCGCCGCCAATGACGCCAAAGTGCGCGCTGCCGCCCGAGGTCAGGGCGGCGCCCATGGGCGTGGCCGGCGCCGACGGCACGGCCAGCATGGGCGGGGGCGCGACGCACGTGAGCGGGAGGCCGCCGCCGCCGCCGCCGCTCATGCAGCGGGCGAGGCCGCCCGCGGCCAGCATCGGCGGCGACGACGGGACGGCGAGCAAGGGTGCGTGCGAGCGCGGGCGCGGGGCGTCCGGGGCGGCGACGAAGCGCGTGGGCGACGCGAGGCCGGAGGCGGGGGCGGGCGCGCCGCGCCATCCGTCCGAAGGGCGCCGGGCGGGCGGGTACTGCGCCGCCGCCCCCGCCACCGCCCCCGCGCCATCGAGCGACTCCCGGCGGCTGCTGTACTGGTGCCCCGCCGGGCCCGCGCCGCCGCCGCCGCCGCCGCCGCCGCCGCTGCTCGCGGCCAGCTGCTGCGCGTAGTAGCCGCTCAGGGCGTTGGCGGCCGTGGCCACCAGCGCCGGCACAGGCATCACCGAAAAGACGCCGCCGGGCTGCTGCTGCTGCTGGTGGTGCTGCGCCGCCGCCGCGCCCGGCTGTGCGCCGCCGGGCGCCAGCAGCGCCGCCAGGTGCGCCGCCACCTCGAGCCGGCGCGGGGCGTCCGGGTCGGTGGGGCACCACTGCTGCTGCTGCTGCTGCTGGTGTCGCAGCTGGAGCTGGGCGTACATGGGCACGGACGACTGCGGGTAGAGCGGGCCAGCCGGGGCCGCGCCAAAGCCCGCCGGGCCGCCGGCCGCTGCCCCCGGCCCGCCGGCAAACGCCCCGCCGCCGCCGCCGCCGCCGCCGCCGCCTGCCCTCTGGCTCGCCATCAGGCTCCACGCGGCGGCGTCCATGAAGGACGAGGGCCTCGACATGAGCGAGCCGACCGGCAGCTGCGCGCCGGACGCAAAGCTGTGCCGCGGCGAGACCAGCCCGCTGGCGCCCGCGCCGCCAAAGCCCCCGCCGCCGCCGAAGAACGGGCCGCCGCCCCGCGGCGTGGCGGCGCCCGACCAGGGCATCATCGGCGTCGCCATGCCCGAGGGGGCCGCGCTCGGGACGCGCGACAGGGCCGCGCCGCCGCCGCGCGGCAGGTCGCTCAGGCTCACGACGCGCGCCAGGGCGCGGCCGCCGCCGTGGCCGCCGCCGGGCCCGCCGCCGCCGCCCGCCCCGTCGCCGCCGCCGCCCTCGAAATGCCCGCTTCCTCCGCCGCCGCCGCCGCCCTGGAGCTGGTGCTGCTGGTGCGACGCGCCCGCAGGCCCGCCGCCGCATGCCACCTCCTCCTGCACCTCGAGCAGCCGCAGCGCCGTCTCGTAGGCGTACGGCGACGCGCACCCGCCCCCGCGCGCGCCGCCGTCACGGCAGGTCACGCCCGCCATGACGGCGCGGCAGGCGGCCAGCACAGCGCTCCGGCGCTCGAAGCGGGCGCGCGTGCCGGGCGGGGCCACCTGCACGGCGCGGCGCAGCAGGCGCAGGAGCTCGTCGTGGTAGCGGTGGTGGCGCTCGGTGGGCGGGACGGTGGCGACGATCTCGCGGAGCGCGGCCACGGCTCGGTCTCCGCCGCCGCCGCCGCCGCCGCCGGCCGCCGCCGCCGCGCCTTGGCCCGCGCCTGTCGCCGCCGGCGCCGCCGGGGACGCCGAGGCGCCGCGAGGCGGCGCGAGGCGCGCGGGCGGCGGCGAGCCCCCGCCGCCCTCGCCGCCGTCGCCCGCCAGCGCCCCGTCCGCGGCCAGCCCCGCCTCCTGCGCGCGCTCGTACCCGACGTTGACGCCCGCGCCGCCCAGCGGCCCGCCCGACGCCGCCGCCACGCGCGCGGCGCAGCGCGCCTCGAGGGCGCGCGCGTCGGCCTCCAGCTGCACGTCGGCCAGGGCGCAGAGGGCGGCCAGGCGCGCGCGCTGCGCCGGCAGGAGGCCGTCGGCGTCGGGGCCCGGGCAGGACTTGGCGTCGTCGCGGCCGGATGGCTGCCGGGGGCCGCCGGGGGCCGCCGCCGCCGCCGCCGCCGCCGCGTCCTCGTCCTCGTCCTCGGCCGCCTGCGCGGCCGCCGCCGCGCCCGCCGCGCCGGGCGGCCCTCCGCAATCGGACAGCAGCTCGAGCAGCGCGGCCTCGGCGTCGTCCAGGTCGCCCGCGCGCGCGTGGGCGTCGGCCAGACGCCGCAGCAGGGCGGGAAGGCGCTGGCGCGCCTGCTGACGCTGCAGCTGCTCGGCGGCCGCGGCGGCGCCCGCAGCCGGGGCGGCGGCGGCGGCGGCCGAGGAGGCGGAGGCCGGGCCGTCCTCGTCGGCGTCGTCGGGCGCGTTCGCCGCGAGCCGCCGCGTCGCGGCGACGATGGCCTGAAGCGCCTCGGCGGCCTTGCGCCAGCTGGCGGTGCGCTCGTGCAGCTGGGCGAGGCCCTGCCAGGCAGGCGCGGCGCGCTCGTCCAGGTCGACGGCGCGGCCGTACGCGACCTCGGCCTGTGGGTTGGTTTTTGTTTGGGGGGGAGGGGCAAGGGAGCTCGATGAGGCGAAAGTGGGTGGGGGCGCGCGCGCGCTGCGAGGGTCGACGGACGCGTCAGACGGCAACGGCGCCGGCCTTGCTTCTTGCTGACGCGCGCGGCCGGGAATGTCTCACCTGCGCGTGCTCTCCGAGCTCGAATGCCGCCTTGCCGATGAACCTGCGGGCGGCGATCGTCGAGGGATTGTTTGAGAAGAGGGGGGCGATTGTGAGACGAGACCGGAAAAACCAAAGCAGCTGTGATTTTCGGGGAGGGGCCGGGCTTTCCCGCGCGCGCGACCAACCACGACGCCGCCACGCGAGCACGACCACGATCAGTGCGCCGGGACAGTACACGCTCCTTGCGCGAACGACGCGCGGGGAGAAAGAGTCCCCCCCTCTCGGAGACTGTCAGAGGAAAGGGTGTCACCCCTCTCCCGAAAGCGCGAAAATGACAGACTCACACGTAGGCGTCGTAGCACGCCTTGTCCTCGGCCAGCGCCGCCTTGCAGTGCGCCAGGGCCTCGCGGTGCTCGCCGCGGCCGAGGGCCTCGCGCGCCGAGCGCAGGGCCTTTTTGAGGGCGCCGGACGACATGATTTTGTGTTTTAGGTCTCCGTCGTCGCCTCTCTATCTGTGGCGCCGAGCACTCTGCGGACGCTACCTAGGTAGCATGGTGTGCGGTTGCTGATGAGCTTGGAGCTGGCGATATGCTCGAATGCATGCTTGGAGAGAGACGGGGTCTGTTCTATCACTGGGGTCGCGCGCTCTTGTCGCGGCGTCGCGCGGCCCTCGAAGGTCGACCCGACCGACACGGCAACAAGGCGACGGAGCGGCGAGATCGGCGGCGGCGCAGTGCTGAGGCGCGGGAGCCCAACTCTCCCGGGCCTCAGCGCCATGGCCCCGGGATGGAGACACACACAGAGCAGGGTCGCTGAGCCGTGCGAGGCGACAACAACAACACCAAGGCCGCGCGCCGCCCGCCCCCCCCGTCCCCGCCCTCCGCCGCCACCCTCCCGGGCGAGCGGCGATCGGCCGCGTTGCCCCAATCCATCGTCCGTCAAGAACCGGGCAGCCAACCACGCATCGCGCACACGCGTTGTCTTAAGAGATATGGCGACGTCCCTGGGCGGGCGGATCACGCGAGCTTCCCTCGGCGGGGGCTGGGGTGTTGCGCCCCGAAGGAAACTTCGCCGCCGGCGGCGAAGGACGGCCGCAAACGAGGAAGCCGCCAATTTTAGTCAGTCTCCGGCGCGGAGCCCAAGTCTGTGGCCCGCCATATCTTCTCGCTGGCCCACCCAGCGCCGCGCACGACCATTCCAGCTCCTTCATAGTGCAACCCTTACCCGCGACGTCCGTTTTTTTGCCCCCTCTGCTCCCCTCAATCGTCGTCGTCGTCGCGGAACCTTTTCCCAGGTCTTTTTTTTGTTTTGCTTCCCCCGTCGTGTCGACAGAAACGCGCGCGCGCCCCGCGCTGTACCCGTACCCTATGAACCGCACGCACGCGTAGAGAACACGCGCTTGCCCAACGTCACCCGCATTCGGGACCCCGCGGCGAGCCCTTGTGATCCCTCGCGGGCAGCGGCCGGCGCTGCTCCCCTTGCACCCCCAAATCTCCCCGCGCCGTGCGCCTCCCCCCCCCGGCACCGCCTCACCGGCGCCGGCGGCCATCGTTCGACTGCGGCGGCGGCCAGGCCAGAGGCCAACAAAGGGCGGCCCCTCGTTCGCCCCCCTTGGACGCCATGCTCGCGTACGGCAGCAACAGCGAGTCGCCGCGCTCGAGCGGCGACGGGCCCGAGGCGGCCTGCGGCCCGCCCCCCGACGGCGACGCGGCGGGCCCCTCCCGGGAGCTCTTGCGCCTGTCGCTCGCGGCCGGAAACGTCGTCAAGCTGAAAGGCTTGCCGTTCAAGAGCTGTGCGGAGCGCGACGTCGCGCGCTTCTTCGCCGCCTTTCGGCTCGCGAGCGCCGCCGCGCCCGAGGCGTCCGTCTTGCTGAGGCGGCACCCGGACGGGCGCCTGACCGGCGAGGTGCGTGTTTTGGCGTCGTGTTGTTAAGATTTGGGGGCGAAGGGCGGGCGGCGGTACTAGCCCGTGCGATCCGGGAGACGAGGCGTGGAAGCGAGAGTTCACGTTGGGGGGGCCGACAAGCAGGGACGGATTGATCGATCGGCCTCTCTTCCACGCCGCCGCCGTTTTCAAGCGCGCCTCTCGGAGCGCGCCCCCCCGCGCCCCTCGCACCCCCCGCGCCTTCCCCGCGCCTCCGCTGCACCTGGCCCGGCCAACAAACCGCACACGCTCACCCTCTCCCCACATCCACACCTAAACAAAAAACAAAAAACAAAAAAAAGGCGTTTGTCGTGTTTGCCTCGCCCGACGAGGCGCGCCGCGCCTGTGGCAAGGACCGCGAGACGTTTGCGCCGGGCGGCCCGCACGGCGACCGCTACGTGCGCGTGTACCCGACGCTGGACGCCGACGCGCACGACGTGGCGCTGGCCCAGCAGCAGCAGCAGCAGCAGCAGGCCGGGGCGCGCATGCCGACGGGGTCGGCGTCTGGCTTCGGGCTCGGGCGGGGCGGCGGCAGCACCAACGCGCTGGCGGCCATGTCCGGGCAGCAGCAGCAGCAGCAGCAGCAGGCGGCGCTGGCCCTGGCGATGTCCCTCGCGCAGCCGCAGGCGCACCAGCAGCAGCAGCAGCAGCAGCAAGGCCTCGCGGGCGTCGGGCACGCGTCGGCGCCGTCGCTGATGCTGCTTGGCGGCAACGGCAACGGCAACGGCAGCGGCGCTGCAGCCCCCCTGCAGCCGCCCGTGTCGGCCTCGCGCGCGCTCGCGGCGGCCATGGGCGCTCCCTTGTCCGCGCCGTCGTCCGCCGCGGCACTCGCCGCGGCGGCCGCCGCCGCCGCTGCCAACAACGGCGGCGGCGCGCTGAGCGCCTTCTTTGCCGACGGCGGCGCCGGCTCAGCCGCCAACGCCGCCGCCACTCCCCAGGACAGCGTCGTCAAGGTCAAGTCCCTGCCCTTCGACGCCTCGCAGCTCGACGTCATCCGCTTCTTCGCCGGTTACCGCCTGCGCGCCAACGGCGTTCAGCTGGTCGTGCGCAGCGGCGACAGCCGGCCGACGGGCGAGGCCTTCGTCGACTTCGAGTCGGCCGCGGAGGCCGGACGCGCCGTGCGCGAGCGCGACCACGCCACCTTCGCGCCCGACGGCCGCTTCGGCGACCGCTTCGTGCGGCTGGTGCCCGTGTCGCGCCGAGAGATGCAGGCGACGCTCGCGCTGCGCTTCGGCGGCGAGGGCGTCCTCAAAGCCAAAGGCATCCCCTTCAAGGCCGCGCCCGCCGAGCTGCGCCGCTTCTTCGCCGGGTACCGCGTCCGCCCGCGGCCCCACGGCGTCGCGTTCATCCTCCACGCCGACGGCCGGCCCACGGGCATGGCCTTCGTCGAGTTCGAGTCGCCGCACGAGGCCGTGCGCGCCATGGAGCGCGACCGCGCGCGCTTTGGCCCCTACGAGCAGTACGGCGAGCGATTCTGCATGCTGCAGCTGGTCGGGCGGCACGAGATGGACAAGGTGCCGCTGCAGCGCGAGGGCGCGACGGCGGCGGTGGACGCCGAGCGCGGCGTCGGGCGCGGCGGCGGCGGCGGGGGCGGCAGCGGGAGCAACGGCAACGGTCACGACGGCCTCGCCGCGGCCGCCGCCGCCGCCGCCGCCGCCGCCCTAGGCCTGCCCGGGTTTGGTCCCGGCGGCATGCTCCCGCCGGTCGGCGCCGACGGCGCGCTCTTTGCCGCGGCCGCGGCCGCCGCCCACGCGTCGCTGACGGCCGGCATGGGCCTGTCGTCGACGGCGTCTTCGGCGCACCGCGCCGCATACGGCGGCGGCGGCAACGGCAACGGCGCCGGAGGGCGGCGCGGCAACGGCAGCGGCGGCGAGCCCAGCACGGCCACGCTGCAGGCCCTCGCCGCGGCGGCCGCGGCCAACGTCTTGTCCGCAGCGCACCCCTCGCTCCCCCACGGCGGCGGCGGCTGCGGCGGCTGGCCCCCCAGCTCGTCCCCCGCCGTCGTCGTCGGCATGGGCCCGGCGCCGCCGCCGCTGCCGCCGCTGCCTCCCTCGGCCGGCCTGGGCGGCGGCGGCGGCAACGCCAACGGCGCGGCCAGCGGCGACGACAGCGCCACGGCCGTCCTCACGTTTGGCGGTGGCGGCGGCGACTCGGTGATGATGGCTGCGTACCCGCCCCAGCAGCAACACCAGCCGCGCCTGGCCAACGGCGCGTCGCTCGCGTCGGGCGGGCGGCCGGCGCTCCGGGGCGGCGGCAGTGGGTACGGCGGCAACGGCGGCGGCGGCAGCAACGGCTACGCGAGCAACGGCAGCACCGGCGCCGGCAACGGCGGGCGCGCGTCGCGCGCCCTGTGCGCCACGCTCCCGCTCGACCCGGCCGCGTTTGCCGCGGCCGTCGCCGCAGCGACTGCGGCCGCGACCGGCCCCTCGCCGCCCCCGCCCGTCCCGCCGCCGCAGCGCGCGCTGCTCAACGCCGCCGCGCTGAACCCGATGCAGCAGCAGTACCGCCTGCAGCAGCAGCTCGCCCTGATCCAGCGCCAGCAGCAGCAGCAGATGCAGATGCAGCAGCAGCAGATGCAGCAGATGCAACAGATGCAGCAGTCGCCGCCGGCACCCTTGCCCGCCAGCGGCAACGGCGCCAGCTACGGCCACGGCCACGGCCACGGCCACGGCAACGGCCACGGCCACGGCCACGGCCACGGCCACGGCGGCACCAACAGCGGTCCGACGTCGATGTTTGAGCCCGAGGCGTACGGCCAGGCGCCGTTTGGCAGGCCGTCCCAGCCTCAGCAGCAGCAGCAGGCCGTCTACCATTCCCTGGGAGGCCCGGCCCAGTACCCGCAGCACCAGCAGCAGCAGCAGCAGCAGCAGAGCGAGCAGCAGCGCGCGATGATGATGGCGGCGGCGGCGGCGGCGGCGGCAATGCAGCAAGGCGATTTGCTGCCGCCGCCGCAGCAGCAGCAGCAGCGTCGCCAGCAGCCGTCGCAGTACTCGGACCACGCCTACTCCCTGCAGCACCAGCAGCAGCAGCAGCAGCTGCTGCACCGCCACCAGCAGCAGCAGCAGCAGCAGCAGCGGCAGCATCAGCAGCAGGGCAGCGGCGGCAGCGCGGGCAGCGGCGGCGGCAGCGGCGGCGAGGGCGGCCGCGGCGGCGACCTGCTGCTGCTCGCCGGCGGGGGCGGCGGCGCCGACGGCAATGGCTCCGATTACAGCGGCTGCGGCAGCGGCAGCTACGGCGCCGGCGACGGCAGCGGCAACGCCCAGGGCGGCGGCGGCCAGGCCATGGCGCTCGGCGGCAGCGGAGGCGGCGGCCAGGGCGGCAGCTACGGCGCCGGCGGCGGCAACGGGAGGGGCCCGTTTGACGAGGCGCCGCCCGGGCCGCCGCCGCTGACGGCCGGCGGGGGCGGCGCCGCCTCTTGGGGAGGCCACCCCCACCACCCCCTGCACGCGCCCGCCTTCGCCGCGTGGCCCCCGAGCGCGGGCCCCGCCTTGGTGCAGCACCAGCTGCTGCAGCACCAGCAGCAGCAGCACCACCAGCAGACGGTCGTCGCCAGTAAGTTTGGCCCGCCCGCCGCGTTTGGCGGCGGCGGCGGCGGCTTTGGCGGCGGCGGCAACCCGACGGCTGGCGCCGGCTGGGGCGAGATCGGCGGCGGCATGGCGAGCGCGGCCGCCGCGGTGGCGGTGGCCGTGCCCGGCGGGCTTGGCCTGTGATTCGGCCGGGATCGAGGGCGCGGGTGTGAACACACAAAAAAGGCAGGAGAAGCGCTCTCCTCTTTTTTTTTCTCTTCCTCCGTTCTGCCCCGGGCGCGCACCCGCAAAACAAACCCCCTCCATGATTTTTTTTCTTTTTGTGTCGGACAATGCACGCAGAACGCGCTCGTACTCAAGCGCTGCTTGGTACCTACCCCCACCCCCCGCCCCCGGCCCCTGTTGTTTCCGTTTTCCCCTTTTCCGCGCCCCCTTGCGCGGCGAGAGCGAGACGCGCCGCCTCGAAAACCGGGGCTGGCCGCGGCGCCTCTTGTCCCGACGACAATTTCGAGACCCCCAGAAAGGAAAAGACAAAGGGACGAAGAAAGCAAGCGATGATCGCCGACGGGACGAAGGCGTGCTTGTCCCTCTTGTGCCTGTCGCGCAACCCCCCGAGAGAGCGCCGCCCCTCCCCCCCCCCTTTTCCGGCGTTTGTTCACCCTCCGCCACCACATTGGGTTGGCCGGTCGGTTTTTTCCCCCTGTTTTTTTTCTCTCTCTTCCGTTTCGTCAGTTTCCCCATTTTCCCCATTTTCCCCATTTCCCCCCCTCGAGAGCTCCCGCGGCCCATTTGGCTCCCCCCCTCTTGCCGCCAACGACCCCTTTTATTCGTCCCAGCCATCTCGATCCCCGAGCAGTCCCGCACCAACAACACACACCCACGCCGCCCGGCGAAGCCCCGCTCGCTTGCTTTACGGTTCCCCCATTCAGGTTGGGGCATCGGCCGCGGCCCCCTCTTTCGCTCGACAAACAAAACGAACGGGACACAATCCCCCTGCCGCCCCCGCCGCCCGTGTTTTTTTCCTCCTGGTCCGAAAAAGCCGTCCCCGTGTTCCCCCTTCCTCAAGCCCCCCCCGCCGATTGAGCCCCGCGAGTTTTTTCATATATCCGTCCCGTTTGCCGATGTTGCGTCGATTTGCGCCCCCCCCCCTCCTCGACCGGAACACGCCGCGGCCGCGTCGTTTCGTTTTTCTCCTCACTGGGGCCGGCGTTTCCCCTCTTTTGCGCCGCCCTGTCCTTCCATCCCCGCCACAACCCCGACCAACCTCGCGCCGGCATTTCTCTTTACTCATTCGTGCCCCCTCACCCCCCCAACCTGTTCGCACAGCTGGTGTTTTTCTTATATTGTCGTCGCTCGTTTATCTCTCTCCCGGTTTCTCGCGCCCTCCTTTTTCTTTCTTGTGGCAAAGGCCCCCATGTCCCGTTTCCCTTTGCTTCGGTCTTTGATGCCCGACCATTCAGGCACGACAGTCTTGTACGTCGATGATGTAAGCAATAATAGGTCACAAAAAAAGCCCACCGGCGTTAGTTTTATAGATTTGCGGCCCAATCGATCGGCGGCCAACGGCGTTCCTCAAAACCCGGCGTTCCTCAAAACCCGGGTCTCTTCGAGCGTCGCATGGATTGCTTCTCCAACATTCTCAACACTCGCAAAAAGTGCAATCATGACCGGCGACGTCCCGGCCAACGCGCCTGAGAGTTGAGTATCTGGCGCTGATGATCAAGCACGAATCGAGCCACGACGACGACGCGCGGAACCAAAAACTGAACTCCCTCACTCCTCCTCCTCCCGTGGAAACACCAAACGCGCAGGCTGCCCCGGCACGTCCAACGAGCAGGCGGGCAAGGCCGCCGGCTGCGAGGGCTGCCCCAACCAAGCCGCCTGCGCCTCGGCGCCCAAAGGACCCGACCCAGGTGCGATTGTTCTTCTTGATGTCTTCGCGGTCGCCGCCGTCGCCCGGGTCGCGCGCCGCCCGCCGGAAGAAGCGGCTCACCCCTCCGCCCACCCTCCAAAAACAACGACACCCACCCAAACCCCAATCACAACAACAGACGTCCTCGCCGTCGCCGAGCGCCTCCGCCCCGTCCGCCGCGTCCTCCTCGTGCTTTCGGGGAAAGGCGGCGTCGGCAAGTCGACCGTCGCCGCGCAGCTCGCCTTTTCCCTCGCCGCCAGGGGCCTCGACGTGGGCCTGCTGGACGTCGACATCTGCGGCCCGTCCGCGCCCAAGCTCCTGGGCCTCGAGGGCGAGGAGGTGCACCAGTCCGCCGCGGGCTGGTCCCCGGTGTACGTGACCGAGCGCCTGGCCGTCATGTCGATAGGCTTCCTGCTGCCGTCCGCCGACGACGCCGTCGTCTGGCGGGGCCCCCGCAAGAACGCGCTGATTAAGCAGTTTTTGCGCGACGTGGTGTGGGGCCCGCTGGACTACCTGGTGGTGGACGCGCCGCCGGGCACGAGCGACGAGCACATCAGCCTCGCGCAGCTGCTGCTGGGGGGCGGGGGGGGAGGGGGGGGCGCGGGGGGGGCGGCGGCGGCGGCGGCAGGGGGAGCAGCGGCGGCCGTGGGAGGAGGAGCAGAGGCAGCGGCGGCGGCGGCGGCGGGACACGCCGGAGGGGTCTCTCCTCCGCCGGTCGACGTGCGCGCCGTGATCGTCACGACGCCCGAGCAGGTGGCCATCGCCGACGTGCGCAAGGAGGTGTCGTTCTGCCGCAAGGTGGGCCTGCCGATTCTGGGCGTGGTGGAGAACATGTCGGCGCTGGTGGCCCCCGTCATGGCCGGCGGCGGCGGCGGAGGAGGAGGGGGAGGAGGAGGAGGAGGCAGCGGCGGCGGCACGCGGCAAGGGCCAGAGGCGACGGCGACAACGACGACGGCGGCGCCGCCTCCCTTGCTGCGTTTTTTCGCGCCGCCGCCGCCCGCCCCCACCGCCGCCGGCGGCGCCAGCGCCTGCGCCGGCGCCGACCCGCACGCCATGGCCGACGTCACGGCCGAGGTGCGCGCCGCCCTGGAGGCCGCGCTGGGCGCCGACCGCGCCGCCCGGCTCGTGGCGCGGGCCGAGCTCTTTGCGGCGGGCGCGGGCGGCGGCGCGGCGGCCATGTGCGCGTCGCTGGGCCTGCGGCTGCTGGGCCGGGTGCCCCTGGACCCGCGGCTCGGGGCCGCGGGGGACGCCGGGCGCCCCGTCTTCGACGACATGCCGGACGCCGGGGACGAGGCGGAGCAGGCGGCGCGCGAGGCGGCCGAGGCCGCTCGGCAGCGCGAGGCGGGCGAGGCGGCGAGGGCGGCGGCGGCCGCGGGTGCCGACGGCGGGGGGGCGCTGGCCGCGGCGGCGCGGGGCGAGGCGCCCAGCCTGGGGGCCATCCGCGCGCTGGTCGAGAGCATCGTGGAGCTGACGAGGTAGTGGCACGGACGTGATGCTTAATTGCTCCAACAACAAACCCAAGAAGAACGGCCGCGGGGGGGTTGAGGACGCGCGTCCTCGACGAAAAAACCAACGACATGGCGACGGCGGCGAAGGTCCAGAATTTGGTGTCGGAGCGCGCGCGATGTTCTCGTCGTGAAATATGGCCGAGTGAGGACCGGCAGGCAAGCCTGGGGGGGCTGTTTAGAGGCCCGGACGCGCGCGGGCGCGATTGTGGCCCGACAGATCCGAGTTCTCGTCCTCTCGCCCCTCTCCCCTCTCCCTCCTCTCCCCTCCCTCTGCCCCCCTCTCTTCGCACGAGACAACATCAAGAACGCCCCGCTCTGTCTACCTAAGGCACGCGCACAACCACGAACCGCGTCCGTCACACAAAAAATACCCGCGCGATATCTCTCCCGCGCGCGACGCGCAGCACAAATCACGCACAAGCGCCCGCCGCGCAGAGTTCGCACCCCTCTCTGCCAAGTGGAGGAAAGAACGACAGTCTTCCCCCTCCTCAACCATCCGCGCGCGTCCCCCCCCCCCGCGCGCGCGCCCCGTATTCGGCCGCCCAGCCGCGCGCGGACTAATCTCTACCCGCGCACGACGGCCGCCGTCGCCGCCATGAGCGCGCGCGCAAGCCCCGCGCCGCGCGCGCGCGCCCAGCGGCGGAGCCCCAAGCCCGCCGCCGCGCCCGCCGTTCTCGCGCTCGCCGCGCTCGCCGCCGCCCTGCTCGCGCTCGCCGCCGCGCCCGGCGCGGCCGCCTACTATGTGCCCGGCACGTACCCGCAGGAGTTTTACGAGAAGGACCCGCTGCAGCCGTACGTCAACAGCCTGACGTCGCAGGTCACCGAGGTGCGTACCTGGGCTTGGTTGGTTTGTCCAGGGGGGGGCGGGCCGTCATTTGATCCCTGCTTTTCCTCGTCGCGCTCTCGCACACACGCTCACGATGCCCCGGAAAAAAAAAACGACGAACACCCGCCAAAAACGACAACCACAGCTGCCTTACGAGCACTACTCGATGCCGTTCTGCAAGCCCGCCGAGGGCGTCAAGCGCATCGGCAACACGGCCAACCTGGGCACCATCTTCGCGGGCCTGCGCATCGAGAACTCGCCCTACATGTTCCACATGATGGTTCGTTTTCCCTCTTTCCTTTTTGCTTTTTGTTTTGTCTGTCGAGAGAGGGCCGGGGGCGCAAAAACGAGCGGAAGCGCCGCGCGCGCCTCCCTCGTGCCGGCCCCCCTCCATTTGCTCGAGCATGGGGCTAAAAAGACAGGCAGATCGGCTCCAACCGACGCGTGCCGCCGCCTGCTCACACACAAATCACCAATCACGCACACGCAAAACAACAAACGCCGCTCTCTCCCCTCCCCACGCGAAACAAAAAACAAGAAACAAAAAACAAAAAACAAAAAACAAAAAAACAGATCCCCGAGCAGTCCAAGAGCGCGTGTCCCCTCAAGGGGTTCCGCGGCCCCCTGACCGCCGACGAGGCCAACCAGCTCAAGAACCTCATCGACAAGCAGTACCGCGTCAACATGGTCCTCGACAACCTGCCCGTGACCACCCAGGACCTCGGCTCCAAGGAGCTCGAATTTGTCTCGCAAGGCGTCGACGTCGGCTTCAAGGACGGCGACAAGCACTACGTCCACAACCACCTGGTGTTCCGCGTGCTCGTGCACCCGTCGCACGGGGAGTACCTCCGGGCGCGCAAGGAGTCGGCGGCGGGGGCGCTCGAGGCCCTGGACGCCAAGAGGCGCAGGAGCAGCAGCCGCCGGCTGCTTGAGGACGGCGCCGACGACGACGAGGCCGGCAGCGGCGCGGACGGCGAAAAGGCGGCGCCCGCGCCCTCCTCCCTCGGCGGCGGCGGCGGCGCGAAAAAGGTCGTCGAGTCGCCCGCCGGCGCCGTGGTCAACAAGGGCGAGGACCGCCTGCCCGAGACCGGCGAGCGCCTTTGGATGGTCGTCGGCTTCGAGGCGCGCGCCTGCAGCATCCGGCGCGATCCCTCGAAGCCGCTCGAGGCGGTCGCGTGCGACGAGGACGGCGGCTCGGGCGGCGAGTACCAGCAGGTCGCCGAGGGCGAGAGAATTGTCTACACCTACGACGTCCAGTGGCAGGAGTCGACCACGCGCTGGGCCTCGCGCTGGGACGCCTACCTGCGCATGCCCGGCGGAAAGGTGCACTGGTTTGCGATCCTCAACTCCACGCTGATCGTCCTCGTCATGGCTTCGCTCGTGGCCCTGATTCTGGTGCGCACGGTCCGCCGCGACCTCTCCCGCTTCGAGGCCCTGGTGGTCGACGCGGCCGAGGCGCGCGCCGACGCGCGCGACGAGGCCGGGTGGAAGCTGCTGACGGGCGACGCCTTCCGCGCCCCCCCTGGAGCGCGCGCCCTGGCCGCCCAGGTCGGCGCCGGCGCGCAGGTGGCCGCCGTCACCGCCGTTACCTTGCTGCTTGCCACGCTCGGCTTTTTGTCGCCCGCCTCGCGCGGCGCCCTACTCACCACCACCGTGGTCCTCTACGTCCTGCTCGCGGGCGTCGCGGGCGCCGCCGGCACCCTCGTGTGGGGGTGGGCCAACCGCTCCTACGAGGGATGGGCGGGCGTGGCGCTGCGGGTGGCGCTTTTCTATCCCGGAATTTGCTGGGCGATTTTTACCGTGCTGGAATTGGCCGTCAAGCACACGGGCAGCACGGGCGCCGTGCCCGCGGCCATGTACTTTTCGGTCCTGGCGCTGTGGTTCCTGGTCTCCTTGCCGCTCACGTTCGTGGGCGCCTTCCTCGCCACGCGCGTGCCCATCGCCGACCACCCCGTCAAGACCAACCAGATCCCCCGGCAGGTGCCGCCGCCGCCGCTGGTGGCGCACCCCGTGGCGCTCTTCCTGTCGGCCGGCCTCCTCCCCTTTGGCACCCTGTTCGTCGAGACCTTCTTCCTCATCACCAGCGCCTGGATGGGCTTCTTCTACTACCTGTTTTCGTTCCTAGGGGTGTGCCTGCTGCTGACGGCCGTCATCAACGCCGAGATCAGCGTGCTCTGCACCTACGTGCAGCTCTGCGCCGAGGACCACCGCTGGTGGTGGCGCTCGTTCCGGCGCGGCGGGTCCGTCGCCCTCTACGTCGGGCTGTACGCGTTTGGCTTCCTCTTCTCGTCCCTCTCCTCTCTCCAGGGATTCTTGCCCGTGCTGCTCTACCTGTCCTACACGGCCATCCTGTGCCTGGGGCTCTACCTGGCCATGGGAAGCATCGGGTTCTGCGCCAGCGCCGTGTTTGTGCACTACATCATGAAGGCGGCAAAGTCGGACTGATCAACGGGTGGGATGGACTGATATGATAGGGGAAGGATAGATCACGAGGGGGAGGGGGGGGGGAGAGGAGGGAGGGAGGAGCGAGGATGTCGATGTTTTTTTGATTGCGCGTATTTTTCCGCGTCCCGTCGTCGTTGTGCTGTTTTGAGGGGCAAGTTGTCCCGGGCAACCCTCCTTCGCCCGGCCCCCAATCTCTCATAGACACGTCAATTAGACGCATGCACAGTCTCCGTGTGCTAAGTATTTGACCGCGAGCAAGAGGGGCATGTTCATTTTCACGTGTGAGAACCGAATAAAGTGATGCTCAAGAAAATGCCTCTCCCGCGTGTGTCTTTTTTTCTTTCTTTTTTTCTTCTTCGGCCGTCGCAATCACAAATCTCTTACACAGTGCCATCCATGTGGCGCGCCTCCTCCGCTACCGCCCGCCGCCCTTCTTCCCGCCGCTTCCAGCGTCTCCGGACCCGTCGCCGTCCTCCCCCGCCCCGAGCTTGCCGCCGCCGCCGCCGCCGCCGCCGCCGCCCGCCTGCTTCCCCCCGCCCTTGCTGCCCTTGAAGGGCTTTGCGCGAAAGGCGCTCTCGAGCTGCAGGTTGGTCAGGAACCGGCCCATCGGCTGCACCTCGAGGCGCGAGTGCTCGCGCTTGTACCGGCCCGCCACCAGCTTGAACTGCAGCACCAGCGCCGTGACGATGTACCGCCGCACGGCCGCGTCCTCGCCGCCGCCGCCGCCGTCGGGCGAGGCGCCGGGCGACGCCGGGCGCCCGTCGCTGTCGCTCTCGCCGTCGTCGCCGCGGGCGGCCGCCGGCTCCGCGCAGCAGAGCTCGATCACGTCCTGCGTGTGGGTGTTGGGCGGCAGCGCGTACACGCCCAGGGAGCGCGGCGGCGGCGAGACGTCCTGGACCTCGAACAATCCGGGCGTCTTGGCAAGGCCCCCGCGCAGGCGCTTGCCGCGGTGCCCGTTGCTCGGGCGCTCGCCGCCGTCGTTGCTGCCGCCGTCACCGCTGCCGCTGCTGGTCGCGCCGCCGGCGGTGCCTGTTGTCGCCGCTGCGCGGGCCGTGGGGCGAGCGCGCGGGTGCGGCTGCTGACGATGATGATTTGCGCACGGTTGTGCGGGCCGCGCGCCCAGGAGGATGGAGCACGTGCGCGGGCGCGAGGAGGGAACGACCAATCCTTTTCCTCCTGTTCCAAGTAACGCCGACGCGCCGGCGCGCGCGCACAGCCCCTGCCGGTGCATGCCGAGGCGATGTGCCGATGCCGCGCCGAGTGGCGTGGGATGCGGGACGATGCAGAGGGGCGCTAAAGGGCGGGGATTGATGTGGTTGTTTTGTGGGGGGAGGTCGGGGTTTCCGTGGCGCAAGATAAACTCTCTGGTCCTTTACACTCGGGGCAAGGGGCGAGGGGGTGATTGGGTCGTTCGCGTGCGTTACGGATGTGAACCACGTTTTCGGAGACCGTGCGAGCCAACTGGGTGGGGAGCCGGCGGCAACGACGGGAAAAAAATAAGGAGAAGGCGTCGTTGTGGTTGTTCGCGGCAGCGGGCCCATTTTTTCTGTTTCGATCGCGGGGGACGCACAACATAAAGCAGGGGAAAATGAAAGGTAGGCGCGCCTCTTTCGGACAAAAGAGTTTGCCTTTGACAAACGCATCGCACGGCGCGCGCGAGCTCTCTCCGCACCGCCCCGCCCAAGCACCGCTCGCGCACGAAGGGGCCGATGCCGAGAAGTCACTGAGGCGGCGGCGGTGGCGGGCCGGGCAGCTGCTGGGCCTGCTGCTGCTGGAGCAGCGCCGCAAAGCCCAGGGACTGAGGCTGCTGCGGCTGCTGCTGCTGCGGCGGCTGCTGCTGGCCGCCGCCCGACTGCAGCGCGGCCTGCAACAGGCGCTGCCCCTGCGTGGGCGGCGGCGGCGCGCTAGCGGCCGAGGTGGCGGCCGCCGCCGTCGCCTGCTGCGCCTGCTGCTGCGCCTGCTGCGCGGCGGCCAGGGCCTGGTGCTGCTGCGCCCGGAGCTGCTGCTGCTGGTGCTGCAGCTCCATCAGGTGGGCCTGCTGCTGCTGCTGCTGCTGCTGGTGCTGCTGCTGCGCCTGCTGGTAGGCGAGCAGCTGCTGCTGCCGCTGGTGCTGCTGCAGCTGGTGCTGCTGCTGCTGCATGTGCTGGTGCATCTGCTGCTGCTGCGCCTGCTGCTGCGCCTGCTGCTGCTGGGCGTAGGCGGCCGCAGCGACCGCCGCCACCGCCTGCGCCGACGGCGCGGCGACCAGCAGCTGCTGCTGCTGCTGCTGCTGCTGCTGCTGCTGCTGCTGCTGCTGCTGCTGCTGCTGCTGCTGCTGCTGCTGCTGCTGCTGCTGCTGCTGCTGCTGCTGCTGCTGC
>Ga0105054_10001375_pt1 | contig 40143 bp, 34 predicted proteins | sample BON02_FD_78091 | JGI IMG/M metagenome (GOLD analysis project Ga0105054, IMG submission 78091) | Freshwater microbial communities from Lake Bonney liftoff mats and glacier meltwater in Antarctica - BON-02 (megahit assembly) | ecosystem: Environmental > Aquatic > Freshwater > Ice > Glacier...
GATTCGTTTCCTGTTCATGCGGCCCTCCTTTCTGGCGGCGCCCGTGGTCTACGCGCCAGACTTCTGATGCAGACCAAAGCGAACGCCTCGCAATGCGGACACCGCAGGTGCCACTGTATCGACGCTTCCGGCGCACGCACCACGATGACGACCTCCAACAACGTCTCAACTTTCCGTCGTCTCCGGTGCGAGGCCGGATGCTCCCAGCCAAAATAGCGCACCCGGGGGATCTCGAAAAAGGGGTCAATGTGGAATGGCGCTTAGATAAGGGGTTTGATCGTCTATTTCTGTCGTCGGGAAGTGGATACGACCATGAGGTGACGTTGCTTGGTCAGACTCTGATAAGTTTTTGGGCGTCGTTTGACCGCTCGGGGTTCGCTGGGGTGAGGGCGCCGCGGCACGGGATCGGCCGCGATGGCGAGCAGGAGATCTTCGAAGCGTTGATTGGCCTCACCCGGCCTCATCGCAAACAACGGAGCAAACGCCCTTAAGGTGCTGATGGTGCCTTTGAAGGAGAGCCGATGCGGTGCCACGTCATGCTGGCGAGCCGCTTCGAGCATGAGCAGTCGAACCAGGTTGTAGGCGATGGCCTGCAGATGGATCTCCTTTTCGATCATATCAGGAGTAAGGGTGCGGAGCACATCGAGGCCGAGAGTCGTTTTGATATCCCGAAAGTTCAGTTCTACTTGCCAGCGGCGGAGGTAAAGCTCTGCGATGGCCGAGTCCGGATAGCGGGTTTGATCCAGCAAGGTGGTGACCACTGCGATCTGATCGGTGGAAGCCCCGCACCTCGACGCGGAAGCGCACCACCCGCAAGGTAAGGTGCTGGGGTAACTGAGCCCACGGGTCTTTCTCCCACCGTCCTTGCCGCTGGGGTTTGGCCCAACAAACCACACCGGTGCCGGTTTTTCTGCGTTGATGCAAACGCATCACCACCTCAACGCCTTTACCTTGTAACAAACTGATCAATCCCCAGTTGCAAAATCCACGATCAGCCAGCAACACCTCTCCTTTCTGAATCCAGTCGATCAACTGACGCGCCAGCGGAGCCTCATGAGCCTTCCAGGATGAAAGCATAAACCTCACCAAGTGCCCCGTCGCCAAGGAAAACAATCCCACGATCTGGCCCGTGGGGAAACCGCACCCTTCGCGCTGGCAACCCGCGTAAGGATAGACCTCCCGATTAGCCTGCGTGTCAGGCATGGAAAGGCCTCCGCCATCGATCACTTTGACGTTGTGACCGAACCAACGATCAGACCGACGAGAGCGTTGATGAGCCTCTTTGGCCAACGCGTTGAAGACCGTGCGCAAAATCTTGATTGGTAACCGCGCTCTGGCTTGGCAATAGCCCCCGGTGCCCTCATCGACTGACTTACTCGAACCGGCCTGAAGGTGCCAGGCTTGCACCCGACGCACCGCATCTCGACAGCTCGCACCACGCTGCAACACCTGCCCAAGAAACGCGCAAAAAGTCACCCATGGAGTAAAAATCCGATCCCGCTTTCCGATCCCATCAAAGGTGCTTGGGGTCACAAACCGCGACACTAACTTCGCGAGCCCATCGAGCTTTGGTGCCCGGTTAATCAGGCTCTTCGCGGATCGATTCGAACGACTCCCGCACAAGCGATGGGAAAATCCAGGAAGATACAACGTGTTGATTCTCATGAGGTTATAATAACCAAACTCAAGAGGATGTATCAACCTAATACCCAATAATTTAGGGAATTTATAGCGTAATCCTCAAATCACGATCCAGCGCTATCTAAGCGCCATTCGGGTCAATGTGACATTCGTGCGGTTCAGTTCATCTAATTACGGCCATTCCTCGACTGCTTCCTCATGTTCGTAATACGAACATGGGCGGAAGCTAGCTTGGTCGCATGCCGGCGAGGAGGTAGTGCTCGGCATTGGCGATGCCACGTTTGATCGCGGCGTCGGTGCCGAGATCGATGTGCAGGCCTTGCGAAAGGGTGTAGCGGTGTGACACGTAAACTTGGCACATACCGATGATTGTAATCAGCAGCAGTGGGGCCTTCAGGTCGGCGCGCCACTTCACGCCATCGGCCTCGCGTCGAATGATGGCTTTCAATCGATTAACGACGGTGTCTTTGGAAAGCGGGAACTGACTGTTCTTGAGGCCTTGGCCATCATTGAGATTTTCCCAACGCATTAAGCGGGAATACTGCGGGTGCTCGCGCGGAAAACTGAAGTAAACTCGAATCAATCGCTTAACGGCATCTTCGAGTGAAGTCGCCTCGGTGATCGCGATTTGCTCGCTAGCGCGTAGGGTGTTGTAGGCGTAGGAGAGCGCTTCCTGATAGAGTAGGGCCTTGCTCTTAAAGTAGTGGTAAACCATCCGCTTACTCACGCCGGCCTCCGAGACGATATCGTTGACGGAGACGCCGTCGTGGCGGCGATCGGGAACCGGAGCGAGCCACCTGGATCGAAGGAACCGCCAGCGCCGGCAAGCTCCGTCTGCGCACGCACACTAAGGTCGGTAATGTTCTCCATGACCTGCCTTTTCCGCCTTTGGTTTAAACAGCTCCGTAGTGGTATCGTTTCACGTGTCATTCATCGTCTGGGCGAACAATACGACATCCGCTTCGAGCATTCCTACTGATGAACTTCCCCGTTGGTCATTGCGAGAAAGGCGCACCCGAACGCGGCTATCCACGAAAGCCGGCAGATGTAAACAACGAGTAATCGTGGATTGCCACAGTCGGCTCTGCCTCCTTCGCCATGATAGATTAAGTGGGAACAGGCACAGTTCTTCGCCGCCTCTACGCAAGCCGGGACGGCTTGGTGTCACTTCTCGTGAAACGGTCCGAATTTCAACAGACGCTGTTCTTGAACTGATTCTATTTCTAAAACCAGAATTTCACCCAGCAGGACCAGCGAGCTGAGCTACTTCTTTGCTGGCGCGCCGCAAGTAGACCTCGACCGGAGGGCTGGGGGAGTTTTCGATGGATTCTCATGCGCGCCACTCTTAGATCGATTTCTCCTGTGCTGCTCGGCGTGTTGTTCCTCATCGCGGGTAATGGCATCCAAGTGACACTGATCCCGTTGAGAGCGGCGGCGGAATCCTGGTCGCCGTTTGTGATCGGATCGATCGGTTCGGCTTATTTTGTCGGTTTTGTCTTCGGTTGTCTGACGGCACCCTATGCGATTCTTCGGGTCGGCCACATTCGTTCTTACGCTGCTCTGACGTCGCTCGCGGCGGCGACGACTTTGGCCCAAGCCCTGTTCGTCGCCGTGATGCCATGGATTGTTTTTCGAATAATTATTGGGGTGTGCCTGGCCGGACTTTATATGGTGATCGAGAGCTGGCTCAACGACCAGGCGACTAACACCAATCGGGGCACGGTGATGTCCATCTATGTGTTGATCAACTATGTGGCGCTCACGTTGGGTCAGTTTATGGTGACGCTGGCATCGCCCAGCTCGTTCACCCTGTTTGCAATCACCGCTCTGATTATTTCGTTGGCGACCATCCCGGTGGCGCTCACCAAAGCGGCGCAACCTTCCCCGATCACGCTCGTGCGTTTCCGACTCAAAGAGCTTTATCACACCACACCGGTTGGCATGGTTGGCGTCACCATGGTGGGAGTGGTCCATGGTGCGTTCTGGTCGTTGGGCGCACTCTATGCGATCAGGACGGGGCTTAGCCCCACGTCGGCGGCGGTGTTTGTCGGTCTGGCCACGATGGGCGGGGCGCTCATGCAATGGCCGGTGGGGCGATTGTCAGATCGGGTTGACCGTCGAATCGTGTTAATCGGATTACTGGTGGCGTCGGCGGTGATTGGCGTGTCGCTGGCATTTTTGCCCCTGGCGCAAACCCACTGGACTTGGCTGGCCTTGCTTTTCGGAGCGACGACTTTTCCCACTTATTCAATCGCAGCTGCACATGCTTACGATCATGCCGAGCCGGGGGCTTACGTCGAAACGGCCGCGGCCGTGCTACTGGCCAACGGGGTGGGATCTATCATCGGTCCCCTCATTGCGTCGGCTTGGATGGAAGGCACCCGACCCGGCTCGTTGTTCTTATTTACCGCCTTGGCTCAAGTGGCGCTCATTCTCTTTGTGGTGAGCCGGGTCTGGCTACGTCCGGCCATGAAAACGGCGGAGAAGACCGAATTCGATTATGCTGCCACCGCCCCTCTGGGAGCAGTCGTCAGCCCGGAGGCGCTTGATACGGATGATGTCAATGTCGCCGTGCCTCGAGAAGATTAGGACAAGTCGAAGGGGGAGGAGGGGAGTAATGTTATCGGGCAGGTGAAAATGGATATTTCATGAGATTACATTATCACAGCAAGGGCACTCTGATCGGAGTCAGTCGTAACGCATTGGAAGCCCCGCCCATGGTGGTCGGATGACCTTTAGCATAACGCCTTGATCCAAACGGCGGACAGATCGCGCGGACTATTCGGCTCGTAGTGCCTCCATCGGATCGATCTTGGCGGCGCGCTTGGCGGGCAGGTAACTCGCCAACAGGGCTACGACGAAGAGTAACAACGATACGCTGAGATAGACGATGGGGTCAGACGGTTTCACTCCGAACAGAAGACTCGTCATGTAGCGGCTCAGCACCGCCGCACCGATCAGGCCTGCGACCAAACCGGTCCCCACCTTCCATAGTCCCTGCTTGATGATCAGCATGACGATCTGTTCGCGGGTGGCCCCGAGCGCTCCCCGGATGCCGATCTCGCGGGTGCGTTGAGAGACATCATAGGCCAACACACTGTAGATGCCGAGCGCAGAGAGGAAGAGGGCGAGTCCCGCAAACGCGACCAGCAAAAACATCTCCGCCGACGCTCTCGCCCCCATCAATAGCATTGGGGCCTCATCGTCTCCGAACCTGCCTTTAAAAGTTCTCCACAAGCCGATCGTCTCATACGACTCCGCGTTCTGGGAGTAATCGAGATAGCAGGTAACGTTCGCCGGTATGTGGTTCAACCCTAACTTGGTCGCTGAAGTATAGAGTTCGACGATCCGTTCGGGCTCATTGTAGGGCAGAGGCTTGAGCACCAACGAATACACCGTGGAAAAATGGCGGTGGTCGCGCCGATACAGAGAGCAAGCGTCACGAGGGTGATCGTGGTGAAGCCTTTGCTTTTCCAGAGCTGACGAAAAACCTGGCGAAGGGTGGAGTTCATGGGATGAGCGTTATCTATGCGCCGCGCGCTGCGGCGCATTCTGAGGGGGCTGAGGCAGTGTTAGTGTGACACGATTGCCGTTGGGTTTAGGGATTAAAATGCTTCGCGAGGAAATCGCCCAATCTCTGTGATGATAGGGTTGTCCGCACCTTTATTGAACCGGCCATGCCTTTCGTCGGCGTAGATTTCCATTTCGGCCGCAACGTCGAATTAGTGCAGGCGCTCAGCCGTGGCGACTGATTCCCCATGTTCGTAATACGAACATGGGCGGAAGCTAGCTCGGTCGCATGCCGGCGAGGAGGTAGTGCTCGGCATTGGCGATGCCACGATTGATCGCGGCGACGGTGCCGAGATCGATGTGGAGCCCTTGCGAAAGCGTGTAGCGGTGCGACACGTAAACTTGGCACATACCGATGATTGTAATCAGCAGTAGCGGGGCCTTCAGGTCGGCGCGCCACTTCACGCCATCGGCCTCGCGTCGAATGATGGCTTTCAATCGATTAACAACAGTGTCTTTGGAAAGCGGAAACTGACTGTTCTTGAGGCCTTGGCCATCGTTGAGATTTTCCCAACGCATCAAGCGGGAATACTGCGGGTGCTCGCGCGGAAAACCGAAGTAAACCCGAATCAATCGCTTAACGGCATCTTCGAGTGAAGTCGCCTCGGTGATCGCGATTTGCTCGCTAGCGCGTAGGGTGTAGTAGGCGTAGGAGAGCGCTTCCTGATAGAGTAGGGCCTTGCTCTTAAAGTAGTGGTAAACCATTCGCTTACTCACGCCGGCCACCGAGACGATATCGTTGACGGAGACGCCGTCGTGGCCTCGACCGGAAAACAAAGAAATCGCCGTCTTGAGCAAATGGTCCCGAGGGGTGATGGGGGAGGGGCGGGAGGATTTCCGGAGGGCGGGCATAGCAATGACTGGCAAGTTTTGTGAATTAACGCTGTTTTTCAACGGGGAAATCGACCCGTTAGTAACCGAGCGGTTATCCAATGGGGGTTGACTCTGGGAGGAGCGATTTCTTGCTTACGCTTCGTGATTCGCGCCCTGCAACCTACCGATCTCAATCGCTGCCTCGAACTTTCGACGGAGGCGCACTGGAATCAAAACGAAGCGGATTGGCGTTTCCTTTTGGCCAACTGTCGCGGCTACGGATTTGAAGACACCGACGGGGTCTTACTCGGCACGACGATGGCATGGGAATGGGCCGAGGGCTATTCGTGGGTCAACATGGTATTGGTCACGGAGGCCTCGCGTGGGCAGGGCTTGGCGCGGCAGATGATGGAACGTTGCTTGGATGATATCACGACCGCCGATCGGCGCGCGCTGCTCGATGCGACTGACATGGGCCAGAAGGTCTACTCGAAGCTAAGATTTTCCGGAGAGGACCGCATCGTGCGTTTGTTTTCCGAACAGCGCAGTGGCGAGATCGTGGGTAGCGAAACGCCTGCGGGTCTCATCTTTTCGGCTTTGATCGCGGATGATGTGGCGGAGGCCGCACGACTCGATGCGCAGGTATTAGGCCTAGATCGCCAAGCGATGCTCGCAGATTGGCAAACGCGTTTACCGCTGGCCGCCTGGAAGCTCACCGATGAATCGGGCGTGATCCGTGGATTCGTGGCGGGGCGTGATGGGCGCGTGGCGTCACAGATCGGGCCACTCGTAGCTGACTCGCCGGAAGCCGCGACTTGTCTGGTCGCGCAGGCGCTCAAGCATGTCGCGGGGCCGATCATGATCGATGTGCCTGAAGCGGAGACCGATTGGGTCGCGGCGCTGGGCAGCGTGGGCTTTCAACCGCAGCGTGGATTTCTGCGCATGGGGCGTGATGAGGTGGCGTTGCCCACGGAGTGGTCGCGACTCTTTGCGATCAGTGGCCCGGATTTCGCGTAAAGCTGGAACGATTCTCGGAGTAAACGGCTAATGAACGCTCGTGCTCGATAAACCGGAATGGCCGTCCACGCCGACATTTGGCAGAATACAAATTTACACGATGGGACGGCTGTTGATAGTCGAGCCAGTTAGCTTTTATGATTACCCCCATGACGATCTCCGGCGTTCTACCTGTTTTGCAGCTTCCTTATCTCGATGATGAATCTATCGATTGGGCCACTTTGCGGAAAGAGGTGGATGTAGTCTTTGATCAGGGCGCGAATGGCGTCGTCGCAGCGATGGTCACGGAGGTGCTGCGTTTAACCGATGCGGAGCGGGATGAACTGATCGCGAAGATCGTCGAGTTTTCCGCGGGTCGTGGGCCGGTGATTATGAGCGTGGGCGCGGAGAGTGCGGCCCAGGCGAAACGTCATGCTCGCGCGGCGGAAAGGGCCGGCGCGCATGGATTGATGGCGATCCCGCCGACGAATACTCCAGCTTCGGCGGATGAAGTGATCGGCTACTACGAAGCGATTCTCGGGGCGACGTCGTTGCCCTTGATCGTGCAGGATGCGAGTGGCTACGTGGGCGCTCCGCTACCGATTGCCGCGCAAGCCGCGATGTTTAACCGGCATCCCGATCGCGTGATGTTTAAACCGGAAGCGCAACCGCTCGGGCAAAATCTTTCACTGCTGCACGAAGCAACCGGAGGCAAGGCGTCGATCTTCGAAGGAAGCGGCGGGATCGCGTTGCTCGATTCGCATCAACGCGGAGTCGCGGGCACGATGCCGGGTGCGGAAATCGTTTGGGCGATTCGCGCCGAATGGGATGCGTTGCAAGCAGGCGATCTGGCTCGTGCGACGGCACTGCAGGGGATCATCGCGCCGTTGATTTCATTGCAGCAAGGGCTCGATGGATTTCTCGCGGTGGAGAAACTACTGCTCAATCACGAGGGGGTTTTCCCGAATAGACATGTGCGCGGTCCGGTCGGATTCAAACTCGATCCGGCGACCGAAAAAGAGGCGCTGCGCTTATACACTTGGTTACGTAAAATGTGCGGACGGCCCTCAATCTCATGAAACATTCACTACCCAAAAATCCGGTCGCGATGATCAGTGGTGGGCTCGGCGATATCGGTTGGGCCACGGCGCAGGAATTAATCAAGACGGGATGTCGCGTGTCGATTGGAGATGTGGAGGCGAGCGCGGAGATCGACGAGGGGATTCATTACCAGCAGGTCGATGTGAGTGATGAGGTGTCGGTGAAACAGTGGTTTGCTTCGGCTGAAAAACATTTTGGCGAGCCCGCCTCGGTGATCGTTGCGAATGCAGGGATCGTGCTTTGGGGGAGTGCGATGTCGGCCAGTCTGTCGGATTGGCAACGCACGCTGGATGTGAATTTGACGGGAGCGTGGCTCACCGCACGCACCGGAGCGCAACGTTTGCTCGATGAGAAAATGCCGGGACGAATCGTCTTTGTCGGCAGTTGGGCCGCCCATGCGCCGCATGTGAAAATGGCCGCGTATTCCGCCGCCAAGGCAGGCCTCCGGATGTTGACGCAAACGATGGCGCTCGAGCTCGCCGACAAGGGGATCCTCGTCAACGAAATCGCCCCCGGGTTTGTCGATGGGGGTCTCAGTGGAAAATTCTTTAAGGAACGACCGGGGCAAGCCGAGGAGGCTCGGGCGATGGTTCCGAATAAGCAGTTGATCGATGTCGAGGAAGTCGCTGCATCGATCGCTTACTTATGCTCACCAGTGCATCGCAATATGACCGGCACAACGCTGCTGCTAGATGGCGGTCTTTCGGCTCGCCGCCGGATGGACTAAGGCGATAAGCGAATGACTGATCGTCTGCATCAACAGTTTCCAGCTCTGCGCTCACGCGTAGGGGTGAGCCGTTGGGATATCACGCCGAGTCTCGAGGTGGCCGCGCGAAACTGGGGCGCGGCGAAGCATCTCTTTGCGACGAGTGTGCACCGTCCGCTGACTGGCACGTCGCTGGCGTTGTCGTCGATAGAAGAGGAGTCACCTGCATTGCTGTTGATCAGCTTGGATCTGGGCTGGTGGCTGCGTCACGCCGATGCGGAAGCCCTGCGCGAACGGATCCTGAGCGAACTCGAATTACCGGAGGCCAACGTGATCATCCATCTCACGCACACGCATGCTGGGCCCGTGCTCGATTCGGAGGCACCGCCTGAATCGAATCCCCAGGCAGGCCGCGATTATCTGAAACAGCTGGCGGATTCCTGTGTGCAGGGTGGTCGAGCGGCCATTGCGAATCAGGAAACGGCGACGACACTTTTTCGAAGCGGACGTTGCGGCCTCGCGACCGAGCGCGACTTGATCGATCCCGATAAGCCGGATCGCTACATCACGGGCTTTAATCCCGGCGCCCCGGCCGATGATACGCTGCTCACGGCGTTATCACTGAACGAGGAAGGCAAGGCGCTCGCGACGTTGATCAATTACGCGTGTCACCCGACGACGCTCGGGTGGGATAACACCGTGATCTCTCCCGACTTTCCCGGCGCGATGCGTGTGCTGGTTGAAAACGAAATGGCGCAGTCGCCTTGTTTATTTTTGCAAGGTGCATCGGGAGAACTCGCGCCAGCCGAGCAGTATAGCGGTGATCCTGGGCTGGCTGATGGCCATGGCCGTGAGCTGGGACATGCGGCGCTCTCGACCCTTGGGCCGATGCTCACGGGGCACACGCATTTGCGTTACGATGGGGTGGTCGAATCGGGAGCTCCACTGGCCAATTGGCAGGCGTGCTCGCAGCCGGCCAACGCGACGTTGCGGGCGGTGGTGATTCCGATCGAGCTTCTGCTCAAGCCCGACTTGCCGACGATTGCGGAGATCGAGCAAGCGCTGGTAAAAGAGGAAGATGGTTTTCAGAAAGCGCGATTGATGCGCGCGAGGCGCGTGCGGCAATCCGTCGGCGATGGACCTCACTTCAGGGCCAAGCTGTGGCTATGGCGATTAGGCGATGCAGCGTTTTGCGCGATGCCCTTCGAGGCCTATTCGATTTTCCAGACCGAACTGCGCGCGACGTTTCCCGGCATACCGTTGTTCGTGCTCAATATCGCCAATGGGCATATCGGCTACATCCCGCCAGCGCCACTCTACGATCACGATCTCTACACCGTGTGGCAGTCGCCCTTGGCGCGAGGCGCGCACGAGCAGATCTATGCGGCCGCTGTTAATGGAATACGTGAACTCTTTGATCTGAAAAGTTAACCTCAAGAATTTATCAAAATGACGACACCTGAAGAATGGGCAGAGTCCTACGGGACGACCCGAAAACTACGATTGGGAATTGCCGGCGCAGGCTTTGGCACCGGCTTCCAATTCCACGAACACCCCAACTGCACGATCCAAGCCGTGGCCGATCTCGATAAGGAGGCGTGCGATAAGTTGTTGGCCGGTTATGAATGCACGCAGGGCTATGACTCACTGGAAGCGATGCTCAAAGACGACGAAGTGGAAGCCGTGTTTTTGGCCACGCCAGTTCCTCTGCATGCCAAACACACGTTGATGTGTTTGGAGGCCGGTAAGCATGTTCTCAGCGCGGTGCCGGCAGCGATGACCTTGGAAGAGTGCGGACAAATGGTCGAGGCCGTGGAGCGCACGGGGCTCACCTACATGATGGCGGAGACGAGCTACTGGCAGCAGCACACGATCTCGGCGCGCAAGTTTTACGAAGAGGGCGCCTTTGGAAATCTCTACTACGTAGAATCCGAATATCATCATTCCGGATTAGAGCATCTCTACTTCAAGGAAGATGGGTCGCGCACGTGGCGTTACGGGATGACACCGATGCAGTATCCCACCCACTGCACCGCGCACTTAGTCGGCGTGACCGGCGAGAGGTTGACCGAGGTGTCTTGCATCGGGTGGGGCGACGATAGCCCGATCCTCAAAGACAATGATTACGGAAATCCTTTTTGGAATGAGACCGCGCTATTCAAAACGAATCGCGGTAACGCGATGCGCATCGCTGTCTGGTGGCGTGGTGCGCAGACCGGTGGCGAACGCGCGCGCTACTATGGTGACAAGATGAGTTTCTACGAAAGCGGGCCCAACAAGACGCCGCCGGTGATCGTAAAACGCGAAGAGACTCAGGAAAAGGATTCGGGCGGCTTTGTGCGCTCAGCTAATAGCTTTGAAGAATTCACGCCGGTGGATTGGTGGGAAACCGACATGTTGCCACCGCAACTTCGTCACGACAGCGGCCACGAAGGTTCACACACTTTCATCACCCATGAGTTTATCGATTCGGTGATCAAGAACCGAAAACCACTGGTCGATATTTATGCCGCCATCGCGTGCACCGCCCCGGGGATCGTCGCGCACCAATCTGCTTTACAGGGTGGTAAGCAGTTAAAAATCCCGTCTTTCGATCCGAAGTAGGATCATTGTCATTGCGAAGGAGGCCCTCTGAGAGGGACGACTGTGGCAATCCACAGAACGTTGGTAGTCACAGCGTAATCGTAAAGTTCTCACTAAGATTAGTGGTCTCCTTATTGTAGGGAGGGGTCTCCGAACCCCGCCTACAAAGTCTTCGGTGGCTCGAATGCGGGGTTCGGAGACCCCACCCTACATTTCAATCGTATTCAGTGATGGGATTAAACCGCCGAGTAATCGTGGATTGCCGCGTCTCCCCAAGGCGGGATCCTCGCAATGACAGCTCTGGCCTTAGCGCGACTTTCCGCTCTTTCCGAGAATGACACCCGCTGCGTTGTAGCCGGGGAGGCCGGTGATGTTTCCGCCGGGATGTGAGCTCGATCCGCAGAGATAGAGTCCTTCGAGTTCTGTTTCGTATTGGCCCGCTCCGGCGAAGGGACGGTTGTAGCCAATCTGATTGTTGGAGAAACTCCCCACCAGTAAGTCCCCGTTTTTCATGTTGGGGAGCGTGCGTTCCGTATCGACGGCGCTGCGAGTGAATGAATCGATCACCGCTCCTTTGAGGTTCGGTGCGAATTTGGTCCACAGCTTGAGCATCTCTTGTCCGTGGGCGTCTTTTTCGAGATCCCAATTCCGATGATCTCCTTTGAGATGATACGGCAGCTTTTCCCACATGAAGGCGGTGTGTTTTCCGGCCGGAGCTTGGCTGGAATCGAAATGACTGGGAGTGCAGCCCCACATCACCGTGGGCGGAATGGTGCCTGCTTCATGATGGCGCACGATGTCGTGAAACTGATCGATCGTTTCAAGCCCGAGCACGATCATGAGCGCGTCGTTGAGCTGTGGGTATTTCTCCGCAGCGTTGTAAATCGGAGCTTCGTTCAGATTCAAATTCAGACCGAAAAGGGGAGCGATCAGGTTGTATTCGAACTGCTCGGCCTGGGCGCGCCATTCGCCGGATAGAGAATCGGGTGAGAGCAGATCGACGAAGGTCTGGTGCGGATTGAGGCTCGAGACCACGCCGAGCTTGGCGCGAATCGTTCGCCCATCGGTAAGGTGCACGCCGACAGCTTTGCCGCCTTCGACAATGATTTGTTTGAGCTCGGCCTCTAGGAGGAACTCGCCGCCCGCATTGGTGGCGGCCTTTTGCAGTGCGATCGCGAGGCTCTTAGATCCGCCTCTCGCCATTTGCGGACGTCCTGCACTCGCGAACAGCGCCGGAATGTGATGACCGAAACCAGTGCAGCGCAGATCAACTTCTCGGAGGCCGTTGAAGAACAATAGTCCGGCCTGAATCGTCGGATGCTCAAATTCACGCGTCACGAATTCGAGTGGAGAGAGTTGACTCGTTTTCAGGAGTAAGCGCCCCTCGGCAGTTTGCTTGAGTCGCGCCTCGCGTTCGGCGGGAGGCACGGGAACGGAGCGCGCTTCTGGCTCGAGAATCGTTTGAACGATAGGGAGGAAATCGTTGCGCCAACGCAGGAGCGTTTCCGAATCCTTCTTGCTGAAGCGCGCAAAGGATTCGGCGGTCTGGTTGATATCGCTCCACCATTCGAGGATTTCGCCATCGCGTCTCACGACGGCGGTGCAGAGCTCGGGTTGGATGTAATCGAGACCGAGATTTTCGAGACCGAGTTCGCGATACCATGGCATGCTGGTGACGCCGCGATGGAAGAAGGAATGCGTGTTATGCAGAAACCCCGGGTGGCGAGGATCTTCCATCGTGGCGGCTCCACCCCCGATGGTGTTGCTCCGTTCAATACAGAGCGTGTTGAAACCAGCTTTGCCGAGATAGGTCTGCGCGATCAGGCCGTTGTGCCCGCCTCCGAGAATGAGGTAGTCGTAAAGTGGGGTATCAGACATCGCGGTTCCTCAGAACGTGAACTTCATACCATCGATGCCGGCGATGACTTCGCCCTCGGGATGAATCTTCTGGGCGGTTTGGGCCATCTCCTCGGAAACGTTCAGGTCGTTTTCCTTAAAGCTTTCGATCACCAGATGTTTGAGCACGACCTTCTTGGCTTGAGCATCACGCATGGTTTCACCGATCTGTTCGGGAGTCATGTGCCAACCGCCCCAAGGCACGGTATCGAGAAACTCCTGTGTGCCGGAGCACTCGACCAAAACGAGATCGACGTCACGGCAGAACTCCACGATGCGCGGATCGTTTTCCGAATCGCTCATCACCACGATGACCTTGTCGGCGGTGGTAATGCGGAAGTTGAAGTTGAGCAGGCCGCCGTGCTTCGTGATGAGAGTGTCGATGCGATGCGTGTCGGTTTCGACGACGACCCCTTCCTTGGATAGTTCGGTGACATCCCATTCGAGCAGAGAGGCATCCTTGCCGTGGCCCACGCGACTTTTGATGTCATGCTCATAGGCTTGGCGAAGACCGTTTTCCATAAACGCATCGATTCCACGAGGTCCGTAAATTGGCATGCGGTGCGTGCGACCGTTGTTCCATGAGAGCAACAACAACAGCGGCAGATCACAGATGTGATCGAAATGCAGATGAGTGATGTAAGTCTCCGCAATCGTTTCCACCGGCACACCGAAACGAGACATGTTGTGCACGGCACAGCGGCCACAATCGAACAGCAGGTTCTTGCCATTAATCGTGACGATAAAGGACGGACCGCCGCGTTCAGGATGGGCGCGGACCGCACCAGTGCCAACGATGAGAAGAGAAAGTTCGGAAGGGGATTTCATGAAGAGGGCAAGACTGGTTTGGGGTTATAGTAACCAGTCGGTTACATTCACGGACCGACAATTAATGTCAAAACTTTCTCCCAGTCCTTACGAATGTGAGATCGGGCCATTGCGGGCATTCAAGATTTTATAAAATCACTTCAACGCGGCGTGGAGAATTTCGACGGGGTGTTGGGCGATTCGCCCGGTGGCGTCTTTGATTTGGTGACGACAACTTGTGCCGGGTGCGGCGATGATGGTTTCGTCGGGAGTCGCGCGCACCGTCGGTAGGAGCACCAGTTCGCCGATTTGTTGGGAGACCGCATAGTGTTCCTTTTCGTAACCGAAAGAACCGGCCATGCCACAACATCCGGAAGGGATCATCTGCGCCTCGTAGCCCTCAGGGAGTTCGAGCATCTTGACGGCAGGCGTGAGAGAAGAGAGTGCTTTCTGATGGCAGTGCCCGTGGAGCTTGATCGTTTGTTTTCGATCCGTGAACGACTGAGTGGTAATGCGGCCCGCATCAGCTTCGCGGGCGATAAACTCTTCGATTAGAAGGGCATTCTTGGCGAGCGAGTGCGCGGCGGGTTTTAACTCGGCAGGCACGAGATCGGGATATTCGTCGCGGAAGCCGAGCAGGGCTGAAGGTTCGATCCCGATCAATGGCGACTCTTCGGTAACGATATCTTTGAGCAGCTCGACATTGCGAATCGAGAATTTCTGCGCTTCTCGCACGAGCCCTTTAGATAAATGCGCGCGACCGCTTTCGACATGTTCGGGAATGATGACTTCATAGCCGAGACGGTTGAGTAGCTCGACCGCTTTGATGCCGACGGGCGTATCGTTATAATTAGTGAACTCGTCGCAGAACAGATAGACGCGCCCATGAGGGTAATCGAGTGAGCCGGGATTGGCATGCTGGCGATGCCATGCGCTCAATGTGGTTTGGTGCAACGGTGGTAAACTGCGTTCGGGGGCGAAACCGGAAACCCGTTTCACTAACGACGAAAGTAAGGGCGACTTGACCACCCAGTTGTAGATCCCGGGGGCGAGGGCCGCGAGTTTCATACTGCGCGTGAAGCTGGCGATCAGACGCGATCGAAACGGCACGCCATTCGCATCGTAGTAGTGCTGCTGCCATTCGGCCTTGAGGCGCGCGACATCGACGTTGGACGGGCACTCGGATTTGCAGCCTTTGCAGGATAGGCACAGATCCATCACCGCAGCGACTTCGCTACTATCCCATGGGTTGTTGTCGCCAATCGGTTTGGCCAGCACATCGCGCAGGATATTGGCCCGCGCGCGCGTGGTATCCTTCTCATTGCGCGTGGCCATGTAACTGGGGCACATAGTGCCGCCCATTTGGTGCGACTTGCGGCATTCGCCCACGCCGGTGCATTTTTCGGTGGCGGCAAGCACGCCTTCACTGGCGGAAAAATCGAAGAGGGTTTTGTGTGCGGGTTCGGCGACGTCCTGTTGGTGCCGCAACGAAGTGTCCATCGGCGGCGTGCCGATAATCTTTTTGGGGTTAAAAATGCCGTGCGGATCAAACGTTACCTTCACGCGCTGCATCATCGCGTAGCATTCGTCGCCCACCATGAACTTGAGGAACTCGCCCCGCAGGCGACCATCGCCGTGTTCGCCGGAGACGGAACCGCGATATTTTTTCACAAGTGCGGCGACATCGGTCGCGACATCGCGAAACATTTTTAGGCCCTCGCTTGTCTTCAGATTGAAGAGGGGGCGCGTGTGCAATTCACCGGCGCCGGCATGCGCGTAATAAACACAACTGATCTTGTATTTATCGCGCATGAGCAAATCGAACTCTTCGATGTAAGCGGGTAGATCCTCCACCGCGACGGCGGTATCCTCGACATTCTCGCGCGGCTTGGCGGGACCCTCGACGTTGTTCATCAACCCCTGACCCGCGCGACGCAATTCCCAGACCTTGTCGGTGTCAGTGCCATGCAAAACAGGATACGCGTAACCGAGTCCAGCGGCACGCATTTCGCTTTCGATCGCGGCCATCTCCGCCGCGACGTGTTTCTTATCATCGTGACGAATCTCGACCACGAGCACCGCGCCCGGATCGCCTTCGACAAAGAAACGATTCTTGGCGTGTTCAAGATTGGCCTTGGTGCATTCGAGAATATGCCGATCGATCAACTCGCAGCCGAAGGGCTGATGCTTCATCGCGATCAGCGTGGCCTTGAGCGAATCGTGCACCGTCTCAAAGTGCGCACACATGAGCGTGCTCGGTGGAGGGATTGGCACGCAGTTGATTTCGAACTCAACGCCAAAAAAGAGCGTGCCCTCGGAACCGGCGAGAAGGCGGCAGAGGTTGAACGGTTTATCCGATTTGGAATCAAATACGCTGCAGTCGAAAAGCTGGTCGAGTGCGTAGCCAGTGTTGCGTCGGGTGACGGTGGGCTTGGGAAAATTATCGCGAATGAGCGTGCGATTGGCTTCGTCGCCCAGCATGTCGCGCACGAGGCAGTAGATGCGGGTCTCCAGTGAATCAGATGCGTCGCATTTCGCAGCAAACTCTTCGGCGGTGAGTGGGCCGAAGGTGGCTTCGGAACCATCGCTCAAAAACCCGCGCGTGCTGATCAGGTGATCGCGCGTGCTGCCGTAGACGATGGAATTGGAGCCGCAAGAATTGTTGCCGACCATGCCCCCGATCATCGCGCGGTTAGCCGTGGAGGTTTCGGGACCGAAAAGAGTGCCGTGAGGCTTGAGGTGAAGATTGAGATCGTTGCGCACGACACCGGGTTGCACTCGCACGCGATGAGTTTCGTCGTCGTAAGAGAGGATGCTATTCAGGTGCTTCCCCAGATCGACCACCATGCCATCGCCGACGACCTGCCCAGCTAGAGATGTGCCTGCACCGCGGGGGATCAGCCCCACGTGATTCGCATTGGCGAAGAGAATCAATTCGCGCACATCAGCTTCGGTCTTCGGGAGGGCTACGGCGAGAGGCAGGACCTGATATTCCGAAGCGTCGGTGGCGTAGAGCGTGCGCATCGTCGAATCGTAGTGCAGCTCGCCTTCGAGGCGGTTGGCTAGTTCGCTCAGGTTAGCAGGGGAAGGATCGGTAGTGGTCACGAGAGGGGGAGTTTAGGCAGGAAACTTGCCTGTCCTACGTCGCGATGTCCACGCCTAGTGCTCCTTGGATCGGTTTACTTGCTCCAAGGCATACTTCGAGAGATTGTCATTCACACTGGAAAACCATATCAATGGATCATGAAAACTCTCAGTGCTGAGAACTACGGCCGCGCGCGGGATTTTGTGAAGGCAAAGGCCCGACGGGTTGATCAGGCCTTGTTCGCCTTCACCTTTGAGGAAGTAAAACCGGCGGCGGTTTGGAAGGCGCTCAGTGCATTTGCAAACGCTGATGGTGGGCTCGGCCATGGAATGGATGCCGGACTGCAGATTGCCCGTATCCTCGATACCGGGCACGATCACGGCGCTGGGTTTACGCCCCTCCTGCGGTGAAGCTTAACGGTGCGGTGCTGGGCAAGAGCACGTATCCGCTGTCATCGGATGGGTCTGCTCCGCGTGACGCTCAGCCACGGCATCGCGATTTCAAGCTGAAGAACTACCTCTCAGAGCCGCGTAAAGAATAAGAATTTATTCGTTAATCTAGATGTAAAGGAGGCTTGACATATGTAAAGTATACTTGTCATGTGTGGTTATGGATAAATTAAATACCGTTGAATCGTTACTGCCTGGATCCGGGCAATATTCCTGTAAGCAGGACCTCAGACTAAGTCTGTGGATAATAGTGGCTGCTTTAAGTTATGCCTTAGGTCGCGTATTTTTGCGGGAATACCCCGCTTTGAGTGTGTCTTTGCGGTTGGGGATTGCGCTATTTCCTCTCATTCCCGCGCTTTTCTATGTGAGGGCATGGGGGAAGTTTTTGAGACAACTGGATGAACTACAACGCCGTCTGCAATTAGAGATTTGGCTGTTTGCTGCTTTGGGCACGATTTTCATCAACGTAGTGAATGCGATTTTGAGTGAAAACGGATTGGGATGGCCTCTGTTTTCCGAGAACTACTTGGTGGGAGGATCCTACTTTGTAATCTTCATTCTATGGTTCATCAGTAGTTATTTCTCGAATCGCCGCTACTCATGAAAAACCATCTACGAGAATTACGAGCGGACAACAGTTGGTCGCAGGCCGCCCTAGCCGACCAGCTGGGAGTCTCGCGTCAAACCGTCAACGCGATCGAGACCGGGAAATACGACCCGAGTCTTCCGTTGGCATTCAAACTGGCCCAGCTCTTTGAGAAACCAATCGAGGAAATCTTCGATGCGGAAGGTTGAGGGGGGGCACGAAACGCACAGGGGGTTCTTTTGATGTTTGTGATGCCAGTCATTGCGAGGAAGCCGTAGGCTGACGTGGCAATCTACGATGGCGTAATGTCTTCGAAACGTCGTGGATTGCCGCGTCGCTTCGCGACTCGCAGTGACTGCCGGTAGTGCATCGTTGTTTGAACGGTTAAGTTCTAATCCAGATGCATCACGTGGGCGTGGGGGTCGCCTTCGATGGGGGCCAGTTTTTGGTCGGGCCAGGCTAGTTCGACGCCGCGATTGCGGAGGTGTTGTTGGAAGGAGGTGACGCGAGCTGGATCGGCATGGACTTCGCGAGGCGTGAGCTTTTCACGCAGGCAATGCACGGCGAGAGAGCCGACTGATTCACCGATGTTCCACTCGACGGGATGTAGGCGGTAGCAACCGTTGGTGATGTGCGTGGTGCCGATGTTTTTGCCTGCAGGCAGCAGGTTTTTCATGCGCACAGGAATGAGCGCGCCGAGTGGGATTTGGAAGGGGAGTGAATGCACATCGATGTAGTTGTCGCCCCCGCATGAGGGATGCAGATCGATGCGATAGTAACCGACGCCCACGCTATCGACGAATTGGCGGGCGCGATCTGCGCCATCGGGAAGATACGCGGCGGAAACATCCTGCTCGCGAATCGTGGTGAGGGCTTGGATGCGTCGGGATTCGCGAATGTAAGGAGCCATCGCGAGACCATCTTCGGTGCCGAGAATATCGGGACGTAATCTCAAGCCCGGCCAACCTGCGCCGCCATCAGGACGGGGAGCTTCGGTTTGCAACCAGTGGAATACGGAGAGGCTGAGCTGCTTCGCGCCGTCGTAGAGTTTAGTGCGTTGGGCGGCATTGGCGGAAAGAAGATCCCCTTCGAGATAATCGATCATCGGCCAGTTCACCATCACGAGATCACTCGGATAGGCGCCGGGTTCAAAGAGGTCGCGATCGATGATGCGGCGAAAGGTCCACAGCCCGGAAAAGAGACCGAGCTTTTCCTGATGCGGCGCGAATTTGTAATGCATCGCATCCATCGTGCGTGGATTAAGCCCGCTCCAGCCCAGCCATTTACCGGGCCAGGGTGGAGTGATTTTGGGTAAATAGTTGCGCCAGTAATCGTAGTCACGCGGAGGCTCGCCCACTTGATTAGTGCCTTCGAGATGCTCGAGGGCGAAACACCAGGAGAAGGCTTGGTTGTTTTCCGGTTGCGCTTCGGAGGGCGCACTGGGCTCGCCGGTTTTCGCACGCGATTCGCGCCCCGTGACGGATTCCGTGTCGCTGAGTGCGATCAGATCGCCGAGCTCAGTGGCATCGAGAAAGTAGGGAGCTTCGATGCGAAGCTCGTTGCCATCGCGCGAGGTGAGTTGCACGGCGGCAATGGTATCAGATTCGGGAGCGAGTTCGATCGAAGTGAGTGTGGTTTCGGGAATGACGAGCAGTTGTCCGCTTTCGCGATAGGGCGCGAGCATCGCTTCGAGCACGGCAAGCGCGACCTTGGGCTCGTGGCAAATAGGGGAGACCCAGCCGTTGCCAGGATTTAGCTTCGGATCGTCGCGATATTCGGGCCGCAGCGGAGTGTGCTCGCGGTAGTAGTCACGAACGGCATCGCGAAAACGCGCGTAGCTAGCAGTGCGCCCGAAGCGCTCGATCCAGCCGTGTTCGTCGGGGGGCACTCCTTGCGAGGTGAGTTGGCCACCGATCCAGTGAGTTTCCTCGGTGAGAATCACCCGAGCACCTGATTCGAGGGCCGCGAGGGCCGCGGCGCATCCGCCCACGCCTCCGCCGATGATAGCGATTTCTGTGGTGTGCATCCGATCTGGCATAGGTCGCCATTCAATGCCGACACCGACGAGTATGGCCACCTTTCTTGTCGGCTTATTGGGGAGAGTTACCCTGGTAGTAACGCTCCAGGGCAGCTTGCATATCCGTTAGTCTGGTCGGTTTTCTGATGTAGTCATTCATCCCCACTTTCAGACATTTCTCGCGGTCGCTTTGCATGGCATTAGCGGTCATAACCATTCACTTCCGGCATCTGACAGTCCATGAGCACGAGGTCGTATTTAATATGCGAGAGTGTGCTCCACAACCTCCAGCCCATTGGCCACGCTATCAGCGGTGCAGTTCAGTTTTTTCAGAAGCGCGATGGCAATGGCGTATAGGTCATGCAGCTCGCACCGCGTGCCGATGAGCAGGGCATCAGGCCGTCCACGTTACACCAAAGAGCCAAGTGAGGGGTAGAACTTTGTCTCGTCGCGATCTGCCTCAGGTAGACGGGCCCGTGCGCTGGATTCATGGGAATCGACCACGCCAGCGACGTGAAACTCGGGGTTGTGCGCCGCGGGGGGATTTCACGATATTGCTGATGCGACTCTCAAATCCGATGAGCCCGAGCTTACTCATGGTGGAAATAGGTGAATGAGGCGCCAGCTGTCACATCGAGGATGAAAATAACATATGTTGGTCTCTCAAGCGTCATGGCAGTTCGGCGTTGCGTGAGTGGAGGGGAATCTTACAAACAGGGCCGATCAGCCGTTGTTTTCACGGCGAAATTAAATCCCCACCTCTGTATGCAAACCCTCCTGATTGCGCTGCTTGCCGGCCTTGGCTTCATCGTCGCTTACCACACTTATGGCCGCTGGCTCGGTGGTAAAATCTTCAAACTCTCCGCCGGTCACATCTGCCCGTCTGAAAAACTCAAAGATGGCGTGGACTACGTGCCGACCTCGAAGGGTATCGTCTTCGGGCATCACTTTGCATCGATCGCAGGCACTGGCCCGATCGTCGGTCCGGCGATTGCGATTCTGTGGGGTTGGTTACCAGCGTTGCTGTGGGTGATCTTTGGTTCGATCTTTATCGGTGCCGTGCACGATTTCGGTGCTCTGGTCGTATCGTTGCGCAATAATGGCCAGACGGTCGGCGATATCGCGGGGCGCGTGCTCAACCGCCGCGTGCGCGTGGTGTTTCTCTGCATCCTCTTCATGGCGTTGGCGATTGTGCTGGCGATCTTCGGTCTGGTGATCGCTGCGGTCTTCAAGATGTTCCCGAGTGCGATTGTGCCGTGTTTGCTTCAAATCCCATTGGCGGTGTTGATTGGTTATTGGCTCAACCGTCGCGGTCTCAGTCTCAAGTTGCCGTCGATCATCGCACTGGTGGTGATGTATCTTTCGGTGATCTATGGGGACACTGGGTTTCTCCATACACTCAACATGGCGATGGCGTCGTGGTCTGCGTTTACCTGGGTGGTGCTGCTCCTACTTTATTCCTACGTTGCCTCAGTGATTCCGGTTTGGGCATTGTTGCAGCCGCGCGACTATATCAATGCGCTACAGCTGATCTCGGTGCTGGGGTTGGTGGTGTTGGGCGTGATTGTGGCGGCGTTCTTTGGCGGGGCTCCCGTCGATGGAGTGCGTCCCGCATTGGAATTGGCGGCTCCGGCGATCAATCCCGATCCAATTGGCGCACCAGCGATGTTTCCGTTTCTCTTTATCACCATCGCCTGTGGCGCGATCAGTGGTTTCCACTGTCTCGTATCTTCCGGCACGACGAGTAAGCAGCTCAAGTCTGAACCCGATGCGCGTGCGATTGGTTATGGCTCGATGTTGACGGAAGGATTTCTCGCGACGCTCGTGATTCTCGCCTGTGCGGCTGGCATCGGTCTCGGCTCGATGAGTGAGGGCGGCGTCATGCTACTTGGTCAGGAGGCGTGGGCTCATCACTATGCCGATTGGAGCACCAGTTCTACTCTGGGCAGCAAGGTGGGCGCGTTTGTCACCGGTTCGGCCAATTTCGTGAAAGCACTCGGCGTCCCTGATGGTGTGGCCGTGGCCTTGATGGGCGTATTTGTGGCCTCCTTTGCTGGAACGACTCTTGATACGGCGTGCCGTTTGCAACGTTACATCGTGCAGGAGCTCGCGTCAGCGATTGCTCCTAAATCGGCGGATGGCAAAAGCTGGCTTGGTTGGTTCCAAGGCAAGCACGGTGCGACGATTTTCGCAGTGGGCACAGCGTTGCTGATGGCAGCCGTGCCTCCGGCGGGAAAGGCGTGGGCTTTGGTCAATGCGGGTAAAGGCGGCATGATTCTTTGGCCGATCTTTGGCGCGACGAATCAGTTACTGGGCGGAGTTTCCTTCCTCGTGATCGCCTTTTATCTCTGGCGACGCAGCTTGCCGATCTGGTTCCTCGTGGTGCCGATGATCATGATGCTGATTCTACCCGCTTGGGCGATGACGCTCCAAGCCTTCGTCGGCGAGAAGAGTTGGCTGATGCAGGGTAACTGGCTGCTGGTCGGTATCGCCGTCACCACTCTTGTGCTGGAAGCATGGATGGTGATCGAAGCGATCAAGCTCTTCCCGAAGACGAAGGGTCTGATCGAAGACAACGCGATCGAGCCAGTGCAGGCGTGAGCCTTTTCCGAAAGGCGGGGTTCGTCGCCCCCGCCCTACCTTAGGAATTCGAGCACAAAAAGGCCGGTCACGAAATGCGACCGGCCTTTTGCTTAAAGCGTTAAACTGCGGTTACGCGGAAACGTAAGGCGTGAGCTGCTTGGCGACCCGAACCTTGTTGAGTCGGGCGAAGACGGGGAGACCGTTTTCGTAAGGGACTTCAACTTCGTCCTGGATGAGCGGTTGGGCATAGCGGATGAACTGGAAGTTCATGCTCACACCGTCTTCGTTGATCCAATCGGCAGGGAGCTTCTTCACGCCGTTTGCAATATCGGCGAGGGGAGCAAGTCCGGTTTCGCAGGTGTAGTTATCACCTTCACCACGAAGGAGCGTGACCATCTTATCGGTCTGACCATCGACGGCGGCTTTAACCGCAGCCTGACCAGCTAGGTAGGATTCATCGGCATCGGTTTGGGAGGCAACATGCGCGGCGGCGCGTTGCATGAGACCGGGCTTGGCGACCCGGACCTTGATCGCAGGAAGATTAGCTTCGATGAGATCTGAGAGCGCATCACCGGCTCCACCGAGTTGAGCGTGACCGAAGGCATCGGTCTGGGCGTCGGCGGCGAAGTAGTTGCCATCTTCATCGACGAGGCCTTCGGCGACGACGATGGAGCAGAACTTCTCGCGCTTGAGCACGCGTTTGATGTCTTCGAGAACTTTCTCCCGGTTGAGGGGGACTTCAGGAAGAAGAATGATGTGTGGAGGATCGTGCGGGTGGTCGCGACGTTTCGCGAGTGAGGCACCAGCGGCGAGCCAACCCGCGGAACGGCCCATCACTTCGATGATGGAAACGAGATCGCCTTGGCCCATCGATTCGCTGTCGCAAGCGACTTCGCGCACGGTGGTGGCGATATACTTGATCGCACTGGCGTAGCCGGGGCAGTGGTCGGTGGCGGGGAGATCGTTGTCGATCGTCTTCGGCACACCGATGACGCGGAGTTCGTATTCCTGCTCCTGAGCGAGCTTGGAGATCTTGTCAGCGGTATCCTGAGAGTCATTTCCACCGATGTAGAAGAAGTAGCGGATGTTGTGCGCTTTGAAGACTTCGAGCACGCGCTCGAAATCCTGCTGGCTCTTCAATTTGTAACGGCAGGTGCCGAGGGCCGCACCAGGAGTGTGGCGGAGGGCGCGGATCTGCTGTTGGGATTCGTCGGCGAGGTCGATGAAGTCCTCGTTTAAGATGCCGAGCACACCGTTGAGGGTGCCGTAAATCTCCTCGACGCATTCGTGGTTGAGGGCTTCGGCAACGATGCCTGCCACGCTGGCGTTAATAACAGAAGTCGGGCCGCCGGACTGGCCTACTAATACATTTCCTACGAGTTCAGACATGAGTGGTGATAAAAAGGTTTGAAGAGATCGTGAAGGGAGAAAGTGGAGCAGCGCGACCAAGGGTGGCAAACCCAATTTTGCCCCGATGGAGGATCTAGCCCAAGTTCATGCTTCCATCTGGTATAGAGGTCAGCTGCTTGCAGGCACTGAAGCGAGCGATCTCCCAGCCTATTTGGGCACGGCATGTCTACAGGTCAACGAGAGCTTGCTGCCTACAAATACTCCAGATCCTACGTGGCCAGTCGGCTTACAGCAACCGCCCCGGTTGGTAATTGGCGGCGCCTTTTTGGCGTTTTACCAATTTCCGCGCTTCGGCGACGAAGGTGTCCACCTGATGGGGAGCGCCGCCGATGAAACGGTGCGTTTCGGAGAGGATCTTTTGAAGCGCGCGTTTGCCGAGGCCCACGCGTTTGTCTCCGGCGAGCCGGTTGACGAGATCGGCGTCACCGCCGTTGCGCAGCGCAGTGGCGGCGGCGAGGGCGTGTTCTTTGATCGCTTCGTGGGCGGTTTCGCGGCCGACGCCTTTTTTGACGGCCTCCATCAAAATGGTAGTCGTGGCGAGGAAAGGGAGGTTGCGCTCATTCTCCGCCGCAATGGCGGCGGGGAACACGTTCATCTGGTTTAACACGTTAAGCCAGGTCTCGAGCAGGCCATCGATCGCGTAGAACGAATCGGGGAGTGCGATGCGGCGCACAACCGAACAGGACACGTCTCCCTCGTTCCATTGATGTCCGGCGAGACCACTGGTCATCGTAGCGTAACCGCTGATGATCGTGGCGAAACCGCAGATGCGCTCGCAGTTGCGGGCGTTCATTTTGTGCGGCATCGCGGAGGAGCCTACTTGGCCCTTTTGGAAACCTTCGGTCAGTAAGCCTTGTCCCGCCATGAGGCGGAGCGTGGTGGAGAAGCTCGCGGCGGCAGCGGCAATTTGCTGGAGTGCGGTGACCACTTCGAAATCGAGAGTGCGGGGGTAAACTTGGCCGACGGAACCGAGCGCGGCCTTGAAGCCGAGGTGTTTGAGGACGTGTTGTTCGAGCTGATCGACCTTACCGGTGTCGCCACCGAGGAGGGTGAGCTGATCGAGCTGCGTGCCAACCGCGCCCTTGAGGCCGCGAACGGGATAACGTGCAATTACCTCGCTGAGGCGGGTGTAGGCGATTTGTAACTCCTGCCCAAACATCGCGATGCGCTTGCCGAGAGTGGTGGGCTGCGCGGGGACGTTATGCGTGCGACCGGTGATCATCACGTCGCGATGTGTCTCGGCCTGCTTGGCGATACCGTTGAGCGCGGCAGCGGTTTTGAGCTGCACAACTTTGAGGGAGCGCAGGATCTGAAGCTGTTCGACGTTTTCCGTGAGATCGCGACTGGTGAGCCCGAGATGGATATATTCGTGGCCAGCGAGGCCGGAGAATTCTTCAATGCGTGCTTTCACATCGTGTAACGTCACGCGTTCGCGGGCATCGATCGACGCGAGATCGATCTGATCTCTGACCATCTCGTAGTCCTTGATCGCTTCGGCGGGGATTGACACGCCGAGATCGCGTTGGCCCTTCATGACGGCGATCCAAAAATCGCGTTCGAGGGAAACTCGTCCCGTAGGGGACCAGATAGCTTTAATGGCAGCCGATGCGTAGCGCTCGGCGAGGACGTTGGTAATAGGAAGAGATTCGTTCACGAGAGAGCCTCGAAGCTAAGCAGGCAGTGAACGGATTGCCAATGGCAAAGACGTTCAGCCTCGTTCCATGCGATATGGCTTCCCGGTCGATCTATCCCCAATCGGCCATTCGCCCGATTTCCTTCACCTTAAGTGTCACCTATTAAGTGACATCTAAAAAGCATTAAATTGCACTGCGTAGTCCTTCATCTTCCTATGTCAGATCTGCGAAGCCGAAACGAATGTCACCTATTAAGTGACATCCGTGGCGGGGTCAGAGGAATGTGCAGATGTATTCGCAGATGCCGTCGGTGCTCGTGATGTTGAATCCGCTGTTGCCCGAGAGATCGAAGGTATGCCCAGCAGTATAGTGGATTTCTTCGGTCGTGCCATCCAGGACGACAGTGCAGGCTCCGGAAACTAATTCCATGTGCTCGGGAGCAGCGGTGCCGAAATGATACGTGCCGGGTTGGATCAAACCTAGGGTTTTGCGGACACCTTGGGCATCGACTAGCGTGTGGCTCATCACGCGGCCATCGAAATAGATATTGGCCTTGGTGTGAGCGGTGACGTTGAGGAATTCAGTAGGGATGGATGCCATGTTGTTCGAAGTTGAGATTGGGTTAGGCGCGGTGGTGCGATCAGAACCTGTCGCGTTCGAGGGCAGATTGGAAAACGCGTTGCAGCACAAGCGTTCCCGCGAGGGCGAGCACGCCCCAGCGCACTTCTGTGCGCATGAGGCTTTCACTTTCGAGGGCAAAGACTGTCAGCGCGAAACCGAAGACATCGAGCATGCTCCAGCGATGTGCCATGGGCACCCAACGCAGTTTGGCGTGGCTCCAGTGTCCGTCACGATGCTGCCACCAAGCCGCTGCGCTGGCGATCCACACCGCAAGAGGCGCGAGCACGAGAAAGACGGCCGTGAGCGCCGAGGCCAGATGGGCTCCTTCCATCCAAAGCACGGGAACGAGAAACAGAATGCTGTAACTGTGATCGAGCATGCGCCAATCATGGATGCGTAGGAATGGCAGGGTGATCGTGGCGATCAGGGCGAGGCCCGAAAGCGTGAGCCACCAACCGCTCCCGCTCGCCTTGGCAACTTCCTGAACTTTGGATTCCTCCTGTAAACCTGCCGAAAGAATTTCACCGGCGATCATGCTTAACAGAATCGCGATGATAAACAGCGCGAGACCGATCCGCGGTTCGCCGCCCACGAATAGCTGCTTGGAAGTCAGCGTGAGAATGATCGCGATGAGATAGACATCGAGCATCGACCACTTCCCCAATTTTTCGACCCAGTTTAGACACGTTTTTTGCAGTCCGACGATGGTTGGGGTCGAAGAAATCCACGCGAGCACGCCAAGCTTCGCGAAAGGAAACACCACGGAAAAAACGACCACGAGCAGCGCGAGCACATAGAGCCCGCCCTGCCAGAGCATTTCGACCGAGCGAAACAACGTGTAAGGTTCCGTGATGAGCCCCTTGCGCAGGTGCATGAACGGTAAAAACAAGACCAAGACGTTGCAGACCAAAGAGACCGAGAGGATCGCCACCACGACCAAACGGCGATGGAGCGAAAGAGTTGGAATGTTTTCAGAGTCCGTGCTCATGGCTTTTGATCAACCCGTGGATAAACAACGGATGACCATTTCGCGGAGGACTTCTTCCTGCTCGCGGGGGCGTTGAATAATTTCTTCAAAGGCGGCGACAAACTCCTGCTGATTGTCGATTAGGCGGCGCAGGTTCGGGAGCTGGCCGCTCGACGCGAGTTTGCCGACATACCACGCGTTTTGGCTGAAGAGATTGTAGGCGCTTTTTTGATCGACGGCCTCGCCGAATTTTTTCGCGTAGGTGGGGGCGGCTTGTTTCAAGCCATCTAGTCCGCGCGAGCCGATTCGTGCTTCGCCCGAATCGAGGAGGGCGCGCACTTGGATCAGAATCCGATTGCGATTTTGCAACGCGCTGATGATGGGGCGCGCGTCGCCTCCCGCGAAGAAGTGCTGCTGCAGTGCTGCGAGGGTCCATTTCAGATCGCCGCTGAAAAACGCTTCCGCCGATTCAAAGAAATCTCCCTCGGCGACATTGGGAGTGAGCTCAGCGACATGTTTGTCTTCAATGCTTTCGCCATCATCCACGTAGTTGGCGAGTTTGCGCAACTCTTCGACGATCAGGCGGGTGTTGCTGCCGATCTTGGCGAGCAGCAGGCGCGTGGCATCAGCCGTGATGCGCACTTCCAGCGCGCGCGCTTCGGCGATGACGACACCGGCGAGGGCATCGCCATCATCGCCGCCGCCCACGAGGGTGAAATCGCCAGTCTTTTCGCACCATTTGGGAAAGGCGCGACGGCGATCAATCGGCGCGGCGGTAATCAGCACGGCGGTATCGGCGGGATTGATGGCCCCGAGCAGCTCTTTCAAATCCTCGACCAGCTTGAGCGTGCTGTCGGCGCGACCGGTCACGCTGTCGGCGAGAAAGTTGACGTCTTTCAGCCACACGACGCGGCGGCCACCAAACATCGAGACGGTCTGGACGCTATCGCGGAAGCGATTGATGGCGGTTTCAACCTCACTGACGTTGTTGGAGAATCCGCTGAGGATCTCTTGCGAAAACTCGTCGTCGATATCTTTGGTGAGAGCGGCGTAGCGTTCCTTCCCGAGTCGATCGACGAGAAAGTCGTCGGAACCACAGATGAAAGTGAACGGCTTGTCTGACATACGTGCAGAGTTGTTCATGAACCGGCGAACAGCGCACGTCAAAAATCACCTGGTGTGTGGTGGAATTTTTTTCAATATCTGTAAGTGGCTCTGACTTGCCAGCATCGCATGGGAAACCCAACTTCTCCCAAGTTTGATTAAATTACCCACCTTCCTTGAACGTCTCGTGGCTACCCGTCACGGGGGCACGGTTCTCTTCTATCTGCTGTTCATGGCCATCTCACTGGTCGTGAGGTTTGCGCTGCTGTTTAAATCGGCCGGGAGCGTGGGCTGGGATGCCAGCTTGCTGGCGGTATTTTTCTGGGGCTTTATTTATGATCTCGCGGCGGCGGGATTGTGGGCCCTGCCCATCACGTTGATGCTCACCTTACTTCCGGCGAAATGGTTCGAATGGCGTTGGGCTCGCGTGCTCACGCATCTGGCGGGATTGGGAATCACGGCCCAACTGTTTTTTACGGCGGTTTCAGAATGGACGTTTTGGGATGAATTTTCGGTGCGCTTCAACTTCATCGCGGTGGACTATCTCGTCTATACGGTCGAGGTGATCGGCAACATCCGTGAGTCCTACAACATGCCGGCGATTTTTGCGGGCATCGGTATCGTCACCGCGGTCATCTACTGGTCGCTCTCTCGCACGGGTTTGTTGACGTTGTGGATGGAAGCTCCGCGCGTGCCGATGAAGAGCCGCATCCTGGCGGGCACGGCGTGGTTTATTCTGCCGCTCGCTTTTGGCCTGTTACTCGATTCGCGATATCTCCCGGAATTTAAAAACGATTATAACCGCGAGTTGGCAAAGAATGGCCCGTGGTCGTTTGTGGCGGCGTTTCGCAACAACAAGCTCGATTACAAAACGTTCTATCCGTCGATGCCAGTGGATGAAGCGTTTGCGCAACTGCGCACCGAGTTGTCCGCCGACGGTTCAGTGCTGTTAACCGACAACCCCCACGACACGCTGCGTTTCGTGAGCAACGACGGCACGCCCATCCAGCCCAACGTGATTCAGATCACGGTTGAAAGCCTCAGCTCCAGTTTCATGGCGCGCTATGGCTCTGACCGGAATATCACGCCGCATCTCGACGCGCTGATGGAGAAGAGCCTCGTCTTTGATAACTACTACGCGACCGGCACGCGCACGGTGCGCGGCATGGAAGCGATGACGCTCTCACTCCCACCGACGCCAGGTCGCTCCATCGTGAAACGCCTGCGCAACGGCAATATGTTTTCGCTTGGTAGCGTGTTTCGAAGTCGCGGCTACGACACCGCGTTTATCTACAGCGGTTACGGCTACTTCGATAACATGAACGCCTTCTTTGGTAACAACGGTTACCGGATCGTGGATCGCGCTTCGGTGGAGAAGGAAGACATCACCTTCGCGAATGCCTGGGGCGCCTGCGACGAGGATCTGTTTAACTGGACTCTGCGCGAGGCCGATCAGGGCGCCGCGAGTGGCCAGCCGTTTCACTACTTCGTGATGACGACTTCGAATCACCGGCCCTTCACTTATCCCGACGGCCGCATCGATTTGCCGTCCAAGGTTTCCGGTCGCGACGGCGGGGTGAAATACACCGACTACGCGATTAACAAATTTCTGGAAGACGCTTCAAAAAAACCGTGGTTCAAAAATACGATTTTTGTGATCGTGTCCGACCACTGCGCGTCGGTCGCGGGCAAGAGTGAGCTGCCCGTGCAGAACTACCGCATCCCGCTGATGATCTATGCGCCGGGCGGACAGATCGAACCGGGTCGCGTCGATGCTCTGATGAGTCAGATCGATTTTCCGCCGACTCTGCTTGGCCTACTTAACTGGAGCTACCCGAGCCGTTTCTACGGCTGGGATATAATGAACACCACGGGCCGTCCACGGGTCGTGCTGGGTAATTACCAGAAGCTCGGTCTCTTCCGTGACGATCAGCTCACAATTCTGAAACCGGTGAAGCAGTTCAGCCAATTCGACTACGATCCGAAGACTTACGTCGTCACGCCGTTTGAGCAGGAAGACAAAGCCTTTCACGACACCGCCGTGGCCTACTACCAAACGGCGTCGGTGATGTATGAAGCGGATACTTACCGCGAGCTGACTCCCGAAGAATTGGCGCGCTACAAAAACGGCCCACCCGAATAGAAATGACGATGCTTTCGCTACCTCTTACCCTCCACATCTTCCTCCGCTTTCTTTTCGTCGCCATGCTGGTCGCGGCGTTCCTGCCTGGGCTGTCGGCGGCGAAAGAAGAGGACGAGGATGAGAAGGTATCGGATGGGGATATGCAGATCCAAGGCGTGTTTAACAGCGCACTGCCCGGCACGGAAAAGAAGAACCGCCTGAAGCTCCTGTTCCGTCCGCATTTCGGCGATCTGCACCGCAAGGATTATCTGCGCGTGCCGCTGGCACTACGTTACGGGCTAACCGACAATTGGGATGTCACTGGAGGGATGGAAGGTTACTTCGCCCACGGATTCGGCGATGTGAATTGGATGGAAGAATACGGATTTTCCGCCGCGCGGCTCAGCACCAAGTATCGGATTGGAAATCGACTCTGGTCGCATTGGGATATGGGGGTGGGCGTCGATTACATCACACCGGTGAGCAATCCGCCTGGCGATGTAAGCGATGGGCTCAAGCATCTTGGCTACCACGTTTCCTTCTCGCGCGAACTCGAATCGATGGAAGGTTGGCGGATCTTTTTGGGGGTGGGGGCTGACGATGTCACGACGACCGGGCGATCCGTCTTTTTGGAGAAAAACGACCTCGGTGACGATTCGGTCAACATCAGTGGAGGTTTCGTGTGGCAGAGAACCGATCACAACTACACCCTCGAAATGTCCTACGCGACCACGCGACTCACGGGCACACGCGACCGCGATTTGTTCACGATCCGCCCTGGTATTATTTGGAAGCTACCTAAGCGCTTCACGTTCAACGCGAGCGGCGATTGGTTTCTCGGCGTGAGCACAAAAGTAAGCCAAGGCACCGATGGCTTCGACTACGGCGTGAGTGGCAAGCTCCGCGTGAGTTTCGACTTCAAGAAATGGTGGCGGAAATATTTTCCGAAGAAGGGGGAGTAGGGGAGCCGGGACGTAGGAGACGGATGCTTTGAATGTGGAAAGCTGGAAGTAAGCTGGTCGATTAGGCTAGAAGTGGTAACGCGGATGAGGCGTTTGATTTTAACCACAAAGATCTCGAAGGGCACTAAGACCGGAACGGATTTTGAATGTGGCCGTTCGACAAGCTCAGGCCCCGAGCGAAGCCGAGAGGGAAATCCCTCCTTCTTCCCACCAAGCGGGACTATGGAGGGCAGGCAAGGAAAGCTGGAATTCGGAAAACAGAGTATTCAACGCGATGCGGCAATTGGTTGTCTCGCGACGCCCGCGACGTTCGGTCCGGGATGGATCGTATCCAATTACGTTGGTGTATTTGTAGGGCGGGATCGCTGATCCCGCCTTGTAAGTCTTTGGATGTTCGAAAGGCGGGATACGGCGATCCCGCCCTACAATGACCATAGAATAATCTATGCTTTCAGGCACCAGTGCCAAGGTTCGTGGGTGATGCCGTGGGGATTGTCTCTGGGGTAGGAGAGATGGAAACCGAATTGGGAGGCATGGTTGTTGAGCCATTGAAACTCGCGAGTCTGCTCGAAGGCCTCGGTTAAATGCTCCGCATCCGGCGAACCTAGATCTACTGCTCTGCCGGTGTGGTGTTCGCTGTGTCCAGGGTAAGCGTTTACCCGAAGAACTTCGTCCATGGCGATGCCTGTATCGAGCTTCCGTTGAACGATTTCCGTTTGCCGTGAGATGCTGCGGTAGCCGGAGATCAGGAGCAGATTGATGCCCGCATTTTCGGATGACCGTTTCATGTCCAACCACGCTTGTGCGGTGTCTGGTGTCATCTGAATCTTCCGACCAAAAGTATCGACCCCGACCGACAGTAAGCGCTCCGCCTCAGCAAAACGCGGCATGCGCTCAATGTAGCCGGATGGTGGGGGAGGTAATTGATTCAATTTATTTGAGCTCACCTTCCGGAACCACTCGTGGTCTAAAAATACATCACTACTCGATGTGATGTCTCCATTCGGGATATTCTTCCAGTGCCGTAATTGCCAATGGGGCTTTTGATCCGACAGGTAGGGGGAATTTCCCAAGGCTTTGAATTTGCTGCGTTTGAGGATCATTTGCTCCTTTTACGATGAAGACATTGTTCTCTAGAAGGGCGTATTCCTTATTCTGAATGAGCACATGCTTTCGATCGGTAGTGACTTCGATTTCTAAAGCGACTGGAGGCGAAAGTAGTTTATAGGTAATGCGATGATCTTTCTTGGAGTTCCCGCTAAATTTGGATTCCCATCTGCGTTTATGCCAATCTTCGGGTCCGGTAAAATATACGAGCACGAGCGGTTGTGGCTTCCCATCAATCTTTTCACCTAGGACCCACATGGATACGGTGGTTCGTGACAATGGGACGGCCCCGACACCAGAGCCACCTGCAGCAGATATGATCGAAGTAACGGCTAGGAATAATGCGAAAGTGCGAATCATAAGTGGTTGTGTTTGAAGGCTGATTAGCACTCGCAGTTTGAGCGTGAATACTAGGCGAGTCGAGTTCGCTTGCGGTCGACGGCGGGACTGGTGGTAATTTCTGGATATGGTTTCTTCTTCTCAAACTCACTCACGTTGGCGGATTGATGGTTCGTTGTGGCTCGCGGTGGGGTTGCTCGTGGTGGCGTTTATTATTTTTGAATACACGGGTCTGGATTTGGCGGTGCAGGATACGTTTTATAATTTTGAAACGCAGACTTGGGTGGTAGATGGGAATTCGGAGGGGCCGCGACTGTGGTTTTATGATGGGCCGAAGATTGGAATTATTCTGCTTGGGTTGGGTGTGCTCGGGCTGGCCTTGATGCCAGCGAAGTGGAGGGCGAAGTTGCCGTTTAAGGGGATCGGGCGTCGGCATTTGTGGATCGCGTTTTTGACGATTGGCACGGTGCCAGCGGTGATCGGGCAATTGAAGGCGACGACCAATATTTTCTGTCCGTCGGAGATCGAGCGTTATGGTGGAGAGATGCCGTATGTGCGGGTGGTGGAGAGTTATCCTGAAGATAATTATCCGGATCGTCGGGGGCGTTGTTTTCCGGCGGGGCACGCAAGCGGCGGCTTCGCGTTGGTGGGTTTACTCGGCTTGGCGCTGACGCGACGGGGTCAGCGATTGGGCGTGGCACTGGCGATGACTTTCGGATGGTCGATGGGGCTCTATCAGATGCTGAAGGGCTCGCATTATCTGGGGCACACCGTGATCACGATGTTGATCGCTTGGATTGGATTCCTGCTGTGGCGTCGCGTATTTCGCGTGCACCGGATGGAATGATAGGGATTTGAGGATTGGCCGCAAAAAGGCTCAAGAGTCACAAGTGCTAACCTTCGATCCTATAATCTCCTGCTGTCGCAGGACAGGACGGATGGACGCGGATGCACACGGGATAGCGGACGGTCGAGAGAAGCCCCCTCCATTTTAGAGCCTTTTCGCTAGCGTTTGTCGATTCGGCGGAAGAGCCAGATGCCGAGGCCGATGAAGAGCAGGTTGGGGATCCAGTAGAGTAGGTCGGGTCGGTAATACGGGTGCTGGTCGAGCCAGTTGACCATGACGGTGAGGAAGTAGTGGGTCAGCGCGAGCATCACGGCGACGCCGAGATTGGCGGATGTTTCGCGACGAGAAACTTTGATGCCGAGTGGCACGCCCATCAGCGCGAAGGCGAAGATCGCGATGGCGTTGTGAAACTTCTCCTGCACGGCGAGTTTCACCTTCATTTGGTCTTTGCGGTGTTCCTTGGCGTCCGCGGGCGGAACCTGCATGGCGGCGAGTCGGGCACTTTCGGCGCGCAGTTCCGGATAGGTCTTCCACTTGAGTTTTTGCCGCACGGTGGTGCGGCCAAACAGGTCATCAAGGGGGAGACGCACTTGTTCGGTTTTACCAAAAGTGCCCACGAGAGGTGCACGGGAGAAATCTTCGGGTTGATCCGGATCGCGGGCTTCGACTTGCGCTTGCAGGAGGGTAAGCAAGAGCGCGTGGCCTTCTGCGTCGTAATCGAAGCGGCCGCTTTCGGCCCGGACGAGTCGTTTGACGCGTTGTTCTTCGTCGAGCTCCCACAGCCAGAAATCGTTGAGCACAGAGCCCTGTTTCTCGCCGACGTATACGACGAAGCCGGGGAAATCGCGGATGAAGGTGCGCGGCACGATAAACCCGAGCGGGTTGGTGCGCACGGCGCTGACCAATTCTTTCTGATAGTGCATGCGTGCGCGCGGCATTGCCTCGAAATTAATGTAAAGACCAAGGGCTGTGCCCAGAATGCCGAGGAGTAGCACGGGCCGCATGATGCGCGAGAGCCCGATCCCAGCGGCACGCATGGCGGTGACTTCGTTATCGGCGGAGATGCGTCCGAGGGTGAGGAGCACACCACAAAGCATGCCCATGGGCAGCGCGTAGTAGGCGACAAAGGGAATCAGCAGGAGCAAGAGCTGGCCGAAGGTTGCGAGCGGGAGCTGCCCCGCGAGCACGTAGCCCAACAAATCACGAATCGCGTTGCCCAACATGAGCACAAAACCAAAGAGCCCGACCGCCGCGAGGCAGGATCCGAGCACGCTTTTGAAGATGTAACGATCAAGCAGATTCACAGTGAGCGCTGCATTACTTCGCAGATGTGGGAGTTGCGCACAAGGCGCTTTGTTGGCGATGGCGCGGGTGGGCGTGGATCGGAGGCGGCAGGGGATGCCACTCCACTCGCTCACGCTCATTGCTCCAGGGGGGCCTTAAATCCAAATTCACTCAACTGCGCCGTATTTATGCGCTGGCGAATGCCGCACTGGATCCTTCTCCCGCCAGAGCGAGATCAGGATGACAAAGTCTCCACTTGCTCACGCTCGTGGCTACGGGGATGGGCACTTATGCGAACTTCGCTTTTATCCGATCCAGCAGGTCGTGGGCGCTGAGATAGAGCGCGGGGATAAACACGAGGGTGACGATGGTGGAAGCAAGCAGACCTCCCAAAACCACCCGAGCGAGCGCGGCCTGCATTTCGGCACCGGCACCGAGGCCGATCGCGAGGGGCAGGAGGCCGAGCACAGTGGTGAGCGTGGTCATCAGAATTGGTCTTAAGCGTCGCCGACAGGCGCGTTGCACGGCTTCGACCGGATCGAGGTTTTCAGTGCGCCGCAGAAGGTTGATATAGTCCACGAGCACGATCGCATTATTCACGACAATACCGATGAGCATGATCACGCCCATGAGACTTTGCATATTGAGCGTGGTGCCGGTGATGAAGAGGGTGGGCACGACCCCAATCATGGCGAATGGCACGGCGCAGAGCACGATGAGGGGATCGAGAAAGCGCTCGAACTGAGCCGCCATGACCATGTAAACGAGCGCGAGCGCGATGATGATGGAGAGCCTAAAATCAGCCGCAGCTTTTTCCTGTTCCTCGACTTCGCCCCCGAAATAGACCGAGAAACCCGGGGGTAAGCTCATCTCGGCCACGCGTTCGCGAATCGCTTCCACGGCGACACCCATCGGGGTGCCTTCGGAAAGGGTGGCCGTGACGTTGGTGATGCGTTGTCCGTCGATGCGTGAGATTCGTGGTGGGCCGAGCGCGGTTTGCGGATCGATCACCGACGAGATGGGAATGATTTCTCCGTTGGGGAGTCGGAGCGGGATGTTGGAGAGACTCTGGGTATTGCGCCGATCTTCTGGCCGCAATCGCACGATGATGGGAAACTCTTCGCCGCGAATCCGATAGGAACCGGCGCGACTTCCGCCGACATTGGTTTGAATCGCATCGGCGACTTCACGCACCGAGAGCCCGAGCTCAGCGAGCTTATCCCGATCGAGATGCAGATCGGTTTGCGGGCGACCAGTATTGCGGCCGACGCGCACACCTTCGACTCCGGGGATGCCTTCAATCACAGCGCGGATGCGGTTTCCAACCTGCTCGGCTTGCTTGAGATCATAGCCGCGTATCTGAATGGAGATATCGTCGCTTTCGCCTCCGGATCGGAAAATACGTCGCAAGATCCAGAGTCCAGATTGCGCGCTCACGCGAATATCCGCTCCAGGGATTTGTCCATCGAGAGCCGTGCGGAGTTTATCGGCTAGGGCCGTGGTGCCGATCGGGCTGCCTTCTTTCAGGCTAAACTCGACCTCGGCGCGACCACCGCGGATATCCGTGGAGAAATGCTCCACCGAATCGGGAGGAACCAACTCGCGGACTTTCGCTTCGAGCTCATCCAGAGCTTTGCTGAGCACGGCAATGTTGGTGCCGCTGTCCATGAACAGATCGATATCGATTTCCTCGGCTTCCGCTGGCGGCGCCAGTTCAACTGGGATTAAGGGGACGAGTGAAAACGCGATGGTGACCAGCAGGATGCAACCAATGATCACCCGACCTCGACGGTGCACCGCGGTTTTGAGAATCCGGGCATAGCGATTTTCGACACGATCGAAATAGTGGTGGAAACGGCCGTTGCGCTCGCTGGCTTTGGTTTGCCGTTGGAGGAGCTTGCTGGACAGCATGGGCACGAGAGTAAGCGCGACTGCGAGCGAGCAGAACAACGCGAATACGACGACGAGCGCGAGCTGCTGAAAGAGCACCCCAGTGATCGTTTGCATGAAGACGACCGGCAGAAAGATCACGGTGGTCGTGAGCGTCGATGCGATGATCGCACCGCCGACTTCCTTGGTGCCAAGTCGCGCCGCGGTGACGGGATCCTTCCCTTCCTCACGCTGTCGCGTGATATTTTCGAGCACGACCACGGCGTTGTCCACGACTAGTCCGACACCGAGGGCGAGTCCTCCAAAACTCATTTGATTGAGCGTAAGCCCGTTGAAGTAAAGCAGGCCGAAAGTAGCGATGATCGAAATAGGAATCGCGATCGCGATGATGAACGTCGAGGAGCCGCGCCGAAGAAACAGGTAGAGCACGACCACGGCAAGGATAGCACCCCAGAACGCCGAGTTGCGGACGTTGTCGATTGAGCGCTGAATGAATGTGCTTTCGTCGGAGGCGACGAAAAGATTGAGGTCGGTGCGCTCCGCATTGATGCGATCCACTTCGGCGCGAATCGCAGCGGCGACTTCGACGGTATTGGTGCCGGATTGTTTGCGGATACCGAAACGAAGCATCGGTTTGCCGTCGATTTTCACGAGGCGATTAAACTCTTCATAACCCATCGACACATCGGCGACATCGCCGACTCGAATCGGTTTGCCATCGGATTCGGTGACGACGGTTTGGCGAATCTGATCGAGACTCGTAAACTCGCCTAAGGTGCGCACATAGATATCGCGCACTCCGACCGACACATTACCCCCAGGGCGATTCACATTACCCGCGCCGAGGGCACGGCGGATGTCAGCAGCAGAGAGTCCGCTCGCGTAAAGCCGATCGCGCCGCAGATCGACCTTCAGGATGCGTTCGACTCCGCCCCAGATCCAGATATTGCCCACGCCTTGAACCTGCTCGAAACGATTGGCGATATCGCGTTCCAGGATCAGAGTGAGCTCCTGCAGATCCCAGATTTCCGAACTCGCTCCCACGACGACGATGGGCACGTTGTTGGGGTCGAATTTCCATACGCGAGGCGGCTCGGCATCTTCGGGTAATTCGTTGCGCACACCATCGAGAGCGGTGCGCACATCGTTGGCGGCTACTTCAAGATTGGTTCCCCGGGTGAAATCGAGGGTCACATAGCTACCCCCTTCTTCTGAGGTGGAGCGGATGCGCTCGGCTCCCGGAACGCCGGAGAGGGCGTTTTCAATCGGGTCGGTGATGGATTGTTCGATTTCCTCGGGACCGACGTTGGGGTAACCTGTCCAGACGGTGAGTCGGGGAAACTCCAGCGGCGGCAGTAAATCGATCGGAAGATGCCGCAGGCCGGTGATGCCAAGCGTGATGATGATCAAGAAGATCATCATGGTAGCAACGGGACGCTTGATGGATGTTTCGGTCAGCGGCATAAGAATGAGATCGCGTCCAGCGGTTACTTACGGGGCGACTTCTGAGGATTCATGACTTCCTCCAGGAGCGATTCGCGCCGGAGGTTTTGCAGATCCATCACCTGCTGCCAGGTCACGGAGCGCACTCGGGCCTGACTGCGACCGGTGGCGAGAAGGTTCTGGCCCAGAGTCACAATCCATTCCCCAGTTGCCAGTTCGGCGATGGCAACTTCCGAACCCCCGCGGGCAATCGGATCAACTGGCACGAAACTCACATCGACCGGCATGCTCAGAGTGTTTACCGGATCGTCCACCGGGGTAGCTTGCAGATGGTAAACGCCTTCGCGACCGGTGTTGGAGTCGGTGTAGAGCGCGCTGGATGGCACGAGCGTGGCTCGCTGGCTTTGGCCGTAGAGAATGTCGACAGCGGCAAACATGCCGGGCTGTAAGCGGCGCTTGGTATTGTTGAGATCGATCTCGGCGACAGTGCTGCGCGCGACGGGATTGAGAAACGGCGAGATACGCGTGAGGGTGCCCACGATGGGCTCCTCATCCGAATCATGGGAAAAAACATGCACCGCTTGCCCTGGCTCGATGTAGTTGAGCATCTCATCGGTCAGATCGATGCGCACGGTTACGCGATCCAGATTGCCGATGGTGAAGAGTCGGGTGGAAGTGGTGACTTGCATGCCGATCTCGGCGGCGCGCACTCCCACGATTCCGGCGATGGGCGCTTTGATGATCGTTTTGGTCAGCGAGTCGCGGCGTGCGGCGAGATTGGAAGCGGCTTGCTCGACGCGAGCTTCGGCCAACTCGACATCGGCGGCGGCGGATTCGCGCTGCGCGGCGGTGGTTTCAAGTTCGACCTCGGTCACGAGATTACGGTCGCTGAGGGATTTGATGCGTTTCGACTGGGCTTCGACTTCCGCGAGGGCGGCAGTCGATTGACGCAGCCGGGCTTCTTCGATGCGTAACCCGGCTTCGGCCTGGCGCACTTGCTCGCTCGCGGATTCATCGCTCAGGCGGACCAAAGCCTGCCCCGAGGAGACCGTTTGGCCGTTGCTCACCATGACTTCGGCGATGCGTCCGGAGATTTCCGGATAAAGCCCTACTTGGTTTTCCGCCCAGACCGTGCCGCTGAGGCGCTCAACTAGAGGGAGTGATCCGCTCTTGGTTTGGGTGGCTTCAACCGGCGGTGAGGAATTACGCGCGCCGGGCTTTATTTCGGCCTTACAGCCAAGAAGGCCAAACAGAGCGCCAACAAGCAAAAGGCAGGCAGCGAATTGGCGTGGATAGGATTGGGCTTGGAACACGGATATATGAGATCGGAAAGGGGCTTAAAGCGACGGACTGCTATATCATACCTGTCATCTTCTATGCAGTTGTCGAACTGAGAGAGCTAATATTAGTGCGAGAGGGTAAACAGAGGAGTTTTTCACATAGTCGCCATGGGGGATAATGTAGCAACTGTCTTGATTAATTGGTCATAACGGGGGCCTCAGTGAGGATGCGGTTGAGGAAAACGACTAGTTTTCGAGCGACTGCGATGTAGGCGACTTTGGCTGGTTTTCCTGCGGCGC
>Ga0105054_10001377_pt1 | contig 40121 bp, 33 predicted proteins | sample BON02_FD_78091 | JGI IMG/M metagenome (GOLD analysis project Ga0105054, IMG submission 78091) | Freshwater microbial communities from Lake Bonney liftoff mats and glacier meltwater in Antarctica - BON-02 (megahit assembly) | ecosystem: Environmental > Aquatic > Freshwater > Ice > Glacier...
TCGAGAGCGGACACCGCAGAATAACACGCCCCTGATCGCCTCAGCTAAGTTCAGAAAACAGATACGAAAAATTACCTTTTGAACCCGCTAAAATTGAAAAAATCCTTAAGTCAACGGTAGTGCCCCCTCCCCCTCCCCTAATAGGTGAACATATTTATACTTATTGATTGCGCCGGCTCTTCTGAGGGTTCCATCTTAAGTGAATGGCACTCCGCTACCTATTTATCGATTTTGACAGCTTCTTCGCTTCGGTGGAGCAGCAACTGCACCCGGAGTTGAGGGGGAAACCTGTTGGGGTGGTGCCTTCGCTAGGAGTGGAGACGACTTGCTGCATCGCGGCCAGCTACGAGGCCAAGGCCTTCGGCGTCAAAACTGGCACGGGGGTGCGCGAGGCGCGCTGCCTCTGCCCAGGAATCGTCTTCGTAGAGGCCGAGCACTCGAACTACATCAAGATGCACGAGCGTATCAAAAAACTGATCCATGAAATCATCTATGTCGATGCGGTGCTTTCAATCGACGAAATGTATGGGCGACTGCCCCGCCACTGGCAACCGCCAGAAGTGGCGCGCGCCAAGGCCATGGAAATCAAGGCCGCACTGGCGGCGGAGATCGGGCCCTACATCCGCGCCTCTATCGGACTGGCACCGAACCGCTTTCTGGCGAAGCTGGCGAGTAAGCTGGAGAAGCCGAACGGGCTCACTACACTGGATTTCGATGAGATCCCGGAAAAACTCTACCGCTTCGAGTTGAGCGATATCACTGGGATCGGACGGCGGATTGAGCGGCGCCTGCACACCGCTCGGATCATGGATATGGAGGCGCTCTGCGCGGCCAGTCGCCGCAAGCTACACCGCATCTGGGGCGGCATCGAGGGCGATCGCATGTGGTACGCGCTGCGCGGAATCGAGGTCCCCGCAGTCGAAACGCAGCGCAGCACCATCGGGCACTCGCACGTGTTGCCGCCGAGATTGCGCACCTTTCACGGCGCGCACGCCACCCTCCACCGCATGTTACAAAAGGCCTGCCTGCGACTGCGCGCGATGGACTACTTTACGGGGCATCTCTCGGTCGGGATAAAATTCGGCTTCGAGCTAGGCTGGGGCGCGGAGACGCACTGTTTCCCGACCCAAGACAGCGTGGTGCTGGGCAAACTGCTCAACCAGCTATGGGCCCAGCACCCGGAAGACGCCCCAGAGCCGACAAAGGTCAGCGTGACACTCGCGCGACTAGAGCATCTCGGTGCCCACACGCCCTCGCTCTTTGTCGAGGATAACCAGCCACGCCGTATGGAGCTCCAGCACGCGATGGATGCAATCAACAAGCGCTTCGGCGGGCGCACGCTCTACTACGCCGACGCGATGGAAGCGCAACGTTCCAGCGAAGCCGCACCCATGCGGATCGCTTTTAACCATATCCCTGATCTTGAATTGGAGCGGGACGGGAAAGGTTTTGGGCAGATCTAGAAAATCAACAAACGGAAAGGGAGCTTTTTGAAAAGGACTGCGCCGACGCTTACTCTACCGACGGTGCTTCGGGTGTTGGCACCACCGCTTCGGCTGCCCCGGCGTCAACCTCGACAGTTTCGACCTGAGCGGCGGCTTCGCTATCGATGCGTTCTTGAACGATCGGTTTAATAAAGGTCGGGAGAAAGAGCGCCAGCACCACAGCGATGGCAGAGCCAAAGAATGCCTTACCTGCGTCGCGGAAAATCATGTTGGAAACCTTCTTCTTTTTACGAATATTCAAGCGCAGCGCAATGCCTACCTCACGGCCAGCAAGCAGGCCGAGGAAGACCCATGTCGTGCTCATCGGCATCTTCTCCGGCCAAGGCACGGTCATATCCATCGAGGCGAAAAGCTTCGGGATGTAATCCACCTTGAAGAAGAGCAGCACCATGCCATAGAGCAAGTCGATGAAAGTGGCCGACCGCACATCGAGCGTATTGGTCTTGGTGGTGACGACTCGCTGAATCTTACCGCCCTTCTCGCGGAAGAGATAGCCCTGCAAGAGCACCAAGCCCCCGAGCGCGAGAATCAGGCCGAACAGATCAAGCTGGCGGGGCAGATAAACAAAGATGTTGGCCAAATCCTGGATCAACCACATCGACCAGAGGAAACCAGTCGAAAGCCACTGGAATACATTCCAGATCGGGTGTAGTTCGTTATGCGGGCGCTGCCCGCCTCTTTCCTCCGTGACTTTGCGCTCCATCAGGTAGATGACCAGCGCGTAGAGAACGAGTCCCAGCACAAAGGCGAGCGCGTAGCCGACGAGCGATTTTTGCATCATTGAATTAAAGAGTTCGACGGCAGCATCCGGCGTCTTGCCCTGCTGCGCCGCGATCAAGCCCTTGAAGGCCGTCAGCACAAGGAGCGAGGTGCTCACTGGGATGCCCATTCGGGTGAGGATGACGAGGCAGAGCGGCGGAATGACAAAAAGCCAGGTAATCAGCCCCCCGAAGTCGTGCGGGTGGGCAATATTTTTTCCCGAAGCCGCAAGACGCCCAAAAGCAGGGTCACCGCCGTTGGCGATCCACCCCCAGGTCACGGTCACCACCATAATCCCGGAAATCCAGATCCAAAGCGTCCACCAGGGCCGCTTACTATTTGAAGACAAAAAAGTCCCCAACGTTTGGATCGAGTCGTTGGCGACGATCGCGTAAGCAGCTAGGGCAAAGCCCAGAATCATGAATAGTTCAGACATAAGAAAACAGTAATCCGCAGTCTGAACAGGATTATAAGATAAAATCGAGTCGATTTTGTGACAATCGTGTCACAGAGTAACTACATGTTTAAATCACTCCCTTTTTTACTGCTTTGCCTAACAGCGCTCATCCGCCCCTCTCAGGCTGAAACGATCGTCATTATGGGTTCCGATACCATCGGCGCCAAAGCGGCACTTCACCTCGCCGAAGCCTTCAAGGCCAAGATGGAAGCCATCGATAAAGAGGTCGGCTTCGAGATCTCTGCCGAGGGCTCTGCGACCGGCGTCGTCTCGATCACTGAAGGGCACGCCGACATCGGGATGACCTCCCGCCCGCCTTCCATCAAAGAGATCGCCCGCGCTAAGGCGATGGGCGTGGAGCTCAAAACCATCACGGTGGCCAAGGACGGCATCGCGGTGATCGTGAACGAGACCAACCCGATCGAATCGCTCTCACTGGCGGAGCTCGAAGCGATCTTCGCCGGCGACATCGAAGACTGGGCTGCGATCAGCGCGACCTCCGGCACCATTTCGACCTACACCCGCAACACCGCCTCCGGCACCTACGATCTTTTCCGCACCAAGGCGATGGCCTCCCGCGATTACGGCGAAAACACCCAGAAGGTCGCGGGCAATGAACAAATCGCCGCCGAGGTGGCACGCAGTCCGAACGGCATCGGCTACGTCGGGCTCGCCTACACCGCGACGCCGGGTATCAAAGTCGTGCCGGTCGAGGGCATGCTCCCCCGCGCCGAAGAATATCCACTCAACCGCACTCTATTCTATCTGGTCAATGCCAACATCCGCCTGAGCCACGTCGCCAACGACTTCATCGGCTTCACCCTCAGCCCTCAAGGGCAACACATCATAGAGAACGTGCAGTTCGTACCGATTTACTAAAACAGCCAATTATCGCAATTAGCTTTCCTCTGAAATCCTCATATGCTCCACCAAAAATTGAGGGATTTTTTTGCGCCAAATCATTTTGTCACAAGTCTGCCACATTTCCGACACGTAAGCTTAACGATAGAACACTTTCTTTTGAAAATACTTTCTGCTATCCAATCGCGCTCATCTATGAAAACACCACTTTTACAAATCTTGGCATTGGGCTGCGCCCTCGCACCATTTAGCCTGTCCGCGCAAAACAAAATCACAGAAACGCGCAACATTTTGGATAAATGGGTCGAGACCCGCCAAATCATCTCCGAAGAGAAGGCCGACTGGAAAATCGAGCAATCCATCCTCGGCGACACAATCACACTATTGACCAGTGAACTGGCGCGCCTGAAGAAATCGCTCGAAGATCTCGAAGCTTCCGCTACGGCAGCCGATGAAGATCGCAGTCAGCTCGCTGCCGCAAAGGAACAGTTGGGCGAGGCCTCCGCAGTCGTCGTAGACAACATCGGCGCACTCGAAACCCAGCTCAAACGCATCATCCAATCTCTCCCCGAGCCGCTTATTAATAAAATCAAGCCGCTTATCCGTCGCCTCCCGGACGATCCGGCCAACACCAAGCTCTCTCTAGGCGAGCGCGTGCAAAACATCGTCGGCATCCTCAGCCAAGCCGATAAATTTAACACCACACTCACCGAAACTAGCGAATCCCGCGAGATTGAAGGCGGTAAAGTCGTCGAAGTCCGTACGCTCTACTGGGGACTCGCGATGGCCTACTACGTTGATGCTTCCGGTGAATACGCGGGCATAGGCTATCCTGGTGCCGACGGCTGGGAGTGGCCACAGATCAAAGGCAAGGGCATCGAAATCAAACGGCTACTCGATGTTTACGAAGGTGCCGAAGATATCCAGTTCGTCGAAGTGCCCGCACGCATCAACTAAAGCTCAAATTTTGCCAGACCATGCAAACATCCGCTAAATCACTCTTTGCTGCGATCTCATTGCTCGCGCTTCCTTTTGGGCTCGCCAACACCGCTCAGGCGCAGTCCTTTAACTCAGCCAGCGACCAAGCCCGCAGTGACCTAAAAGCCGCACTTTCGCAGCTCGCAGAAACGCGCGGCGACATCGCGACTGAGAAGATCCCGCTTATCCGCGAAGTCTCTTCTCTCGAAGATCAAGTTCGCCAGAAGTCCGACGAGCTCGACCGCCTACGCCGCTTACGCGACAACAGCGACCTCGGCCTCAACCGCCTGCGCGAACAAGTCAAAGCCATTACAGCGCAAAATGAATACGCGGCCGGCCTACTCGACGAATTTGTCCGCTCTTTCGAGACCCGCATCGACTACAGTGAGGTGCAACTCTACTCCGCTGCCGCCGAAGAAGCACGCCTGGCCCTCGACGACTCCGACATGACGCAAGCCGATCGCTTCAACAAGCAGATCGCAGTCATCGGCGTCGCCCTCGACCGCCTCGAAAAACTCACCGGCGGCTACACCTTCGAAGGCAAGGCACTCGCCCCCACCGGTGAGATCGAAGACGGCACCTTCGCCGCATTCGGCCCCTCGGTTTACTTCGCCTCCAGCCAGTCCAATCTTGCTGGCACCACTTTTGCCAAACTCAATGCCGCCGAAGCCGCTATCGCCGTCCCCGGCGAAGCCTATAGCGCTGGCATCCGCGCTCTCATCGAGTCCGGAGAGGGCAGCATACCCGCCGACGCGACATTGGGCAAAGCACTCAAGATCGTCGAAGGCAACGACTCCATCATGGAGCACCTCGCCAAAGGTGGCAGCGTCGGTGTGGTCATCATAGGCCTCGGCATAGTCTGCCTCTTGCTCGGTATCTTCAAGGTAGGCGAGGTCACCTCCTTTAAGACACCCGCCCCCGAAGACGTGCAAAAGATCATCACCCACATTGAGAACGGCGATATTGCCAATGCACGCACTTACGCTGCGGGCATCCCGGGTGAAGGCGGCGCACTCCTCGTTAAAGGCGTCGATTTTGCCGATGAGAAACGCGGCACCCTCGAAGAAATCCTTTACGAAAAAATCCTCGCGGTGCGTCCTCGTCTCGAGCGTTTACTTCCTTTCATCGCGCTGACCGCTGCGGCTGCGCCGCTCCTCGGGCTACTCGGCACCGTGACCGGCATGATCAAGACCTTCAACTTGATCACAATCTTCGGCACAGGTGATGCCAAGAGCCTCTCCTCCGGTATCTCCGAAGCACTCGTCACCACAGAGCTCGGTCTAGTTGTCGCCATTCCGGCGCTGATTATCCACGGCCTCCTCTCCCGCATGGCTCGCCAGAAGATCGGCGACATGGAGCAGACCGCCGTCGGTTTCATCAACGGTGTCGTTGGTGCACGTAATAAGGATAAATAACTGAAGTATGTTTGAAAAAATCATCGAGATTTGGATCAGCGGTGGGTGGGTGATGATCCCACTCGCGCTACTTGCCGTCTTGATTTATTCAACTGGCATTCAGCTCATGCTTTTCCTCAGCAAAGGGAACATCCAACTCGGACACGAAAGCGAGTGGATGACCTGGATCTACAATCCGTCCGAAGCCAAAGGCCGCGCAGGAGAGATTATCCGCTATACCCAAGAAAACGTCACCGCCGCCAAACACGTGCGCAACCGCTTCGAGGAAGTGCGCCAGACGATGCTGCACAACATCGAGCGCCGTCTCATCTTTTTGAATACACTCGTCGCCGCCGCTCCCCTCATGGGACTTCTCGGCACCGTCATCGGCATGCTCGGCACCTTCGCCGCCATCTCCAGCGGAGGCGGCGCTGAAACCGCCGCCATGGTTGCCGCCGGCATTTCCAAAGCTCTCATCACCACACAGACAGGCCTCTTCGTCGCCCTCCCCGGCATCTTCCTCGTGCTCGTCATCCGCCGCCGGAAGCACGCCGTCGAAGCCGCCCTCGCCCGCATCGAGTCACTCAGCCTAACCAAGCTCCAACTCGATTAATTGAAAAGTTATCATTTTAAAATTTCACTCCTAGCTAACTAGCTACCACTTCCACCTTCACTCTCACTTTCACTTTCACTTTCACTTCCCAGTATGCGCCGCAACCTAGCATCCGACGACCGCGACGACGTAGAGATCAATCTCTCGCCGATGATCGATATGGTCTTCATCCTTCTCATTTTCTTCATCGTCACCACCGTGTTCGTCGAAGAAACCGGAGTCGAAGTGAACAAGCCCGAAGCCGCAGCCGCCGTGCAGCTTGAGAAGAACAGCATTCTCATCGCTGTCACGTCCGACAATAAAGTCATCTACGGCGGACGCGACATCGGCATCAGCGGCGTCTCCCCCATCGTCAAGCGCCTAACTCTCCAGGAAGACATCCCTGTCATCATCCAAGCCGATGCAGGTGCCAGCCACGGTGTCTTCGCCCGCGTCTACGGCGAAGCCAAACTCGCCGGCGCCAAATCGATCAACTTCTCAACCAAACGCTAGAAGCTTCGCTTCAGTTTTAAGTTCTCGGTGTTCAATATTCCAGCGTTTCATTAGATGGCCAAAATCTATCATCCTCCACAACACCGTAAAAGCATGACAGCCGCAGGCTCCTTGCTGGGCATCGGTATCAGTGGATTACTTTTTCTAGCCATCCCACTGACTCAGATTTTCACCACCTACGATAAATCACCCGGTGAGATCGAGTCACTCGACATGGCACCGCCACCACCCCCACCGCCGCCGGAAGACCCGCCCCCACCACCGGAGCCCGAACAAGAAGAACCGCCCCCCGAACTTGATACACCACCTCCACCGATCTCTCTCGAGCAACTCGACATGGCGCTCAACCCTGGCACAGGTGGCACAATGGCCGGCGACTTCGCCCTCCCCACTTTTAACGTCAACAGCACCGACCTCGGCGGCCTCGAAATCTTTGAGCTCGGCGACGTCGACTCGCCCCCACAGCCACGCACTCAAATCGAATTCAGCTATCCGTCCTCGGCTAAGCGTAAGGGGATCACCGGCGTGGTTAAAGTCGAATACGTCGTCAGCGAAACCGGGCGCGTCGAACAGATTAACATTGTAGAATCCCCCGATAAGATCCTCTCCAAAGCCACCGAAGACGTCCTAAATCGCGCACGCTTCGAACCCGCGCAGAAATCCGGCAAAGCCGTAAAAGTCCGCATGCGCGCCGCCATCCCTTACCGTTAAAAACCGTGGCGTGTTCGCTTGCGAACGCCCCCGTTAGAGTCAGCCCACGCATCACGAATCTAAAATCTCGAAACACTTTCTCATGAAAAAGATCACAGCACTTCTCTTCGCCGCTGGCCTCACCGCCGGTTCACTCACGGCACAGTCGAATATCAATAGTCAACTCTGGAGCGATCCGACTTTCGTCAACGAGTTCCTCGGCAGCTACGGATTCCTCGCAGGTGCGGAACCGCAAATCTCCGACGAAGAAAAGGAAGCCCTGCGCAACTTGATCGACTTGATCAAGGCCAGCCCAAAGGCCGCCATCCAAGCCCTCGAGCCGCAAATCACCAAGACCAGCAGTGCCGCCTTCGACTTCATTCTGGCCAATCTTTATTTCCAAGACGGCAACCTCGCCAAAGCCGAGCAATACTACGGCAACGCCGTAGTCAAACACCCCGACTTCCGCCGCGCCTATAAAAACCTCGGCCTCGTCCAAGTGCAGAAAGGCGATTTCGACAAAGCCATCAAAACCATTTCAAAAGCCTTAGAACTCGGCGAAGTCGACGGCCGCTCCTATGGCCTACTTGGTTACGGCTATCTGACTCAAGAACGCTACTACCCCGCAGAAACCGCCTACCGCCAAGCCATCCTCATGCAACCCGACGTCACCGACTGGAAGGTCGGCCTCGCGCGCTGCCTCCTTGAAACAGAGCGCTACGCCGATGCCATCGCCCTCTTTGATACACTCCTCATCGATACACCCGACAACGCCGACTACTGGATGCTCCAGGGCAACGCTTACCTCGGCAAAGGCGAATCCCTCGCCGCCGCAAAGAATCTCGAAGTCGTCCGACGTATGGGAGCCGCCGACCTCGGCACACTCACACTCCTCGGCGACATTTACATGAACAATAATTCGCCCGATCTCGCATTGGAAGCTTATCTAGCAGCCACCCAAAAAGCAACCGATAGCGACAGCAAGGCACTCCTTCGTGCCGCCGAGCTGCTCACCCGTAGCGGCAACTACGAACAGTCCAAGACCATCATCGCACAAATCCGCGAAAAGCTTGACCTCCCCGAATCGGAAGACCTCACGCTACTCACACTCGAAGCCAAAATCGCCCGCGCAGAGGGTAACGATGACGCCGCCGTTGAGCTACTCACTCAGATCGTCGAACGCGACGCCCTCAATGGCACTGCCCTCATCGAGCTGGCCGACCTATACGCCGACCAAGGCGACATGGCCAAAGCCATCAACCGCTTCGAACAAGCCGAGAAGATCGAGGCCTTCGAGCGTGAAGCTCTCGTCGCCCACGCCCAAGCACGCGTCCGCAACGGCGACTACAAAGAAGCACTCCCACTCCTACGCCGCGCACTTCAGCTCAAGTCCGACAGCAACCTCGAAGACTACGCCCAACGCGTCGAGCGTGCAGCCCGCTCGCAAGGTTAGTTTCGTAGGACAGGCGCCCCGCCTTGTCACCCAGCCGAGCATAGACAGACAAGGTCTGCCTGACTCTTCGTAAATCACCACATCGTCACTCGACCGACACCCGTCATTGACCCACACGTCACGCGCACGTCACCCGACACGCAAGCTTCACCAACGTCACCTGCATGTTCATTGATCATGGGGCTATCGTTAGTCTATACTAGGTGAGTGAAATTCCTACACCGCCTCCCCCCCCCCCTCCTTCTTCTCTGCTGCTTCCTCCAATCAGTCGCTTCTGCGGAAGAAAGTCCTACACTCAATGGGATACTACAAAAGCATCTCGAAGCCATGGGCGGCCTGCGCAACTGGAGCCAGGTCGAAAGCATACGCCTGAGCGGCACGATCGAACGCGACGGCCAGACATTTGAAATCGTGATTATCAAAAAGCGTCCCAATCAAATCCGCGCCACCGTCACAATTCCATTACCAAACGACCCGGAGAATAAAGTCCAAATCATCCGAGCCCACGATGGTAAGCAAGCCTGGACGGCCACACGCCTCGCCGGTGCACCTGAGATGGTCAAAAAAGCGATTACCGGCGATGCCGCAGAGGATTTACTCGCCGATGCTGGCGTTCTCCCTCCACTCATTAAGCTCTGGCGCGAAGGGGCAGACATCGAACTCCTTGGCTCAGATAAATTCAAGGGCGAAGATGTCTTTGTGATAGAAGTCGCTGAAATAGCAGACTCGGGTAAGCAACGTTTTTACCTCTCCGCAGACAGCTTTCGCACGATTGCGCGTGAGAAACACACCCCCACAGAAATCACCCAAACCATCCTATCAGATTATCAGGAAAAACACGGAGTCTTTCTCCCCACCCGCTCCCTAATCACCGCCGACAGCACAGGCGTATCAACGATGCAGACGGAATCCATCGAGATCGGCGTCGGTATTTACGAAGAGTATTTTGAGGTGGGCGAACCAGCTCAAACAGCCAATCTGTAGAATTACCAAAATTGCAGGAAGGCTCTGCATCAAAGCCTATTTCAATTCAATTTAGCCCCATCAATCGGCTTCACCTGCAGATTCCGAAAAGTGCGTAACGCACCCCATTCACCGCAACGCATAGGGTAGGCGTCCCGCTTCCGAACCAGCCCATGGCGTGTTTTCCATTGCTCGCCCACATCCGCTAAAAATCCCTCCGAGCCAATCGCCGTGCCCGCCGAAAAATAGCGCACCCGCATCCGAAGGATGTCCGAAAGGGGTAATTTTCCCCCAGACTCTAACACCCGCTCCAGTCGGCCAACATCGATACGCCCCAGATCCTTGTCTGTGCGCCCCTTACTCGTAGCGCCCTTGCCGTAGAGAATGAGCCTATAGTTCAGAAGTAAATCCTCCCATTTCAGCTCTTCGGAAAAGACCTGCACATAGCCCAAGCACGCTGACCGCCGCCCCCGCATCGCCGCCCCGAAGCTACTGAAAGCATAATCCGCAGGATCTTCAACCAACTCCGCCCGCACAGGGTTCAGGTCGATATAGGCCGCCACCGTAGTCAAAGCCTCACGCGAAGACTGCACGACCACACTCGTAAAACGCTTAGCCCAGATCGTCCCTTTATTTTGGTGGTGATGATTATACCAAAGCCCAAAGCGCTGCTTCAGTTCCCTCATAAAAACCGAGAGATCATGCATACGAGCCAGAATCCGCGCCCGCAGTAATTGCCCCTCCTCCTCATTGGCCGACAGCAACTTCGCCAGCACAGCAGGGCTAGCCGAAGAAGGCGGACAATTCTTCTCAGAATACAAAATTCGGTAGCGACGAAGCAGCTCGGTATCCGAAACGTCATGCTCCTCCGGCACCGCAACCAACAAGTGGAAATGGTTCCCCATCACGCAGTAAGCCAGCACATCCACCCCGCAGAACCCCGCCTGCTTACGAAGCATCTCGACGAAAGCCCCTTTCGCCTCCTCATCGAACAGATACTGCCCGCAAGAAGTCCGGCTCATCACATGATAGACCCCACGCTGCCCCTCAACCAACAAACGCCCCCGGTAACCCGCACACCTCAAATAACTAGCTTCCATACACACACCCTGACCTCTCCAAATCAAACCGCAAGCCAATTTTCAATAAATAGCCTGTGTATTTTAAGAAGTATCACATGGAAGAGTAACTGTAACTGAATCTTGACATTAGAGTGATTGATCCTGCGCAAGTCACCCAACATTGTTTTTAGGATGCGTGTTCACCAACTATTCATTTTTTCAAGATTCCCGACCGCCACGTTGCTATGTTTATATCTTGGTGTATTTTCAGGCGCACATGCTTCCAAGGCAGGCATTGAATTACGTGGCTTTTTTGAGGTAGGCACGAATCAATCCTTCAGTATTTACTTTACTGATTTAAAACAATCTTCGTGGCTTGAGTTTAATAAGCCGAGGCACGGAGTGATTTTGAAGTCGTATGATGCTGATTCTAAAAATCTGACGGTAGAATATCAGGGAGAGACACATGTGCTCAGATTAAAGGAACCTGATATGGCTCCTCTCGTGGTCATTACGAATTCACCCAACACAGTTCAAAGAAGCATCGTTCAGGAGTCTGATTCTGACTATAACGACCAGCATAGTAATCCAGATGCCGCACAATTGGTTTTAGAAGCTGTTCAAAGAAGGCAGCAACAACGCCAGATTCACTCATACCAATACGCTTCGGGGTCTGGCATCTCGAATGATTCAAGCAACATAGCGGACGACTCAAACTCAGCTACAGGCGATTCTGAAGAAACCCTCTCCACTGAGGCTGATACTGATCTCAATCACCCGCTCGTGACCCGAAACCGTGTCTACAATATTGACTATGAAGCCGTCAGATAGAGGTGCCTACTTTATCTTAAGCTGGGGAATTCTTTTCTTTCGAGAATACGACCATCCATGTCAGTCACCACGATGACATCGCCTGAACCAACATCATGAGCGAGCGTTTGTTGATACGGTCCCACTAGGTGCGTGAACAACACTCCCGCTGTAATGGGATGCTCGCGAATCGTCTGCCGTAGGACTTCTCCGTCTAGATCCGATTGTGGCAAAACTAAGGGGATGTATTTTTCATTGCCGGGTATCAAGCTGACTTGATCCAGCAAGGTCTCAACACTTTCAAGAGCATGCGCATAGACGAATACAAATCCGTCGTAGTCTTCGAACTCTTCGAGTTTTAGTTTGTAATTAAGGTCAGGCAACAGCAGCGCAAATTTATTGGCCAGCATCTGAACGTAATTCGGCAATGATTTAACAATCACTCCTGATTCAATCTGCTCGATTTGTGTTTCTATATCGGTCAGATCGGTCGGTAATCGACACAGACCGTTACGTCCGAAATCGACGACCAACTGTGCCTCGCCATTGTCATCAGTTTCTACACGTATGAGTACTCCGGTCACGCCCGAACGGAGAGAGCCCAACGCTGATTCGTAGGGTTCTACTAGGCTCACTCGATACGGCCAAAATCCTGAGTTTGTTAGGATTGGGTCGGCTAATGCGGAACCTTCTGCAGCCATTAGATTGAAAGAGAGAATAAATATAAGAGCTAGCTTCTTCATGTGTAGACGTTTGAAATGGTTCGATCGTGAGTAAACAATAAAAGCACCGCCCTATAACAGGGCGATGCTTGATATTAAATCTGGTCTCTAAGTCCTTCTAAACTAGGCCTTGCGACGACGAAACGCAGCTAACCCAAGTGCACAAACACCAAGAATAGCGGCATAAGTCGAAGGCTCAGGAACAGCAGCGGAGAAGCCGACATTATCCAAAGCAAGGTTACCTCCGTTCGCACCTGATGCGGCAAAACGAACATAGAGCTCCTGAGTCGCTCCTAATGAAGCGAAGTCAACAGAATAGCCTTTATCTGTATTGTCGATGTTCAGCGTGCCAAAGGAGATTTCTTCGCCTCCGAAAGCACCAGTCGTGGATGCATCGAATGTGATGCTGGCCGTATCAGAATCCATAGCAGCGAACAATAAGGACCAGTTATTTTTAACCGTTCCTGCATCCAATGCGAAGGTGATGGTGACATCGTCGATAAATGCCAGCATCGCAGGCTGAGCAACTATTTGGCCTGAGGCACGCAAGAAGGTATAGGATGACTCCTCATTAAACGCGCTTTCACTCTGATTAAAATTTTTAGTCAGATCGTTGAGACTGTTTGCGGTGGTTTGGCCACGAACTTCAGCACCTCCGGAGAAGTTATTGAAGTCAGTCACTGTCGAACCGAAGCTACCATCCCAATAGACGGTACCAAAAGCAGCTGCAACATTATAGTTTGCAGAAGGGATCGCTACACCTCGGTCGGAGTAGTTAGCACTCCACGAACCTTGAAGGTTCCCTTGAGCAACTGTTGTATTCGGTGATTGAACTTGTGAGAAGTCCCATCCAGCGACAAGAGATTGCGCAGAGGCAACCCCAGAGAGTAATGTGAGCGCGATAGCGCCTGTAATAATCTTTTTCATGTGTATTTAATTAATTAGTTATTTAGTTATTTGTGAGAGCCCGGAGGGGGAAATCCCCTCCGGGCAGTCGTTTTATGATTAGTCGACAAGAACACCTTGGATGTTCAGAGCCGTCCAACCAGTAGTCCAAAGGTTGAGGCTAGCATCTGAATTGAATGCCCCACGGAAGGAATTGCGCTCTGCAACGCCAACTTCCAGTATCGTGTTGGTCGTGCCGTTGAAAGCGAGACCGCCAAAACGCGGGTTCAATGTGCCAGAGTTAAGCGCCCAAGTTTGATCCTTACCAATGATGTTAGGATCACCAAAAGCAGCTCCACTAGTTACAAAGCTACCAACATTGGTAGTGGCACCACTCAGTGCAGTGTTGGTCGCGGCAACGAAGCCAACTTCGTCACTCACGAAGCTATTTTCGATGAAGTGCGCACCGTTGGAGTTTACGCTACTGATAATCACACCAGGAGACTTTTGGTCAACAAAGAGCGATGTGTAGATCGAACCGCCGAAACGTGACTTGAGATCGATTTGACCATTCGCGGAGACGGAGTTGCTGGGCGAAGCACTTGCAGAGATCACAGTCGCATTGTAAACGGCGTAGTCAGCAAGAGGAGCGAGTGCGCCAGAAGCATTCACGTTGTGTAATGTTACAGCTGTATTGCCGTCGTCGCCGTCAAACTCGAAAGCTTTGTCACCATCTTTGGAACCAATAGTGAAGTAAGGAAGTACTGCGAACCAGTATTGGTTCACGCCGACCCAACCTTGGTCACCGTCGAACTGATCGTCACCTGCATAGGTAACTACCAAGTTGTTTGTGTTGACTGTGCCACCGAAGAACTCGAAGCCATCATCGAAGTTGCAATAAACTTCAACGAATTCGATCAGAGTGCCTGCACCGACGCCGCCGAGTGTCACACCGTTGAGTTCGTTAGCAGAACCGATTTCATCACCACCATGACGAACGGATACATAACGAAGCACACCAGAGTTGTCTTGAGTGACGTTACCACCATAAAGGGAATCAGTCGTTTTCGCAAGCCCTTCGATGTGGTGAAGTTGAGCAGTTGCATTACCTTGATCGGCTGTTGAAGTACCAACACTGGTTGGAGCTTGACCAAGGATGACAAGGCCACCCCAGAGGGACTCATTTGAGTCACCTAGGGGATTCATTGGAGCCAGTGGCGCTGTCGCAGGAGACGCATCAAGAAAGACGTCACTTGCGCCAGTGGATTGATCGAAGAAACCGCCTGTTGTATCAGCAACATCGTCGCTATTTGCGTCCAAGGCGGCTGTGGTGAAGATAATAGGGTCAGTCGACGACCCGGCGGCATGGATTGTGCCGGTTTGAGTCACGATCAGTGAACCAGGAGCACCTGGGATACCTGCAGCATTACGACCTTGGCCACGGATGACAACACCCGGTTGGATGACGAGATCAGTGCCTCCTTTTACGAAGATAGTGCCATTAAGCACATATGTATTATTGGCTTTAGTCCAAGTAACTGTGCCAGCGGCATCGAGATCACCTGGGTTAACCGCTACATAAGCGGAAAGAGATGCCGCAGAGAGACTTAGAGTCGCCGCAGCAAGTGCAATTGTATTGATTTTTTTCATGTTAATATTTTTGAGTATTGTTTTTTACGGATGCCAGCGATTGCTGACTTTGAGATAATATCTAATTTCTACGCCATTCAGGTGAATGAATGGTTACATCTGAGTAACATTCTCAATGGCCTATATTAAAATTCACCGGTCAATGAGAACGAGTAGGTCCTGCCCAGCGTGTATTCCCGTTCTGGGTCTACGCCTGGAACGACTTCGTCGTCGTAAAAAACACGGCGTGTCGAATCGGTCAGATTCTTAACACTAAAGCTGAAAGTCAGCCAATCGGTTATGCGCTGAGAAAGCGTAAAATTCACCTCCATATAAGACTCACGGTATCGACGAGGGATGGCCTCTGCACCGCCAACAACAATCGCCGCACTATCAAGAACATCACTTTCTGAGAACAAGGATACAGTCGCACGTGTCCCCCAATCGGGTTGATCAAAGGAAGCATATAGATTGGCAATCCATTCCGGCTGATTGACTAATCCCCGGCTGGTTTCAAAGTTGTCACTTGTATTGAATCCACCGGCGATTCGAGTACCGTCACTCAAAAGAAAGCCTTCTTCATGCAGTGCGCGAATGCTATCCAGCTCTTCAACCTCAGCATCAATAATGGTAAAGTTGCCGCCTGCACTAAAATACTTCATAAAGTTATCTCCATCACCGAAGAAATCGAGCGTTTTGCGAGCCTCGAACTCAACACCCATAAGGGTCGCGGTATTTGGATTATTATAGAAAATCTCGGCTATCGCGTCCGAGCCATCCAGGATCATTTTTTCTAGTGGATCATCGACTTCCTTATAAAAGAAGCCTAATGCGATCAAGTCACCATTGGGGCGCGCCCATTCGATGCGAGCATCATAGCTGACCACTTCGGATGTCGTCAGAGTCGGGTTACCAGAAGCGAAATCTCCATCGACAGGATCTTGAGTGGTCAGATATGTAAACTCCTTAAAAGAAGGGCGTGCGACAGTTTCAGAGTATGCAAGAAGAAGTCGAATCTCATCGGTGAATCTATAGTTGAAGGTAACACTAGGCAGAAAATAATCTTCATCGATCTCACCTACGAAATCAGAAGCAATCGCATCATCCAGACCAAGGATCTGAGCATTACGGAAGGCAGGTGAAGTTGGATCCGTCGGATCCCCTGGAGCCAACGATGAGGAACGTCGCAATAAGTCGTAGTTAAAGAAATTGGAACCGGACGATCCGGGAATCGTCTCTGTGGTCATGCTTAATTTCTCGTAACGACCACCGATTGAGATCTCAAATTTTTTATTCAGTTTAATATCAAAACCGACGTAGGCTGCGTCGATATCGCGATTGCTCTCAGTTCGAGCGGCAGGATCATTCGAGTTTGAGACCCCCGGCCAATTACTTTTACCACTGTCCACCTCATTATGAACATCTTCCGAGCTGGGCAGCGTTTCCGCTTCCTCAAGTTCGATAAAGTTTGTGTCCAGAGAGTAGAATTCTTGAAAGACATCACGGCTTGTTCGTTCAACAGAAAGTCCCCCACTAACCCCCAACTTGATCGAATCCCCCAGATCATAGAGGTCGGAAACATCTAAACGTCCAAATTCCTGCTCTTCTTGATTCAAACGCCAAGAAATCGTAGGTGTGACAAATGAACGCACAGAGGAGTCGGTATCACTGCCGGAAATGTAGTTGGGCCCCGGAGTGATGAAATCATCTGGCAAGCGAAAGCCAGCCACGTTGACCGATGCCACTTCTTCTTGATTCGTCTCTGCATAGCTCAAAAGCCAATCCACTTGAAGATCCTCTGAAATATCTTCGAGCTTATGGTTGCCACTTAACTGGTAAGATGTTAAATCACGAATTTCTTGAGAGACATTCGCTTCATAAAAAGAAGTATTAAAATACGCATCCAACGCTTCGGCCTCTGTAGCCGTATTTGGTTTGATCAGAACATTATATAACCGGTCAGTTATCCCATTTTCCAAAATGTCACCCAAGTCGTGTCCGTCGCCGTCTGGATCATAATTGAAGTAGTTGCCATTTGTCTTAAATCTAGCTGAGGATCGATTTTCTTCTGTATAAAAGCCCATAAACCCAACGGTATGGTTGCCCTCTTTGTCTAAATCGTATTCGCCCGTGGCTAAGAATGTGGTACGATCAATTTCCTGCGAGGAAGTTACGTCGTATTTGCCAGTCGTATTGGTCAGCTGCCCTAAAGATAAGTCACCTTCGGAAATGACAAGTGGTGGGTTAAGGAACTTCAGCACGATACCAGGGCGACCCGTTCGCTTCTCTTCTGTGCCGATACGACTTCGGAAGTCTTTTTCAACACCAACAGTAGCGAAGAGGCGCAACTGACGGCCGAAGAGTTCGGTAGTATCACCTATTTCCAAATTAAACTCTCGGTCAATACCTGCATCATCTTTTTCAGGCGTAAGTCGCCCAGAGAGTTGATTGTACTGCTCTGCGATCGCAGCATTCTGAGTAGACCCTAGATTGTTGAAATCGATGCCAATTTCTTTGCGCCCCCCGTCAGAGTAAAAATCCTTGCGAGCATTATCATTAAAGCCAGCTGAAGACTTTGCTTTAATAGTTAACTCTTCTGGGTAAGACACCGTTTGAATAAGAATATTACCGCCAACGGAGTTTGCTGGTAGTTCTGGGGCGAAGGTCTTCGAGACAACAATGTTGCTAACGATCTCACTGGGAAATAGGTCAAGAGGCACCGATTGCTTATCTGGATCAGGACTAGGGACGGGCGCACCATTGAGCAAGGTGCTAGTGTAACGCTCATCCAACCCACGGATAACTGCAAATTTACCACCTTGAACAGTCACACCTGCGAGACGTTTAATAGCCTCGCCCACATCACTGGCGGCAAACTTTGAGAAGTCTTCTGAACTGAAGATCTCAAGAGCTTGATTTGAGTCCATTCGAAGCTCTAGTTTCATCATCAGATCATTCGCCTGCTCCGCCGTCACGGTGAAGTCTTGCAACTCATAGACCTCGTCCGACATCTCGGCGGGGCGCGGAGGCAGCGCGAAGGGGAAGACGCTGACTTCGCCACCGGCAATGTTGTAATCGGTGACGTTGGCTTCGATGTAGCCGGACTTAATGATGCTCAGAGTGTATTGTCCCGCTGTGACAGGACCAAGTGAGTAGCGACCGTCATCGGCTGTGACGGTGGCAATATCCGCACCTTCTACCAAAATGGCGACACCGGAGAGTGGTTCACCCGTTTCTTTATCTATGATTTGACCGGAAACGAGGCCCTCGTCTGCGGCGAGCGTGCCTTCGTAGGCGGTGGCGGTGGCGGTGGCTTCGACCACGGATTGGACGAGAAACTCGTCGGCATCAACCTTTGGCTTTTCTGCGGGTTTCTTTTCGCCAGCGATAGAAATGCCCTCGTCTGCGGCCTCTTGCACATCACCTTGCAATTCGCGCTCGCGCTCTGCGCGCTCGGCTTTTTTAATCGCATCGACCTGATCTTGGTACTGATCTGGCACGACGATTTTGATGGCTCCAGCGGACTGTGCAAGTAACAGAAACGCCACGAACAGGCGTGTGGCATGGGTGATAGATTTGTTGTTCATTAGTTAGCTAGAAAAGTTTTTTTACCCCGCGCCTAAACTAGGATGCGGACTGAAATCGCGCCTCCTTTTGTGCCCCCATCCAGAAGCCTCAACAGTAAATTACGCCTCTTTAACGATTATCACAGTGCTGTAACTTTCGTGACCTTTAGGGCACAATTTTGTAACCAAACCGAAACTTTCTGAGCCACACATTGGCTGCGCCATTTTCAGTCTTGGAGCGGCGGACACCCCGTCAGAGTCCAGCGACCAATGCACCCTGCGGACTAGACGCAGGCGCTCGCGAGCGAGCACGCCACAAAAAAGCCCGGAGCACGCACTGCGCACTCCGGGCTGAAAACAAATTATTTTAAGTGACTGTCAGATTCTACCAGAGCACTTGGACACGAGCACGGAAACCGTCGACTTCGGCTTCATTGCCAGCGTCATCTTCAGCATCTGCCATTTCATAGCCGGCCATGAAAGTGACTGCAGGGCTGTAGTAGTAGTTAACACCAAGGTAAAAGGAATCGATTTCGTTGCCAACATTAGCGCCCGAACCAAGAACGTCTGTTCCCGATGGTGCGCGACGAATGAGTTCATCCATATCAAGATCAAAGTCATCGGCCTCAACATGCGAATAACGAATGACTGGTTCAAACTTATTGATCTTATATGAAGCACGCAGTGAGTAAGCATCCACATTGCCGAGATCACCCAGATCACCATGGAAGTATTCACCAAGAAGATCCAAGCCCTCGAATTTGTAATTCACTTAGCCAGTGTAAGCGGTGACATCATTACCACCGAGCTTACTATCACTGTTGGAACCTGCACCTGCATCGACACCCACAGTGAAGCCATTCGACTCCCACTGAAGACGCCCAAAGTAAGCCAACGCGTTATCGCCTTCAGCAGAGCCCCACAATTTGGAACCTTCACCTTGTGCACCATTGACAAGTGCGACGGCATAGCTGAAGCCAGCACCCAAGTCACCTTGAGCATGGATACCAGTGTGGCGAGATGAGAAGTCGATCTGATCGGCGAAGAAACGATTTGCCGCAGAACGCTCAATCGTAGGAAGCTTGGAAGAAGAGGATGTTTCTTCAAAACCAAATGGCACCTTCTGGAAACCAAATTGCGCATCCAGTTTGTCGTCAAACTTGTAGCCGAAGTTTGCTTTATCGAATGCAAACTCTTCGCCAGCAACATCAAAGACTGATTCGGCATAAAAGCCGTTATCCAATGTTGCCTTTACACCGAAGAACAAGCGACGGAAGTAGAAGTGGTTCGTGGTGGGTGTATCTGTGCCATTCGCTTCACCCGCAAGTGAATCGTATTGGCCCTGCATACGTCCATTAAAGCGAAGCTTCACCGTTTCTTTGCCCTTAGCGGAGAAAGAGACGCCTTTGTTCTCTTCCTTGAGCTCGGCAGCAACGGCAGTCGCTTCAGTTTCAGATAAAACACCCTTTTTAACCAAAAGGTCGAGAAGTGCGTCGTTAGAGGCTGCAAAGCTCGCGGAACCGATGAGGGCTGCGGCAATTGCAGTGAGTTGTGTGAGTCTATTTAATTTCATTGTTTGTATTGTTAGAATGCGTTGTTGAAACAACGTTACAAAAATAGCTCCCAATTGTTACGGCTTCGTCTCCGTTCTGTTACAGATGCGTGAAATGTTACATTCTCACGACACTTGTTGCGGTTTTGTTCCACCCAGGAAACAAACCGGTGACTGTTACACACTTCCGCAATTAAAGCGGCTAGCTTGATTCGTAAAAAAACCCGACTCCGGGACACTTTCGTTGATAAAAACCGCCCCCGACTAGCTCCAGCACAGGGATTCGCCGGGTTTAAGGCAAATCCTCAAAAATTTCCCGAACTTCACAAAAGTTACTTTCTTAACCTTCCTGTAACACAAGTGCCACAATCCCGAAACATTGAGCAGGTATATATATAGTGAAGTTCGCGGGAAAGTTTCCATGCGAGCCTTTCACCACAACCAACCGATACATATAAAAATGAATACCAAATCCATCCTCCGCGGCCTGACCGCAGCCGCTGCACTCGTTTTCGCGAGCCAAGCCAACGCAGCCGAAATAATTGTCATCAAGGGATCCGACACACTGGGGGCCAAGATGGTGCCTCAAATCGCCGAAGCCTTTAAAGCCAAGATGGCCGCACAAGGCGTTGACGTCGCTTTTGAAATCGCAGCTGAAGGTTCCTCCACTGGTGTCGCTTCCGTCATCGATGGTACTGCCGAAATCGGCATGTCCTCTCGCGACCCTAAGGATAAGGAAGTCGCTAAGGCTCAAGCAAATGGTGTCGACATGAAGACCGTCACCGTAGCTAAGGACGGCATCGCGATCATCGTGAACGAAGCCAACCCACTCGACAGCATCACGCTCGAAGAGATCGAGCTGATCTTTTCCGGCGACGTAACCGACTGGTCCGGCATCACTGCGCAAACCGGCGCGATCTCCGCTTACACACGCAACACGTCTTCCGGCACTTACGCCGTGTTCCAAAAGCTCGCCATGAACTCGCGCGACTACGGCACTGATAGTCAAAAGATGGCTGGTAATGAGCAAATCGCTGCTGAAGTCGCCAACAACCCGAACGGCATCGGCTACGTAGGTCTCGCTTACATCGACACTCCTGGTGTTAAAGTACTTCCTGTAAACGGCTCCGCTCCTGACTCCAAGAACTACCCGCTGGCTCGCCCGCTCTACTACTTGATCAATAAAGGTAAGGCACTGAGCCCTCTGGCCAATGACTTTATTGGCTTCACCATGAGTCCCGAAGGCCAAGCGATTGTGAATCGTGTGCACTTTCTCCCGATCTACTAGTTCGAGGCTGACTCTTGTTTGAATAAATTTGAAGGGTCGTTGCCCATCGGCAACGACCCTTTTCTATAGAAAAACGTAGGGGCTTCACTTGTGAAGACCGCATCAGAACTGTGCCGAGGAATCGGCGGTCTTCACAAGTGAAGCCCCTACTCACGTAACCAAGTATTGCAGAATAACGAAAGAGCCACAACATCCGCACCATAATGGCCACGCCTCCCAACCATCAAGATTCGCCCAAACCCGCGTTCAGTAAACGTCGGGCACTCTTCCTTGGGCAGGATTCGGACAGCATCATCAAGAAGTTCTTCGGAAGCAGTGCGACGGTGGCAATTCTGGTGCTCGGATTGATCACCATATTCCTCTTCAAAGAAGGTGCCGGCTTCGTCGGGCTTTACCATAAGAGCCTACAAGAGTATCGCCTTTCCGGACTCGAGTATGTCGATATTCTAAAAGAAAAGCGAGAGGGCTACACCTCGCTGACCCGCTACCTTAATGACATTAAGGCCGACTGGATCAACGCACTTCGCACAGAAGGCTTGCCCCAGTCTGAGATTAACAAACGGGTGATGTCGCCGGAGGCGAAGGACTTCTTCTTCGGCTACATGCGCGCTGGCGGCGAGTTGCGCAGCTTCGTGAAGAAGAAAATGGATCTGGCGATCACCGCGCGCGACCAGCACACCACCAACGAAAACCTGCGTGAGACACTGGAGAACTATACCCAGCGGATCGAGCAAGTCGGTCAGCCGAAATACCAATTCACATCTGAAGACCGCAATAAATATGCGCTCCGACTCCGTGAATTCTCCCGCAAGAACACGACGCCCGAGAAGAAAGCCATCGCCTATCGTGAACGTGCTGATGCTGTGCAAAACGGCGCTGAGCTCAGCGCAGAGGATCGCGAGACCTTCATCACACTGCTCGAAGATGAATATAAAAACATCGAGCGCACTATTCAACTCATCGATTTTAGCGAAACCATCGTCGCGGTCACAGCCAACCAAGACGAATATGGCGAACTACTTGATCGCCTCGAAGCCAAGCTTGCCGAAGTCGTCGCCACGGCCGATGCTATCGATTTCAACAACGCTGCCATCGACGAGCGCATCGCCCGCTTCAAGGAGCTGAACAAAGTCTACTACAGCGAATTCGCCGCGCACCGTGCGAAGCTGGCCGCCTGGGATCAAACAGCTCGCGTCTCCATTTGGCAGGCACTCAGCTCATTCCTCGGAGGGAAAGACTGGATCACGGCCAGCGATCAGCAAGACTGGTATGGGCTCCTGCCACTGCTCTCGGGCTCGTTGCTCATTTCTGCCATCGCGCTCTTTTTCGCCATCCCTTTCGGCGTCGGTGCAGCCATCTACGTCAATCAGATAGCTGGTCCGGCCGAGCGTAACTTTATCAAACCTTACATCGAGTTCGTCTCCGCTATTCCCTCAGTCGTGATCGGCTTCTTCGGTGTGGTTGTTTTTGGCGAGGCCATCCGTCTGCTCTCCCAGCAGGACTTTATGCAGTGGGTGCCGTTCTTCCCCGTACAAGAACGGCTCAATGCCTTTACCGCCGGCTGCTTGCTCGCGCTGATGGCGATCCCGACCATTTTCACCCTAGCGGAAGATGCCATTAACAACATCCCCCGCCATTTTAAAGAAGCCTCACTCGCGATGGGTGCCACCCAGTTGCAGACGACGATGCGTGTGATCGTGCCGACGGCACTTTCCGGTATCATCTCCGCGATCATGCTCGGTTTCGGGCGCGTGATCGGGGAGACGATGGTGGTGCTCCTCTGCGCCGGTAACCGCATCAAGATCCCCGACTTCACGGAAGGCCTCGGCGTTTTCTTCGAGCCGGTCCACACCATGACTGGGATCATCGCGCAGGAAATGGGTGAGGTCGTCCACGGCAGCCTCCACTACCGCGCCCTTTTCATGGTGGGCGTGGTGCTCTTCTTCATCTCGTTGCTGATCAACTACAGCGCCCAATGGGTCGTGAAGCGCTATAGCAAACTCGGAGACTAATTATCACATGTCCGCCCAAAAACAACAGAATCCCTACGCATATCGACCGTCCAAACGACGCTCCTTCGAGGGCGCGGTCAAATGGTCTTTCCGCCTCGCCACCTATCTGGTGATCCTCAGTGCGGGTTATATTTTTGCCAATATTGCCTATAATGGCTCGAAGGCCGTCTTCACCACCGAAGCACCTTTCATCAATATCGATTTCCTCACTCAAAAGCCGCAGACGCTGCACGTTTACGAGCCCATGCAGATCGACACAGAGCTTAATCAAATCAACGCAGAGCAGATCAAGCTCCGCGCCGAACGTAAAAATCTCGGATCCGGCGAGCGAGACGCGGCTGCCGCCATCTCGGCTGAACTCGACGCCCTCGACGAGCGCTACGACGCCCTCGACGAGCAACGCAAAGAAAAGCGCCTCTTATTTAGTGATAGCGAGTATCGCAAGCTGGCCGAAGAACCTTCCTCGACGGAATATGCCTATAGCAACTACGCCTACAGTGGCGGCGGCATCGGCCCGGCGATCATCGGCACCTGCTTACTCGTGGCGGGCTCCATCACCATCGCGCTGACACTCGGCGTGCTTTGCGCAATTTACCTGAGCGAGTATAGCCGCCCCGGACGCACGCTCCAGTTGATCCGTCTTTCGATTCTCAATCTCTCCGGCGTGCCTTCGATCGTATTCGGCCTCTTTGGCTTTGGCATGTTTGTGCTCTTCTTTGGTTGGGGCGTTTCGATGCTGGCCGGTTGGTTCACCCTCGCGATTATGGCACTGCCCGTGATCATCACCGCCAGCGAGGAATCTTTACGCGCCATCCCAAAAGGGTTTCGTGAGGGCTCACTCGCCCTCGGAGCCTCGAAGTGGACATCGATCCGCACCAACGTCATCCCTTACGCGCTGCCCGGCATATTGACCTCTTCGATCATGGGTATCGCCCGTGTCGCCGGAGAGACGGCCCCGATCATGTTCACCGCCGCCTTCGCACTGCGCGACCAGTTGCCATGGGAAGGTCTCACCCACTGGACGGACTTCTTTTTCCAGGGCGTGATGGCACTGCCCTACCACATCTACGTGGTCAGCTCCAAAATCCCGCAAAACGAATACACCCGCAACATGCAGTATGGCGCGGCCTTCGTCTTCCTCTTTATCGTCGGCTTCTTCGCACTTAGCAGCATTATCCTGCGCGTGAAGATCCGCAAAAAATACCGCTGGTAGGCAATTGGGAACAGCTGCTTTAGCTGCCGCCGCGTCCCAAGGTATCCAACAACAACAAATTACCAAATATTCGCGAGGCAGCTAAAGCAGCCTGTCCCAGTTATTCCCGATCCTTCCTTTCCGCATGGCTCACACAATCACTAATCAAAAATCAGAAATAACGCCAATCATTAAAGTGCGCAACTTCGACTTTGCCTATGGCGAGTCGCAAGCGCTCTTCGATGTCAGCATGGACATTAGGGAAAAAGAAGTGACCGCCTTCATTGGTCCATCCGGTTGCGGCAAGTCCACTTTCCTACGCTGCTTTAACCGAATGAACGACCTGATCGACATCGCCCGGATAAAGGGTGGTTCCATCGAAGTCAGTGGCGTCGATATCTACAACAAGGAAGTCGACGTGATCGAATTGCGTAAGCATATCGGCATGGTCTTCCAAAAGTCCAACCCCTTCCCCAAGTCGATCTACGATAACATTGCTTACGGCCTCCGCATCCAAGGTATCAAGAAAAAGAGCGTGCTCGATGAGGTGGTCGAAGAGTGCCTGCGAGGTGCCGCGCTGTGGGACGAAGTCAAAGACCGCCTGGGTGAAAGTGCCCTGGGCATGTCCGGCGGTCAGCAGCAGCGGCTGTGCATCGCCCGCGCCCTCGCGGTGAAGCCCGAGATTTTGCTAATGGACGAGCCCTGCTCCGCACTCGACCCCATCGCTACCGCGAAAGTCGAAGAGCTCATCCACGAGTTAAAAAAGGACTACACTATCGTGATTGTAACGCATAACATGCAACAAGCCGCCCGGGTCTCCGATCGCACTGCATTTTTCTACCTCGGCAAACTCATCGAATATGATGTAACGGACACCATATTCATGAAACCAAACAACGAGAAAACCGAAGCTTATGTTTCTGGTCGCTTTGGTTGATAAATTGCTGTAACATATTCGTAACAATTCGCTTTTAAAAATTTATACTAAGACCATGAACCGCTACTTTCACAAAGAGCTCGAAGAGATTCGCAGCAAAATCATCCTCATTGGCGAAAAGTCCAACGAAGCCGGACGCCTCGCCGTGCAGGGCTTCATTGAAAGCGATCTCGAAAAGACACAGGCCGCCGTCAAGATGGACGACGAGATCGACGACCTAGAAGTCGAGATCGACCGTGCCTGCGTACGCTACATCACGCTGCGTTCCCCCGTATCCAGCGATGTGCGCCTGATCTTCGTGGCGATCAAGGCCAGCCACGATCTCGAGCGCGCGGGCGACGAAGCCCACAGCATCGCCAAGCGCACCCGCAGCATTCTAACGCGCGATGGCAAAGTCACAAATCCCGTAGCAATCGAAGAGATGAGTCGCCTCGCCTTCGACATGATGCGCGACGCGATCACTTCGTTCCTCGATGAAAACTTGGAACTCGCGCAGGGCATCATCGAGCGCGACAAGGAGGTGGATCGCCTAAATAAGGAGAACTACAAAAAGCTCTCCAAGGAGATGAAAAGTGAGAACGGGGAAGCTTCCACTCAGATCGAAACCATCCTGATCTCGAAATCGATTGAGCGCATCGCGGACCACGCCAAGAATCTGGCTGAAGAAGTGATCTACCTACTGACAGGGGAATAATCACTTTAAGCTATCAATTTGGCTTTTTTTGTGCTAGTCACCGAAGCGTCGATGACTATCGCCGGAGTCCTTCCAGCAAAGTCGACCACGCAAACATCAATAAACTCGGAATAAACAGTCATTATGGCTAAGAAAACTACAACTAAAAAAGCGGTCAAAAAAGTCGCAGCCAAAAAAGCTGTGAAGCAAGTCGCCGTGAAGAACACTCCTGCTAAAAAAGTAGCTGCCAAGAAGGCAGTCACTCCTAAAGCAGTCACTCCTAAAGCAGTCGCTCCTAAAGCAAAGGCTCCAGCTAAGAAGAAGGCATCTGCGAAGGCTTCGACAGTTCGACAAAGCTCACCGCAGGCCAGCTCAACCCCTGGAAAAGTCGAAAAGACTTCCATCATCGCACGTGTGGATGTCGGCTTCGGCAACAGCCTCTACGTTCGCGGAAGCGGCGCTGGGCTATCTTGGGACAAGGGCGTACAGCTCGACAACGTGACCCCCTACGAATGGTCGTTCGCCAGCACACAAGCGAAGGGTGACGTCACCTGCAAGTTCCTAATCAACGATGAGATTTGGGCAGACGGCGAAAACATCACCGTAGCCGCAGGCGGTACATCCATCAGCTCACCAGTCTTTGCTTGGTAGTTGATCGGCATTGAATGAGACGCTTCTAGCGAAGCATCGCTACAAGATTTACAAAAGCCCGCAGGGAAACCGGCGGGCTTTTTTATGCGTGCTGACTCCGACATAGGCGTCCGACGAGCGGACACACCACGGCCTTGACGCAGCCTCCCCTGAATCATCACTACATCGTGTATCTTAAATACCCTGTGTATTTTAAATACTTCGTGTATCTTAAATACTGTGTATTTTAAATACTGCATCTGCAACACGCTGCTTAATCCTAGTTCAGCAGTCGTGCTGCAAGTCATCCTACATCGAATCCAGATCGACCATAATTTCGCGGGGGCTGGAGCCGTTTTCGGGGCCTACGATACCGCGCTCTTCGAGCTCTTCCATCAGGCGGGCGGCTCGGTTGTAGCCGATTCTTAAACGGCGCTGGAGCATGGAGGTGGAGGCGCGCTTGGTGCTGCGGAGCACGTCGATGGCGTCGGGCAGGAGCTCGTCGCCGTCGGTGGGGCCGCCGTCGTCACCACCCTCATCGCCGCCGGCGTCGATTTGTTTCTGCACTTCTTGGGCAATCTCTGGGGGATCGTTATTCGCTTTAAGGAACTCTACGATCGCTTCGATCTCGTCGTCGGAGACAAAGGCACCCTGTGCGCGCACTAGATTCGAGGTGCCCGGGGGGATGAAAAGCATGTCGCCCTTACCAATGAGCGCTTCGGCTCCGCCACCATCAAGGATGGTGCGGCTATCAATCTTCGATGCCACCTTGAAAGAGATACGGCTGGGTAAGTTGGCCTTAATCACACCGGTAATGACGTTCACCGAAGGACGCTGCGTCGCGAGAATCAGGTGGATGCCCGCGGCACGTGCCAGCTGCGCAAGACGCGCAATACAGGTTTCAATATCAGCTGGCGCGACCATCATAAGATCGGCGAGTTCGTCGATAATACAGACAATATAAGGCAGCTTCTTTTTCGGAACTTCAAAAGCATCATCATCACGGGGCACCTCTAAGCTACTGAGTGCGTGCCGCTCTTCGGGGCTCATTTCTGAATCCATTGCTTCAGCCTTGGCCTGTTCTTCTTTATCTTTCAGAAGCTTGGCATTAAAACCTGCAATATTACGGACGTTCGTCTTAGCAAAAACTTGATAGCGGTGCTCCATCTCCGCGATCAACCATTTGAGCGCACCGGGCACTTTCTTGGCCTCAGTCACTACAGGGATCAGCATGTGGGGCAGTGCATTATACATCTGCATTTCCACCACCTTTGGGTCGACCATGATGAAACGGAGGTCTTCAGGGCCGGAGTGGTAGAGGAGCGAGGCGATGATCGCATTGATACAAACGGTCTTGCCCGAACCGGTGGAACCAGCGATGAGCACGTGGGGCATCTTGGTTAGGTCCATAACCATTGGTTTACCTGTAACGTCCTTACCCAAAACGACAGGAATCTCAGCAGCCGCATCCTCCCAGGCTTTGGACTCGATAATATCGCGCATGCAGACGGCTTGTGAAATTTTGTTGGGCACCTCGATGCCGACGGTGCCTTTACCCGGGACGGGGGCAAGGATACGGACGGAGAGTGCCTTGAGACCGAGGGCAATGTTCTTATCAAGATTAACGATCTTCTCGACGCGCACGCCGGGCGCGGGCGTGACCTCATAGCGAGTGATCACCGGGCCAGTGTGGATCTCGCCGGGAATAACTTTGACGCTGAACTCTTCGAGCGTGCGAACGAGGGCATTCATGGTGCCGGCGTGGTCCTCGGGGGAGGCGTTGCTGCTATCGGGCGCTTCAGCCAGGAGACTGAGCGGCGGGAAGACGTAGTTGCCACGGCGCTCGGGGATGCTGGCGACGGACTTTTCAGTCTTTTCGCCGGAAATGATCTTGATGGTGGCGGGGTCGAGGGCGGGCTTTTTTGGCTCAGGTGCAGGCTCTGGTACGAGTGGTTTGGGGATGAGCTTCTTATTGGGCGCAGCCTTGGTGGCAGACGAGCCATTGAAAGCAGGCAGAGGCGTCGGCGCACCGCGAAGTAGAGAAGGCCTGCGCCCATCGTCGGGGAGATCGTCGTCCTCGGCCGGTGTCTCAGTTGTTTTCTTCGAAGGCTTCTCTGCTTTGTCCTTTTTGGCGGCAGCGCGTTCGGCCTTGGCTTGGGCTTTGGCGAGAATTGCCTCTTCTTTGGCCACGCGTTTGGCCTCGGTCTGCTCGGCCTTACGTACTTTGCGAACTTCCTTGGACTCGGCGCGATTGGCGAGAAAGTCGCGATAAGTATTTTGCAGGTAATCGAGGAAACGACCGAGATTATCCGTGAAGACAAGAATCGAACCGATGATGAGGCCCATCAGCATGATGAGAAATGAACCGAAATTCCCGATGTAAGGAAACAGGAGCGTGTGATAGAGAAACTTACCGATTACGCCGCCAAAATTTTCAGCAATCTGCCCCTCAAATATACTGCCAGTCCCATCTGAGGCTGGATACGTCCATTCGATGAGACCCGCCGCAAAAATGACAACTAGAGGTGAAGTAATGGCAACTAGAAGGCGTTTCCCATGCTCCTGCTGTATGAGCAAGCGGACGCCGAACCAAAATAAACACAACGGCACCAGAAACACTGCGATTCCAGTATAAAGGAACCCATAAGCACCAATAAGGCTGCCGACATAACCGACCGCGTTGATGTCAGTGGGATCAGTGATGTGATATTGCTTCGTGTTGTAGTCAAAAACCGAAACCGCGACGAGAGCGGCGATGGTAAAAAACAGCAATGCCCACACTGGGCGTGAGCGAGCCTTGCGTGGTTGGGAAACCACTTTTTTCTTTGCGACTTTTTTCTTTGCTTTGCGTGCCATGTAAAAGGGATGAAATTAAACGCGGAGGCGTGAATAACAAGGTTCGATTGAGTATCGCATTCTCTGGATAATCCAGCAAGAAACAGTTCTATGGAATTACTCACATTCAATCCACGGTATATGGAACGCGTTTGGGGCGGTCGTGGCCTCGAAGCAAAGCTCGGGCGCACCCTGCCCGAGGGTAAAGTAATCGGCGAGAGCTGGGAGCTGGTCGACCGCGAAGGTGAACAGTCCGTCGTAACCGAAGGGGCCTATGCGGGCAAAACAATCCGAGAGCTTCTGGAAACCTCCGCCGCCGACATCCTCGGCCCCGACCGTGATGGCTCGCAGCCCTTCCCCATCCTCATCAAATGGCTCGACTGCCAAGACCGCCTTTCCCTGCAAGTCCACCCGCCCGCCGACATCGCGCCCTCGCTCGGCGGCGAGCCAAAGACGGAAAACTGGTATATTGCGGAGTGCGACGAAGGTGCCTCACTCATCGTCGGCCTGAAAAAGGGAGTGACGCGCGAACAATTTACCCAAGCGCTCGCAAACAACCAAGTGGAAGACTGCGTGCACCGTTTCTCGGTAAAAGCGGGCGACTCGATCCTCGTCGAGAGCGGACGGATGCACGCGATCGATGCCGGTAATTTAATTTTAGAGATCCAGCAAAACTCGGATACGACCTACCGCGTATATGACTGGGGACGCGTCGGTCTAGACGGAGCGCCGCGCCAGCTACACATCGAAGAATCGATCAAATCGATCGATTTTGAAGACTTTGAACCTGAGCCGCTCAAGATCGTGCCCGGCACACAAACATTGGCCGACTGCAAAGAATTCCGCATCCGCAAGTTCGAGCTAAAGCTAGGCGACGTCGCGCTGGAGCTGCCTGCCGGTGAAGGTGCCCGCCTCATCCACGTTGTCGCCGGCAAGCTGATCGACAGCCAAAGCGGCGCAGTGCTAACTAAAGGAGGCAACTATTTGCAGCCCTACGTGACGGGCGCGAGCCTGAGTGCTGGCGTACCGACCACTGTCCTAGTCACGGATCAGTTTTAGGGCGAGCGTAGGGGCGCGACTTATTTTTAATGCCCGTAGGGTGCACGCCCGCCGAGCCTGGGAGCCGCTCAGAAGCGGGCGTCACAAGTGACGCCCCTACACCTAACTCGACAAAAAAAGAGCCCCACCGATTGAATCGGTGGGGCTCTTTCGTTTTAAAAGCTAAATGAACTTAGTGCGAGCAGCCACAGCCGCCGCCTTTTTCTTCTTTATCGTCGTTGCAGCACTCGCCGTCTCCTTTGCCCTCGTCGTTGCAGCACTCGCCGTCGCCCTTACCCTCGCCACCGCAGCAACCGCCGCCTTGGTGGATGTGGCCATGCGCGATCTCTTCTTCGGTCGCGGCGCGAACTTCTTGCACCATGACGTTGAAATTGAGGTGCTTGCCCGCGAGCGGGTGGTTGCCATCTACGGTGACATCGTCATCTTCGACTTTGACTACACGGACAGAAACTGGCCCCTGATCAGTGCTGGCTTGAAACTGCATGCCAACTTCAAGCGACTCAATGCCTTGGAAGCGGTCGCGAGGCACCACTTGCTCAAGCGCAGGATTGGGCGCACCGTAGCCGTCTTCGGGAGCGACGCGCACTTCGACAGTGTCACCGGCCGCCTTGCCCGCGAGGGCAGATTCAAGACCGGGGATGATGTTTTTGTGCCCGTGGAGATAAGTCAGCGGCTGATCCGGCTGAGATTGATCGAGTAATGTTCCTTCGTCGTCTTTAAGCGCGTAGTCCATAGCGACGACTGTTCCTTCTGCGATTTGCATAATATTTGATATTGGTGTTTCTAATTAATTGAGAAGATGCATTAGTAACAGAAAGCGGCGCGGGGTCAAAAGCGAAAGCGATTTATTTGCAGATGCGACTGCAGGGGCCATTGGAATGGCGTCATGACAGCGATTAGAGATTGGCAGAATCATTTTAGGCAGAATCATTCTACCTAAACGTCGTCAGTCCCTCCCAAACGCTTGCCACCAGAGCGCACAACTGTGTTTGTTACATCTGCTCACTAAAAAATAAACAATCAAGCTCGACTGTATACTGGTTTATTAAAAAGCCTCATCCCCTCTCGGCACATGCCTATTCAAGATAATCCGCTCTTCCGTCGCCTTCACCAACACGCCCAGAAGCGGCTGGTATTCGACCCTGGCGTGTCCCGCAACAAGCAGCTGCCCGCCTACAAGCGCTATGTGGAGCTTGAAAGTGTCATGCTGGAACGCATGCACCGCAAGGGTGAATCTGGGCGCACGGTCTGCCAAGCCCGCGCCGCCATGATCGATGTGGTGATCGAAAACCTCTTTTTGGCGGCGCTCAATCTCTATGCGACCGAACATGGCGCGCTGCCGTGCAAAATGGCAATCCTAGCAACGGGCGGCTACGGGAGGCGCGAGTTAAATCCGCACAGCGATATCGACTTAATGTTTCTCTACCCCGTGAAAGTCAGTGGGAAACCTTTTGAGAAATTCCAAGAGGTAGTGACCGAGGAAATCCTCTATCCACTCTGGGACCTCGGACTGAAGGTCGGACACGCCTCGCGGAATGCCAAGGAGGTGATCGAGGAGTGCCGCAGAGAGGTGCAGACGAAAAATGCGATTCTTGAATCACGCGTGATCTGCGGCTCCGAGCCGCTCTACAAGAGTATGCGCAGCCGCTTCGAAGAGTTTGTTAAAAAAGAAAACTCAAGGACCTATATTCAGCAGCGCCTCGAAGATGAACTTGAGCGCCATGCTAAATCGGGCAACACCATCTACCTACAAGAACCCGACATCAAGAACGGTGTCGGCGGCCTGCGCGACTATCAGAACATCCTCTGGATGGCGCACATCAAATACGGCTATCGCTCCTTCCATGATCTCGTAAAGTCGAAGCTCCTGCGGGAAGACGAGCGTGAAGCAATGGTCACCGCCTACGACTTTCTGCTGCGCACACGCACCGAACTGCATTTGCAAAACCGTCGCCCGACCGACAAGCTCGACCTAGAACAGCAACCCGTCATCGCTAAGTCTTTAAACTACCCTCAAAAAGACATCTTCGAGCGGGTCGAGTCGTTTATGAAGGACTACTACACGGCGGCGCGCACCATCTACCAGACCAGCGAGATGCTGAAGGAGCGGATGGCACTTGAAGCGGCGACCGGCAAGAATGGCCGTATCAGCTTTCGTGAGGCACTGCGGGCCTACCAGCACCTGCCGATAAAGAAGGTGGAAGGCTTCCAACTATACGAAAAAGTGCTCTCGGTGGATAACCCAGACGTCTTTAAGAAAGACCCCGTCAATCTGATTCGTATTTTCCGCCTAGCGCAGCAGTTTGGCGCGCGGATGGACTCCGACCTCCGATATCTGATCACACGGTCCATTCCGTTGATCGACCACTCCATCATTAACAATAGCTCTGCGGCCAAGAGCTTTTGCTCGATCCTGCGCAGCCCCGGCGAAGTGTACCCTATTTTAACTCAAATGCACGAATTGGGCGTGCTCGGGCGCTACTTGCCTGAATTTGGCGAGCTCACCTGCATGGTACAGCACGAGTACTACCACCGCTACACGGCCGATGCCCACGTACTGCGCACCATACGCCACCTCGATCGGGTTTTCAGCAAACACGACGAAGAATACGTGCGCTACGAAAAGGAATTGCGTAAAAATGATGACCCCCTACTGCTCTATCTAATCCTGCTATTGCACGACATTGGTAAGGCAGAAGGAGTTAAAAATCATGACGTTAACGGCGTGCGCATTGCACAACCGATCCTCAATCGATTCAACATCGGGCAGGATCAACAGGAACAAATTCTATTTATTATCCGCAGCCATCTAGAAATGGCACGATTCTGGCAAAGGTTTGATTTAGACGATCCAAAAACAGCGGCCTCCTTCGCAGAATTCATCGAAGACCCGCAAAATCTCAGATTTCTTTACGTACACACCTACTGCGATGCCCGCGGAACTGCCCCCACCCTGTGGAACAGTTACAAGGATGCCATGCACCGCACGCTGTATGTTAGGACGCTTGAGCAGTTTGAGGACGACGCAATTATCGAACAAAAGCGGAAAGACCAAATCAAAATGCTACACCAAAAAATACTCCAAAAGAAAATTGAGGGCATCTCGGAAGAAGAAATCGAGGCACACTTCAGCTTACTGCCTGAGCGTTACTTCATTAATACTCATCAAGACGACATCGAGCTGCACCTACGCATGGTCAACCGTCTGCTCACCCAGATTCAAACCGCAGACTCGATGGCTACGCTGGCCCCCATTATCGACTGGCACGACGATATCGACTTAAGCATGTCGGTCGTCGATGTCGTGACCTGGGACCGCGCCGGACTCTTCTACAAACTCGCTGGCGCGCTCACACTGGCAGGTGTGAACATCGTCAGCACCAAGGCGATAACGCGCAAAGACCACATCACGATCGACACCTTCTACGTGATGGATCCCGACGGAGGCGTAGTCACCAATAAGAAAGCCCTGATGGCATTCGAGCAGCACTTGCACGAAGCTCTGATCGACGAAAAGGAACTCATGCCCGCCATCAGAGAGCTCGAAGCCAAAGTGCTGGCGAAGACCAAGACCAAGGACATGCTGCCCGCACCGTTCCCGCCAAGCGTGGACGTTTACCACGAGCTCTCGCTCAAGCAGACGATTATCGAGGTGCAAGCCAGCGACCGCATCGGCCTGCTCTATCAGCTCTCGCGACTAATTACAAAGAAAGGCTTCGACATCAGTTTCGCCCGTGTCGCCACCGAGCGCGGTGTTGCCATGGATACCTTTTACATCAAAAATGATAAGAGCGAACAAGATAGCTACACCACTTCGCTACTAGAACTCCGCGAAGAGCTCGATAAGATCGTCAAGGAGTAGGCCGGTTGCGTAAGATAGGCGCCCTCGCCTGTCTCCCCAGTGACTCGGCTTGGACAGACAAGAGTGTCTGTCTTACGGTTCACGAATGTAGATTCAGAGTTCGACCTCGTCAGTGTGGTTCACAATACTCCTCGAAACAATGCACTCCAGTCAAAACGAGCAAACCGCGATCGATTCACTCTATCGCATCAGCAGCCTGACCTCTAACACTGAAGAGCCAAGTGAGGCACTGCGCCTAATCCTCGATGAAATTGTCAGTGTGCTGAAGCCCAGTAGCGCGTCCATTTCGTTGATCAATCCAGACACCAAGGGCTTAGAACTCGAAGCTTCCTATGGCCTGCGAGAGAACTGGCGTGATATGAAACTAGCCCTCGGCCAAGGCATCACTGGGTGGACGGCGCTCCATGGCCGCGCCCTCATCGTGGGCGACGTGCTAGCGGAGCCGCGCTACATTTCTGTGCGCCCCGGCATTCGCTCCGAAATGGCTGTGCCGATGGAAGATCAGGGCCTCGTGATTGGAGTGGTGAATGTGGACAGCGAGCAGATGAATGCCTATGACGATTCTGCGCTCAAAATCCTCACACTACTGACCAATGAAGCCACCCGCGTTGTCTCTCGTCTCTGGATGATCAAGCAGCTCCGGACGAAGGCCAAGCAGTTGGGTTCACTCGTCAACATGAGCCAGCAACTCGTGGGCGAACTGGACAGCGACGAACTAATGGGTGCCCTCACCCGTCAAGCGCGCCAACTGATGGACTGCCATAGCAGCGCCCTCTTTTTGCTGAGTCCGGATAATAAAATACTACACCTCCACAGTTTCATTTCTGCTGCAGGTGCAAGCAATGAAGTGCTGACTTTACCACTGGACCAGAGTGCACTGGGCTCTGCGATCCATCGGCGCAAACAAGTGGAAATCCACGACCTCGCCTTTACCGAAGAGAACGACCTGCTGCGGATCATCCAGCGCGAGGGGCTCGTCTCAATGCTGGCCTCGCCGATCATCTTCGGCGAAGAAGTGATCGGCGTGATCATTGCCTGCACGAATAAATCACACCGCTTCAGCAACGACGAAAAGAACGTATTCACCACCCTCGCGGGGGTCGGCGCGATCGCCCTCCAGAACGCCCGCCTCTACTCGCGCATCTTTGCCAGCGAAGAATCACTGCGGCGCAACGAGAAGCTGACCACCCTCGGAATGCTCGCGGCTGAAATCGCCCACGAAATCCGCAATCCATTGACAGTGATCAAGTTGCTCTTCGAATCGCTCGATCTGCAATTTACACAGGAAGACCCACGCCACACCGATGTGCAAGTGATCGGGGAGAAATTAAACCAGCTGGAGGAAATCGTCGAGCGGGTGCTCAGCTTTGGCCGTACCCACGAGGGCATGCACTCGCGGCAAGATCTCAACGCACTGGTCCAGGACACGCTCAAACTTGTACGCTTAAAATTGCACCAGCAAAAGATCGAGCTGCAGTTCGAGCCAGCTCTGAAGAAGATTTTGGTAGATGTAAACAAGGGGCAAATCCTGCAAGTGATGCTTAACCTCGTGCTCAATGCTACGCAGGCCATGCCCGAGGGTGGCTGCATCCGGATCGAGACCTCTACAGACGAAACGACCGCTCGCCTCACGATCACCGACACCGGCAGTGGCATCCCAGAAGCGATTCAGGCCGACATCTTCGAATCATTTCTGACCGATCGCCCCGGCGGCACTGGGCTCGGTCTGTCGATCAGTAAGCGCATCCTCCGCGATCACCGGGGCAACATCGAACTCGCACACTCGTCGCCCGCAGGCAGCGCCTTTCACTTCTGGTTGCCACTCTCAAAGTAGGGGCTTCACTTGTGAAGCCCCTGCAATGACAGCAAATGAGAACTAATCAGTTTGCCCACGACGCCTTTAACCTAAAAAACGCAGTTCTCTACTACGACGGAGGTCTGCCGTAGTCAATCAACTGCCGAATTTAGGTTTAAGGGGTTACCCGCGCGCTTTGAGACTAAAAAACCGAATCTTTCTCAGCCCGAACCAAGTCATACGCAACAAGATCCATCCGTGTCGAAATCGCGAAATATTCGTGTCGCCATAGGTGCGGTCTCGGTAGCGCACCAAGATGTCACGGATTCTCAAATCCAGCATCGCACTGCCAAAGAGTAGGTTAAAATCACCAAACGGATCGAAATCCCCGAGCACCTCGATGCGCTTTAGCAGGCGCTCATAGTCGGTGCGCAGCATCATTTTCGTGCCGCAAAGGCTGTCTTTAACTGGCTGCCCAAGGACGAAGCTCAACGCCGCGGCAAAGAACTTGTTGCCCAGTAGATTGAGGAAACGCATCGCTTGCGTTTCCATGGGGTAAACTAGCCGACAGCCGTTGGCAAACTCGCAGGCTCCTGACGTGATCGCCTCGAAGAACTTGGGCAAATCCTCGGGCGGTGCGGTTAAATCGCCGTCTTGGATGACCAGCACGTCGCCGCTCGCCACCGCAAAACCGGCAAAGACGGCATCCCACTTACCCTTGCCCGGTTGTTGCAAGTATTGCACTCGGTGGGGGCCTTCATACGCGGCCACCTCGCGCTGGATAACCTCCCAAGTATCATCGACACTATTGCCTTCGACAAAGATCACTTCGGTTTGCTTGCCCAATACCGGGATGCGCTCCAAGGCCGCGCGAATATTACCGGATTCATTGCGCGCGGGCACGACCACAGAGCAGGAGATCTCGCCTTCCAGAGCAGGGCGCATCACGGGGCGCGCGACGATCGTATCCGACATCCCAAAATTACGAATAAACGGCAAACGCACTAGAAAACGGTTACAAAATGGATCGAGCAGTGGGATGCGAAAGGGCAGAAGTTGCTCACAGGAACAGCTCACCACTTCGCAGTCATTGATCTCTAATATATTACGAATATCCTGCCGACTCAGCCAATTACTTTGGGGCTGCGGGTTCGTCAGCCGGAGCCATCGCCCCAACTTGAGCATGGGCGACCAGACATGGTTCAGCGATACGATGTAGATGCGCGTCCGCGCGTGGCACAAGCGCCGCAACTGCGCCAGACAGGCATGCACATCCGGTAAATACCCGATTAGATAGTCGAGTACGACCACGTCGAAAGTCTCATCTAGATCCATCGTCAGTAGATCCCCTTCCACGAACTGCAGATTGCTGGAAGTATGGAGCGCCCGAGCCGTCTCCACCATCTTGGGGCTCAGATCGACCCCCAAGCCGCGAGAGGGTTGAAGCGAAGCCAGTAAATCGCCAGGCCCGCAGCCAATTTCCACCACCCGTAAGCCCGGCTGTATGTGGTGCTGATAATACCCCTTCAACTGCGAGCGGAAGCCACGCTGCCACATGCGGGAAACCTCACCGTTTTCGGCAACATCATCGAAGTGGTCTTTTAGGGGGCTCGTTGGCATCATACATCATCGTATCAGGTCTGAGATCTGTAGGATGTCCAGACATCTCGACCGAACGGATGCTCTGATTTGTTGCTCAGCAACCTAAACTTGCCCTAGGCGTTTCAAAGTTTGAGCAGTGGGTGTCATCGATTAAGCATCTGACGGATGGTTTCTACGCTCGGGTTGCCCGCTTCGAAATATTGCCCTGCCCCCACCGCCTGCAAGGCTTGCGCACAGGCGTTCGCATCCGCCCCAAATCGCGCCAGCCCCTCTAGCCAGATTTCCCGCGCCGGTACTGCATCCAGATTCCTCCACAGAAAACACAAAGCAAGGGCGCCAAAGGGAGGCGGAATCGAGCACTCACAAAAAACAGTAATAGACCAGCCGCATACGCCAGCAGGAGTAGAGCAACCGCCCCCGCCCGCGACCGTTCCATTCGCGGCCAGCCCATCCAAAGACCGCCGAAAGCCCCCAACAGTAGGCATCCCCAGCCTAGAGGATTGAAGCGCAAAAAGGTGAAACGCGCCTTCTGATAGCCATAGCTGAGGTTATTGTATTGCTCCCAATCATTGAAAAGGTAGGCCACTTTGCGCCCCATCAACCCCAGCCATCTCGAGGGGTCTTCCCATATCTCGTCCATCAAGCACCCCTTCCAGCAAGTGTTAACTCCCCCGAGACTCGGTCATTAAGGGATGTGAAAACGTGAACCGTTTGATTGCCCGAATCAAGGATCAAGCAAACGCAGTGCCTACGCTTGCCTTCATGCCAACGGCCTGTCTTTTTTTCTTTCAAGCCATGCCCTAATGCCCGAACGCGGCCACATAAGAATCGAGACTTCAATCGACGACAAGCACCTCCAGTTAAGCATCACCGACAACGGGAGCGGCATCCCCAAAGCGATCCAGTTCGATATCTTCGAAACCTTCCTGACCGACCGCCCCGACGGCACAGGCTTCGGCCTCTCGACCAGCAAACGCATCCTCCGCGACCACCGGGGCAACATCGAACCCACACAGTCCTCACCTGAGGGCAGCACCTTCCGCTTCTGGCTCCTGCGCGCGCAGTAGTTTGTGCCTGAGTCGATCCAGTGGCTTAATGAAGCAGGCAATGATGACATAAGAAACAACGACAGCAATTATCATGCACATAAGTGTTAGTTCTTCAGGCGAAGAACCCGAGAGGAATGCGACTTGTTTCCAGTAAGAAGCAACTAAGCTCAAAATGAATATGTGAATTAGGTAAACGGGAAAAGAAAACTCACCGAGGTAACGATCAAATCGATGCGTCTTCGAGGTTTCAAAGATAATTGGCAGTAAGAGAGAGACCAATAATACCATAGCAAGTGGATAGAGGTTCGCGATCTGAGGCGAAGACATGTAGGCGTGACTAAATTCAAGCAACAACAAAGCCCCCCCCACAACGAGGAAGTAGGTCCATTTACTTTGAAAACTTATGTGCTTCCCAAGTTTAGTAATGGCTTCTTTAGTGCGCGGTTCATTATACACCTTAAACATAAGTATGCCCAAGCTAAAGACACCAATTTCAAAAAAATAGAACCGATAAGTCCATGGATCATGATCTAACTCAAACTGATAGTAAGCAAAGAATCTAACGAACCATAGAAAGCAAGTCACGCTCACCAGAGATCGAAGGCGCAGCCCGCAAATCAAGGGTGTAGCAAGATAAAAACATAGCTCAAGAGCTACTGTCCAACTTTGTGGAATAATTAGTGTCTGGACGGAAAGCCGTGAATGCAGTAAAAATGGGAGCTGAAGGGCGGAACTGGATTTGAATCTTTGGTCAAGATCGTGGCTGAGGCCTTTAAAAGTGCTCTAAACGGAAAAGA
>Ga0105054_10001393_pt1 | contig 39806 bp, 32 predicted proteins | sample BON02_FD_78091 | JGI IMG/M metagenome (GOLD analysis project Ga0105054, IMG submission 78091) | Freshwater microbial communities from Lake Bonney liftoff mats and glacier meltwater in Antarctica - BON-02 (megahit assembly) | ecosystem: Environmental > Aquatic > Freshwater > Ice > Glacier...
AATGGCAAGCTGAACTTTTTTATTATAATCCTGAACGCCATAACTCACTCTCCTAAAACCTACATCGTAAAGGGATTGTAAGTGTTCTTTGGTAGTGTTGTTCGGATGTCCTTCAAAACTAAATTCGTAATTCTCCGCATGGATGGCAGTCTTAAAAATTCCATTGATAAGTCGGGTCAAATTTTCAGGGGAGAAAAATGTTGGGGTTCCTCCCCCCAGATGAAGTTCCTTTATTTTTGGTTTTGATTCCAACAAATCACAGTAAAGCTTCCACTCCTTTAAAACATTACTTATATACGGATTTTCAACCTCATGCCGTTTGGTAATTCTCTTATGGCAACCACAAAAAGTACAAAGGCTTTCACAGAAAGGCAAATGAATATACAGGCTTATCCCTTCCTCCTCGTTGCTTTCATTAAAATTTCTGATTAATGTAGACTTCCATTGATGCCCAGAGAAAGTATCCAAATCCCAATAGGGAACAGTAGGGTAACTGGTATAACGGGGACCAGGAATATTATATTTTTGCACCAAAGTGGACATAAGCAGTTTTGTTTGAGATGGCAACAAAAATACTATGACATGTCCAGTTAAAATATGACACTTATCAGGTTTCCTAATCGGTCAAAAATATTTTGCGCTACTTTTACTCACTTTAAAGGCCTAAATAAACTTCTTTCACTCAGACATTTGAATGGCCCATAAGCGAGAAATACGTTAAAAACCCACAATTCGAAACTAATTTTTTAAATAATACGTTCTAGAAGTCCCTTTATGATAAAATCTATATTTTTGTAATCTTAAAAAACAACCAATTATGACATTACTTTTAATGGCTGCCGGTAGCGGTAGCCGATATGGAAAACTTAAACAATTCGATGATTTGGGTCCTAAGAACGAATTTCTAATGGAATTCGGCATCTATGATGCCCTGAAAAATGGTTTTGACCATATCGTTGCCATTACGAAAAAGGAAAATGTAGAATTCTTAAAGGATCACTTATCCAGTAGATTGCCAAAAAATGTAAAATTGGATGTTTTGGCGCAAGAAATCTCCGATCTTCCCGAAGGTGTAACTTTTACTGGAGAAAGAGCAAAACCTTGGGGTACAGCACATGCTGTTTGGACAGCCAGAAATGTCATTAATGGCCCATTCGCCATAATCAATGCCGATGATTATTACGGGAAAAATGCCTTTGAAAGTGCCGCCAGCTTTATAAGAAATAATGGTAGCAAAGAGACCTTTGGACTTATTGCCTATGTACTTAAGAATACTTTATCAGAACACGGTTCAGTTTCTAGGGGCGTTTGTAAATCAGCAAATGGAAAACTTACCTCCATACATGAACATACTAAAATAGAAGCTCAAGATAATGTGATTATAGATACTGATTCAGACACCGAGTTCACTGGCCAAGAATTGGTTAGCATGAACTTTTGGGTTTGCCAACCTTCTATTTTTCCGTTCATTACAAATTATCTCAAGGATTTTATTGGCAATAAAGACAATATTGCCAAGGGAGAAATTTACCTGCCTTTTGCCATAAAAGAAATGATCATCCAGAACTTGATAGATGTAGATGTAATTCCTTCAGCAAGTCAATGGTTTGGAGTAACCTACGCCAGCGATAAGGAAATAGCTGTTTCCGAATTACAGCGTATGACCGACGACAATGGCTACACCTCCCCTCTTTGGAATAATGATTAGAAAGGCAAATTCATGATTAATAATAAATCGGTTGAGCTCAACGAGCTTTTGGAGAATTTCACCATTGAAGGGAAAAAATATCAATTCCAAGAGATTACTCAAGGCTATATTAACGACACTTATTTAGTTTTGGACAACAATTACCCCTTGTATATTCTTCAACGGGTAAACCATAACGTTTTTAAGGATGTACATGGCATAATGGGCAATATTGCAAACGCATTTGAATATTTACAGGACAAAGACTATACGGCCATCGATCTATTAAAAACCAAAACGGCCAGTTCCTATTATAAACAGGAAAAAACAGGGTATTGGAGATTGATGACCTTTATTAACAACACCATTGCCTATGACAATGCCACTGATACTGAAATTGCATTCCAAGCCGGTAAGTTAGTCGGGAAATTTCACCAATTGTTGGCAGACGCTCCATTGGACAATTATGTGGACACCATACCTCAATTCCATGATCTTAGGTTGCGACAAAATCAATTTGAGGAATCCCTTTTATCCGCTAAAAAGGAAAAATTGGAAACGTCTAAAGGGGCTATAGCTTTTGCCAAGGAAACACTCGAAAAATTAAAAATATTGGACAACTCCAAGTTGCCATTGCGAGTATGCCACAATGACACCAAATTAAACAACATCCTTTTCTCCAAGGAAGAAAATAAGGCCCTCTGTCTTATAGATCTGGACACTATTATGAAAGGGTATTTTTATTATGATTTTGGCGATGCCATTAGAACTGTTGCCAATACAGCAGCTGAAGATGAACAAGATCATAGCAAAATCACTTTTGAAAAGCCTTTGTTTGAAGCCTTTGTAAAAGGCTTGGATAGTAACGGTGCTTTTTTATATAAGGAAGAAATAGACCTGCTAGCCTGGGGAGCTATATTTATGCCATTTATACATGGATTAAGGGCCCTAACAGACTATTTGAACGACAATAAGTATTACAAGGTATCCTATGAAAATCAGAATTTGGACCGTTGTCTTAGTTTGTTCGATTTCACCAATAAAGCACTTAAAGAAATAGGGTATATGACTCAAGTAGTGAAAGAGGGCTTAACACCCATAGATTAATTATTTTTTTTTGGGATGAAGGTAAGAATTAAACCTTTTTGGTGGAATCCCGTACAATTAGACTGGTTTTAATCACTTGAGTGGTGCTTTCATAGGTTTTATTGCTCTCAATCCTTTCAATGAGCACTTTTGCCGCCGTTTCACCAATAAAGGTTCCATGCTGACTTACCGCAGTTAGTGCCGGTGTTACGTAACGGGATAATTTGCCATTGGTAAATCCAACAACAGAGATGTCCTCCGGTACTCTATATCCCCTTGCCTTGATCAATCTTAAGACCTCTACGGCCGTAATTTCATCCAAAGCCATAATACCGTCAATAGGCTTATAATTCAACATAAAGGTCAATAGGACCTCCAGTTCGTCTTTCTTGCCAACCCTAAGTATTAATTGATCATCATAAGGGATATCTGCTTCCTTCAAAGCTTTTTTATACCCATCTACCCGCAATCTACCAACGCTGGAGTGATCAATAGCTGAAACCAATGCAACCGTTTTGCAACCGAGATTTAAAAAATATTTGGTGGTTTTATAGCCCGCCTCAAAATCATCTACCACAACCTTATCACATAAGATTTCATCCGAAACCCTATCGAACATTACCAAAGGAACCTGTTCATCCAATATATTCTGAAAATGGCCTAGCTGATTTTTAAACTGAGTTTCCTCTGCCATGGACACTATTAGACCATCAACAGTACCCCCTCCTAGAAATTCCAAAGTTGCCACCTCCTTTTCATAGGATTCATCACTAATGCAGCTAAGTAAAATATAGCCACGTTCGTTAGCTACTTTTTCTATTCCTGAAAACACCTGTGTAAAAAAATAATTGAGAATATTGGGCACCACTACCCCAATGGTTTTAGTCTTTTTCTGCAGTAAACTTAAGGCTACCTTATTGGGCCTATATTTATGTTCCTTAGCGTAAGTTTGAATCTTAAACTTTAACTCCTGGCTTATTTCATGGCTATCATTGATGGCCTTGGAAACCGTTGAAATGGAAACATCAAAAAATTGGGCAATCTCCTTTAAGGTTATTTTTTTCATAAATCTAAAAAATGGCCAGAATTATGGTAATGCTATCAAAGAAATCGGTTCATGCCTTTTAAACTAGAGCAATAATTAGATCCGTCAATAGCTGTATATTCATCAAGGTAAATCGTCTCCTTTAAATATTACAATATTTATTTTTCTTTAAAATTCTCTCTTATTTCTGTTAAAACAGATGGTAAGTTTTCAAACACCATTTTATTCTCAAATCTAATGACTGAAAAACCTAATTCGTTCAAAAATAGAGTTCTTTTTTCATCATATTCCATAGCCGTTGGATTTTGATGTACTGCCCCATCAACCTCAACGATCAATTTGTCGGATGCCAAATAAAAATCTACAATATAGTTTCCAATACTATGCTGCTTTACAAATTTTTTATCATCAAATTGTTTTGCCTTAATATGCTTCCAAAGAAATGCCTCTGCCGGCGTTAGGTTCTTTCTTAATTCCTTTCTGGATTCAATTAGATCTTTCCTGTTATGGATACACATCTTCTTCATATTTAGCTCTTATAAAAGCTCCCCTCTTTACTAAAGAGGGGTGTCCAACGCGTTGGACGGGGAGATAAAGCGACTAAACCTGAACATTAAATTCAGTACAGGTTTATCCACTAAAATATAACATCTTGATCCCTCCGTCTTCGCTAAAGCGAATCCACCTCCCTTTAAATAAAGGGAGGAGCAAAAATTAACAAAATGACTATATATGCAAAATAATATTTTTACTTCAAATATAATATTTGTTGAACTAGCTTATATTGTTATATGTATTGATTGATTATGTTTTCAAACAACTCTTGCTTTCCGCTCTTTAGTTGCAATTCCCCATTCTCTTGGGCCATCTTGTACAGGGCCTCCAAATTAAGTTTCCCGTTCTCGAAGTCTTTTCCTTTTCCGGAATTGAAAGAGCTATATCTATCCGCAAGCATCTTTTCATACGTTGAGGAAGAAATAATTTTATCGGCAGTAATCAATGCCCTAGCAAAGGTATCTGCCCCTCCAATATGTGCATGGAAAACGTCGTCCAAATCCGTAGAGTTTCTTCTGATTTTGGCATCAAAGTTTACTCCACCACCTTGAAGTCCTCCTGCTTTTAAGAAGACCAACATGGCTTCGGTAGTTTCTTGAATATTGTTCGGAAATTGGTCGGTATCCCATCCATTTTGGTAATCCCCTCTATTAGCATCTATACTGCCCAACATCCCAGCTTTTGCGGCAACCGCCAATTCGTGCTGAAACGTATGCTGTGCCAAAGTAGCGTGATTTACCTCTATATTTATTTTGAAATCCTTCTCCAAGCCATATTCACGAAGGAATCCTATGGCGGTTGCCGTGTCAAAATCGTATTGATGCTTGGTAGGCTCCATAGGTTTGGGTTCTATAAAGAAGGTCCCTTTAAAACCCTGGGCTCTTGCATAATCCCTTGCCATTCCTAAGAATTGTGCCATATGGTCCAACTCACGGCCCATATCGGTATTTAGTAGGGACATATAACCTTCCCTTCCTCCCCAGAAAACATAATTCTCGCCGCCTAGGGCAATGGTGGCATCCAAGGCCAATTTTATCTGCCCTCCTGCTCTTGCCACCACATTAAAATCTGGGTTGGTAGCTGCCCCGTTCATATAACGCGGATTTGAAAAACAATTGGCTGTCCCCCATAGCAATTTAATGCCGGAATCCGCTTTCTTCTGTTTTAGATAATCGGTAATTATCGACAATCGTTTTTCAGATTCGGCGAAAGTAGCCCCCTCCTGGATAAGATCAAAATCATGGAAACAAAAATAATTAAAGCCCATTTTGCTGATAAATTCAAAAGCGGCATCTGCCTTATCCTTTGCTGCCTGTACTGGATCCGAGGCTTGGTCCCAAGCAAAATTTTGTGTCCCTGGCCCAAACGGATCCGACCCCTGTCCACAGAAGGTATGCCAATAGGCAATGGCGAACTTAAAATGTTCGGACATAGTTTTACCAGCAATCACTTGCTTCGGATTGTAATATTTAAATGCCAAAGGATTATCAGATTCCTTTCCTTCAAATTTAATGTCTCCGATACCCTTAAAGTATTCTTTGTTTCCTATTATTGCCATGTCTTTGTTTTTATTATTTAATGATTAGTTCCAATTCTTTCTTCCAATTTTCATAAGCCTTTTGATAAGCACTTTTATCCTTCAATGGTTTAAAGGTCTTAACATGGTCGTTATTGGTTATATACCTTCCAAATTTCTCAAATCCGCCTTCTTGGATCCCAGCGGCACGTGCAGCACCAATTGCCCCTGTAGTATTGTAAATTTCAATTTCCTGTGATACTAGGGTTGCTATGGTATTGGAGAAAATTTCGGATCGAAATAAATTGTCGTTTCCTGCTCGCATTACCTGTATGGATATTCCGTCCGATTTCAAGATTTCCATGCCATAGACAAAAGAAAAGGCTATGCCTTCCAGAGCGGCCCTACAAATATGTGCCTTGCTATGGTTATTTAGATTGATGTTCACCAGTCTGGTTCCTACCTCCCTATTATTCAACATGCGTTCAGCTCCGTTACCAAAAGGTATTAGACATACGCCGTCCGAGCCTACCAAAATTTCTGAAGCCAACGTATTCATTTCTTCATAAGAGTCCACATCCAAATTATTCAACAGCCAGCGGTATTGAATTCCAGCTCCATTGATGTTTAATAATTTGCCAACTCTTGGAGTTTTTTGAGTATAATTGACGTGTGCAAAATTATTCACCCTAGTGCTCTTCTTACCAGCAAGATTATATGTAACCGAATATAACACGCCTGAAGTACCAACAGTTGCCGCCACCTCTCTTGGATTAAACACGTTAAGGGACAAGGCATTATTGGGTTGATCCCCCGCCCTATAAAGTATAGGAGTTCCCGGCGCCAAGCCACTTTCTGCTGCACCCTGTTTATCTATTTTGGATTGAAGGCCAAACGTATCTACAATATCCGGAATAAAAGATTTGGGAATACCATAATGCTCCAATAAAAGATCGGCCACCGAATCCTGCTTAAAATCCCATAGGATACCCTCTGATAATCCAGAAATAGTGGTATTGATCACATTTGAAAAACGATAGGCAATATAATCTCCCGGCAACATCAACTTATCCGCCAACTGGTAGAGTTCCGGTTCGTTTTCCTTTACCCATTTTAATTTAGAAGCTGTAAAGTTTGCTGGGGAATTCAATAAATGGGCCTTACATATTTCCTCACCTATATCACCATACGCTTCCCGACCTATTTCAACAGCACGACTATCGCACCAAATAATGGATTTCCGAACGGGCTCTCCCTGCTTATCCACCAATACCAAACCGTGCATCTGGTAGGCAATACCCACTCCCTTTATTTGATCTTCCTCTACCCCGTGTTTTTGTTTAATTTTTTTTATGCCGTTACAGACATATCCCCACCACTCTTTGGGGTCTTGTTCTGCCCATCCATTTTTTAAGGCAATCATTTCCATTTCCGTTTCCGGTTCCTGTACCACCCCAACACTTTTTCCTGTGGCCACCTCCACCAAGGCCACCTTAATTGAAGAGCTGCCAATATCCAAACCCAAATAATACATATGTCTCAAAATTTTATAGGATTTATTCCCAATATGAGAATCCTAGAAGATATAATCAAATATATTAAAATCTATATCATGTCCAGCATTTTGACCTACAGGGAATCAATAAACGAAAGTAGGGACCGATAAAAATATCTAGGAAGCTTATTGTGTAATCAACTAAAAATCAAGCAGCTATAATTTTTTCGCAACATCACGAAACTTTCCGAAAACGCTTTCGTAGAATTAAGGAACCTAAGTAGATATTCAACTACCAATTCTATCCGATTATATTTCAACCTACTAGTAAAATCATTCCTTTTTCTTGCTTACCAATCCTTTGGTAAACTCGTTCAATGTTTCTACTTTCTCCTCAAAGTCACCTTTTATGGTTTTTCGGAATTCGTTTAAATTCTGCACCAGATCATCTATATTCTCAGGTATTACGTCTTCAAAGAATTGACGTAGGCGCTTGGCCGTTGTGGGCGACTTACCATTCGTGGAGATGGCTACTTTTACGTTGCCTTTGGTAACGATCCCGCCCATGTAAAAATCACAAAAAGGAGGATTATCCGCTACATTCACCAGGATATGCCTTTCCCGGCAATCGTGATATACTTGTTCGTTTACAGCAACTTTATCCGTGGTGGCAATAACTATATGGCGTCCTTCCAAGTAAGTTTTATTATAAAAATCCTTGGTTATCTTTACTTGATGGTTCTTGGCAAGTTTCAAGATTTCCTCCAAAAATTCTGGGGCCACCATTTCCACTTGGGCATGAGGACTGGATTTAAGCATAAAGGTCAGTTTTTCCAAACCAACATTACCTCCCCCCACAATCAAAATATTGAGTTGGGATACCTTTAAAAAAACAGGGTATAATTCATTCCTTTCCATATGTCCTACGGTGTTATTCTTATTCCATGGGATTATCAGCAATTGCCCTCACCTGCAAAACGGCGGTCCCAAAATTCAAAAAAGCAATCTATTCAAAGATAAGACACAAAATGTTAGACCTTCTTTCATTTTAGTTAGATTTTACAAATTTCACCTAATTGGATTTGCTAATTCAGTGGAAAATCGTATTTATATTTTTTCTTGCCAAGGTCAAAAGGGCTAATTTCGAAGCCTCAACAAAAACTAAACTCAACAGATGCCATTGGGCTTGTTTTTATAATGGAATGAGCAACAGGCATTACTCTAATTTATTAATTATGATCAACTACATCAATATTAAAAATCAAGTATTATCTCTATTGGTACTGTTTGCATGGGTAACAAGCGCACAGGAACCTGTGGATTATGTAAACCCATTGGTGGGGACGGATTCTAAACCAAGCATGTCCAATGGAAATACATACCCTGCTATAGCCATGCCTTGGGGCATGAATTTTTGGACACCACAAACTGGTAAAATGGGAGATGGCTGGGCCTATACCTACGCAGCGGATAAACTAAGGGGGTTTAAACAAACCCACCAACCCTCACCATGGATGAACGATTATGGCCAGTTTGCTATCATGCCGCTTACCGGAAAAACAAGATTTACCGAAGACGATAGGGCTAGTTGGTATTCCCATAAATCAGAGATTGTAAAACCATATTACTATAGTGTCTATTTGGCCGATCATGATATTACTACCGAAATAACGCCTACGGAAAGAGCTGCCATGTTCAGATTTACCTTTCCTGAAAATGAAAATTCTCAAATAGTTCTAGATGCTTTGGACAAGGGTTCCTATGTGAAAATTATTCCAAACCAGCGCAAAATAATAGGGTACACTACCAAGAATAGTGGGGGTGTCCCAGATAATTTTAAAAACTATTTTGTAATGGTTTTTGACAAGGATTTTGAAATCACCAAGACCTTTAATGGGGAGCAATTAATGGAGGGGCTAGAGATAACAACGGACCACGCCGGTGCCATCGTTGGATTTAAAACAAAGAAAGGTGAGGTGGTCATTGCCAAAGTAGCCTCCTCTTTTATAAGTCATGACCAGGCAGAGTTAAATTTAAGGGAGCTTGGCGACAATAATTTCGACACTATTAAAGAAAAAGGTAGGGCTACATGGAACCAGGAACTTGGTAGGATAAAAGTGGAAGGTGGTAGTATAGACCAATTTAGAACTTTTTATTCCTGTCTATACAGATCATTATTATTTCCACGAAAGTTCTTTGAATTTGATATTAACGGAAAGGTAGTACATTATAGTCCCTACAATGGAGAAGTACTACCAGGATATATGTTTACCGACACTGGATTTTGGGACACCTTTAGGGCGTTGTTTCCTTTTCTTAATTTAATGTATCCAGAACTTAATACCCAGATACAGGAAGGTTTGGCCAATGCCTATAAAGAAGGTGGGTGGTTACCGGAATGGGGAAGTCCAGGCCTGAGAAATGTAATGGTTGGAAACAATTCAGCTTCCGTAGTGGTAGATGCCTACTTAAAAAATGGCTCCACCAATACCTATGACATTAATACTTTATACGAAGCCTTGATCCACGGAGCCAACAATGCTGGACCATTGACCGCGGTAGGCAGAGCCGGGGTAGATTACTACAACAAAATTGGCTATGTACCGTATGATGTAGGCATTAACGAAAATGCAGCAAGGACCTTGGAATATGCCTATGACGATTTTACAATTTATCAACTGGCAAAAGCCTTGAACAAACCAAAAAAGGAAATCAACCTTTATAAAAAAAGAAGTTTTAACTATAAAAATCTTTTCGACCCAGAAACAAAATTAATGCGCGGTAAAAACGAGAACGGCGAATTTATGGCTCCTTTTAATCCATTTAAATGGGGCGATGCTTTTACCGAAGGAAATAGTTGGCACTACACCTGGTCCGTTTTTCACGACATTCAAGGATTGGCAGATTTAATGGGAGGGAATGAAGCATTTGCGGCCAAATTGGATGAAGTATTTTCGCTACCACCAGTTTATGATGAAAGTTACTACGGAGGGGTAATTCATGAAATCCGTGAAATGCAGGTGGCCAATATGGGCCAATATGCCCATGGAAATCAACCTATACAGCATATGCCATATTTATATAATTTTGCGGGACAACCATGGAAGACCCAATTTTGGGTAAGGGAAACTATGGACCGTATGTATACTCCGGCACCAGATGGATATTGCGGGGATGAAGATAATGGCCAAACCTCAGCCTGGTACGTATTTTCTGCCATGGGATTCTATCCTGTATGCCCTGGAACGGATCAATATGTATTGGGAACCCCTTTATTCCAAAAAACAACACTTATATTGGAAAATGGAAAGGAAATTATCATAAATGCACCCAACAACAGTGCTTCCAACAAATATGTAAATGCCCTGACAATAAACGGTAAGACCTACTCCAAAAACTGGCTGAGCCACAAAGAATTGCTACAAGGCGCGGTTTTGAATTTTGAAATGTCCGATATGCCTAACAAAACCAGGGGAACTAAAACAGAAGATTTTCCATTCTCACTATCGAACGACAAATAAGAAACACCTTTGCTATAAGACTGCCATTAAAAATGAAGTCATAATCTGTTCAAGCCTGCTCGTTGGCAGGCTAGAACAGATTATATTTCATCACCAATTCTAAAAACACCTTCTTTCAAATCAAAAACGACAGCCCTAAACAAGTAATATATTGCTTTAGGACTGCCGCGCAGTGTTTTAATCCCATTAGAGGTTAAAGATGGTCTATTCTATTACCCTCTTACTTGCCCATTGCCATAAATGTAATATTTGTTGGTAACCAATTGTTCCAAGCCCAATGGGCCCCTATGGTGCAATTTATCGGTACTTATAGCTAGTTCCGCACCAACACCCATTTGACCGCCATCGGTAAATCTGGTAGAGGCATTGTGGTATACAGCAGCGTTGTCTACCTGATCCATAAACTCCTTGGCCATATCATCGTTTTGGGTCATAATGGTAGCCGAATGCCCTCCTGAATATTTATTGATCTTCTGAACGGCGCCGTCCAAATTCTCAACAGCCCCTACAACGCACTTCATTGCCAAGAATTCTTCATACCAAATAGCTTCATCCGTAACAATAGCACTATCAGGAAGTACCTCTGCTACCTGACTATCTACCAAAACCGTAACACCACTATTACTTAGAATGGAATTAAGTTCTTTAATTTTACCAGAATAATCCTCGATATGAACATCGACCAAAATTTTATCGAGCGCATTGCAGGCTGAAATCTTAGCTGTTTTAGCATTAAGGATTACCTCTAAACTTTGTGCCCAATCCGCATCCTTATCAACATATAAAAAATTATTGCCTCGGCCACTGACCAATACGGCACATTTGGCATGTTCCTTTACAAAAGCGATTAATCTTTCCCCACCGCGGGGCACTATTAAGTCTAATTTTTCGGTAGGATTCCTTAAAAATTCCTGGGTTTCCTGCCTATTCATATGGAGCAGTTTTATCCAATCAGTGTTTAATCCATTCTCCTCGAGTGCCTGATGCCAGCATTTTTCTAAAACAACATTACTGTGGACAGCTTCCTTTCCTCCCTTCAACAAAATTCTATTATTGGCCTTAAAGGCCAAAACTGCAGCTTCAATCGTGACATCCGGTCTTGACTCATAGATAATCATGATCGTACCAAATGGGGCTGTCCTATTTTCAATTTTCAAACCGTTTTCAAGTTTTTGTACCGATTTTATTTTACCCACTGGATCTTCCTGCTGCATAACCTGCTCGATGGCACCGATCATTTCGTCCACTTTCTTTTCGTCCACAATGAGTCGATCGTACATAGCCCTGTCTTCCTTATCAAAAAGATCGAGGTCTTTTTTATTTGCTGCTATAATTTCAGGTTTTTTGCTTTCCAAAATGCCCATCATGGATTGCAACACCTTATTTTTTATTTCTGTATTTAATAATTTCATGCGTTCTTTTCTTTTGTTACTAAACATTATACCGTAATCTTGGTACCTACGCTCTTCCCTTCAATAATATCCAGAATAACCCGGTTTCTTTTGCCATTGGCAATGTAGGTCGGGATATTCTTGGAGGCCGTCTGCTTGGCGATATGTAGTTTGGAGCCCATTCCCCCTCTACCTTCGGCCTCACCCTTATCAATAGTTTTTATATATTGCTCCACATTCTGGTCTACGCTAACATTCTTAATCAATTCTGTATCCTTATCATCTGGATGTCCTGTATATAGTCCGTCCGTATCTGTTAAGATAATCAATTTATCAGCTTTAGTAAGTTCTGCAACCAGACTGGCCAACTCATCGTTGTCCGAAAACATAGAATTGGTAAGGGTAACGGCATCATCTTCATTCGCTATTGGCACAACTCCCTCAGCCAACAGACCCTCATAACAATTAATCATATTATCGCGATGGTTTCCAGGATTAAAATCCCGTTTCGTGGCTAAAACCTGGGCACATTTCATTCCATAATCTTGAAATATATTATAGTAATGTCGCATCATGCGAGGCTGCCCAATAGCCGAATAAACCTGCCGTCTAGTTGCCTTATCCGTTATCTTGCTCTCACCCATCACTTCCATTCCCGCAATTACCGATCCTGATGAAACCAAAACGGACATTATATTGCGTTCATACAATTCTGCTATCTGTTGTACCAAATGATCCAGAACAGGCTTTACTATCCTATTGTCCTTATTGGTCATAACATTGGTACCTACTTTTATAACTACTCTCTGTTTATACATATCTTATTTGTCGTTTCCCAACTCCACTGCGCGGTTAAAAGCGGAATAGGCTGCTTCTTTAATAAGTTCCTTTACATTATTGTCCTCCATAGAATCCAGTGCTGCTCTTGTAGTCCCTCCTTTAGATGCTACTTTTTCCATCCAGGAATTGGGAGAAAGATCGGATTGATTGAATAAATCTACTGCTCCTTCAAAGGTCTGACTTACCAACACCTTACTATCATTGGCCGAAAAGCCCATATTTAAAGCAGCTTCCATCATACTTTGCATAAAATAAAAAACGTATGCAGGGCCACTTCCAGAAATTCCAGTGGAGGCATCAATAAATTTTTCGGAACTCACAAAAATAGATTTTCCTGTAGTGTCCAATAAATTTTCAATAGTCAATAATTCTATTCTGGATACCTCAGTCGAAGCTGTATATGATGTTACCCCTTTTCCTATCTGCGCTGGTAGGTTGGGCATTGCCCGGACAATTTTATGAATCCCTAGACCGTCTTGCATAGATTTTATGGTTACCCCTGCCATGATTGAAATCACAATTTGTCCCTCATTGACAAGGTTTTTCATCTTCTTGAATAAATCCTCGCTGTGGTAAGGTTTTACGGCAATAAAGATAAGGTCTGCCTTAGGCACGCAATCCTCTAAATTTTCGTGTACTTCAAAATGTAAAATCTTTTTTAAGGACAAGATCTTCTCTTGAGAATTGTCCAAAATCATTAAATTTCTTTTTTTAAGTAGTTTTGATTTTGACATGGACTCCGCGTAGGTCAATCCCATGTTCCCCGCCCCAATTACTAATACTTTCATGTATTGTTTTTAAGTTATACTTTATTTACCCTCCATTTAGTACAATAACCGTGCGACTACCCTTTTATCTATATAGAGTTTAACTGTTGATATGGTATTACCATAGATAAAGCTTATGCTTGTAGGCTAGCCTTTGCTATAACTGGGATTGATGTCTGGAAAAAAATGGATGAAGTATAAGTTCTAGTCCTTAGCAAGGCATTAAGCCATTTTTGGACCTGACAATATGGTGCACTTGAGTATAAATACCCATTGAAAACTAAAGCAACGTCTGGATTGGCATGATGAAAAACCCCGTGCTGGCGAACGACATAATTAGAGATGGAAGGATTTATCAATTTTTGGAGCAATATTGTGGTCACCCCAAAGCCTTGGATGGTATTTAGTGCAAAAAGTAAATCTTCAACATAATGGCCTCCTCATTAAATTCGTTGGAAACTCCGTGAGGTATTGATCCATCAAAATACAAGAGATCACCTTTTTCCAAGAGCACCTTATCTTTTTTGAGCACGTAATTCACTTTACCCCCAAGAACGTAAATTAATTCATTGGCATTGGTAGAGATAGGTTTCCGATATGCGCCAGCGGCAACATTCACAATATACACTCTAATACTACTATCAGAAGAGGTACTGGACAGTAGGTGGGTATATTCTAGATTAACAGAATCTTCCCTTTCTTCCTTGGTCCCCATGCCATGTTTAATTACAATATAATCTCCTGAAACATTGGACGACAAATCTAGCTCGGACAGGTCTATGCTAAGTGTCTGCATTATTTTTAAGAGAACGGGTAGGGATGGCGTAGTTCTTAAATTTTCAATTTTGGAAATAAGACCAGCACTAACGCCGGTTCTTTTGGCCACTTGTTGCAAGGTTAAATCTCTTTTTTGACGGGCCAATTTTAATTGCCTTCCAATATTTATAAGAATATCATCCATTTATCTCCTGTTGGTCATTAGCTAGCAAAGCACCAGCCGCAATGAGGTTTACCATGCAAAAATAAACAATTATTTCGGGCAAATTGAAAACATGGAAAGATGCTTGCAAAGTATTTATTACCCATAAACTGTTATTTTACAATTGTAGCTATTTTTTCCCCAACCGGATGATCGGCCTTGAAAGTAAATCCCAATAATTTTGAAGCGGTTTGTGCTATCTGATCCTGAAAAATCTGCCCCTTTGTATCCACCTCGCCAGTGGGTTCTATCCCAGGCCCCATGGCCACCAACCAAGTTTCATCGCAATGGGGAGCACCAGTTCCATGATCTGTCCATTTTTCACCAATACCTCTCCCATGGTCTGGATACACCAGAATGGCGGTTTTATCTTTATAAAAGGGATCTTGTTGAACGATTGTCCATAAACCAGCTATCATGCTATCAATAAAGTGAGCTGCGTTTAAATAGTTATTATAATCCCCTGAATGCCCATAATTATCAGTGTCTGCAAAATCTATATGCAGTACTTTTGGATGGTTGGCCTGTACATAGGTCTTGGCAATTGCATATGTTAGTACGTCCGGTCTACATTCCCCAAAATATTCAGGGACTATATGTTGTATTTCATTGCTCAAGATTTGGGCTTCTGAAATATTGGCTCCCATCACATCTTCTCCAGGCAAATTAACCAACATGCCATTTCGGTCCCTATTTAAAATTCTACCCAAGGCATCCCAAGAGGCGAAAGTCACTACCTTGTTTGTATATCCCTTTTGTGCATTGATAAATTCCAATACATTAACGTTTGGGTTATTAGGATACGAATTGGAATTGATCTTGGGATCAAAATAACCGCAAAGCGTCTCACTTCTCCCAGGATATGAGAACCAATACTCGTTTCTGAGGTTTACCTTGTTTTCTAAATTACGGTTTCCATAAAGCTGTCCTTTCTTTGCAATTGTCTCCCAAAAAAATGGCATTAATTTTTCACGTCTTTCCACTGGGGTAGGTGCCCAATATTTCTTATCCTTTATCAATAATGAATCGGCTCCCTGAAATACCTCTTGCCACCGCAAGCCATCCACGGAAATTAAAATTAAGTTCTCAACCTTGTTCTTTTGGGCAAAACCACCAATGGTGATCAAGAAAATGGGTAATAAAAATCTAACTTTCATCATTTTGAAACGTATTTATTTTATTTGAAAAATTGTCAAAACTGCCGCATGATCTGAAGGAAACATTATAGGATGATAATCGATTACTTTAGCTTCTATTGGATTCAATCCTTTACCTTTGTAATAGATATAATCAATTCTGTCCCTAAGACCATATTTATCCGAAGAAGTAGCTGCCCTTGGGGTCCATGTAAACCCGGGATCCAACAAGGGGTTAATGTGTAATTCACGATAACTGTCCTTAAATCCGACTTGGAACATTGCCTTACTCTCTGGCCACTCCACTATTTTTCCATAATGAATATCCTTTGTTTCCTTTGTCCAATCAAGGTGCGAACCCATATTAAAATCTCCCACCATAATCACGGGAGCTTCATCAGCATTTTTTAGATATTGGGTTATATTCTTTAAAATTTCCTTTATCTCTCCGTGGCGCGTCCCCTCCTCATCTGCAATTAAGGCCTTGGGGGTTTTATTTTCTTTTATAATACTATTACTGTAGTCCGGTAAATAATGTAACCAGGTATCAAAAAATACCAATTCTTTTGACCTACCAATATTTAATTTTACCCCTCCAAAATTAAAAGGTTTAAACTCCGTAATCGTTTCTGTAATCGGATAGCGACTCATAATAGATAAATTCGAACTTATTAAATAAAAATAATATCCCAAGGAATCTGCTATTTCTTCACCAGACCCATAAGTTTCTATAAGTCCTATAAGGTCTGCATTGGTCGATTTTATAGTTTCTATTACCCGTTGCAAGCCAACTTCCTTGCCATAACGGTGTCCCCCATGCCAAATATTCCATGTTAGAACTTTTAAATGATCGGAATCAAAAGTGACTTGACTATTTTCGTCTCCTGGATTGAATTGGGAATACAACTTATGTACAGTTTCTACATTAATAGCCGTATTCCAGACTTTTACCTCATCCAAATACCCGTTAAAGGCATTCCATTGCGCATTGGAACCATATTCCCATTTTTCATCCGAGCCTCCTACAACGGTCGAATATTCCGATTCCAAATTCTTTAAGGCGGGGGTGTTATAAATAGCTACATTTCTACCGTCAAAGTATATCCACACCTCTCCCTTGTCCCTATCTACGGTAAAAAGGATTTGATGCCATAATCCGTCATTAATTTTTTGCCTTTCGGCTGTTGGTTCGTAATCATACCTATTCTTGCCATCATTTAGGACTAATGCCCAAGCCCCATTTTCCTTGGTATAGATTTGCCATCCTGCGCTTGGCAGATCCTCTGCAATCTTGTTTCCAATAATTGGAGTTCCCATCTGTGCCTTCGGTAATGTTTTGACCCATATTTGAACTGAAAAGGATGATTTTTCATCAAAATCCAACAATTGTACTCTATCAATTTTAATTGGTCTTCTTAGGGCAGCAGTTGCCGAAAGATCTAATGCCTTACCCGCTAACCCTTCCGCAAACTGCGATTGTTGAAGGTCTACCATATATATCGCATCATTTTTGGAGACAATTTGTTCCGCGAACCCGAAATCGTCGAAGTTCATGTATAAAGTTGGCTCTTGTGCTTGGGCAATATCCATAATCAAAAAAGAAGTTAGTGCTAGAGCAACTTTTAAATGAAAACGGAATCCACCTATAAATCGACAAAACAAAATCCAGCTAATTGTGATTAATTTCATCCATTTTATTGCAAAGGAATTATTTTTAGAACCCAATTGTGGACATTTACTATTCTCGATCATATCAACCATTTTTACTTCCTTTTAAAGTTTACATTTCTATTACTAATGGAGGCTGAGAGTCGTGCAGCATCGGGGTGTTTTTTTTCAGTAGGGGTCGGGTGCACAAATTTGCTTTCCTTTCCTTCAATTGAAATCTGGCCAGAAGGATCTATGGTTAAAAAAGCGAAAATAGAATCTTCATACATTGCCCTACTCCCATCGGAACCAAATCCTTCGCCAACATAAAAATAGGAAGCACTGTTCATTTGAAAATAATGTACATTGTTAATATAACTGTGGTCGTCCACATGATGATGTCCGCAAAAGCATGCAATTACTTTTTGGTAATCCGTTCTATTATTGGCATCATCTATTACTTTTCTAACTGCAAACCTACTTGGAGAAGACCATCCATCCCAAATTTCATCAAAGGCCTGATGGGAAATAATTATGGTTTGCTTCTCCGTTTTTTCCAAATCTTGTTTCAGCCACTCAATCTGTTCTGGACTTACCAAACTTCTATTGGCTTGATCGATATAAAAATTGGCATGCCCGTAGTCTTCATATTTTCCTTCCTTCAAAATATAGTTTCCATCCATTATTACGAAATGAAAGTCACCTTTATCGAAGGAATAATAATTATCCTTCATTCCAAAGAAATCCATCGCATCCTGTTTACTTCCCTTATCCATGTCATGATTTCCCAAAACATGGTATTTCTCTCCTTTATAAGTGTTCCAAAGATCCATACATTCTTTTGCCTCGGGCGTAGGGTGACAAAAATCACCTCCTTGGATGATAAAATCCAATTCACGGGAGGAGGCATCTTTAATAAAAACCCCTAAACGATCTAAAGCATCGGCACAAAACCCATGGTGGATATCGGTGATAAAACCAATATTAAGCGCCTTATTTTTACAAGTTTCCTTTCTTGGTGGAAAAGCATAAGCCCCACCCGAACCTAATCCCAAGGCCACAGATCCCAAACCTATTTTTAATATAAATTTGCGACGTCCTTTATTTTGATTTTGCATAATATTTATTATTAGCTATTTAACCACTTACCTTGTTAGATCTGGCAGCAGCGCATTTATTAAGCCAAGCCTCTCCAAAAGGATCTATTTCCCCAAACCTAGAAATTTCAAATTCGGAAAAATCTAAGGGATTGGACCTCCCAGATGCCATTTCCGAAATGCCAAGGCCAACACCTCCCGCAACGGAAATACCCGCCCCACAACATCCTGAAGCTACCAAGAATCCTGTTGTTCCAGTGACAGCTCCCAATATTAATTGTGAATCCGGGGTGTAGCCGGAAAATCCGGCTACATAATGTTTAATCCCGATATCATAGAAGGCCGGGAAAAAACGGGCCAGTCGTTCCCCATTTTCAAATAGATCATTGATTCCTTCATCCACACTAAAAACGAAATCGGTAATATCACTTGGAACCTTTTTAGGTGAAGCAACAAGTGAGCTTTTTTCTCGAATCCCAAAAAGTAAACTTCCTCCTTCCGGGCGTGCATAAGCCTGGGCATCGGGCAAAAGCACCATAGGAGAATCGGTTGGAAAAATATCGGCTCGTTCTGTAATCCAATATTGACTCCTCACTGGCGCCATAGGCAGTCCTGACCCTATTTCCTTTGCAAGTATGGGAGCCCAAACCCCAGCGGCATCTACCACCGTGTCCGCATATATTTCCCCTTCAGTAGTCTTTACACCTTTAACTTTTTTGCCCTCCTGTATCAAGCCCAAGACTTCAACTCCTTGACGAATTTTTGCTCCATGTTTTCTAGCACATCTAGCAAAGAATGTCCCCAACATATAAGGGTCACAATAGGCTTCATTGGGCACAAAGCCTATTTTCAAGGCCTCGTCCACCTTTAGCCAAGGGGCTTTTTTCAGTGCCTCCTCTTTTGTAATATAGTAGGCCTCTTGTTCATATTCCTTGGCAATTACCATAAGATCCTCCAGATCTTTGACCTTGGCCTCACTAGCAGCCACATGCATCATACCAACCACCTTAAAATCCAGCGTTTCCCCAAGTTCTTCTTCCATTTCCCTAGCCACTCGAAAGGTCTCAATGGTTAATGGAATATAGGATCGTTTGGAACGGACCATGGTCATTAGGGCAGCAGCTCTACTGGTAGCCGCATTGTTAAGCTCGTTGCGCTCCAACAGCACTACTTCCTTCCCAGGATTATTTTTACTGTAATAATAAGCAATGGCACAACCAAATATACCCCCGCCAATTATAACTAAATCGGTCTTCTGAATCGACTCACCTTTCATTGCACACTAGTTTTAATTTTTTAAAGTAACCTACTGAAGATTCACAATGCTCCAATTGGACTATATACTATAATTGTTATTTACTTTTCATTGGATTCAAAAATGGACATTGGCACTTCCCCTGTCCAAGAAAGTGGAACATTATTACAGCCGAAAAGATATGAAATGGTCATCCCTGTATTCACCGAATTATTTGGTTCCTCCAATCTTTGTCCCTTTCGTATGCCGGGACCTGTTATGGCCCAGGGCACTTCCAATTCTTGAGGCGTTACTCCGCCGTGGCCACTCTCCGGCACTCCACCGTGATCCGTAAAAAACATAAAATGCGTATCCTCATAAAGTCCTTCCTCCTTAAGCTTATTTATAAATTCGCCAATATGGACATCCACTTCTTCAATAGATGTAATATATTCTGGGGACATCCAACCATGATTATGACCAGCGTGATCTGTATGCACAGAATAAAGGAATACCATAGTAGGGTTGGACTTGTTCCTTGCGATAAAGTCTAAGGCCTTTCCATAATTTTTTTGATATTCATCATTTTCTTCAAAACTTACAACATCCAAGTACCGTGGATTAAAAGAATTGATCAGTTCTGCCCAATTGTAATAGAAAGCTGTTTTTACATTTGGTACGCCCTCCTTCAAAACTTTAAAAATAGAAGGATAATAACCCTCCTCATCGGTCTCTACTGCAGGCAAGGTTACCTTATCCAATTCCCAGCCATTACCTAAAACCCCGTGTTGTTCAGGGCCACTTGCGGTAAGATGGGAAGTCCAGTTAGGCAAGGTTACGGACGGCATAACATTTCTAGTGGTCAAGGACAGTACACCATCTGCCATTAGTGCGTCCAAATTGGGATGTTTCGCTGTATTATAACCGTCAACGCTAATACCATCTAACCCAATGACAACAACACGCTTCGTCAACACTTTCATTTCTAAAGTTTTATCTTCGACTTTACAGCCCGCCATTACCGCTACTAAAGTTGATAAAATGAATAAATACTTTTTTTTCATTGTTGCTATTCTTTTAAATTAATATATTAACACCACTACTATAAAACATGATTACCAAACTAGCGTCTAACGAACAAAATTATTATTGCACTTAGAAAACACATCACTGCTGTAGCTACAAAAACAATATTCTGCTCCCCTCCTACATCCACCAAATATCCAATAAATGGCTCCCCGGCTCCCGCAAACCCATAAGCAAATGTATTCATCACCCCAACACCGGTACCAGACCTCTTAACACCCAACAAATCAGGACTCAACGGCCAATAACAGGATTGAGGGCCGTATACTAAAAACCCTGCCGCAAACATTAACATTAATCCACCAAGTAAGTTTTCCTTTGGAACAAGGTAAACCAATAAGATAACCAAACCTGCCAGACCCATGGATAGGGCTATTGGTTTTGACCTATTGGATTTAAAGACGCGATCCGATAATTGGCCAAAGAAAATTGTTCCTAAAGCCATGCCAATAGGAAGTGCCAAAGCAATCCATAAATTAGTAGATTCATTTAACTTGGTTCCCAAATAATAAAGAGGCACCCAGACCAAGAGACCGTACCTTGCCATATTCTGAAAACCTATAGAGACGCATGCCAAAATAAATTTTTTGTTCAACAAAACCACTTTATAGCGTTCAATCGAGGTTTCATCTTCTTTTATGCCGATTAATTTGGAATCTTCCTGAACAGCAGGAAAACCAAGGTCTTCTGGTTTGTTCCTGACCACAAAATAAAAAACGGCACATCCCAAAAAAAGTAATAGTACGGGTAATCTAAAAAGCCATCTCCAATCCAATTCGTAAATATCCAACATTATAATGGCCAAAAAATAGATGAGGATTGATGAGCAACCTGCTGCAAACACATAAAACCCAAAAGCTTTACCCCTTTCCTTACCTCCCCACCAATTTGCTACTAAACGACTACCTGGAGCCCAACCCAACGATTGACAAAATCCATTTAATGCCCAAAAAACTATGATCATCCAATAGGCGGTAGCAAAACTTGTTGCCCAGTTCATAATAACAGAAAGAATACCGCCGATAACCATCATCCGACGCGCTCCAAACTTATCGGCCAAATTGCCATTAATAAATTGTCCTATTCCATAGGCCCAGAGCATGGCAGCACCAGCCCATCCAATGTATTGCTTTGTAACGTTAAACTCTAGTGATATGCCTTGAATGGCCCAACCAAAATTCTGTCTACCGGTATAGTAGAACAGGTAGCAGAACATGACAGCGAAGAGCATTTTCCATTGGTGTTTTCGAAAATTTTCATTTTTATGCCCAAAATAATCCATTTATAACTGTGGATTTAAGGAGACTCTAAACCAATTTTGTTTTTTTGCCTCTACTATTGCCTCACTGATATCCTCCAACCTATAGGGTGGGCTAACAAGTTCCTCAAATGGAAAGTTCATGTAATTTCGCTCTAAAAAAGCAACAGCAGTATCCAAATGCCATGGCGCATAGTTATGTACGCCTTTTATACTGATACACTTTCTAATAATTTGTTCTGCAGTTATACTCAATTCCGAATCGGGATGTACCAATCCGACTAAGATATATTCACCCCCCGGCCGTAACAATGTAATCCCTTGTGGTATTAATTCCTTGACTCCGGCTACCTCAAAAATCACATCGGCCCCGTCTCCTATCTTGTCTTGGATAAATTCAGTTGCTTTTAGTGTGTCACCGGCATCCACAGGAATAGCTCCAAACTTTCTGATTATTTCGAAACGCCCCAGATTTACTTCCAAACAATATATCTGGGAAACCCCCATTTCTTTTAAAAGAGCGCAAGCATAAACACCTAAAAGACCACCTCCCTGAACGACAACCTTTTTAGGCACTCGTTTAGTTTGGGACACAGCGTTTACCATGGTGGCTAGTGCACAATTGGCGGGAGCAGCCATACTATTAGACACTACTTCAGGAACCTTTACCAAATGAGTGCCTTTCCTTATGTGGATGATGGTAGAATAACATCCGTTAAGACCACTACCCTTGTATATGGAGGCGTGGCCATATTTAAAAAGTTCATTACATTTTTCAGGAAGTCCATAATCCAAACAGGCAGGACATTTACCACAACTATCGGCAATAGTCCAAGTTACTCGATCTCCTTTTTTAAAATCATGGCGGTCGTTTAGGTCTATGATTTCCCCAACCGCCTCGTGACCAAGAATACAAGGGACATCTTCTTTTCTCTTACCTTCGATCGTATGTATGTCGGAACCACAAATAGTGGATAAATTAATCCTGACCAATACTTCACCTGGATTCAAACTGAATTCAAATTCCTTCTTCTCCAGATTAAATGGCTTGCCAGAATCCTGAAAAACTTGAAATTGCGCCTTTAAAGGGATATTTTTTAACATAAAGCTAATTTCATTTACAAAGGGACGATTGATCCATTTTGACCAATTATGATATACATAAAATTTGTCGACAAATAAAAATAGAGTTTCAATATTACTCAGTTAAGGACTGATAATGAAGCAAATAGCTTACAACAAACCACCTAACCAATATTATTAATATGGTATCTAAAATATTAAATCATTTAATTTTTAGATTAACACATTTATCCTAATAAACATGCAACTAATTAACCCAAATACTAATCCGTGCTTTGCTGGTTCCACTTTAATGCTGCCAATCCCCCCCCAATAAACGACATAATCACAAAAAAGTAAAATAGATTGTCCCAACCGTAATACTCGTTAATTGCCACTACTATAAAACCTGAGAACATCTGCCCCACGGACCCCATACCATTAATGATCCCTGCAGCCATAGCCGCTCCTTTGGTACCGCCCACATCCATGGAACCTGCAGTGCAGATAAGTGAATCCGGTCCGTAGGTGGCAATCCCTATAAGGGCGATACTTATTATTGTTGCTATTTTTCCGTAAGGCACCATATAGGGATGAGCTAGACAGGCAAGGCCTAATCCTATCATCATTATGGCTACTGTACTAAATCGATTTGATTTAAAGATCTTATCAGAGCTGTAACCTGCTAGAATTACCCCAAAAAAGCCTATCAGTTCATAAACCGAAGACATATAACCAGCTTCACTGACATCATAATGCAATGCTTTCTCCAAATACACGGGCAACCAGAAAAGAAATGCATATCTGGTCATTTTAAGGATCATATAACAGCTAGAATAGACCCAAAGGGAACTGTTCCTCAGCAACAACCCCAATATCTTGAGTTTCTCTGCCTTTGCGCCGCCTTCAAATTCATACTTATTTTCAACTATTTTGGGTAGGCCAACATCTTCTGGATTGTTTCTAGTAAATAATAGGTAAAGGATGGCAATAATAAATAGAATCAATGAAGGGAAAATAAACCCCCTTTTCCACCCCAACTCCGAAAGAAAGTCCATATCGAAAGATACATAAGTGGCAAAAATGGTAGCAAGAAAGCCTCCAGTAACATAACAAGTAGACCACCAGGACATAACTATCCCCCGTTCTGTTCTTCTGAACCAAGGGGTCATATTCTTTATTAATCCACTCCAACCAGTGGATTGCCCATAACCATTAACTCCTATCAAGAATACAATCACCCCGGCAGAAAAGGTCATTCCCAAAAATAAATTTCCAATTGCAGCTAAAAACAGTCCAAAAGTGACCACCTTTCTAGGTCCAAAGGTATCCGATAGGTACCCATTTACAAATTGGCCAATGGTATATATCAAACTATACACAAAAATAATAGAAGCGTAATCAGAGTTACCCAGGCCCAAATCTGTCTCCATGGAACTCCAGGTGACCGATAAATTTTTCCTGCCGAAATAAAATCCCGCATAAGCGAGCCAAGTGAGAACAAATATTCTTTTCCTCCAATACTTCTGATCTGCGGTTAAACTCATGGTTGGACTTTATTATTTTATTTGACCTAATATATGGAGACGAATTTATAAAACATCCATTCCAGGACACAAACATCCCGGAACACTATGCCCAGGATGTCAGCATCCTGGACTACGGAATATCCCAAAAGGCTTTTTTACCTAATTAAAAACCACAATCAATCTATGACCGTATGCAAGCCAAAGGCAACTCCACTAAACGAAAATCAGGCCTTTATGTACTCTATTTGCACAAGATATTCCCGTAAAACCTTTAGAAAGTTTTGAATATCGATATAATCTATCTGGCCTATATTGGATATCCTGAAGGTGTCATAGTTATTCACTTTACCGGGATATATGGTAAAACCTCTTTCGAAGAAAAAATCGTGCATTTCCTCAAAATCATATTTATCATTCTTAGGCTCTATAATAGAAGTGATAATTTTAGAATGATGTTCCTTATCTATTAAATATTCCAATTTCATGAGCGTTATACCGCTCAATAAAGTTTCCCAGGATTTAGTATATCTGGCATAACGTTTTTCAACGGTTTCTTCCTTGGTTTCAATTATCGCCTGTTTTAAGGCATAAAACGTTTGCACCGGAGGAGTAAATCTTGTTTGATGTGTTTTCTCAAAGTAGGCATACTGCGCATACAGGTTTAAATATAGATTCCGCATAGGAATGGATTCCGTTGCCGACAAAGCCTTTTTATTGCAAATAGCAAAACCTATCCCAGCCATTCCTTGAATATTCTTATTGGAGCTTGCAGCCAAATAATCAATATTCATAGTTTTCATATCTACCGGTATTGCCGCAAAACCACTCATAGAGTCCACTATAAAACTTATTTTATAGGTAGAACACATTTTCCCTACAGCCGTAATATCATTCAACAGACCTGTAGTAGTTTCATGATGAATCATAGCCAAATGCGTCAATCCCTTTTCTTGTTTTATTACTTCCTCCAGTGCCTTTAAATCTATTGGCACTATGGACGAAGACTCGAAGATTACAGTATCTAGTTTATAGATTTTGGTGATCTGGCACATACGCTTACCATAAGCGCCATTGTCTATAATAAGGATACGACCATTTTCAGGCACTACGGAACTCAATATAGCTTCTACTGTTGCAGTTCCCGAACCCCCGAACATAACTGTGGAATACTCCTTAGGGTCACCCACAAATTTGGTAATCTCAGTAGCACAATATTCCATTAAATCACCAAACTCTTTTTCCCTAGGGCAAATATCTGTAACCACCTGAGCTAATTTTACGGAGTCAGTGGTTGTTGCAGGACCAGGGTTTAACAACACATTTCTTTTTATTTGCATTTAATATTTTTTTCGATTAAGATTTAGACTTACTTAAATAATGATTGAAAATTATAAATTTAACCCTAGGCAATATCCCAAGGCAAGGAATAGGTTTTAACATAGGTATACCCTTTCATCGTCTCTATTACCCCTTCCTTGTACCCCAAACCGGAATCCTTTACACCACCAAAAGGCGTCCATTCCAAGCGGTAACTCGGTGCTTCGTTTACATTTACGGTACCCGTATCCAATTCCGTAATTACCCTTTGTATGGATGGCCAGTGGTTACTTACCACACCTCCGGATAAGCCATAAGGCGTATCATTTGCGATTTCTATAGCCTCGTCCAAAGTTTTAAAGCGAATTATCGGAGCAACGGGACCAAATGTCTCTTTGGCCACCACTTCGTGGGCATTTTGCACATGATCTAATACCGTAGGGGCATAAAGGGCACCATCCCTCTTATGTCCTGCCAAAAGCACTGCACCATTATCTATAGCGTTTTGAACACGTGCTTCCATTTCTTTAGCAGATTCTTCAGTAATAACCGTACCCATGTCGTTATCGGCATTATAAGGATCTCCATATTTCAAAGCTTTTACACGTGTTGCCAATTTGGCTGCATAAGTATCGGCAATACTTTCGTGAACCAAAATCCTTCTAATGGCCGTACAACGCTGAGCGGAATTCTTAAATGTTCCAGACATGGTGACCTCAACAGCCTCATCAATATCTGCATCCTCAAGGACCAACAACGCTGAACTTCCCCCTAGTTCCAAAACCAATTTTTTGTAACCAGCTTTAGAGGCTATAATTTTTCCCACCTTACTGCCCCCTGTAAAGGAAACCATTGTAATTTCAGGATGTATGGTCATCATTTCCGCGGTCGCCTGTACATCTGCTCCATTAATCACATTCAACATATTGGGAGGCAACCCACAATCCAAAGCTAATTGAGCAAAATAGTAGGCGGACAAAGGTGTTTTCTCCGAAGGCTTCAAGACCACTGTATTGTTCGTAGCTATTGCCGGAGCTATTTTGTGCACTACTTGGTTCATGGGGTGATTAAATGGAGTTATACAGCTAATCAGTCCCAAGGGTACACGAGTCGTATAAATTCTTCTAGGTTTACCATTTTTTGAAACATCACAAGGAAACACCTGGGAGTCATCGTCCAATGTCTTCATAGCTGAAAAACGCAACACATCGGAAACCCTACTGGCTTCATAACGGGTATCCTTTAAACAAAGTCCCGTTTCATCTGTAATCATTCTACTAACCTCATCTACCCGCTCTTCAAGGGCATTGGCAATTTTGTTAAGTATATCATAGCGCTCATAGCGCGTAAGGGTCATTTTGGTGTTTTTGGTATCGGTTAAAACCTTATCCAAGGTTTTTGTATCTATAGAGGCTACCCTTCCCACCTGCTTCTTGGTATATGGATTATAAATATCGATCCATTCCCCGCTTACTACTTGCTTTCCATTAATTATACTTCCAAATTCGATCATAGTAATGTTTTAAATCGTTCTAGTTAGAAAATCCGTTACTCAAAAAGTGGAATAAATCAAAGTTCCTGCTGGTACCGGATGCCAGTTTATCACTGTATTCAGCATTCAATTTCTTATTGAATATCATAGGTACGACTTGACAATGTTCCCCACCGTGTGATCGCAAGCCCTCCTTAACCTTATCCAGCTCATGCCAATCAGGGGTTCTACCAATAGTGGTAGCTGCATCTGCCAAGACCACCAAGTCGCCTATTCTATCACCAGGTAATTCGAATTCTTCCACTGCTTCCTCATTGGTCAACACCTTTTCAATTCCGTCCAGAGACAATAAATAGTCCTTAGCCGCATTTAATTGTGATTTATCTTCAAGATACAGTGTTCCATATCCACCTAAGGCCCCGTGATGTACTACATAAGGATCTGTAATAGGTAAAATTACCCTCGTTTTAATATTTTGGGCATCCAAAAGTTGTTCTATAAATTGCACTTTTGGACTGCCATCCGGATTGGTCTTGGCCTGCATTCCATGATCTGCGGTAACACCGATAATAGCTCCCAATTTATCCAACTCACCCAACCATAGATCAATTTTCGATAAAAAGTCGTTCGCATCAGCGCTTCCAGGAGCATATTTATGTTGTACAAAATCTGTTGTTGTCAGATACATTACATCAAAATGCTCCCTCTTCAACAATTTAGCTCCGGCCTCTATGCAATACACAGAAATATAGGGATCGTAAATACCTGGCCTTTCCTTGCCCATTAATCCTTCCTCTACATTTTCAATTCCGTTCTCTTCCAAGGTGGCCTGATTGGCGAATTCTGCAGAAAAGCAGATTCCATCCAGATTATGGGCCAACATTTTTCGCAACTTATCCTTAGCCGTAACTACAGCCACTTTTCTACCATTCTTACTTAGTTCGGAAAGTATGGTCGGCACCTTTAGATACTTTGGGTCGTTCATCATAACCTCCTCCTGTAAGTCGGTGTCCCAATAAAAATTGCCACAAATTCCGTTTATTTTAGGTGTAACCCCAGTTACAATAGCCATATTATTTGGGTTGGTAAAAGACGGAATTACACTTTTCACCATTCCCATAGATCCTTCCTTTATAAATCGCTGCAAATTTGGCATTACGTCCTTGGCGCCTTCATAATACGGATAAGAGGTTCCATCCATACATATCCCAATAATAGTCTGCTTTTGCTTTGGATAATTTCTGTCGTTAATGTTCATGTTTAAAAATACTTTGCGTTGAATAATTATTTTGCACTAAAGTACAAAAATTTTACATATAGGAAAATTATTGATGTTTAATAATTGTTATTTATTACATGATCCGTCAATTAGCGATGTCCCATCCAAACTCCAACTGTCCTGAATTGGAATACACAAATGGGTCAGGGATGTTATTACAACATCAACGGTACGCGGTGTATCCCCAAAATTGTCAACCGCTTCAATGGCAGCAACCGTTGCATCTCTCCATACCCCTCCAGATAAAGTTCCGTGTGCCGCTGCTGGGCTGGAATCAGATATGAGCATACCTGTACCTTCTGTTAATTTCCAATGCCCCTTTAAATTGGCAACCATTGGATGTGTTCCTTCTAAAACTTTACATTGCCACTCATCTATAGTTTCCGTATCCAACAAACCGTTAAATATCCTCACTTCGGAAATGTATCCATTAAACCTATAAGCACCATTACCATCTGCCCCAATGGTAAAAGGGAATGTATTATCTATATTTCCAATAGACGACATATCTGCGCTATTCTTTAAAACACCATCGACATATACTTTTAACAGACCGTCCCTATCAAAAGTGGCACTTACTGTATGCCATTGATTATCCATAATTTGTCCTGCCTCAACATCTACCCTATTGCTACCATCCCCCACATTTACTTTAAAATTTTTGGTGCCGGGTTTAAATGAAAAAACATATCCGGGCAAAAGACCACTGTCCCAATTCTTCTTTGCTATAATTCCAACGTCAGCAGGTACTTTCCCACGAATACGGCATTCAATAGAAAAATCTTGAGAGGCCCCAAAATTGTATGCAGCATTGTCCGGTATCTCCACTATGGTCTCCGAATTAAAATAAAGCTCAGTATCACTTTCCAAACAGTTGTCGGCAGGAGGCACAATCACCTCTGTGGTTGTTTTGGAAATAATCCCTTTGGGGATTTTATCTCCACTAACAATCACAAAAATAGTACGCTCCTCATCGGAATCTCCACCATGGCTTGTCCCAATACCTCCGTGGTCTGTGCTCACCAAAATAGCCCATTCCTCATTGTTGTAATTTTCACGACTCCTTAAAGCTTCCATCAGGGCACCAATAGAAACATCCACTGTTTCTATTGCCTGAATGTAATTAGGGTTCCCAATGCTAAAACCCGTACCATGACCGGCATGATCCACATCGTCAAAATGAACAAACAGTGCTGTAAGATCCTCAACCCCTAGTTCGGCTACAGCTTTGTTTTTGACATCTACACTTGAATCTTCAGTATTTCTGGTTATATCCACAGAACCCTGGGAAATTTGATCATTTATAGGATGCCATTGGGACACAGAAACGGTCCTACCTTCAGGATAAGTTTCTTTTATATATTTAAAAAAATGAGGGTATCTTGTAAAATCGGATCCTGAGAAAGAGTTATCCACTACCTTATGTTTGTCCTGCCAAACTCCTGTAAACATTGACGACCATCCAGGACCACTGGATGTAATTCCCGTATTTCTGGCATCCAAAGAATAGGTTCCATTAGCCATAAGTGCATCCAAATTAGGGGTATTAGCTGCTGTTATACCATCTGGCCTGCAGCCATCTATTCCAATGATCAACACTTTTTTAGCACTCGCCTCCTTTTTAATATCATGTTCTATTTCTGACGAATCTTTTTGTGCACAAGACATCATGGATATTGTCAATATTCCAATCACTAATTTTATTTTTGATTTTCCCATTTCACAAGAATTATATTATTTAAAATTAAGGCCACAAATAATAAAGGGAGGAGCGTCCAATGCTCCTCCCTTATTACAAAAAACTAACTAACTCAATTATACTAACTCAAAAGATTTGTATTACATTTAATCAAATAATGCTGCAACTTCTTGAACCGAAAGAGCATAATCATAAATAACCGTTCCTGCTATCTTGCCTTCAAAAAATTGTCCATAATTACTTGTACCATCCTGCGCCAATCGCAATGGGTTACCACTTTCTGTATTGCCAACAGCGGCCATACTTGCACTGGCAACTTCCTTACCATCTTGAAACATGGTCATATTGGCATCCCTATCAAAAACCACGGTCAATAAATGCCATTGGCCATCATTAAAACCGCCATTAAAATCTGTATCTGCTTTTGTTGTCCCATCAGATGTAGCAACACGCCAGTTGCTACCTCGGAATGCTATGGTTAACCCTTTATTGGAGGAGCTGCCCCAGTCTTGATCACCAATCATAACCGGATCACTATCAGATGATGTAGTATTCACCCAAAAGGAGATAGAATAATCACTATCATGCCTAAAATCCAAATCCGCATCGCTAATTGTTGCGAACTGATTTACACCATCAAAGGTGAAAGCAGACATATCATTCTCACTACTAATTGTAGCCCCAGCATTAGCCACAGCTATATTCTTAACAGAGCCATCCTGTTTCTTTAACTGTACTCCAGTTAAGGAAGTGGAAGCGTCGGCGACCTGTTGAGCAGTCAAGGCGTAATCATAGATAGAAATCTCTCCAATGTTACCTTCAAAGAATTGACCATAGGCGCCAGTACCATCCTGCCCTACGCGAAGTGGGTTTCCACTGGCTGTATTGCCGATTCCCGCCATACTCGCAGATGCAACTGAAGTACCATCCTGATACAGGGTCATGCTGCCATCCCGATCAAAAGTCGTTACAATATAATGCCAATCCCCATCATTAAAGCTGCCATCATAATTGGTATCGGCTTTCGTTACACCATCCGATGTTGCAACACGCCAATTGTCGCCACGGAAAGCTATCGTCAATCCTGGATTGGAAGAGTTGCCCCAGTCCTGATCTCCTATCATTACCGGATCACTATCGGTAGAAGTAGTATTTACCCAAAACCCTATAGAATAATCACTGTCATGCCTAAAACTCAATTCAGGAACATCCAATATCTCTACTTGGTTATCCGCACCATTAAACTCTACTATTGAACCATAGGCAGCATCCTTTACTCTTGAAGTCACCTTTTCATCAATAGCCAAAGGAATAGTTTCTCCCGTACTCTTCTTTAAATAAACAAAAGTATCTATGATTGCATTTGGATCAAAAAACTTCGCTTTCTTAATTTCAAAATTCACGGCCCCTATGGAGCCATCCGTATATAAAATATCAAATTTAAGGGTAGTTTTATCCCCTATTTCCAATAGATTAAGTTCCTCTAAACTAGATACAAAACTTTTGGACTTAAATTTATCGCCAAAAGTTGGAAAATCTGTTAAGGTTTCCAAGACAGATAAGTCTGTACCCAGGAGCACCTTTATTTCAGAAGGTAATTTTGAAGTAACTATAGCTAAGTCTATAGACTGACCCTCGGCGTATGATTCTTTGAGCAACGGATTATAAGTCAATTCGGCTAATTCCTCCTCTGTATAGTCCAACCCCGTATTCGGGTTGGTGTGATATACATAAAATTCGAAGTTTTCCAAATACCTTTCATCTGCCCATCCTTCTCCTCTATCTACCGTACAACCAATAAATAAAATGAATATTGGAAACAGTAGCGCAAAGGCTACAACCTTGAAGTTCTTTATATTTTCTATATTTTTCATTATACTGAATTTTAAGTGTATTAATCTTTTAGTAGCCAGATTACTTGATCCCTATCATCTACCTCTGCACCAAATTGCGCTCTAAGGGCAGCCCGATAATTATCCCTATTTTCCGTATCCTCCGAACTTGGATAGGTCCAACGTATTGGATACTTCGTAATGCTATTTTCATCCGAAAATATATAGGTCGGCACTCCTGTTCTTCTTGTGGTGAAAAATGATTCCTGGTTAGAATTTTCTGCAAAAGATAAATACTTTTGCTCCAAAATTCTTTTTAATCCGGCCGCCCCTGTAATATAAGGTTGTTTAGCCGTCAAATAGTTCGAAATTTCAGCTGCATCCACACTATAGAATTCCATAGAAGCAGTTATTCCATTATCATAATGCGTTTTGGCATCTATAGACGCCCATCCTCTATGTGCCGCTTCTGCAATATGCAATTCTTGTTCCCAATAGCTCATGAAAATTCCCGGCTGGCCCACATAATTCCAATATTTATCAAAATGTGGGAAGGAGAAATCACCGTCCAATTTTTTAGAAGAATTCACAGTACCATTTGCAGAAATATCAGCACCTTCATAAGAATCAAAGTCTGCCCGCACCGCCGCCTCATCTGGGTTGACATCCAAGGCATCTTTAGTTGGATCGGCCACTTGCATTAATCTTGGGTCTTCAAAGGTTTTAAGCATATCTATGTACGTACTTGCATAGACCACCGCATCCCTATAAACAGCTTGATCTGGATTATAGGTCTGTCGAAACCCTTCCTCGTTGGTATAGGTCAACTGCGCATTATCTTGCAAACCGGTTAATAGTGGATAAGTCTCTGGATTATTAACGATATTGGCAAAACGCCCTTTAACATTTACTTCAGAATCACCTTCCCTTTTACTTAATGAAATCAACATCCTAATGGTATAGGCATTGATTAACCTTTGCCATTGTTTTAAATCCCCCTTAAAGTAAAGGTCCCCTTCCAATATGGCTCCTGGATTGTTAGTGATAAACTCGCCCAACTCTTGGTTAGCTTCATCCAACCAATTTAAACTTTGAATGTAAACCGATTTTTGTGAGTCGTATTTTGGGGTAGGATTATCAACCCCCTGCGCCGCTTCACTCAAAGGAATATCTCCCATCCTTCTAGTCATTTCAAGGTAGATATAAGCTTTAAAAAATTTACCTAAGATGGCATATTCACTTGCACCTACATTTTCCCCCTCTTCCATCATTTTATCTATATTCCTTAAATCGCCATAAGTGAATGACCCACCAAATCCACCACTGAAATTTGGCGAAGAAACATTATCTGTTGCAATCCATAAGTGATATTGCATTCGCTCATAAGTATCCCTAAAAGAAGATTCCACACCGGGAGTTATTTGCGTGAATATTAAACTCGGCGGAACCGAATTGGGCTGAATGGGATTTTCCCTTAATTCATCGTATTTTAAGCAGCTATTAGCTGCTAATGGACTTACTATATTAGACTGGACATTAAGTTGCGGGAATTAGTGTTACATAATTTAGCTTTGAATTATGTCAAAAAGAAAAAGGAATTACAGTATTGAATTTAAGAAAAAGGCAGTAGAATTAAGCTTTGCAAGAGGCAGCGTAACTCAGATATGTAGGGAATTGGATATTCCTACTTCGGTACTGAGTCGTTGGCGAAGAGAGTCTGATCAATATGGCACTAATAGTTTTCCAGGTCGTGGAAAGCCAAAATTAACGGACGAGCAACGAGAGATTGCTGAGTTAAAGAAAAAGTTACGGAATTCTGAATTAGAAAATCAGATATTAAAAAAGGCGGTGAGCATCTTCTCCGCGAACGACAGGAAAAATTTAGGTTCATGAAGCATCATAAATTTAAGTTTCCAGTTGAGAAGATGTGTAAAATGCTAGGCGTAAGTAAAAGTGGTTATTATAATTGGTTAAAATCGGGTCCATCCAAACGATGGCTGGAAAACGAAGCTATATCCATTGAAATACATACTATTTTTAAGGAGAGTTTTGAGAGTTATGGTGCTCCAAGAATTAAAGTGGAGTTGTTAAAACATGGCTATCGTGTTTCTAGACCTAGAGTAGCTAGACTAATGAGGGCAAATAAGTTATTTGCTAGAAGAAGACGTAAATTTATTTTTACAACAGACTCAGATCATAATTATCCAATAGCTCCCAATATATTAAATCAGGACTTTACAGTCGATAGGGAAAATCAAGTATGGGTCTCTGATATCACCTATATCCAAACCAAACAAGGCTGGATGTATTTAACGGTAATTATAGATCTGTTCCATCGAAAAGTTGTAGGATGGGCAATGAGCCGAACTTTAAGTACTAATGATACAATACTCCCTGCTTGGAATATGGCTGTAAAATCAAATGCTATTACGAAAGAATTGATATTTCATTCTGACAGGGGAACTCAATATGCCAGTCACAAATTCACCAATATCCTAAAAAGTTATGATGGATCGGTAAAACAAAGTATGAGCAGAAAAGGAAATTGTTGGGATAATGCAGTAGCAGAATCATTCTTTAAAAGCTTAAAGGTTGAGTGGGTGTACAAACACAACTATGGACTTAGATCAGAAGCTGAGCTGTCCATCTTCCAATGGATAGAAACTTGGTATAATAGAAGAAGATTACACTCCACTTTGGGGTATAAAACTATAGAAGAATTTGAAATCGAAATGTTTAATCAAAATGTAGCTGCATGACTCGCAACTTAATGTCCACTTTCTTGTTGCAAGTCCAAAAAAAATCCCCATCACAAAAGAGCGACAGGGACTTAGTATAAATTAGATAATTTAGATTCTTAATCGATCAGCCCAAATACTCTTGGTAACCACAAAGACAGTTCGGGAACATAAGTGAGAAGTAAGAGCACAGTTGTCATTGCTGCCAAAAAGGGCAATAACGGCTTAATCACTTTTGTGACGGGTACTTTGGCGACGCCACTACCCACAAACAGCAGCGTTCCTACAGGCGGGGTACATACCCCAATACATAAATTGAGAACTATTACCATTCCAAATTGAACCGGATGCATCCCTAATGCCATAACTACAGGCAAAAATATAGGCGTAAAAATGAGTACTGCTGGGGTCATATCCATAAAGGTACCAACCACCAATAAGGTAATATTAATAAAAAGCAGTACCAATAAAGGATTCTTTACAGATTCCAAAAGGAAGCCTGTGAACGACTGAGGAATAGATTCGAAAGAGAACAACCAGGACATGGCCATGGAAGTTGAAATCAAGAACATAACTATAGCGGTGGTCTTGGCACTACGTAGTAGGATAGGCCTAAAATCGGCAAACTTAAGTTCCCTATTAATAAAACCGAGCAAAACTGCATATACAACAGCGATGGCGGCTGCTTCCGTAGCCGTGAAAATCCCCGCCACAATACCGCCTACCACAATTACCAAAAGGGTTAGGCTTAAAATGGCATTCTTAAAATCGAGGAATAACTTTTTAAAACCTACCCTTTCTTCCTTAGGCAATCCCCTTTTTCGACCATATAAATAGACCATAAGCATAATAGCCAAGCCCACCAATATTCCAGGAATATATCCGGCAATGAACAGGGCCGCAACAGAGGCGGTACCCCCACTGGCCAAGGCGAAAATTATTAAAACATTGCTAGGGGGAATCAAAAGTCCTGTCGTTGATGAACTTATATTTACAGCAGCACTAAACTCTCTGGGATAACCATCCTTTGCCATTTTCTCTGTCAAGGTGCTCCCTATGGCAGATGCAGCGGCAATGGCCGAACCGGATATAGCACCAAATAACATAGCCGATATAACATTTACATACGCCATGCCTCCAGGCAAACTCCCAATCAGTGATTTTGCAAAATTTATTAAACGATTGGCAATACCTCCCCGGTTCATTATTTCCCCAGCCAATATAAAGAAGGGGATGGCCAATAAAGCAAAATTATCTATGCCAGTTGTCATTCTTTGACTAACCGTAGTGGTCGCTGGAATATAGGCTATATTGATCAATAATGTGATCGTGGTAGAAATTCCAATAGCATAAGCAACGGGCACCCCATAGGCCAGCAATCCCATAAAGCTAATAAACAATACTAGGATACTAATGGTTTCAATACTCATTATGGTTGGCGTTAAAGGTTATTTTAATGTGATAAAAGGAAAAGAAAATAATGATAAGGCCGCAAATTGGCACTATGGCATATACATATCCCAACGGCAACAACAAGGCTGGTGATAATTGTCCCAATTTGAGAGTGGTATACACCAAATTACCTCCACCAATTACCATAATGACCAAAGCGAAAATTGCCATTAATACCTGAATTATCCTTTGCCTTCTTTTTTGTTTGTCCATCGGAAGCTTCGCCAATAAAAAGTCCATTGACAGATGGCCTTCTTTTTGCCCATTAATGTAGGCGGCACCCAATACCGTTAACCAGATCAAAGAAAATCTAGCAAATTCCTCGGTAAAAGAACTGGATTGCCCAACTACATACCTCGAAACTACTTGCCATACCACATCCAGTACCAACAAACTAAAAATAAGTACTAACAAACCTTCAATGGCCCTATTCAATATTTTATACGTCTTTTGCATTATTGATTGTTAATTTCTTCGATTATTCTTTTCATCTTAGTATCCTTCATTAATTCTTCCAAAATAGGTTTGGTCTTTTCTACAAAAGGGCTTTTATCAGGATTATAGATTTTAACATTGGCTTTTTCAATGATTTCCATACCCTCTTTTACAGTCTCTTGCCAGTATACTTTTTGTTTTTTGACACTTTCATCCGCTGCTGCCTGCAACCACTCTTTTTCGATATCGTTCAACGTATCCCAAAACTTGGTTCCCACTACAACAACATCCGGTACCATACTATGCTCGTCTACCGTATAGAATTTACAAACTTCGTAATGGTTGGAGGTTACAAAGGAGGGGATATTGTTTTCCGCACCATCCACCACACGTTGTTGTAAAGCAGTATAAAGCTCTCCATAGGCCATTGGCGTAGCAGAGCCCCCGAGGTCGTTGACCATATTAACGGCCATTTGATCGTTCATAACCCTAATCTTTTTACCCTTTAGATCACTTGGCGTCTTTATAAAACCGTCCAAAGTATAGAAGCTTCTACTACCAGCATCATAAAAACAAAGGCCCCGAAGCAAATATTCACTTCCGCCCTCCAACAGTTCTTTTCCTATTTCCCCTTCCAATACACTGAACATATGTTCGGTATCCCTAAACAAATAAGGCACTCCCAACACCCTATATTCTGGTGAAAAGCTAGACATGGAAGCGGCACTTACCTTGGTCATGGCCACACTACCGATCTGCAGCAATTCCAATACCTCCCGCTCTGTTCCCAATTGTCCATCGGGAAATATTTTGATCTGTAACTTTCCTCCCGATTTTTCATTAAGTGCCTCTTGCATGGCCAATATTCCTTTATGGACAGGATGGGTTATCGGCAGGGAATGGGCAAAGAATAAAGTTTTGTGATTTGTTATATCAGAACAAGAGTACAAACCTAAACACGCCAAAATCCCAATGGCAACAATTAATTTTTTTCCTAGGGCTTTATAATCCTGCATATACATTTATTTACTTGAGCGTTAACGTTAACGTTATTAACCTTTATATTCTATTTCCAGAAAACTTTAAAAATACTCTTTTTTTAAAGTTTAACAACAATTCCTTACAATTCTAGCCAAATAATTATGATTTCTTCAATTATCGACCCTCCAATTTAAAATTAAATTATGTGCCTGTTATGAGCATTTCCCTTATACCTTTTTCCAGGCCATAGAGCTCTGCCATACCAATAGCCCTCCCAATTAGAGAATATCCCGAGTAAAACTCGTCCTTCCTTTTTTTATCGTCCAACAAAACATGGCCATGATCTGGTCTAATTGGAATCCCAACATCCCCTTCCCCACTCATGTGCCTTTTCCGTTGTTCCTCAACAATCGCTACCATTATCTTGGCCATAGGTAAGGACCCATCCAAATGGGCGGCTTCGTAAAATCTACCATCTTGCTCCCTGGATACATTTCTTAGATGCAAAAAATGAATTTGTGACCCAAAATCATGAATAATCTTAACAAGGTCATTGGTACTAACTGCCCCCAAAGATCCTGAGCAAAAGGTTAATCCATTGCTGGAAGAGGGTACACAATCTAAAATAAATTTTAAATCGTCATAGGTAGAGGCAATTCGAGGAATACCGAATACTGGAAATGGCGGGTCATCCGGATGCAATGCCATTTTCACTCCCAACTTCTCAGCTTCTGGAATAACGGCTTTCAGAAAATAAGCCAGATTTTCCCTTAAATCCGGTTTTTCAATTTTGCTTACTTCCTCTAGGGTCGACCTAAAATCAGTAAGGGCAATGGCCTCTTTAGAACCTGGCATTCCGGCCAAGATAGCACTTTTAAGCCGTTCAAGTTCCTGCTTATCTAGGGCATTATAATAATGTTCAGCCTTTTGAACCATAGGCACACCGTAAACTTCTTCCGCCCTATCCCTTTTAAGAATGAACAAATCAAAAGCGGCAATGGCAACGGGATCATACAATAAACTTATGGCCCCGGTTGGAAGCTCATAATATAAATTGGTACGGGTCCAATCGATCAGTTGCATAAAATTATAACAGACCACATTAATATCGTTTTCTGCCAAATTCTTAAGAGTTTCAATATAATTCCGAATGTAGATATCCCTTTCGGGCAAACCGTACTTGATGGCCTTATGGATATTAACACTTTCCACAACGGACCATTCCAGGCCGTTAGACTCTATTTCTCCTTTAAGTTCCCTTATTATTTTGGATGACCAAACCTCTCCGATGGGCACTTGATGGCAAGCAGTCACAACCCCGGCAACACCAAGCTCCTTGATATCCTTTAGGGACACCCCAAAACTAGGTCCGAACCAACGCAGTGTTTTCTTTAAATATTGCATGGATTATACTCCCGAAAAAGAACTAAATCCACCGTCGATCTCATAGATACTTCCTGTAACAAATGAAGAAGCATCACTGAGTAGATAGTGCACCATTCCGTTAAGTTCAGAGGCATCCCCAAAGCGTGCCATTGGGGTATTGGTAATAATTTTTTCTCCCCTCACGGTAAAGGAACCGTCTTTATTGGTTTACATTCTTCTATTCTGGGTGCCGGTGAAAAACATAGAAACAATGCCATTTACTCT
>Ga0105054_10001395_pt1 | contig 39758 bp, 44 predicted proteins | sample BON02_FD_78091 | JGI IMG/M metagenome (GOLD analysis project Ga0105054, IMG submission 78091) | Freshwater microbial communities from Lake Bonney liftoff mats and glacier meltwater in Antarctica - BON-02 (megahit assembly) | ecosystem: Environmental > Aquatic > Freshwater > Ice > Glacier...
ATGGACGACGACCGGATGCGGATGGAGGTCGGCCCGATCCGCATCGAGGTGATCACTCCTCTCGAACGGGTCAGGGTCGTGTGCGACGGCGAGCCGGACGAGATCTCGTGCGACATGGAGTGGACGCCGGCGGTTCCGGTACACGACGAGTCACATCACGTGATGCGCCAGGGCACCCGCGCGATCCTCGACGCCAGCCGCTTCCTCGGCATCGGGCAATGGACGGGCTGGGTGCGCGCGGGCGGCGAACAGTGGGACCTCGACCACGAGAATTTCACCGGTACCAGAGACCGGTCGTGGGGCATTCGGCCCGTCGGCGAATCGCAGCCGCCCGGCCGTTGGGCGGCCGAGCTGGAACCGAAGCTCCACTGGTTCTGGATCCCGCTGCGCTTCGCCGACTTCTCGACCGTGGTGATCATGCAGGAGGAGCCGAGTGGACTGCGCACGTTGAATGACGCGGTACGGATGTGGCCGGTCGGCAGTGGCAGGGAGGCCGAACAGCTCGGCTGGCCGCAGGTCGATGTGCGCTACCGGTCGGGAACAAGGCATCCGGAGGGCGCGACGATCCACCTGTCGGATCGTTCGCGCACGCCGATCACCATCGACATCGAGACGCTCGGTTCGATGCCGCTCAACGTCGGCTGCGGTTACGGCGGCGATCCCGATTGGGGTCACGGCCAGTGGCGCGGTCGTGGCTACTGCGAGCGCCTCGTCTACGACCTCGATGACCCGGCGGTGCTCGGTCGCATCCCGTTCTCGGTGGTCGACCACGTGGCGAGGGCAACCTGCGGCGATTCCGTCGGCTACGGCATCTTCGAGCATGGGACGATCGGTCGCCACGACCCCACCGGATTTGCCGACCTGTTCTCCGTTGCGCCGTGATGTTCCGACACGCCGGGATGTTCAGAGCACCTCGCCGGTCTTGATCGGCGAGAGTTCGCTGGCGACGAGCAGCTTGTTGCGCCAGTCGCGCACCAGGCCGCCGACTGACCGGGTCCAAGCGACGATCTGATCGTCGGTTCCACTGGCGACTGCCGCTTCGTACCGGGTCCAGTCGGCGAAGGTCGGCACGGCCCAGATGGCGATCACCTCGGAGTCGTTGACCAACGCAGTTCGATATGCGCCGACCAGTCGCCATGTGTACCGCTCGCCGATCGCGAGCCGGTGCTGATAGATGGCGTCGAGCACATCGGGTGCGGTGCCAGGCTCACAGCTGATCTGCTCGTGGTAGTAGCACTCGCCGCGCACCTCGTTGGCCAAGAGGTCGTCGAGGGTGGGGGTGAAGTGCGACGGGATCAAAAGTCGGTCGAAGCCACCGCTGCGCAGCTTGGCCGCCTCGGCCCACCACGTGACGAGGTTCGTGTCCTGGTGCGCGGCGTTTCCGAACTCGAAGCTGAAGTGGTTCGCCACGCCGTCCCAGCCGTCGCGGTACTCCCACAGGTTCGTCGACTGTGGCCACCGTTCGGTGGAACCGACGGTCGAGAACACGCCGACGCAGTAGAGGCGTCGCTCGGTGCGTGCCAGGTGGCCGTAGTTGGCGGTCATGTGATGGTTGTACGCGGCGCGTCCCTGACCGACGATGTCGATGAACTCGTGTAGGTAGATCCGGTCGTTCATGCGAAGGGATTCGTCCGCTCATCGGGGTTCGAGACGACGTCGGAGAACACGATCTCGCCGTCGGTGTCGACGTGGCAGATCACGGCGTAGGCGCGATCTGGTGCATCGAACACGGCGACGCCCGCGCCGCCTTCGACGACTTCGAGTCGTGCAGGAGAGGACGTCGGCGTGAGCGACGCGAGTGCAGCGGATACCACCTCGCGTTTCGGCCCACCGGGCGGAGGTGGGGGATACGAACGGTGGAGCGGCCGCAGGGTGGCGTCGGGAGACATCGACGGCGATCCTCTGGCGCGGAACCAGTCGACGACACAGCCGGTCCATGCCGGCTCGTAGAGATCCTCCTGGGCTGCCCACTGGCCATTGCCGGCGTGCGTGAGGATCGACAGGTTGGGGAAGCAGTACTCGTCGACCGGGCTGCCGGGAGGTGTCGGGAGATGGTTCCAGATCCAGAACGCCATGAGGTCGCCCTCGGCGATGGCCCACTCGATCGAGAACGTCATGCAGGCGACCGGTTCCATGGCTGCCCCGATCCACTCGGCGACGCCGGCCGACCCGTGGAACTGGCCCATGCAGTGTTCGGTGTAGACGGCGTCGTCGGTGAACAGCGCGGCCCACGCCGGCCAGTCGCGGCCCCGGGCACCCCGATCGAGGAATGTCTCGAACGCCTGGCGGGTCGCCGCCGACCGGTCGTCGGCGTTCATCGGCACACCGTGGCGCCGTCGACGATCATCGACTCGCCGTTGACGAAGCTGGCGCGGTCGCTGGCCAGCCACACCACGGCCTGGGCGATCTCGTCCGGCGACCCCATCGACCCCCGACCGATGCCGCGCGTGACCATCTTCTCGATGCCGGGATCGCCGCCGATGAACCCCTCGATCATCGGCGTGCGCGTGGTGCCGGGCAGCACCGCGTTGACCCTGATGCCCCGAGCGGCGAACTCCTGGGCGGCGCATTTCGTCAGGCCGAGGATCCCGTGCTTGGCGGCGGTGTAGTGGGGGAGCCCGGGAGCGGCCACCACCCCGGCGCCCGACGACGTGTTGATGATCGATCCCGAGTTCTGCAGCACCATCTGGCGCAATTCGTGCTGCATGCAGACGAAGACGCTCGTGAGGTTGGTGTCGATCATCCGTTGCCAGTCGGAGCGGGGCAGGTCGGTGAACGCGATCGGCATCCCGGACATTCCGGCATTGTTGTGGGCGATGTCGAGCCGTCCGTAGGTGGACACGATGTCGGCGATCACGCGGCCGACCGCGTCGTCGTCGGTGACGTCGACGCGGTGCGCCGAGGCCGAACCTCCTACGGCAGTGATCGCTGCTGCCACGCGCGCTGCCTGGTCGCCGTCGCGATCGAGTACCGCAACCACTGCACCCTCGGCGGCGAGCAGCCGCGCTGTTGCCTCGCCGATACCACTGCCGCCACCGGTGACCATGGCGATCTTCCCCTCGACCAATCCCATGTCCGAACGGTATCTGATGCGGTGTCAGATCTTCGAGAGCGGGTACGGTGCGCTGCGTGACGGCGCTCGTGATCCGCCCAGCGTTCGACCCCGTCGCCCGGCCGTTCGACTCGATCACCGCGCAGCAGTGGGACGCCACATGGGAGGCGCCGCTGCGATCGACGATCACCGAAATGCAGCGGGCATTCCACGACGGCGTCACTCGGATCGTGGTGGTGATCCCGACCACGGCGATGTCGGGCGGCGCGCAGTACGCGCACGTGGCAGCGCCGGCCGAAGCAATCCGGGTGCTCGTGAAGTCGGCCGCCCGCCAGTGGGGTGCCCATGGCGTGACCGTCAACGCGGTGGCGGTCGATCCGGCGGACATCCTGGACGCACCAGAGCTCGCTGGACCGGTGTCGATAGCGCCTCGCGCGTTGGCGACCCATGATGCGTCGGCGATCATCGAGTTCCTGTGCAGCGACGCAGCAGGTGATGTGACCGGCCAGACGATCGTCGTCGACGGTGGCGTGTGGATGTGACCGGCCGTTCTGCAGGGGGGCTCACCGGCCGAGTGGCGATCGTGACCGGCGCGGGGCAGGGCGTCGGCGAGGGGATCGCTCGGCGATTGGCATCGCACGGCGCGGATGTCGTGGTCGCGGCGCGCCGCGCCTCGACGGGTGAACCGGTTGCGGCGTCGATCGTCGACGACGGTGAATCGGCGGTGTGTATCGAGACCGACGTGACCGATCGGGTCAGCGTCGACGAATGCGTTGCCGCCACCGTGTCGCAGTTCGGTGCGTTGCACGTGATGGTGCACAACGCGTTCGCCGGTGGCATCCGTCATCGGCTGGAGGACGCCGACCTCGATGTCCATTGGGAGGCGATGTCGCGTACGGCGGTGTGGGGCTCGCTGCACTGCGCACAGGCGGCGTATCCCCACCTCGTCGCCGCGGGCACCAGCGGTCGCCTGATCCTGCTGACGTCGCCGTCGGGAGTGGAGGGCAGTGCCAACATCCCGCTCTACTCGCCGGTCAAGGCAGCGCAGCGGGCGATTGCCAAGAGCCTCGCTCGCGAGTGGGGTCACCATGGCATCACGGTGAACTGCATCGCTCCCGTGGCCGGGAGCCCGGCGTTGGTGAGCGCGTTCGAACGCGATCCGTCGTTGCAGCGAGCGATCGAAGCGCGAACACCGCTCGGCCGCATCGGCGACATCACCGACGACATCGGATCGGTGGCAGTGTTCCTGGCCAGCGACGATGCCGGCTACGTCACCGGCCAGACCATCGTCTGCGACGGCGGTTCGTTCCTCGGCCTGTGAGATATGGCCTGTAGAGAGATGGAGATGACACGATGATCCGCCTGATCACCCTGCTCAAGCGTAAGCCGGGCACGACCCACGACGAGTTCCTCCGCCACTGGTTCGACGTCCACGGTCCGTTGATCGCCAACAGCTCGGCCGCCAACTACGTGGCGCGCTACGAGCAGCACCCGACGGCGTGGCCGCCGGCCGGCAGCCTCGTCGACGAACCCGAATGGGACGGGGTGACCATCCAGGAGTTCGAGTCGGTCGAGTCGTTCTGGGCGCACACCGCCGAGGCAGATTTTCCTGCGATGCAGGAGGACATCGAACGATTCCTCGATCCGAACGCGCTGCAGTGGACGTTGACGGAGGAGCCGAACATCGTCGTCGATCGGCCATGACCGACCCGGTTGTGGTGGTCGGCGGCGACGTGGTCGGCACCGACGCCGTGGTCACGCTTCGTCACCTGGCCGTCGAGCGAAGTGTCGGCATGCTCAACACGTTCGCGGCGAAGGGGCTGTTCGCGTGGAACGACCCGGCGCATCTGGGCACCATCGGGCTGCAGGAACGCGACCTGGTGCTGGCAGGTCTCGTCGATGCCGATGTACTGCTCGTCGGCGTGCCCGCACAGGAGCTCGCCCGCGACTGGCTCGACACGGTCGGTTCGAGGTGGACCGAGGTCGCCGCTGGCGAACTGGGCCAACTGCTCGCCGTCAACGTCGAGCCGACACCGCGGCCACCGCTGTACGGAGCGCTCGCCGACGTGTGCGGGCCCCTGTACAGCTCACAGCAGTTGCCGATGAACCCGGCTCGGGCAGCGGCCGATCTGGCCGGCTGGCTCCCTGCTGGTGGTGTGGTGGCCGCTCGCCACGACCTGGCGGGGTTCTGGGTCGGTCGAACCTTCCCGACGCGCGAACTGGGAAGTGTCAGGTTCGGCCCCGATCCGCATGGTGTCACGCTGCATGTGGTTGCAGAACTCGATGGAGTGTTGATCGAGTCGGGTGCGGTGATCGAACACTGGTCGTCGGATGGACCGCCACTCGGGCCCGATGAGCGTCTCGACCGGCTGGCCACGGTAGTGCGCTCCGGCCGGGGAGCGGTGCTGCCGCTCGGCGTCGACTGGTCACCGCTCGCCGCAGTGGTCGCGGTGGCTGGCGCGCCGTTGTGGGCGTGAACTCAGGACCAGGCCGCGATGATCTCTGACGTGGTGCGAACCGAGCCGATCGCGCTCACCGAGTTGCGCAGCACGTCGTCGCCGTAGTCACCCGGTAGCGCCGCCACCGCGTCGGACGCCACGGTCACTGCGTAGCCGAGGTTGACGGCCTCGATCGCCGTGCCGATCACACCGACGTTCAACGAGACGCCGGCGATCACGACGGCGGTGACCGACAGCGCCCGCAGGCGTTCGTGGAGATCGGTCCCGCCGAACGGGCTGACGCCGTGATGGCGGTCGGCGACGATGTCGCCGGGGTGCAGTTCGAGTTCGGACAGCAGCTCGCATGGCGCCGTGCCGTGGAGCAGGTAGTCGGGGTCTTTACGGGCCGCCCACATCAGCGGGATGGTGAAATCGGTGCCCGCCCGGTCGGCGCGGATCGAGAAGGTGCAGTGCACCACGGGCCGCCCGGTCGCCCGTGCAGCAGCGCACAGGCGTCCGGCGGCGGTGGCCACGGATCGTGCGGCCACCTCGTCGCGCAACGCGGTGAACGAGGCGAGGTCACCGCACACGCCGCGTTGCATCTCCATCGTGATCACGGCGTCCATGGCTGGTGACCGTACCCGCGCGCTCAGGCCATCTGACGAGTCGTCAGATTCGACTACGGTCGGCGTCATGATTCCGCAGATCGAACTCGGCACGCTGCTCTACACGATGGTCGAGCCCCACCGCGGCCACGAGGTCGACTACAACCGATGGTATGAACACGACCACTTCTACTCGGGCTGCATGGTCGGTGCCGACACGTTCGCCGGTGATCGATTCGTCGCGACCCGTCGCCTGAAGGCGCTTCGCTACCCCGCCGTGTCGCCGATGACACCCGACCCGTCGATCGGCTCGTTCCTCGCCGTCTACTGGGTGTTGAAGGGGCACCACGACGAGTGGAACCGCTGGAGCGTCGACAACGTCACCCAACTCCACGCGCAGGGACGGATGTTCGCTGAACGCGATCACATCCACACCGCGCTCTACGAACACGCGTGGGCGCTGCAGCGTGGTGACCACACCACCTCGATCGAGCTCGCGCTGGATCGCGGGTACCAGGGTCTCGTGGTCAATGTCGGCGAGCTTGCAGACGGCGCGTCGTTCGACGACCTGCGGGCGTGGACCACCACGTGGTCCGGGCGCGCCTTCGTCGCCGGCTGGGGGCCTGATCTCATCGGGACGTCCGGCCTGTTGCCGCTGCTCGACGATGCCCCAGCCGACGTGCCGCGGGTGGTCAATGCGGATCGTCGGTTCCTCCAGCTGCACTTCCTCGACCACGACCCCGAAGAGGGGTGGGCCGACGGGTGGGCGCAGTTCGGCTCGCAGCTCGATGCCAGTGGCATCGCCACGCACCTCTGGACCGCGCCGTTCATCCAGACCGTCTTCGGCACCGACACCTACACCGACGAGTTGTCGTGAGCGCCACCGCCGAGATCGCGCCCATCAGCGACAAGCGCATACTCGTCACCGGTGTGACCGGTTGGGTCGCCGGCCCACTCGCGGCCGGCCTCGCCGGCCAGGGCAACACCGTGTTCGGTGCCGCTCGTTTCCGTGACGTCGAGGCGAGAGCGAAGGTCGAGGAGGCCGGTGTCGAACCGATCGTCGTCGACCTCGCAGACGGCGATCTGTCAGCGGTGCCCGACGACCTCGACCTCGTGCTGCACTTCGCCGTGGCCAAGGCCGACAACTTCGAGCTGGCCTTTCGCGTCAACGCCGAAGGCTCCGCCGACCTCATGGAGACCGTTGCTGCGCGCAGCCCGGAACTGAGTGCCTTCTTCCACTGTTCGTCGACGGCGGTGTACGAGCCGGTTCACGGCTCGCCGCGCACCGAGACCGATCTCCTCGGTGACAGCCATCGACCGATGCCCGGCATGCCGACCTACTCGATCTCCAAGATCGCCGCCGAGGTGCTGGTGCGTCACACGTCGCGTCGGCTCGGTCTCTCGACGGTCATCGCCCGTCTCAACGTGCCGTACGGCGACACCTACGGATGGATGCTGTTCCACCTGATGATGATGGAGCGCGGTATCGCGATCCCGGTCCACGTCGATGCTCCGACGGATTACACGCCGATCCACGCCGACGACATCGCCCGGAGTATTCCGTTCCTGCTGTCACGGGCGAGCGCTCCGGCGGAGATCGTGAACTGGGGTGGCGACCAGATCGTGTCGGTCGAGGACTGGAGCAACGAACTGGGTCGGCTCACCGGCCTGACGCCGACCTTCGCGCCGACCACGGCGACGATCGCCTCGATCGTGCCCGATCTCACCAAGCTGCACGACACGGGATTCCGATCAGCGGTCGACTGGCGCGAGGGGATGCGTCGCCTGGTCGCCACGTCCCGGCCCGATCTGATGACGGCCTGACCACGTGCGCCTCGGGGTCACGATCTTCCTCACCGATCGCACGATCGGCGTCGCCGAACTGGCTCGCGAGACCGAGGCGCGCGGGTTCTCCTCGCTCTGGCTTCCCGAGCACACCCACATCCCGGCGAGCCGGCGCACCCCGGCGCCGGCCGGCGGCGACCAGCTCGCCGAGGAGTACTTCCGCTCGCTCGACCCACTCGTGGCACTCGCCGCCGCGGCGTCGGTGACCGAGCGGCTGGTACTCGGCTCTGGCGTGTCGCTGGTGGCCCAACATCACCCGATCGACTACGCCAAGGCGTGGGCGACGCTCGACCTGCTGTCGGGCGGGCGGGCGCAATTCGGTGTCGGCTTCGGCTGGAACGTCGAGGAGATGGAGAACCATGGCGTTGCCTACGCGACGCGACGCGAACAGGTCCGCGAGCACGTGCTGGCGATGCACGAGTTGTGGGCGAACGACGAGGCGGCGTACTCCGGTCGTTTCGTGAACTTCGATCCGGTGTTCATGTGGCCAAAGCCGATACAGCAGCCCCGCATCCCCACGTTGATCGGCGGGAGCGCCGGACCCAAGATGTTCGCCCATGTGGCCGAGTGGGCCGACGGGTGGATGCCGATCGGCGGGCGAGGGATCCGCGACGCCCTGCCGGCACTCCGCGAGGCTTGGTCAGATGCCGGACGTGAGGGCGATCCGCAGGTGATCCCGTTCGGCACGGTTCCGTCGGCCGAGAAGCTCGAGTACTACGAGTCGCTCGGGTGCACCGAGGTGGTTGTGCGCCTGCCTGCCTCCGGCCGAGATGACGTGCTCGCCGCCCTCGATTCCTTCACCCCCTACCTGACCTGACCCGACCTGAAGCGGCGGGGCGCCGGTGGAGGGGGCTGTCAGGTGAAGGCCACCTTGGCGGCAAGGAGGTCGCGGTGCATGATCAGGTCGGTCGGGTCGGCGGGCGACTCGCGGTTGCCATAGGCGGCCTCACGCGACGATGTGCGCAGTGAGATCACCGCGAAGCGCGTCGCCGCCAGGGTGACGTACCAGTCGAGATCGTCGATCGGGTGGCCGCCGGCGGCGACGTAGTCGGCGTGCACGTCGTCCGGGAGGCAGAACTCCGGGAACCCGGGCAGTTCGAACACGACGCTCAGGCTCTGGAAGAACTCGTGCAACAAGATCAGCCAGCCGACGTCGACACCGGCGGGACCGAGGTTCACCATCTCCCAATCGAGCACCGCAACCGGCCGGGTGCCGTCGAAGAGGATGTTGCCGGGTCGAGCATCGCCCCAGTTCAACACCGTCGGTCCGGGATCGGCTGGGCGGTTGATGTGCAGCCACTCGATGGCATGGTCGATCAGGGGCACCCGCGCGGTGCCGAACGACCACCCCTCGCGTGCCCACTGGTAGTAGCGGTGCAGCTCGTCGAGTTGCCGGCTCAGCGACTCGCTGCCCGACTCGCCGACCGGCCCGATGTCCCATCCGTCGAGCTGTGCTCGGTCGATGGCGTGCAATCGGGCGAGCACCGACGCCGCATGCTCCTGCAGTTGGCGCTGCTCTGACGGGCTCATCGCATCGAGGAAACTGCCGCCGAACACGTAGGGCGGCATGTCGGGCAACGCGCGCCCGTGCACGCGTTTCATCACGATGAACGGCGCTCCGAGATGGGCATCGTCGTTCTCGACCCACGGCACCTCTGGTACCGGCACGTCGCTGTGCGCCCCGACGAGGCGCATCGCGGCGGCCTGTTTGGCGAGGTCGTAGACGGCGAACACCGGCCAGTCGTCCATGTCAGGGCGCAACCGTGCCACCAACTGTTCGGTGCGCCCGTCGTGGGCGAGATCGAACAGGAGCGTCTCGCTCGAGAAGCCGGAGCCCACGGGGATCGACAACTCACCGACCTCGGCCGGCCCGCCGAGCGTGCGCTCGAACCAGTGTTGGAGCGCAACGCGCAGCTGTTCGGGATCGCGCTTGGATGGCAGCGGCATCGGTACCTACCGGACGTAGAGGATGTGTTCGAAGCGATGGGCGAGCAGCCAGCCCCCGGCGTCACGCTCGACTCGGTCACGGTAGTACCCGCACGCTTCCATGTACGTGGGGGAGTCGCCCGGGATGCGCATCACCATCTTGTACATCGAGCGCACGTCGGCGCTGTCGTCGCTGGTGAAGTCGATCACGACATTGCTGGCCTGGCTGATCGAGACGTCGAACATCGACAGTGTCGGCTCCAGCCACGCCGCCGCCTCGGCCGGCGTGCCCACGACGCCTCCCGCGGTGGTGTAGTCGGCGACGGCATCAGCGGTGAAGCACGCCTGCCACGCCACCCAGTCACGGTCGGCGAGCGCCCATGCATAGCGGGCGAGCAACTCACCGATCTCCAACCGGTCTGGCGCGTGTGACTCCGTCATGGCGACCACCGTAGCGACGGACGCCGGTCAGACAGGAAGGGGAAGCAGCGCGCTCTCGGGAATGACGTCGACATGGATGTCGGGCACCGCGTTGGCGAACTCGGGGTACTTCCGCACGGCCTCGCGGCGATACCGGGTGGTCGAGTGCTCGGGGTCGTGATCGAACTCGGGGATCACGTGCGTGCCGAACAGCTCGATGCACTCCAGGATCTCCTCGTGCTCGAAGCCCTCGTTCGGCAGGCCGAACACCAACTGGTCGCATCCGACGGTCGAGTAGCGCTGCACCTGCTCGGCGACCTCGTCGGGGGTACCGCACAGCAGGTACCCCGCCTCGATGAGCACGTCGAGCATCGCCTCGTCGGGGATCGCGAAGGGCCGCTCGGGCCAGACCGGGTGGCCGGCCTTCTTCGGCATCGTGTCGTGGTACATGCACACCATCGAATAGAGGTACCCGCGGCCGCGGCTCATGGCGATCTCACGCGCACGGTCGCGATCTTCGAGACAGATCACGGCGTTGGTCATCATGATGTTGTCGTTCTTGAACTGGCCGACGATCTCGGTCGAGTTCTGGATGGCCTGCTTGTAGGCGTCGATCCGGCCCTGCAGTTCGTAGATCGGTTCGAAGTTGAACGCGATGGCGCCGAGGCCCATCTGGCCGGCCTTGGTGAACGTCTCCGGGTTGCCGCACGCCACCCACATCGCCGGATGGCCCACGCCCCACGGCTTGGGCAGGATGTTGTGGGGCGTCGGCACGCTGAAGTGTTCGCCGACGAAGCTGTAGTCGCGCTGTTCCCACATGCGCGGGATCTCGTGGATGACCTCGTTCCACATGCTCTTGGTGGCGTCGGTCGTGAGCCCGTTGAACGTGGCGACCTCGTGGCTGCCGGCGCCACGGCCGGTGCCGAATTCGTAGCGTCCCTCGGTGATGTGATCGAGCATCGCCGCCCGCTCGGCAAGTCGCACCGGGTGTTCCTTGGTGGTCGGGAAGCTGACGATTCCCGACGAGAGGTGGATCTGCTCGGTCTTCGCTGCGACGTACCCCATCATCACTTCGGGCGCCGACATGTGGCTGTATTCGGTGAGCCCGTGGTGTTCGCCGAACCAGGCGTACTTCCAGTTGAACTTGTCGGCGTGGACCGCGTAGCTCGCCTCGCGCATCAGCGCGGTGTGCTCGCTCTGTGTGTCGTGGGCCGCCGGGCCGGGGATGTAGCCGTTGAGGAAGATGCCGAATTCCATCGACCTAATGTACAACATTAGAACGATGGGCGTCAACCCTTGAACCAGGTCGGGCAACCAGGTCAGGTGCCGAGGATCGACACGAAGCTGACCATCTCGCCGGGGTAGCCGCCGAGGTTGTGGGTGAGCGCGAGCGGTCGGTCGCGCTCGGTGATGCCGGGGATCTGACGCTCGGGCGGCGCCTCGCCGCGCAACTGCAACCAGGCTTCGAACATCATCCGCAGACCCGATGCACCGACGGGGTGACCGAACGACTTCAGCCCACCGTCGGGGTTGACCGCGAGCGTGCCGTCGAGATCGAACCGGCCGTCGAGCACGTCACGCCACGCAGTGCCGCGCGCTGAGAAGCCGAGGTCCTCCATCAGCACCAACTCGGTGATCGTGAAGCAGTCGTGCACCTCGGCCATCGCGATCTCGGTCGCCGGATCGCCGATTCCGGCCTGCGCGTAGGCGTCGGCGGCACACAAGACGATCTCGGGGAACGTGGTGTAGTCGTACTCGGGGTCGGTCAGGCCCGAGCCGTTGCCCGCCACGAACGACAGCGCCTTCACGTACAGCGGGGTGTCGGTGTAGCGGTGGGCGTCCTCGGCGCGGCAGATGATCGCGGCGGCTGCGCCGTCGGCCACTCCCGCACAGTCGAACACCCCGAGGTCGCCGGCGACCTTCGGCGACCCGGCGATGGTCTCCTTCGACACCTCCTTGCGGAACTGCGCCCGAGAGTTGCGGGCCCCGTTCTGGTGGTTCTTCCACGCGATGTGGGTCATTGCGTAGCGCATCGTCTCGGGGTCGACGCCGTAGCGATTGCCGTACGCCGGGGCGACCATCGAGAACATCGCCGCCGCGGTGAGCGTGCGGCCGGTGCCGTCGTTCGGTGGCGGCACGGCGTTGAGGCCTTGGAAGCCCGAGTCCTTCGTCTTCTCCACGCCGACCGCCATGGCGACGTCGTAGGCACCGCTGGCCACGGCATAGGCGGCCTGGCGGAGCGCCTCGCTGCCGGTGGCGCAGTAGTTCTCGACCCGGGTGACCGGCTTGCCGGTGAGCTGCAGCGGCCTGGCCAGGGTGATGCCGCTCATGCCACCCTGGGCGGTGCCGAGCCAGTACGCGTCGACATCGTCCTTGTCGACGCCGGCCGACGCGAAGCACTGATTCGATGCGCTGATGATCAGGTCGTCGAGCCCTTCGCCCCACGACTCGACGAAGTTGGTGCAGCCCATCGCGATGATGGCAACACGGTCTTTGATGCCGTGACTACCCACGAACCGGCCTCGCTTTCCAGAAGTAGTTGGGGATGCCGTCCTGCATCGAGAGGCGGCGGAAGGTGAGCTCGACCCGCATGCCGATCGCGACCTCGTCGGCATCGCAGTCGCAGACCTCGATCGGCAGTCGACCCCCACCATCGAAGTCGACGACGGCGAACACGATCGGCGGGCTCGGCGAGAACGCGACGCGGTCGATGGTGAACGTGGCCACGGTGCCGATCGCGTCGGCCATCGGCTGATCGTCCATCGCATCGGTGCGAGCTCCGTCGGCCGACACCCGTTGCGGGGGCATGAACACCTGACCGGTCTCACGGTCGCGGCTGGCGACGAACCCGAACTTCCAGTCGTTCGATCGTGCGGCCGCGGTGGCCGACACGCGTGCCGGCTCGGGCCGTCGCGGTGGCTCGACCTCGAGGCTGCCGCGCCAGGAGAGGAACTTGGCGTAGCTGATCGGGGCGCCGGCCGAGGCCTGCGCGGCGACGGTGCGTGAGGGTCGGTGTGAGGCGATGACGTCGGTGGCGCGCATCACCACGACGTCGGCGCCATCGGCGAGCGACACGAGGGCGACGGTCTGGCCGGGTTCGGCCTGTTCGAGCAGCGCGGCGAGCAGTAACGCCGGCTGCGCGGCGCCGCAGTTGCCGACCGTCGTGGCCATGTCATCGAGCACCCTCATGGCGCCGAGCCGCACGGCGAGCGACGATCCGATCCGGGCGGTTGGCGCGCACACCGCGACCACGTCGATGTCGGTGGGCGACGATCCTGCCGAGGTGAGCGCCGCCGCCCACGCCTGTTGCCCGAGGCGGCCGTAGGTGAGTTCGGCGAACCGCTCGTCCCACACCTTCGTGCGTCGCTCGCCAGGTGTGCGCCACCGATCGACGAACTCCTCGGTGGCGCTGGCGGTCGCGGTGATCTCGGCGAGCACGGGAGAGGTCGGCGAGTCGTCACCGATGACCATGGCGGCGCCGGCGTCGCCGCCCGCTGACTCCTCGGTCGATCCGGCGAGCCCGGTTCGGATGTCGGCGGCAGCGACGAGCACGGTGCCAGAGCTCCGGGCGGCCATCAGGATCCCACCCATCGCGGAACGGGTGCTCTGGCCCAGATCGATCGCCACCGTTCCAGCGGCCAGGCGCAGTGCGGCGTGCACGGCGTTGGCGTTGGTCTTGTCGGCGTACGCCGGGAACGAGGTGGCGAACATCAGCAGGTCGGTGTCGCCGAGGCCGGGAGTGCGACGGGCGGCCTCGACGGCCATCGTGGTCGGGTCCTCGTCGTACGAGGCGACCGTGCGGGTTCCCTTGCCGCCCCCCTGGCCGACGAAGCGGGCGATCTCGGTGCGGTCGAGCCGCCGATGCGGGAGGTAGGTGCCCCAGCCGACGATGCCTCGCATGACGCGAACGCTACTCATCGCACCGTCCGATCGTTCCACCGGTCGCTCCGTCTGACGACCCGTCAGATACAGTCGCCACATGCGCGCAGGTACCGGAGCCGACGCCGACACGCCCCATGTCGGCCCGCTCGCGGGGGTGCGGATACTTGCGCTCGAACAGATGCAGGCACTGCCGTTCGCCACGCAACTGCTCGCTCGGCTCGGTGCTGATGTGGTCAAGATCGAGAACCCCAGGTCCGGAGATCTCGGGCGTGGCTCCCAGCCGGCGATGCTCGATCCTGACGGTCGTGCCGTCGGTGCGACGTTCATGCGCAACAACCTCGGGAAGCGGTCGATGTGCATCGACCTCAAGTCACCAGACGGGCGCGATCTCGTGTTGCGTCTCGCCCCGAACTTCGACGTGGTGTGCGAGAACTTCAAGGGCGGTGCGCTCACCGCGATGGGCCTCGGCTACGACGACGTGCGCGCCGCGCATCCCGGCGTCGTGTACCTGTCGATCTCGGGATTCGGGAACACCACCGACTCGCCGTACGGCACCTGGCCCGCCTACGCAGCGGTCGCCGAAGCCATGAGTGGCCTGTACGAGTGGAAGCGTCAGCCGGGTGAGCCCCCTGCCGTGTCGCCCGTCGGGGCGCTGGGCGACATCGGCACCGGCCTGTTCGGGGTGGTGGGTGTGCTCGCCGCGCTGCGTCAGCGTGATGCCACCGGCGTGGGGCAGTACGTCGACGTGGCGATGTTCGACTCGATGGTCGCGTTCGCCGACGTGGTCGCCAACTACTGGTCGATGGGCGAGCGGCCCGAACCGGGTCAGGGCCCCAAGATGATCCTCGACGGATTTCCGGCCTCCGACGGCTGGTTCATCGTGCAGGTGGGCCGCGAGCACGAGTTCGAGCGCCTCGCCGACCTCGTCGGGCATCCCGAGTGGCTCGGCGACGAGCGCTTCGTCACCCGGGCGGGATGGCGCGAGCACATCGGTGTGTTGCGTGACGGGGTCGGGAACTGGGCGGCCGACAAGACCAGCGTCGAGGCGTGTCATCTCCTCGCGGCCGCCGGTGTCGCGGCCGGCCCCGTGTTCAGCGCGGCCCAGGTGATCGCCGACCCGCATCTGCGTGACCGCGACATGATCGTCGAGATCGATCGCACCGATGGCGTCGCCGACCCGGTGATCACGCCGGGCAATCCGGTGAAACTCTCGATGCTCACCGAAACGTCGCCGACCCGACCGCCATGGCAGGGCGAGCACACCGATGCGTTGCTCGTTGCCGAACTCGGCCTGTCCGCCGACGAACTCACCCACCTCCGACACGAAGGAGTGATCGCATGACCGCAGTGCCGTCCGAACAGCGGATCCTCGACCGCGACCTGTATGCCGCCGACCCGCACCCGTTCTTCACCTGGCTGCGCAACAACGAACCCGTGTACTGCGATCCAACCGGGATGTGGACACTGACCAGGCACGACGACATCCGCTCAGCCGAGCGCCAACCGCTGCTGTTCTCGAACGCCAGGGGATCGCGACCGAACATGGACCCGCAGCCGTCGTTGATCGACAGCGACGATCCCTGGCATGCAGCGCAGCGCCGGCTGGTCGCCCAGGGGTTCACCAACCGCCAGATGCAGCTGTACGAGGGCCATGTTCGAGAGGTCGCCACGCGGCTGGTCGACGACGTCATGAACAGCTCGTCGTGTGACGTGGTCGAGAGCCTCGCCAAGCCGCTGCCGATGACGCTGATCGGCGAGATGCTCGGTGCATCGCCCGACGACTACGAGCAGTTGCAGCACTGGAGCGATCAGATGATCGGCGGATCCGACGACCCTGCGTTCGTCACCGACGAGGTCGTCACCGCCGCGTTCGCCTACTACGCCTACATCGCCGAGGTGATCGCCGATCGCCGGGCCAACCCACGTGACGACCTCGTGAGCACACTCGTGCACTCCTCGATCGACGGCGAATCACTCGACGACGACCACATCATCGGCAACTCGTTGCTGCTGCTCGTCGGTGGGAACGAGACCACCCGGAGCGTCATCACGGGCGGGCTCCACGCGCTGCTCACCCACCCCGACCAGATGGAGATCGCCCGAGCGTCAGCGGTGGCGTCCTCGGCGGCGACGGGCTCGGCAGCGACGGGCTCGGTGTCGACAACCGTGGTCGAGGAGTGCCTGCGTTGGGTCACGCCGCTGAACAACATGAACCGCGTCACCACCACCGACGTCGAAGTCCGGGGCATCACGATCCCGGAGGGGTCGCAGGTGATGATGTCGTACGTGTCCGCGAACCGTGACGAGGAGGTGTTCGCCGACCCGTTCGCGTTCGACGTGACGCGCGACCCGAACCCGCACCTGTCGTTCGGCTTCGGACCGCATCTCTGCCTCGGGGCGCAGCTGGCCAGGCTCGAGCTGCGCGTGATCTTCACCGAGGTGCTCACGCGGATGCACGACCTACGCCTGGCCGATCCCGGACTCGTGCCGACGTACAGCCACTCGTCGTTCGTGCGCGGGATCCAGGAACTGCCGGTCACGTTCACCGGCTGAGCCGCGCCGGTTCAATCGGGCCGGTTCAACCGCGCCGGTTCAACCGCGCCGGTTCAACCGCGCCGGTTCAACCGCGCCGGTTCAACCGACGTCGGGGATCGGGAGCTCGAAGTTCGGAGTGCGCACCCCGCCGTCGACGGCGATGATCTGGCCGGTGACGTAGCTCGACGCGTCGCTCGCGAGGTAGAGCACCGCTGCCGCGATGTCGTCGGGTAGCCCGAGACGCCGCAGTGGGGTCGCGGCCTCGATCGCCGATCTGATCTCGGGGTTGTCGGCCACGATCTGCAACGCCTCGGTGAGGATCGCTCCCGGGGCCACCGCATTGACGCGGATGGTCGGGTTGAGGTCGGCGGCCACGAGACGAACAGCATGTTCGAGGGCTGCCTTGCTCGCGCCGTATGCCGCGTAGCCGCGCCCGACGTTGTGGCCCATCGCGCTCGACACCATCACCACGCTGCCTCCGCCCGCTGCGATCAGATGGGGGACCGCGTGACGAACGAGTCGGAGCGCGTTGACGACGTTGTGCTCGAACGCGTTGCGCAGGTCGTCGTCGGTGGTGTTCATGAACGAGTTCGGCATCGCTCCGCCTACCACGCTGATCACCACATCGATTCGGCCGAGTTCGTCGGCCACCTGCTCGACCGCTGCGGCGACGGCGTCGGCGTCGTCGGCGTCGGCGGGGAGCGCGATCGCCTGCACGCCGAGCGCACGAGCGCGTGCCGCGACCTCATCGAGTTGGTCGGCGGTGCGTGCCAGTACAGCGATGTCCGCTCCTGCTTCGGCGAGCGCCAGTGCGCTGGCGGCGCCGATACCTCTGCCCGCTCCCGAGACCAACGCGACCCTGCCGTCGAGGCGGAACATGTCGAGCACGCCCATCAGAGCAACCACCGTGAGATCGACTCGATCACACAGGCGGGCCTGGCGCTGCCGTCGAGTTCGATCGCGATCAGCATCGTGGTCTGCAACCCGCCGCTTACGTCGCTCGCGCCGACGAGCTCGACGCTGCAGCGCAGGCGAGAACCGACCGGCACCGGTGCGACGAAGCGGATCTTGTCGACGCCGTAGTTCACCCCCATCGAGAAACCTGTCACCTCGACGATCTGTGGGAGGAAGAAGTTCGAGAGCGACACGGTGAGGTACGTCGCCTCGTGGTCGCCGGTTGCGTCGGCGAACAAGTCGATACGGTCCTGTTCGATGGTGATCCACTCGCTGTAGCCGAGGTGCGAACCCGCCGCCGCCCTGAGTGCATCGGGGCCGTCGATCGTGGTCTGCGCCACCGCTACGCCCCCAACTGCTTCAGTGTGGCATCGGCTTCGGCGACGATCCGTTCGATCAGCTCCTCACACGACGGGAGGTCGTCGATGACGCCGACCACCTGGCCACTGGCCATCACACCGCTGGCGATGTTGCCGTCGACGAGTGAGGCCTTCAGCAGCATCGGGGTGTTGGCGGCCATGATCATCTGTGAATAGGAGAGGCCCCCGGCTGCTCTCATCTCGCTGCCCTCACGCCACATCTGGCCGAGCGACAGCCCGGTCATCTGCTTGAACCGCAGCGCGTTGATCGCGGAGCGCGGCAACGACGTCAGCTTGCCCCGGCTCGATTCGAGTTGCTCGACGAGCTCGGTGTCGAGTACCCGGTGCGGCACACCGTCGACCTGCTTGGTGACGGTCGTGTCGGTGACCCCCTTCGACAGGTAGAAGTCCTTCACCGACTGCGGCACCGAGGAATCGCTGGTCAGCAGGAACCTGGTGCCCATGGCGACGCCGTCTGCGCCGTACGCGAGTGCCGCCACGAGGCCACGGCCGTCGAAGAAGCCGCCGGCGGCGATCACGGGCACGCGGCCCTGGATCGCGTCGACCACCTGGGGCAGCAGGATGCTGGTCGGCACCGAACCAGTGTGGCCGCCACCCTCGCCGCCCTGCACGAGAACAGCGTCGACGCCCCAGTCCATCACCTTCTCGGCGTGCCGTTTGGCGCCGATCGATGGCACCACGAGCACCCCGCCGTCGTGCAGACGCGAGATCAGCGCTTCCTTCGGCGCCTGGGCGAACGACGCGACGCGAACGCCCTCGTCGATCAGCAGCGTCACTCGGTCGTCGATGTCGTGGGCGTCGGCGCGCATGTTGACGCCGAACGGCCGATCGGTCCGTGACCGCACCTCGGCCACTGCGGTGCGCAGCTCGCCGAAGTCCATCGTGGCGCTGGCCAGGATGCCGAGTGCACCGGCGTTGGAGGTCGCCGACACGAGGCGGGCGCCGGCGACCCAGCCCATTCCGGTCTGCACGATCGGGACGTCGATCCCGAACAGCTCGCAGACGCTGGTGCGTAAACGCGGATGCATGCGTTACTCGGGATCGGGGACTTCGCGCAGGCGCAGTCCCTTCGGGTCGAGCCGGGCAAGAACCTCGAGCTCGGCGTCGGACGGCACACGGCTGGTCGGCACATCGTCGGGAATGATCAGGTCGAAGCCCGTCGCGGCCGCCACGTCGTCGACCGAGACACCCGGGTGCACACTGCGCAGCCGCATACGTCGCTCGGGACACTCGAAGTCGAGCACCGCGAGGTTGGTGACGACCCTCCGCAGGTCGTGGTGAGCCCGTACCCAGGGTCCGAGTGCCTCGGCACGGTCGTATCCGATGCCGCTCACCATGTCGACCTGTGAGGTGAACACCGTCGGCGCGTGCTTCGGGATCCAGAAGCTCGTGGCGTGGTTGATCGTGTTGCCGGGGCCACCTCGAACGCCGAGCAGTTGCGCCTTCGGTTGGGACCATGGACCGATGTTGGCGATGTTGGTGTTGCCCCGCACGTCGATCTGCGAGGCGCCCATCATCACGTGGCGTCGCCCACCCCAGAGGGTGTCGAACACGGTGCGAAACGGGATCCAACCCTCGACGAGCTTGTCGGTGCCTCCGATCGGGAGTTCGTTACCGACGAAGAAGGCCTCGCCATCGCTCACCATGAGGTCGGGCTCGAATGTGCTGCGGGCGAGCCGCGCCCCGAGCATCGGGATCGTGCCCATCCCCGACGCGAAGATCTCGCCGTCGCCTCGGAACGCCTCGGCGGCAGCGACCACCACGATGTCAGCGAGGTGGTTCACGGTGCTGCTCTCCAGTCGGCGACCGCGAGTTGGTACGCCGCTTCGTCACCGGAGAGGAAACGATCGGTGAACGCACTCCAGCGCTCCGGATCGCCCGCCGCAGTGGCGTACTCCTTCTGGAACGATTCGTCGCGTTCGTAGTCGGGTTGACAGTTGGTGAAGTGTGCGCCGTTCGGTGCTTCGATCACACCGTCGACCATCGAGCGGTTGATCCGCAGCGTGTGGAAGGTGCCTTCGTCGAGGAGTTGCCCGGTGGACACCACGCGCTCGCACGACACGAAGCGCCGACCGGGATCGGTGGCGTTGAGGAACAGATCGTCGAAGTACAGGTCGGGACCGAGGTACTGCGCGTTGCCCGACTGGTCGGATCGGTTCAGGTGCACGAACGCCGCATCGAGCCGGATTGCCGGCACGGCGAGCAGCTCCTCGGCGTCGTCGTAGGGGGAGCGCACCGTGCGCAGCGACGGGTTGACGTCGATCACGCCCGAGCCGAGCCCGGCGCGTGTGGGCAAGAAGGGCAGGCGGAGCGAGCCGGCATAGAGCGCCCACTGCAGCATGCCTTCGTCGTACTCGACGCACTCGGCGATGGTGCCCTGCTGGCGAGCGGCCCGGAAGTGGGGCTCGAGCGGGATCGAGTCGAGCGACACGAAGCCGTAGACGAGCTTGCGGATCTTGCCGGCGGCGGCCAGCAGGCCGACATCGGGCCCGCCGTAGGACACGATCGTGAGGTCGGTGAGATCGCTGCGCAGCAGGGCCCGCACGAGCGACATCGGCTTGCGGCGGCTTCCCCATCCGCCGATGCCGATCGTCATGCCGCTCTCGAGCGTGGCGATCGCGTCGTCGTGCGTGATGCGCTTGTCTCGGCTCATGTCGTTCCGCCCGCCACGCCTTGGGCCGTCTCGTGCGACGTGTCCCCGGCCTTGGTCGTGCCGGCGAAGTCGTCGCGGAGTTCGTCGGCGACGCCGCTGAGATTGAGTTCGAAGGTGAAGCCCTGTTCGAAGCGATAGCTCTTCTTCACGTCCCACAGGTCGATGCCGTTGAGGCTCGCCTTGGCGGCGCGGATCACGGCGGGCGACTTCGAGGCGATCGTCATGGCAACTGCCATCGCAGCATCGTGCAACTCGGCGCGTGGCACCACGGAGTGGACGCTGCCGAAGTGGTGGAGTTCCGCCGCCGTTGCAGTTGCTGACGTGTAGACCATGGCGCGCATCTTGTGCTGCGGCACCAGGCGCGAGAGGTGGGTGGCCGCACCGAGGGCGCCGCGGTCGACTTCGGGCAGGCCGAAGTACGCGTCGTCACTGGCGAGGATGATGTCGGCGTTGCCGGCGAGGCCGACGCCGCCGCCGAGGCAGAAGCCGTGCACGGCGGCGATCACCGGGACCTCGCACTCGTACACCGCGGCGAACGCGGCGTAGCAGCCCTTGTTGGCGCCGATCAGTGCGTCGAATCCGGTGGTGTTCTGCATCTCCTTGATGTCGACGCCGGCGTTATAGCCCCTGCCTTCGGCGCTGAGCACCACCACGCGCACATCGCGGTTGCGGCCCGCTGCCGTCACCTGGTCGGCGACATCGAACCATTCGGCCACGGTGAGGGCATTGACCGGCGGGCAATCCATCACCACGTTGGCGATGCCATGGTCGTCAATCTGTGTCGAGATCCCCACGGCGGCGATGGTACCCGCAATCTGACGCACCGTCAGAAACGGGCTCGTGCGGTTATGGCATTCCGGTGATCATGGCGAGGATGTCGAGCAGTTGATGGTTGACCGCTGGTCCGACGTTCCCGCTCGGTGGGCCACAGCGCTCGACTGCGACGGCGCGGAGTTGTTCCACGAGCGCCCAACTCGTTCGCTCGAGCCCGTTGTTCGAGTCGGGCACGATCTCGACGTGGCTCGGAAACCCTCGCCGGGTCGAGGTCAGTGGAACGACGAAGATCGCGGTCGGCCGAAACCGCAGGAAGGCATCGGCCGTCACGACGACCGAAGGTCGCAGGAAACCGGCTTCCGAACCGATCGGGGTGCCGAAGTCGATCGCGACGATGTCGCCAGCGTTCATTCGGTGAGGAGATCGGCGTCGAGCCAGGCATCGCGCTCCGACTGGTATCGGGCCCAGGCCTCCGGGTCGGCTCGCAGCTCGGCCTCGGCTTCGCCCATGTGTCGGTAGAACTGGTCGCGCCGCAGCGCCTCGAGCGCAGCGTCGAGCGTGTCGGTCATGGTCGCTGATCGTTCGTCGGCGAGCCGACGAAGCCGTTCGCGCTGATCGACGCTCACTCGAATGGTTGTAGACGGAACAGTCATACCAATAGTCTACATGGTGGTCGTGAGCGCTCGCAGCGAGGGGCGTAGAGTGCCGCCGTGGGCACGGCGACGTTCGATTTCGGTGAGCAGGTGGTGCTCGTCACCGGTGGGACCAAGGGTGTGGGGCGTGGAATCGCCACCCGCTTCGAGGCCGCCGGTGCCCGGGTGGTGGTGTGCGCCCGATCGGAAGGCGACGTGCCGCTGCCTGAAACGTGGGGGTTCGTGGCCGCCGACCTGCGCGACGGCGGGCAGGCCTGGGCGATGGTCGACGAGATCGTCGACCGCTACGGCCGCCTCGATGCGGTGATCAACAACGCGGGGGGTTCGCCTCCCGCCGACACCACCACAGCCACCCCACGATTCAGCGAACGCATCGTCGCCCTCAACCTGTTGGCGCCGATCTATGTGAGCCAGCGCGCCAACCGTCACATGCAATCGCAGGTCGACGGCGGTGTCATCGTGAACATCGGCAGCACCGCTGCGCAGCGCCCGGCGCCGACCGTTGCTGCCTACGGAGCAGCGAAAGCGGGCCTTGCCAACTTCACGATGACTGCGGCGCAGGAGTGGGCACCGAAGGTGCGGGTCAACACCATCACCGCCGGTCTCATCCGCACCGAGCAGGCCGCACTGCACTACGGCGACGCCGAGTCGATCACGCGAGTCGAGCAGACCATCCCCGTCGGTCGGATGGCCACGCCCGACGACGTCGCCGACGTGTGTCTGTACCTGGCGTCGTCTGCGGCTGCCTACGTGACCGGCGCCAACCTGGTGTTGCACGGCGGGGGAGACCGGCCGGCCTTCCTCGACGCGCTGGCCGAGTAGATCCCGCGCGAGATCTGACGTTGCGTCAGATTCGGCTGGGGCCGACTCGTTACCATCGCTGAATGCCGATTCTTCCCCTCGGACGCGCCTACACCGAGTGCGCGCTCCGCGATCCCGATCGTCCTGCCGTCACCGTCGGCGACACCACGATCACCCGGTCCGAACTCGAGTCCCTCGCCAACCGGATGGCCCGGTCGTTCATCGACCAGGGCGCCACGCTGGGCGACTACATCACGATCGGCTTGCCGAACTCGCCGGAGTTCTTCGCCGCGACGTTGGCGGCATGGAAGATCGGTGCGGTGCCGCAGCCGGTCTCGCCGCGGCTCCCCAAGCTCGAGCGCGAGGGCATCGTCGAACTGGCCAACTCACCGATCGTGCTCGGAGCGGAGCCCGGAGAGCATCCGGGCCGCGTGTGCCTGCCGCTCGGTTGGCTTCCCGACGAGTCGCTCGACGATTCGCCGCTGCCCGACGCGATCTCGCCGACCTGGAAGGCGCCCACGTCGGGAGGCTCGACCGGGCGACCGAAGCTGATCATCGCCGGCGACCCGGGTGTGATCGACACCGACGCCGACCCCGGGATGGGGATGGTTCGCGATGGCGTGATGATGGTGCCGGGGCCGATGTACCACAACGCCCCGTTCAGCTACTCCACCAAGGCGATGGTCAACGGGAACCACATCATCACGATGGCCCGCTTCGACGCCGAGGCGACCTTGGTGGCCATTCAGCAACATCGCCCCACCTGGATGTTGCTCGTGCCGACCATGATGTTGCGCATCACCCGGGTCGACGATCACCGCGGCTACGACACCTCGTCGTTGCAGGTCGTGTGGCACATGGCTGCTCCCTGCCCGCCATGGCTCAAGGAGGAGTGGATCGACTGGCTCGGCGGCGAGAAGATCTTCGAGTTGTACGCAGGCACGGAGGCCCAGGCCGTCACCGTGATCCGTGGCGACCAGTGGCTGGCGCACCGCGGGTCGGTGGGCAAGCCGATCTACGGCGAGATGAAGGTGATCGATGCCGAGGGCAACGACGCCCCGTTCGGCGAGGTCGGCGAGATCTACATGCGCGCACCCGATGGACGAGTGACGTATCGCTACGTGGGTGCCGACGCGAAGACGACCGCCGACGGCTGGGAGTCGCTCGGCGACATGGGCTGGATCGACGACGACGGGTTCGTGTTCCTGACCGACCGGCTGGGCGACATGATCCTGTCGGGTGGAGCGAACATCTACCCGGCTGAGATCGAGTCGGCGATCGATGAGTTCCCGCACGTTCGCTCGAGTGCGGTGATCGGCCTGCCCGACGAGGATCTCGGCAATCGCATCCACGCCATCGTGCAGCTCGCCGATGGCTTCGTCGTCACCGACGACGAATTGCGCGAGTACCTCGGCGAGCGCCTCGTGCGCTACAAGATCCCGCGCTCGTTCGAGTTCGTCGACGAGCCGCTGCGCGACGACGCCGGCAAGCTGCGCCGTAGTCAGCTCCGCGCCGATCGCGTCTGAACCCGCCTGTTGGTGCGCAAGTTCAGGGGTGTTGTGAGCTGACGCTCACGGACTCACCCGCCATGTACGAGCTGTAGTCCGACGCGAGGAAGACGATCACGTTGGCGATCTCCCATGGCTCGGCGGCGCGGCCGAACGCCTCGCGAGCAGTGAGTTCGGCGAGCAGTTCGTCGGAGGTGACCTTCGCCAGGTTGGCGTGCATCGCGAGGCTCGGCGCCACGGCATTGATGCGCACGCCTCTCGGCGCCGCCTCGATCGCCGAGCACCGAGTGAGCGCCATCACACCGGCCTTCGCCGCTGCATAGTGGGCCTGGCCGGCCTGGGCGCGCCACCCGAGCACCGACGCGTTGTTGACGATCACGCCGGTGCCGCGCTCGTACATGTGCACCAGCGCCGCCCGGGTGACGCGGAACGTGCCGGTGAGGGTGACATCGAGCACGAGCGACCACTGCTCGTCCGTCATCTCGTGGACCTCTGCGGTGCCCCCGAGCCCCGCGTTGTTGACCAACACATCGATTCCGCCGAGCGCCTCTGCGGCGCCTGCGATCATCGCTTGAACGCTCGCCTCGTCGGTGACGTCGGCCACGAAGCTCGCCACGCCCAGTTCCTGGGCGGTCTCCGCGAGTCGCCGTTCGTGCTTGTCGGCGATCACCACTCGAGCGCCCTCCTCGAGGCAGCGTCGAGCGGTGGCCGAACCGATGCCGCTGCCGGCAGCGGCAGTGACCAGCACGCCCTTGCCGGTGAGGAGTCCGTGGCCTGAAGGCGGTGTCGGTGTGGTTGCAGTCATGGGTACCTCGTTGGTCAGCGCGGCAGGCCGAGAACGCGCTCGCCCAGCACGTTACGTTGGATCTCGTTGGAGCCGCCGTAGATGGTGTCCGACCGGGTGAACAGGAACAGTTTCTGCTCGAGTGACAACGCCTCGTCCGAGCCGTCGCCGACCAGTCCCGATGCGCCCTGCAGGTCGATCATCAGGTTGCCGAGGTCGCGGTGCCATGTGCCCCAGAACAACTTGGAGATGCTCGCTTCCGGCCCGGGCACGCCGGAGCCCATCGAACGCAGCGCATTCCAGCGCATGAGTCGAAGGCCGGTATAGGCCTTCATCACCCGTTGGCGAACCACGGGATCGGCAGTCGACGAATGGTGGCGAGCGAGCTCGACCACGTGGTCGAACTCGCGCTCGAAACCGACCTGCTGCGCGAGCGTGGAGATGCCGCGCTCGAAGCCGAGCAACCCCATCGCCACCCGCCACCCGTCACCCGGTTCACCGACCACCATGTCGGCAGCGGTGCGGGCCTCGGTGAAGAACATCTCGTTGAACTCGCCGCCGCCGGTGAGCTGCACGATCGGCCGTACTTCGACGCCGGGCTGCTCGATCGCCACCAGCAGGAACGTGAGCCCCGCGTGGCGCACCGACCCGGGCACGCTGCGGGTGAGCACGAAGCACCAGTCGCTCACGTGGGCGAGCGACGTCAACACCTTCTGGCCGTCGATCACCCACTGGTCACCGTCGAGCCGCGCCCGCGTCTGCACGTTGGCGAGGTCGCTCCCGGCATCCGGTTCGCTGTAGCCCTGACACCAGCGTTGGGTGCCGTCTTGGATGCCGGGCAGGAACCGCTCGCGCTGCGCGTCGGTGCCGTACTCGATCAGGGTGGGCGCGAGCAGGTTCTCACCCATGTGGTTGACCCGCGCCGGAGCCTCGGCCCTGGAGTACTCCTCGGCCCAGATGATCTGCTGGCTGACCGTGGCGTCGAGACCACCGTGCTCGACGGGCCATCCGAGGCCGATCCACCCTGCCCCGCCGAGCACGCGCTCCCACCGCACGCGGATGTCGAACCCGATGTCCTCGTCGCCCGGCCCGCCACGACCGCGCAACTCGGCGAACTCACCGACCACATGGTCGTGCAACCACGTGTTCGCCATCGCTCGGAATTGCTCGTCGGAGAGCCCGGCGAGGGATGTGGTCATACGTTCGGCGTCTGCTTCGCGTCCGCGGCCCGCTTCATCTCGGCCACCATGTCGAGGAACGGCAGGCGCTCGTACTTGACGGTGGCCATCAGGCGTTCATCGATCAGCTCGGGGGTCCAACGGTCGTCGTTGTACATCGCGCGCACTTCTTTCGGCTGGCTCCACACCGCAATCTTGTTGCCCACGACCGAATACACCTGGCCGGTCAGATGCGCAGCCTGGTCGCTCAACAGGTACACGGCCATCGGGGCAATGTCCTCCGGATCGCCGTTCTCGGCCAGCTGCATCGGCACGTTGGCGCTCATCCGGGTGCGCGCCACCGGAGCGATGACGTTGGCCCGCACGCCGTACCGTTCGAGCCCGACCGCGGCGGAGTAGGTGAGCGACACGATGCCGCCCTTGGCCGCCGCGTAGTTGGCTTGGGCAACCGAGCCGAGCGCCCACACGCCGGATGTGAACCCGATCAGCGACCCGCCGCCCTCCTGCTTGCGCATCACGGCCGACGCCGCCCGGTACACGGTGAACGTGCCCTTCAGGTGCACGCGGATGACGTCGTCGAACTCCTCCTCGCTCATGTTGAACAGCATCCGCTCGCGCAGGATGCCGGCAACACACACGGCACCGTCGATGCGACCCCACGAGTCCATCGCCGCCTCGACCACTGCCTCGCCGCCGGCCATCGTGCCGACGTCAGACGCGGCGGCGACGGCTTCGCCACCGGCGGCCGTGATCTCGGCGACGACCTCGTCGGCAACAGCCGACGACGGTTCGCTGCCATCCATGCCGACGCCGAAGTCGGCGACGACCACCTTCGCTCCCGCCCTGGCAGCGTCGAGCGCGATACAGCGGCCGATGCCGCGACCACCACCCGTGATGGCAACGACTTTGTCTTCGAGGAATCCGGTCAACGTGAGCTCCCATGGTTTCTGACGGACCGTCAGAAACTACCATCGACGATCGTGGAGGCTGTAGCGGGGATGAGCGACCGGATCGCGCTCACCGACGTCGCGGCCTACGCCCAGCGGGTCGAGGCCATGGGCTACGACACGTTGCACGTCCCCGAGACGATTCACGACGGGATGATGGTGTCGCTCCTCGCGTTGGCGGCCACTACGCGGCTGCGGGTCACCAGCAGCGTGGTCTTGGCATTCGTGCGCAGCCCGATGCTCGTCGCCTACACCGCCTGGGATCTTGCCTTGATGAGTGGCGGTCGCTTCGAGCTCGGTCTGGGATCGCAGATCAAGCAGAACATCGAGGGCCGGTACTCGATGCCGTGGAGCGACCCGGTGAGCCGGATGCGCGAGTACGTCGAGTCGCTGCGAGCGATCTGGCACACCTTCGCCACTGGCGAACCCCTGCACTACGAAGGTGAGCACTATCGGTTCACCCGGCTGCAGCCGTTCTTCAACCCGGGCGACCACGGCCCGGGTGCGCCGCACATCTGGTTGGGGGGAGTGAACGAGAAGATCTGTTCGCTCGGCGGCTCGCACGCAGATGGTTTCGTCACGCATCCAACGAACTCCAACCCGCGCTACCTCGCCGAGTTCTGTCTGCCCCGTCTCGATGCCGCAGCGGCCGAAGCCGGTCGTGCTCGGCCACGCGTCATCACCGGAAGCATGTTCGTGACGGGGCGCACGAACGCCGACGTGGTGGCGAGCCGCGAGCATCACCGAGGCATCCTCGGATTCTTGTACTCCACCCCCGCCTACCGGCGCAGCCTCGAGCTCAACGGGTGGGGTGATCTGGGTGAACGCTTGCAGCGGATGACGCGTGAGGGCTCGTGGGATCAGCTGAGCACGCTGATCACCGACGAGGTGCTCGACGTGCTCGTTCCCCAATCGGCCTGGGCCGATCTCGCGTCGACCGTCGACGAATGGTTCGCAGGGCTGGTCGACGGCGTGATGCTCCCGGTGCCAACCGACCCAGCTGACGACGACGAGTTCGCAGAGGTGATCCGTGCGGTTCGTTCGCGCGGTGCGGCTCCAATCTGACGCCACGTCAGAAACCACCTAGGATCGTCTCGTGCATCTCGCCGAAACGCATGATCAGCAGACGCTGCGCAAGGAACTCCGATCGTACTTCGCGGAGATGCTCACCCCCGAGGTGCGCGAAGAACTCGGTGTTGCGGGCGAGGGCAGCCCCGAGTTCCGTCGCCTCATCCGCCAACTCGGTGCCGACGGGTGGCTCGGGCTCAGCTGGCCTGTCGAGTACGGCGGCAGCGGGCATCCTGCGACCGACCAGTTCATCATGTTCGACGAGATCCAGCGGGCCCATGCCCCGTTCCCGTTCGTCACCGTGAACACGGTTGGCCCTGCGATCATGGCGCTCGGTACCGACGAGCAGAAGGCCACGTTCCTGTCGGGCATCCTTGCCGGCGAGATCAACTTCGCTATCGGGTACACCGAACCCGAGGCCGGCACCGACCTCGCCAGCTTGCGCACGTCGGCCATCCTCGATGGTGACGAGTGGGTCATCAACGGCAACAAGGTCTACACGTCGGGCGCCAACCAGGCCGACTACATCTGGCTCGCCTGTCGTACCGATCCCGAGGCACCCAAGCACAAGGGCATCAGCATCATCATCGTGCCCACCTCGACGCCTGGGTTCTCGTGGACGCCGATCACCACGGTCGGTGACGTGCAAACGACGGCCACGTACTACACCGACGTGCGGGTTCCGGCTGGCAATGTCGTGGGGCATGTCAACGGCGGATGGGGCCTCATCACCATGCAGTTGAACCACGAGCGCGTCGGGCTCGCCGCGTTGTCCGGGCTCACCGAGCGTCTCCTCGACGACGTGACCGAGTGGGCATGCACCACGCCGGCAGCCGCCGATGGATCGCCGACGCGAATGATCGATCTTCCCTGGATACAGATCGATCTCGCTCGCTGCCACGCGTTACTGCGCGCGATCCGGTTGATGACCTGGAAGCTGGTCGGCGCGGTCAGCGACAACACGCTCGGCCCGGCCGAGGCGTCGTCGGTCAAGGTGTTCGGAACCGAGAAGGTGGTCGACGTCTACCGCATCCTGCAGGGTGTGCTCGGGCCCGTCGCCCACATGCGCAGCGGTTCGCCGGGTTCGGTGCTGCACGGTGAACTGGAGCGCTCAGCACGCGCCGCCCAGATCAACACCTTCGGCGGCGGTGTCAACGAGATCCAGCGTGAGCTGGTGGCATCGGCCGGTCTCGGCCTCGCCCGGTCGCGCTGAGCGCGCCTCCGGCCATCGTCGCGAGGTTGTCGACCCAGGTGTCGTGATCGATGGCCGGGGACAAACCCGCATCGATGTGCCTGGCACGCGAACCGAGTGCCTGGGCGACGAGTTCGAGGAAGCGGGTGACCCGCTCGTGGCGGAGGTCGTCGTGGAGGTGCGGAGGCAGGAGCTCCTTGATGCCGAGGAACGCTCGCAGTGCCTGCTCTGGGGTGCGGCCATCCTCCCATCGATCGAACAGGTCGCTCAGCTGGCTGATGATCGCCAGGAACGCGCGTCCGTCCGGGTCGTGGAGCAGCGCCGCTTGGGGCATCACCACGGCAGCGACCAGGTCGTCGAGCGTGAGTGGGGCCGTGTCGAGCATCTGTTTCCTGGCGGCCTCGATGTGCGGATTGTGGGCATCGATGATCGCTGCGAGCAGGCCGTCACGTCCGCCGAAGTGGTAATGCAGCGCAGACGCGTTGCGCTGGCCCGCTCGCTCCACCACCGCCTTGAGCGACGTCGAGTAGACGCCCTCGTCGGCGAACAGGCGCCGGCCGGCGACGACGAGTCGCTGGCGGGTGTCGGCGGCATCGCGTGGCATCAGATCCTCTGGATGATCGAACCTGTCGCGACGGCGCCGCCACAGCACATGGTGATCAGCGCGAACTCGGCGTCGCGCCGTTCCAGCTCGTGAAGGGCCGTGGTGATGAGCCGACTCCCGGTGGAACCCACCGGATGGCCGAGGGCGATGGCGCCACCGTTCACGTTCACCTTGTTCATCAGGTCGTCGTCGGACACGCCGTACACGTGCGCCCACGAGAGTACGACCGATGCGAATGCCTCGTTGATCTCGACGATGTCGATGTCGTCCATGGTCATCCCCGTCATCTCGAAGAGTTTGGCGGTCGCGTCGACCGGGCCGTCGAGGTGGTAGTACGGATCGGATCCGACGAGGCACTGGGCCACCAGGCGAGCGCGCGGTCGCAGACCCTCGGCCTTGGCGCGGTCCTCGTCCATCCAGAGCACGGCAGCGGCGCCGTCGCTGATCTGCGACGAGTTGCCGGCGGTGTGGATGCCATCGGGGATCACTGGGTTGAGCGCAGCAAGCTTCTCGGCGCTCGTCTCGCGTAGGCCCTGGTCGCGAACGATGGTCTGCTTCGTCCCGTCGGCGAGCACGACATCGATGGGGATGATCTCGCGCTCGAACCGGCCCTCTTCGGTCGCTCGAATCGCCTTCTGCTGGGAGATCAGACCGAGCATGTCGACGCGCTCGCGGGTGATGCCGCGGCGCTGCGCGATGCGTTCTGCCGCCCCGAACTGATCGGGCATGTCGATGCTCCAGTCGGCGGGCTTCGACGAGCCGTTGATGAAGGTGGTGTCATCGACGCGGGGAACGTTGGCACCCAACCACACCTTGCTCATGTGCTCGACTCCGCAGGCGAGTCCGACATCGATGGCGCCGACACTGACGAGGTTGGCGATCATGTGGTTGGCCTGCTGCGACGAGCCGCACTGGCAGTCGATCGTGGTGCCCGCCACCTGGTAGGGCAGGCCCGACGCGAGCCATGCCGTCCGTGTGACGTTGCTCGCCTGCTCGCCTGCCTGGGTGACGCAACCCCCCACGACCTGGCCGACCTCACCCGGCTCGACCCCTGCACGTTCGAGCACGCCGACCTGTACCCGCCCGAGCAGGTGCGAGGCATGGAGTTCGGCAAAGCACCCGTTGCGCTTGCCCACGGCCGCACGGCCCGCCTCGACGATCACCGGGTTGCTCATGTCTGGCCTCATTTCGCTCGGTTGGACGTCCCGATCGGACTGAAGAAGCAGAGTACCGATCGGGCGAGATAGCGAAGCATTTCGAGAGCGCGCGAGCGCTGGCGCAGTGGCGGCTGCGATTGAGTCCGACGGTCTGATGAGGCCCTGGGGCGACGGGCTGATCTGGCCCCACCTGGCGGGGACGTCATCGGTTGTTGAGCCGGTATCTGCTGGTGCCGGTTCGGATGATGTGGGCGCGGTAGGTGATGCGGTCGACGACGGCGGCGGCGAGGCGTGGGTCGGTGGAGGTTTTGGACCACTCGCTGAACGGGGCGTTCGAGGGAAATGCGATGGCGGCGCGTTCTTCTCGTTCGGTGAGGATCTGGAAGAGCAGCTCGGCGGAGTGTTGGTCGAGGTGGACGTAGCCGAGTTCGATGACGTTGGCCTCATGCGGTCTCCACCGAGACCGCCTAAGCGCTCTACCGCGTCGTTGATGCCGCCTACGAGCAACGCTCGATCGCGATCTCGTCGAACCTGTGCCAGTTCCAGGTGGCTTCGACGAACTCATGCCGAAAACCATCGCCAACGCCACCGTCGACCGGCTCCTCCACCACGCCCACCTCGTCATCACCACCGGCGATTCGATCCGTCTCACACAAGCAACCGGAGGCCAAGGGGTGATGCCACTGACCAACTGAACCGGGCAACCCCAACGGCCACCAGTGGGCAAAACTGATGGCCACCAGCGGGCAGTTCTCCTGACCGGCTGTGGGCAGATCGAGTTGACCCTTGACATCCAGATCATCGATCCGAGAGCCCTTGTGCTGTGGGCTGCGCGTGCGCGCGCCATGGCCGCACACCTTCGGACCCGCTGCAACGAGCCCGCCTGTACACCGACGTGACCGCACAACCGGCAACCACGACGTCGACGATCGAGAGCCTCCTCGATGCAGATCAGGTTGCCGAACGTCTTGGTGTCGAGCCCCGGTTCGTCAGGCGCCTCGTCGAGGAACGCCGCATCCCCTTCTGCAAGCTCGGCAAGTTCGTCCGATTCCGCCCCAGCGACATCGACGAGTGGCTCGGCAACTGCACCGTCGACCGGGTGGACCATTGCCTTGGTGCGGTCGGCTGACGTTGTTCGATCACGGAACATGGACGACGCAGGCGTCCTGCTCGACGAGATCTCGGGAGAACGAGCTGACGGTGGAGACGATCGGGCGAGGAAACGCCGAAGATTGTGGAGCTGGGAGCGCAGCGTCAGGTTGATCTTCGGCGAGCCTCGACGGAAGCAGACCTATCTCATGGATCACTTCGAAGCGCCCGGAATGCCGTGAGCACCCCTGAGTTACCTGACGATGCGCTGTACGTAGGCATTCGAGATCTGCTCGTTGACTCGCGGGCGCACGTCGTCCCAGCGATCGACACCGCAATGGTGCAGACGTACTGGCACATCGGCGGATTGATCGACGAGCGTCTGGGAGCCGAAACCAGGTCCGAGTCGTATGGCACCGATCTGATGGGAATGCTGTCGCGGCAGCTCACCAGCGAGTTTGGTAAGGGGTATGACCCGAGCAACCTCGGCAACATGCTGCAGTTCTTCCGCGGCTTCGAGATTCGTGACGCGGCGCGTCATGAATCTTCGACCGGGCGTGTCGTTGTCGACACAAGGCGTTGCGTCGACCCCGGTGTCGACGGAGTCTTGCTCTCGAGCCACGGAGGAAGCCAACTCGGCCGAGCGCCGGTGCCGTTCGAACTGCTGCCCAACGTAGTTCTCGAGGTAGGCGCCGACACCGAAGTGATGATCGACACCGGGATAATGTCCGGCGCTGACATGACGGAATCAGGTCGGGTACTGCGGGGCCTTCGTCACGTTGACCACCTCGTCGGGATCCCGGTGTACTCGGCGCCCCGTCGCAATGTGCAGCGCGCACGCGAGCCGGGCAGGCGACTCATGTTGCGCTGTATGCGAATGAGTTGCTCCGTTCGCACCCGTTCACTCTGGGTTGCGGCGTATGCCACTCCGGCTCGGTACAACGGCGACGACGGGTTCATCTCGCACCTCGAGCGTCGCTTGCGACGGCGCCTGTCATGACCGTGTTGGTGGTCTTTGCCCATCCGTTGCAGGAAAGCTTCAACCACGCCGTGTTCGACACGGTGCTGCGTGTCGTGCGGTCGCACAAACCTGGCGCCGACGTCGTCGACCTCTACCGAAGGGCACCCGCAAGCGTCACCGCGACCGCTGATCCTGATGAAATCGTCGACACTGTGGTGCTCGTGTATCCAACGTGGTGGACCGCGCAACCGGCGCTGTTGTGGCAGTGGCTGCTCGACCGTGATGCTTCGACATGGACAGGCGTCAACCGAGTCGTCTGCGTCACGACACACGGGGGCAAACGTGTCGCCGCCGTGCTCGCCGGCCCGGGCAGGTCGTTTCGCACTTCGCTCCCTCCTGCGAGACGCTGCCGACCATCCGATGGCGCTGTGCTGGATTCCGGTCTACGGCCTCGACGCTTCGGACGCGAGTGACCGAGAACGGATGCTTCGCCAAGTCGAGTCGAAAGTGTCGCAAGTGCTGAGCGCGTAGCGTCCCTTGTCAGTCGAAACAGTGCGTTCTCACGGGTGACATTGCGCCGTCACAGGGGTCCGTCAAACTGCGCTACGTTTCGTACGTTGTACGAAACGTCAAGCGTGCACATTACGAGGGGAAGACACCATGAATCGTTCCGTTCGAGCAAGTAAGCGCCTCGTTCTCACTGCGTCCGCCACTGTTGTGGCCCTCGCCCTGGCAGCGTGCGGGTCGGACTCGTCGAGTTCGGATTCGAGCGCCGGTGGCGGCGAGGAGCCGGCCACGCTCACCGTGGCCTACAACGCAACCGGCGACTTTCCCGAGCCGGCCGCAACGTTGAAGGCCGCCAAGGCGTCGTTCGAGGCGGAGAATCCAGGTGTCACCATCGACCTCGAAGAGGAGGTGGCATCGGACGACGATTACCACACCAAGATGCAGCTCCGACTGAGCTCTGGCGGTGATGTTCCCGATGTCATGTACTTCAGCCCGAGCTGGGTCGATGCAGACGCGGCTGCTGGCTACTTGTCGCCGCTTGACGATGGTCTCGCGGAATGGGACGAGTGGACCGAGTTCTTTCCCGAGGCGGTGCGTACCGGCGCCAAATCGGCCGACGGCAACACCTACGGCGTGCCGATGGCCGCCAACGACATCGGTATCTGGTTCAACAAGGATGTCTTCGTCGAGGCTGGTCTACCCGAGGACTGGCAGCCCACTTCGTGGGCGGATCTGCGCACAGCTGCCGAAACGATCAAAGCTGAGGTGCCCGACGCCATCCCCGTGCACCTCTATGCAGGCAAGGCGTCCGGTGTCACCGATGCGATCTTGAAGACGTTCCAACCGTTGCTGTATGGAACCGACGACGTGCTCTACGACTTCGACACCGGCATGTGGCAGCCAGCGGGCGACGGTTTCTTGGAATCCATGACGTTCATCTCTGATATGTACGCCGACGACCTCACCGCCGAGGACGCCGACGTGCTCAGTCCGAACGTGTGGTCGTTCATCGGGCCGTGGATGAAGGACTCGAAGCTCGGTTTCGTTCTCGACGGCAATTGGATGTCGTTCGCCTGGGTCGAAGGGGGCCCGAACGACTGGCCCGAGTGGGGTGACCGCTTGGGCGTCGCCAAGATGCCCACCCAGGACGGTGGCGGCGACGGGTTCGTCACGATGGCGTTGCGTGGCGCGGTGATGGTGAGAGCTGCCGAATCGGACTCACCCGACCTGGCGATGCGGTTCATCCAGCACGTCACCAACAAGGAAAACTCGCTGTCGATTTCGGTGAACTCCTCGCAGCTCGCGGTGCGAACTGACGTCGTGGCTGACCCGGCGTATTCCGATCGGCCGACAGTTTCTGAGTTCAGCGACATGTTGCAGTACGCGAGCTACCTGCCGATGACCGAGGAGAACGCGAAGGTCGAGGTGATGCTCGGTGAACTGATCGAGGAGGTTGCCCTCGGTTCGTTGAGCCCCGAGGACGCCGTGACGCAGTACAACGATCGCATCGTGGACCTCGTCGGAGCCGACCTGTACGCCGGATAACCCGTCCAATGACGTCAACGACACGATCGGGTCCGCCAGGGCCGGTGCTCGAGGCGGCCAGCAGTTTCACCCATCCGGTGGCTTCGAAGCCGTTCCACGGTGTACGACGGTCGTCGAAATGGGTGCTTCCCATGGCGCCCGCTGTGGTGCTGCTGAGCGTGTTCGTCGTGGTGCCCATCGGTTACGCGATCTACATCTCGTTCACGAACACACGCCTGACCGGAGCCGAGGCCCGCAATCCGTCATGGATCGGCTTCGACAACTTCCGGCGGCTCATCGACTCCGGTGATCTGACCAACTCGGTCGTGCTCACGCTCATCTTCGTGGTGTGCTCAGCGCTGATCGGCCAGAATCTGCTCGGTCTCACCTTGGCGTTGATGCTGGAGCGGCGCAACAAGTTACTGCGCGGCCTCGTCGTGATATCGGTGCTCTCGGCGTACGTGCTGCCGGAGATCGTGCCCGGATTCATGTGGACGTCGTTTCTTGCGCCCGACGGTGCAGCAAATCAGCTGTTCAACCTGGTGGGTCTGCCCGATCAGCAGATACTCATCGACAACCCGATGGTTGCCGTGATCGGCGCGGACATCTGGAGGGCGACGGCGTTCTCGATGCTGATCTACACGGCCGCGCTCGGCGACATCGACCGCGAACTGATCGACGCTGCCCGGGTCGATGGGGCGTCGTACTTCCGCACGCTCTGGCATGTGAAGCTGCCGTTGTTGCGCCACACGGTGTTCACGACGCTGATGCTGATCACACTGCCGACGTTGTCCGTGTTCACGATGATCTTCGCCCTCACCGGCGGCGGTCCCGGTGATCGCAGCGAGACGTTGCCATTGTTGATGTACAACCAGGCGTTCCGATTGCAGGAACTGAGCTACGGCACTGCCATCTCTTTGGTGCTCCTTCTGATCGGTGGCCTGTTGTCGGTCGGATACGTCATGACCCTGCGTCCTGAGCGGACGCACCAATGAACGTTGCCGTCGCAGAAAGGTCACAGCCCGGACGCCCATCGATCCGGCAGCGTTTGGAGCCGAGGACTCGCCGACGTTTGGCGAACTGGTCGGTGAATCTGGTGCTTTCTGCAGTGGTGTTCGCGTGGCTCGCGCCGATGGCGTGGATGTTCACCGCAGCGTTCAATCCGACCGCGCAGTTGTCCTTCGACGTGCCGACCCCTCCGAGTCTCGACAACTTCGCGTCGGTTGCAACGGTTGACCAACTCTTCCGGCCGTTGATGAACAGCACCATCATCTCCGTCCTGGCGTCGCTCATCACCGTGGCCACCGCCTGCCTGTGCGCCTATCCGTTGTCGCGCTACACGCTGCGCTTCGGGCGCCTGTTCATGTACCTCATCTTGATCGGCAGCGGCCTCCCGATCATTGCCTTGATGATCCCCACCTATCGTCTCTTCGCTCGCTACCAACTCACCGACAGCTACTTGTCGACATCGCTGTTCCTGGCCGCCACGTCGTTGCCGTTTGCCATCTGGCTCGCGAAGAACTTCATCGACGGCGTGCCGCTCGAATTGGAAGAAGCTGCGCGGATAGACGGCGCCACCCAGTGGCAGACCATCACCCGAATCGTCATGCCGCTCATCAGGCCGGGCATCACGGTGATCTTCATCTTCTCCTTCATTGCCAACTGGGGGAACTTCTTCGTGCCATTCATCCTCTTCAGCGACCCTGCGAAACAGACCGCGTCGGTCGCCATCTACAACTACTTCAACAGTCTCGGCGGCGTGTACTTCGGCAGGGTCGCTGCATTCGCGCTGCTGTACTCGGCGCCGGCGGTGATCTTGTTCACGATCATCTCGCGGACGCTGGGACGATCACTCAGCTTCGCTGGCGGAGTGAAGGGATGATGATGATGTGCAACACGAGCCCGAAGCGACCGATCGCACGAGTGCGACGAAAGGAACAAACATGACCTCGATCCCTCCCGTCTCGACCACCCCCATCTCGGGCCTTCAACGCCTGGTCGAATGCCCCAAGACCATGACGAACGGACCCTGCGGCGGCGTCGCTCTCGACGGCACCTGCGAGGTCGACCACACCTCGGTGTGCGTGTGGTGGGACGAACTCAACGGACCGCCCCTCGAACACGACATTCACATCAGCGTGAAGCCGCCGCCTGACTGGTCACCCGACGGACGCTGGGACTCGGCCTTCGAGAACGGCACCGTGATCGAACTCGACGACATCACCGACCGCGATAAGCGCCCGGAGCGCTGTGGCAGCCAACTCGAAACCCTCTTGCGCGAGCGCAGCTTCGTCGTCACCGCCGAAATCAACCCGCCCGATTCTGCTGATCCGACGCTCGTGCTCGACGCCGTGAGTTCGTTGGTTGGACTGCTCGACGCCGTCCACATCAGCGATAACTCGCTCGCATCGCCACACATGTGCGGGCTGGCAATGGCGGCGCTGATCGAACAGGTCGGGTTGGAGACCATCTTGCACATGACCTGTCGCGATCGCAATCGCAACATGTTGCAGGCTGATCTGTTGGGAGCGGCAGCACTCGGCGTGAAGCACGTGTTGTGTCTCACCGGTGATCATCCGGCCATCGGTGATCACCCGCAAGCAAAGCCTGTGTTCGACCTCGACGCCGTGTCGTGGACAACAGCTGCGACGTGCGTGCGATCTGGCGCCTTCATGTCGGGACGCCAGGTCACCAGCGCGCCGCAACTGATGATCGGTGGTGGTGCCGAACCAACAGCACCGCCGTTCGCGTTTCGACCGCAACGACTCGTCAAGAAGATCGCCGCCGGCATCGATTTCGCCGTGACGCAGGTCGTGTACGACATGGACATGTTCCGTACCTACATGTCGGCGGTTCGCGAACTCGGTCTCCACCGCAAGATCTACATCCTGGCATCGGTCGGCGCGTTGTCTGGACCGGCGATGGCTCGCGGGATGAACGCCGACACGCCCGGCATCGTCGTACCTGAAGACGTGATTGCCCGCATCGAAGCAGCACCAGCGGGCCGGCGCCGTGACGTCGGCGTCGACATCTGCGTCGAGCAGATCGAGGAACTCTTGGAAACACCCGGCATCAGCGGCATCGACATCATGGACGTCGACCCAGCCCGATACGAGGAGATCGTCGAGCGATGCGGCCTGCGTGAGCGACGCCAGGCAGCGACCGAATGACTTAGGTATCGAACTCGACGGAATCGAACGTGTCGAAGTACTCGCGCCACTCGACGATCAGACCGTCAGCCAGTTCCACGATGATCGCGTCGAGCATGGCCGATGACTTACCGTCCGAACGGCGCGTCACGTTCCACGTCCATTCGATCGCCAACCACGCGCTGTCGGCGGAGGACACCAGCGACGTCAACTCGATGCGGAGGTCGCAGAACTCGCGGTGCCACCCTTCGATGACACCCATCACCTCGGACGCATGCAAGCGAACACCTCGGGGGGCGGTCAACACACCATCGGTGGTCCAGTCGTCGAGCGCTCCGACGCTGTCGACACCTGCGGTCCAGACGGCGATCTGGCGCTCGACGAGAGCCAATTGCTCAGGGCTGTGCGGTCCCCGAATCATGAGGCTCTCCTCGGGCGAGATCGTTTGGTCATCATCACATTGTGTCGTACTCGGCGCACGCGCACCAGCAGGTTGGTCTTCATGATCATCGAGTTCTCGACGATCGAGTAGCTCACGATCATTTCGATGAATGGGTGGAGCTGACGCACAACATGGACGACCTTCCTGGCAGCGCAGCCAGGACTCGTTTCCAGAGAGGTTTGGATCGAGCAAGGTCAAGATGACGTCGTACATCGTGTGATTCGCTGGGAGTCACTTGACGCCTGGAAATCGATTCCTGAAGACCAGCTCCGAACGATCGATCAGCCAATGGGTGAGTTGGCGCGAGTGCCGATCTGTCGCACGTTCAGCGTGGCAGGCGGCATGGCCTCGACAAGATGGATACCGAGCACCTCAACAGCGCCGGTTATGGAGTCTCGCCAATCCCCTGGACCGCTTTCGGACACCGGTCCACCCAGATCGATTGGTTGGCACGCGTCAGTGCACTTCTTTCCAGAGCGGGCCGTGCCAGTGGCGTGCCAGTAGCAGCGGCGAACAAGGGTCAAGAACAGACATGGCCGGACGCCGTGAGACTCGCGTCGTCCCTGTTAGATGGCTATCTACCGGGGACTATGCCAATGCGATCATTTGCTTTGCAAGCAGGGGGTCGTGGGTTCGATTCCCATCGTCTCCACCACGAAATACCTGGTAGTTACGATTTTTTTTAGGATTGAACCTTCGTGGTCCGTGCCAACTGCGTGCCACTGTTGAC
>Ga0105054_10001399_pt1 | contig 39692 bp, 36 predicted proteins | sample BON02_FD_78091 | JGI IMG/M metagenome (GOLD analysis project Ga0105054, IMG submission 78091) | Freshwater microbial communities from Lake Bonney liftoff mats and glacier meltwater in Antarctica - BON-02 (megahit assembly) | ecosystem: Environmental > Aquatic > Freshwater > Ice > Glacier...
CCCATTTCTGTAGCCAAAGTTGGCTGGTAACCTACTGCAGATGGCATACGACCAAGAAGTGCGGACACTTCAGAACCAGCCTGAGTGAATCGGAAGATGTTATCGATAAAGAATAGAATATCCTTACCTGCGCCATCACCGTCGCCATCTCTATAATATTCTGCCAACGTCAAACCTGTCAAGGCAACTCGTGCACGTGCCCCTGGAGGCTCGTTCATCTGACCGAAAACAAAGGTTGCTTTAGAATCTTCAAGTTTTTTCATATCAACTTTAGAAAGATCCCATCCACCTTCTTCTTCAAGGCTGTGGACGAAGTCATCACCGTAAGTCACGATACCTGACTCGATCATTTCTCTCAACAAGTCATTTCCTTCTCTTGTTCTTTCACCTACACCTGCAAATACAGATAGACCGGCGTATGCTTTCGCAATGTTGTTGATCAATTCCTGGATCAAAACAGTTTTACCAACACCAGCACCACCGAACAAACCGATCTTACCACCTTTTGCATAAGGCTCGATCAAGTCGATTACTTTAATACCTGTGAAAAGTACTTCTGTAGCTGTAGAAAGATCTTCAAAACGAGGAGCAGACCTGTGAATAGGAAGTCTCTTGCCAACTGGTATAGGAGGCAAACCATCGATAGGTTCTCCAACCACGTTGAAAAGACGACCTTTGATACCTTCACCAGTAGGAACTGAAATAGGTTGACCAAGGTCTCTTACTTCCATGCCACGAACCATCCCTTCAGATGAGTCCATTGCAATAGTTCTCACTCGATCTTCACCCAAGTGCTGTTGAACTTCCATTACGACCACTTGGCCATTTTCTTTGGTAACTTCTACCGCATCAAGGATGTTTGGCAGTTTACCGCCTTCAAAGGAAACGTCCACTACGGGCCCGATCACTTGAGTTATCTTTCCAATATTTGCCATTTGATAATTGAAATGTAAAAAGGATATGCTTTTTGAATTCGACCGCAAAATTAACTAATAATGCCTAAACCCAAAGGATATTTGGGAAATTAATCTGCTAAGTCTCCGATTTTTATAAATCTAGCCCATTTTTCTTCTTCATACTAGCCACCTTAATATCGCCACTGTTTACCTCGATTTACTAAATCCAGCACCACTCGTGCAGAACGCTTGTTGTTTCAAATTTTAAGATTATTTTTATTTGGATTCAATCTAGATAAAGCTACATTTGCACAGTATTTAAAATCAATCTAAATAATGATAAGGCGCTTTTTACCATTTTTACTCAGTGTATTCGCAGCATGCTCACCCCCCTCTAATGAAGAGGATACGTCTGGTGAACTAAAAATCATCACCGCAGGAGGCACCATCACTGAAGTAGTCCACGCGCTCGGATATAGCCATCAGATCATCGCTACTGACATCACATCTACTTTCCCCGCCAGCATGAAGGATCTTCCTTCTATAGGATATCGAAATCAAATTAAAGCGGAGGGAATTTTGGCGCTAGCTCCAGATCTAGTTCTTATAGAAGAAGGCTATCTGAACGTTGACGTAGTAGCACAATTAAAAGCTGCTCAAGTCAACATTCAGGTTTTCACGAAACCCACTACTGTAGAAGGCACCAAAAAACTCGTCACCGAATTGGCGGCTTTCTTTGAAGCAGAAGAAAAAGGCGCAGAAATTAATGCATCTATTAATACGGATATCGCTGAATTAAACAGCTATTTAGAATCGACAGAAAATAAGCCCAAAGCAATTTTTGTCATGGCTCGTGGACCTGAAACAGTATTCATCGCTGGTGATAAAACATTTGCAGCAGAAATGTTTGCACTGGCAGAAATCGAAGGCATAGCCACGGGGTTTGACGAATTTACGCCTTTAACTCCAGAATCTTTAGTGTCCATGAATCCTGAGTATTTGGTATTCTTCGATTCGGGAATACAAAGTGTAGGTGGAAAAGACGGCTTGATAGCAATCCAAGGAATAGAACAAACTATCGCTTTCAAAGAAGATCATATCGTCGCACTAGATGGACAATACCTTTCTGGATTTGGCCCAAGGGTAGGAAAAGCTGCGCTAGACCTTGCGAAAGCAGTTCGCCAATAAATTAGGTATTTTTCTTTTACTCCAAAATGTAATAAGATAAAAGCATTACAAAATATGTTAAAAACAAGCTTTCAGGCCGCTTCGGTCATCTGTCATCGGTCTTCCAGCCATTTAATATAATGATCACTGCCTTGAATCATACTAAGACCGACAAGCAAAACCTCACCCTGCTGGGGTTTGGTTTTGTGCTGATTTTGGTGGTATTAGCTTCCCTCTCTTTGGGAGCTTTTAGCATCCCATTTCCACACACGCTTGCAATCTTATTGGATCAAATCGGTATTCAACTAGGGACTTTCGAAGTCCAACAATCAAATGTGCTTCTCCAAATCCGCTTCCCTCGTGTCCTGATGGCAATCCTTGTAGGAGGTGGTTTGGGGATCGCTGGAGCAGCACTTCAGGGAATGTTCAGAAATCCACTGGTAGAACCTGGGTTGATCGGAGTAAGTAGTGGCGCAGCATTATTCGCAGTGGTATTTATGGTGTTGGTTCCAGTGGCTTCTTCTCTAGCTTGGATCAAACCAATCGGTTTACCACTTTTTGCATTTATCGGAGGGCTGATTAATGTCCTCGCAGTATATAAACTTTCCAAATCTCAGGGAAGAACGGATGCCGCCACCTTGATTTTGGCAGGTGTCGCTATCAATGCATTGGCAGGTGCATTAATCGGTTTGGTGCTGTTTTTCGCAGATGATTCAGCGTTGCGAAGCTTCACTTTCTGGAGTTTGGGAGATTTGGGCGGAGCCACTTGGAGTAAAATCCCTGTGACCTTAGTCCTGATTATCGCACCTTCTATTCTACTATTACTTAACTCAAAGCAGCTGAATGCGCTAGCACTGGGAGAGCAAGAAGCTTTTCACATGGGTGTGAATGTGCAGCAGGTAAAATTGCGATTACTTATATGCGGTGCATTGATCGTAGGTGTAGGCGTATCTATGGCGGGAATGATTGGCTTTGTTGGCTTAGTTGTACCTCACTTGATACGAATTCTCTTTGGAGCAGATCATAGATTGGTATTACCTGGTTCATTTCTTCTGGGTGCTATCCTTTTGAATTTCGCTGATCTGATCGCCAGAGTGATCGTAATCCCTGCCGAAATGCCCATTGGTGTGATTACCGCATTAATCGGAGCGCCCTTCTTTATCTGGCTTATTTTCAACCTTAATAAATCCCAATACTGATGCTTCAAGCTTCACAAGTACATTTTTGCATTCGCCAAAGACCTATAGTGGATGAGGTGAGTTTAATGTTGAATCCCGGGGAAATACTTGCCGTATTAGGGCCAAACGGAGCTGGAAAATCAACTTTTTTTAAAATCCTCTCTGGAGAGATCAAATGCAAACATGGTTCGATAGACTATAACGGGCATGATATACAAAAACTAAAAGCACATGAACTTGCAGCAGTAAGAGCTGTAATGCCACAGCATACCCAGGTGAATTTTCCTTTTACGGTACAAGAGGTAGTGGAACTTGGCCTGATCAGTACAAAAGTAAAGCAGCCTGCAAAGCTTATTCAGGAAGTTTTGGACGCAACAAATACTGCTCATTTGAAAGAACAGGTTTTCAATCACCTGTCTGGAGGAGAAAAGCAACGCGTACAATTGGCTAGGGTATTGGTACAAATTTGGGAGACCAAGCCTTTCCCCAGATACTTGCTCCTTGACGAGCCAACTTCGAGTTTGGACATCGCACAGCAACATGCCGTACTGAAAATCCTTACTATACTTAAATCGAGAAACATCGGGATTTTGGTGATTCTTCACGAACTTAATCTTGCAGCACAATACGCTGATAAGATCGCTTTGCTGAAAAATGGCGTGATCGCAAAATTCGGAGCTGTCGAAGAGGTACTTGAAGAGAAAATTTTAGAATACGTCTTTGATCACCCAATTCATTTAATTCAAAATCCTGTCACCGGGGGCATGCTCATATCCGCAGCTGCACAGAATCATACATCTACACCCTCCTTTAAACAAGCATAACAATGGAAACAATTATAAAATCTGCACAATCCCTGAAACAAGCATGGGAGAATCTGAAAGAGTCTGAGCCCAAGCTTAGAATCCGTGATGCCGCGGCCAAACTTGGGGTGACTGAAGCCCAACTTGTAGCAACTGATATCGGAGCAAGCGTAATTCGTTTGAGTGATCATTTTACCGAGCAACTGGAACAATTGCCAAAGCTGGGCCGCGTGATGTCATTGACAAGAAGCGAAGGCTGTGTATTGGAGCATAAAGGTCCATTCCAAAAAATCGAAATGCATCAAGCTGGTCCTCATAAGATCGCCACAGTGATTGGTCCAATCGAGCAGAGAGTATTTTTCGCAGGTTGGAAATTTGGTTTCGCAGTAACTACAGAGACTCCAAAAGGCACTATGAAAAGCTTGCAGTATTTCGATAAAGCTGGTGAAGCGGTGATGAAAGTCTATTTGCAGGATAAATCAAACCCGGAAGCATACGAGGAATTAGTGAAAAACAATACAGCTGCTGATCAATCCGCAGACCTAGTTTTAGAAGCTTTCCCTACTCCAGAGTACACATCCAGAGAACAGTTAGACTATGAAGGATTCACTAAAGACTGGGAGACGATGAAAGACACCCACGATTTCTTTGGTATGCTTCGCAAATATAAGCTGAACAGACAAGATGCTGTGAAGTGGATCGATGATAAGTGGGCATACGAGATAGACAGGCTTTCTGCAAGAAAGATTGTCGAAAAAGCCGCTGAAACGAAGCTTCCTATCATGATTTTCGCAGGAAATAAAGGTAACATCCAAATCCACCAAGGCAAAGTGCAGACTGTACGCCAGATGGGAGAGTGGCTGAATGTGCTTGACCCGGATTTCAACATGCATTTGAATGAAAATGTAGTGGACAAAGCCTATGTCGTGCACAAAAGTACAGAAGACGGACTAGTCTCGGCAGTTGAGCTTTTCGACAAAGAAGGTGAAATGGTCGCTCAGTTCTTCGGGTTGAGAAAGCCTGGACTTCCTCAGAAACCTGAGTGGAAAGCATTGGTAGATAGTCTATAATAAATACTTCAGCGGGAGTCTCGGCACCCGCCAATTCCAAAAATTTTTATGCTCATGCGTAGATTTGATCTTAATAAACACTTTCTCATTTTCTCCCTTCTGGTGCTGATGATGCCTCTTTGGGTGCAAGCTCAATCTGTATTGAAAGGAAAAGTAGTGGACCCCCAAGGAAACGCGGTTTCTCATGCTACGATTTGGCTTGAAGAGCTTAAAGGCAAAGTGGCTGACGCCCAAGGAAATTTCACGCTTATAAAACTTCCAAAAGAAGGGAAATTCAAAATCTCAGCCATGGGATTTGAGGCTCTGTGGGCTACTTGGCCAACGGGAAAAACATTGGAAACTTTCGTCTTAAGCACCTCAACCTCTGAGTTAGAGACTATCGTGGTAACTGGGAGTTTTGAGCCACAATCCGCTAAGCAGTCTGTCTATCAAGTAAGGACAATTGGAGCTGAGGTTATTCAAAACCGTACTCCAAGCAATATTCAAGAGGTATTGAGGACTGAATTGGGAATTCGCTTCACTCAAGACAATGCGCTTGGCTCAAGTAATATGGAGCTACTCGGCATGTCGGGACAGAATGTAAAAATCTTAATCGACGGCATTCCGATGGTTGGCCGACAAGGCACATCTAATGAGATCAACATCAACCAAATCGATATCAATCGCATTGAGCGCGTGGAGATCGTAGAAGGCCCAATGTCAGTTGTCTATGGCGCAGATGCGCTGGCTGGAGTGATCAATATCATCACTAAGTCTGACGGTGCAGAGAAACTTGATGTAAAAGCAAGAGTTCAGGAAGAAACTGCGGGTAATGAATATAGTCCTTTCGACGGCAAAGGAACTCACATCAAAAGTGTGACAGGAAGCTATCGAATGAAAAACTGGGACTTTGGCGCTTCATTTTCACAGAACAATTATGGAGGATGGAAAGGTGAGGAAACAGGCAGGGAAGACGAATGGCTACCCAAAGATCAGAACTTGGTAAACCTCAAAGCTGGCTGGGGAAACGAATCTATAAATCTAGAATATCAGCTCGACTTTTTGGATGAGTCAGTTTTCTCATACGGCCCAGAGGCGCGTCTGGAGATGCTCGATCAGGAATTTATCACGTCTCGATGGATGCATAGACTGAGCGGAAGATGGGATACAAATTCCAAATTCGGTTTGACGTGGCAAGGTGCCTTTACGGATTACAGCAGAGAAAGCCAGACTTGGGTGACCAATGTAAGAACTGGAGAGCATTACCAATCACAAGCTCCTAGCGCAAATTCCACCATTGAATACACAGCAATTAGCTGGAGAATGATCGGCGATTGGAAGTTTTCAGACAAATTTAAACTGCAGCCTGGGATTGATCTTAACCTAGAAAATGGTTCTGGTGAGCGAATTACGGACAATGAAGGCATCCAAGATTACGCCTTATTCTTGTCAGGAGAATGGTCGCCAATTTCTACCATCAAAATCAAGCCTGGACTTCGCAAAAGCTTGAATTCCGCATATGACACACCTGTCTTGATTCCATCCTTGAATACCAAGTTTGCATTAAATGAGCATCTGGATTTAAGACTTGCTTATGCAAATGGATTCAGAGCACCATCTATCCGAGAGTTGTATTTCAACTTCTTTGACGCCAGTCATAGTATCACAGGCAATCCAGACTTGAAAGCTGAGACTTCAAATAGCTTCAATGGCTCACTAGACTGGAAAACTCAAGTCAATCCAACATGGAAAATCTCAACGGTATTAGGAGCATTTTATAATGATGTAAAAGACAGAATCGCATACGGGCAAGATCCAAATGACATTCAGGTGACGACATTATTCAATGTAGAGCGATACAAAACAACAGGGCTTACGCTAAACCAATCGCACGCTTTCAGAAACCTGACAGCAAACGTAGGCTTCTCTTACATCGGCAGATACAATTTGCTATCCGAAGCGCAAGCCCAAGTACCAGAGATGAGCTGGACACCGGAGGTGAATACGAATTTGACTTATCAAATTTTGCCATGGAAAACTACTGCGACGCTCTACTATAAGTGGACTGGCGCCCTTCCTGGCTATGAAACTGTCACGGATGCTGATGGCAATCGTGCCGCAACTGAAATCATGCTAGACGGATATCATTGGATGGACATTTCATTCAAAAAGGATTTCGGAAAACATCTTGCGGTGAATGTCGGGGCTAGAAACATAATGAATGTGAAGCAAATCAGCAGCACTTCCGGTGGTGGTGGTGCGCATGGCGGAGGGAACCAAAGACCAGTAGGCTACGGAAGATCCTATTTCCTTGGCCTCACCTATCAACTAAACAAATAACTAATTCTCAAATTTTACTACAATGCAACAGTATCGTTTTCTATCTATAGCCGCTCTTTTGGCAGGCGTAACAATTTTCTCATCATGTGATGAAGATCCAGAACCAGTGATCATACCACCTAACGAATCCGGAATAATCGAAGTCGACGGTGGCGGAGCTGAATATCCGAACACAGCCTACATCCAATTTCGTACTGGCACGCAGACGGCAGTAGCAAGGGAATCCTGGGATCTTGCTTTTTCTACTGGCTCTGACTTCATCGTATTAATCAACGGAACTACAGGAGCTATGGCTTCTGCAACAGGAAAAACCGACATCTCTGAAGTAGGCGCAGAAGAGATCGCTTCCGCAGAGGCAAGTGGAGAATTGATTCTGACTTTCACAAACCTGGGTGGCATACTCCATGTAGATGATGCCTCAAATCCACTTTCTAACCCTGTAATCGAATCAATCAGTGCTACTGATGGAGAAAACGAAGTATACCTTTTAAACAGAGGATCTAGCGGGGCAACTGAAAAACCTTGGAAAAAAATAAAAATCACAAGAAATAGTACGGGCTATACATTGGAGCATGCGGAGGCAGACTCAGATGTTTTTAGCATATTGGAAGTTTCCAAAAATGATGATGAAAATTTCATTTATGTAAGTTTTGAAGATGGAATTGTAGATGTAGAACCAGCAAAGGCAGCTTGGGATATCGCTTGGACAGCTGGAACTTCGGCTACTCCTTATCCAGATGCAGCTAATGGAACATTGGCTTATTTCTTCCAAGACTTAGTGTATAACAATATCTATACTGGTGTCGGGGTGGCACAGGTAGTAGAAGCTGAAATTGCTTATGCTGCTTATGTTTATGATGATGTTTACGCTACAACTTTTGCAACTAACAACCGTCTAGCGATCGGATCAACCTGGAGAAGCGGGGGCGGACCATCTAGTTCTCCAGCTGTAAATGAAGACATCTACTATATCGTGAAGGATACTGAGGCTAATATTTACAAAGTTAGATTCTTATCTCTAACCAAAGACGGAGAAAGAGGCAAGCCAAGTTTTGAGTTTGAGCTCGTTTCTGAAGACTAAAAATAATTAGGTTCAATATTTCAGAAAGGCCAGGGATAGCGAAAGCTGTTCTTGGTTTTTTTGTTTTTAACCACTGAGGTCACAGAGAGCGCAAGTTTGTAAGTTGCACTGCTTCTCCAGAAGCTTGATATTTTCTTTCCTGTTATTTTAAATGAAGCCCCAATTCCAGATTGCTTTTTAGCCACTAAGATCACAAAGAAAGTGCGAAGGAACTTTAAACACTATAATTGCGTCCTCTGCGAAAACCTTTGCATACTCCGCAATTAAATCTGTTGTGAAAAAGACCTCAATTCAGCACTCGTCTAGCAAATAGAAATGCCTTAGACCAGTACTTATTACTAAGGTAGTCTTCCGACACACCCAGAGAAGTAGAGGAATGGATAAAGCGAACATCCCCACGTGAGGCCTCAGTCACAATCCCAGAATGAGTGACTTGCTTCTTTCTTCTTCCCGTAGCAAAAAACAATACGTCTCCGGGTTTGATCTCATTCGTGCGAATACTCTTGCCCATCTTACTTTGATCGGCTGAGACTCTGGGCATCGTAACTCCCACTGAATAAAAAGAATGATAAACCAAAGCTGAGCAATCCATCCCTGCGCGGGTGGTTCCCCCATAACGATAAGGCGTCCCAGAGTAGCTCCTAGCGGTCTGAATTACAGTGTTAAACGGCTCACCAGCGGCTTTCTTTTTGGATGCGCAGGAAGTAGCGAGCATCAATCCCAAAACAATAAAAAAAGCGGTAAAACGGAATTCTTTGCGCAGCATAGTGGTTTTTGTTCTTTCAAGTATAAGACGAAGTCGATCAGGAATCAATCTTTTTTGATCAAAAAAGAGATTCATTTTGGTAACTTACCAGGAGCAATTGAATATTATGAGCAAAGAAGAATTCGCAAGCCTACCTTTCCACAAAAAAATAAACACGCTTTATACCGAAGGTACTTTTGTCGTGGGCATCCGATATTATAAGCATAAAGTGAATCTATATCTTCTCGAAAGCGAATATGTTGAAGTTTTCTACAATCACAAGCAGGACAAAATCGATAAGATTGACTTTTTGCCACGAGATCATACCCGGATGAAGTTCTATCTGGATCAAATTAAGTTGGATTAGGGATTAGATTTTCCCGCAGATATTCGCAGAAAAAAAAACACAGATACTCGCAGATTTTAGAGTTCAATAGAACGGTTTTTGGGTAGTAAATGTGCGTTAATCTGAGGAAAAAATCAGTACTCTACTTATAAAACTCGGGATTTTAGTGAATTTTAATGAAGAGAATATCACCGACAGGATTTTCAGGAAAGTCAATAAATTGTAATTTTCACTAAAAAATCTTCCCGCAGATATTCGCAGAAAAAAAATACAGATACTCGCTGATTTTACAGTGAACTAGAATAATTTTAGCCGAGAAATCTGCGAACGTCTGCGATTTTTATCCGCGCTAATCTGCGGGAAATCCCTAAAAATTCGAGTAATTCGCAGCTTTAATTGTATTACCTATGAAGAGAAAAATTGCCCTTGTGACGGGTGGATACACCGGTGAATCTGTGATCTCACTGAAAAGTGCAGCTGTGGTAGAGAAAACCATCGATCGTGATCTTTACGACGTGTACAAAATCCTGATTTACCCAGGTGATTGGCATTTTTTAAGTGATTCAGGTGAAAAAACTTCGGTGGATCTAAATGACTTCAGTATCCGAATTGGCGATGATAAAATCACCTTTGACGGAGTCTTCAATATACTTCATGGATCACCGGGAGAAGATGGGAAATTGGCGGGATACTTCGAAATGATCGGAATTCCTTATACTACCTGCGACCAGCTTAGTTCTGCCATCACAATGAATAAGGGCTATACCAAAGCTATTGTAGATGACATTGAAGAACTTCATATCGCCAAATCCATTCAGCTTTTCGAAAATTCAACGAACAACCTTAAGCGGTTAGAAGATGAATTGACATTACCGCTTTTCATCAAGCCTAACAACGGGGGAAGTTCTATCGGAATGAGCAAGGTGAAAACTTTGAAAGAATTGCCTGAGGCACTTGAAAAAGCTTTTGCAGAAGACCGCCAAGTGCTCGTCGAAGAGTTCGTTTCGGGTCGTGAATTTTCTATTGGATGCTACAAAGGAAAAGGTGAAATCAACGTCCTTCCGGCGACAGAGATCGTGAGCAGCAAAGAATTTTTTGACTTTGAATCTAAATACGTCCCTGGCCTAACAGAAGAAATCACCCCTGGACGACAAAACGAAGAAGAGGTAGCTCGAGTTAATCGCATCATTCCTAAAATCTATGAAAAGCTAAACTGCAAAGGGGCAATCCGAGTCGATTACTTTCTTCAAAATGAAACAGGGGAGTTTTATTTTATCGAAGTGAATACGGTTCCCGGGCAAACTGAAACCAGTCTGATTTCACAGCAGGTTCGTGCTATGGGAATGAATGTTCGGGATTTTTATACTGAGCTGATTGAGGCAATGTTTGCTAAAGACCATAGTATCTAGATTTAAATATCGAGATAGGATCGTCACCTATTCAAAATCATAAAGACCTGGGTACTTCTATCTAATGTCTTGCTACTAAAAACAAAGGCTTCCGAAAAATTGGAAGCCTTTGTTTTTTATATTCCAAATATGGATTTAATTGTATCCACATAGTCTAGTTTTTCCCATGTAAAAAGCTCTACTTCAAGCTTAATCTCATCTCTATATGGAGAGACGAACACTTTGGTCACAACCTCATTTTTTCTTCCCATGTGCCCGTATGCAGCAGTTTCTTCATAGATAGGGTTTCTAAGTTTTAAGCGCTGCTCGATAGCATAAGGACGCATATCGAAAATCTTTTCGATTTTCATCGCTATATCTCCATCACTCATGTCAACCTTCGAAGTTCCGTAGGTATAAATATATAATCCCATCGGTTGCGCTACTCCAATCGCATAAGAAACCTGTACCAACACCTCATCTGCAAGACCGGCGGCAACCATATTTTTTGCAATATGTCGCGTAGCATAAGCAGCAGAGCGGTCAACTTTTGAAGGATCTTTTCCAGAGAATGCTCCTCCACCGTGAGCTCCTTTTCCTCCGTACGTATCTACAATGATTTTTCTACCAGTCAAACCAGTATCACCATGCGGTCCACCGATAACAAACTTGCCGGTTGGGTTGATATGATATTTAATCTCTAAAGTGAAAAGCTTCTGTATTTCTGGCTTCAGCTTCGCAATTACTCTTGGAATCAGGATCGAAATGATATCAGACTTGATTTTGGCAAGCATGGCCACTTCCTCGTCAAAATCATCGTGCTGAGTAGAAACTACAATTGCCTCAATTCGCTGCGGCACATTATCGTCACTGTATTCGATAGTGACCTGAGCCTTCGAGTCTGGACGTATATAGGTAATGTCTTTATTTTCTCTTCTCAACTCAGCCAATTCGCGAAGGATCATGTGAGATAGATCCAAGGCCAAAGGCATGTAGTTTTGAGTTTCGTTGGTAGCATAACCGAACATCATTCCCTGATCACCGGCTCCTTGATCTTCTGGATTTCCTCGAACTACTCCCTGATTGATCTCAGAAGATTGCTCATGGATAGCAGAAAGCACACCGCAAGAATTCCCCTCAAACATGTACTCACTCTTCGTATAACCGATTCGGTTGATCACGTCACGAGCGATTTTCTGCACGTCAAGGTAAATATCAGAATTCACCTCTCCCGCCAAAAACACTTGGCCAGTAGTCACAAGCGTTTCACAGGCTACTTTGGAATTTGGGTCGAAAGCTAAAAAATTGTCAATTAACGCGTCAGAAATTTGGTCTGCGATTTTATCTGGATGCCCCTCAGAAACGGATTCTGAAGTAAATAGATATGCCATAAATATAAGTTGGTAATACGAATTCTAAAGGATGCACAAAAATACGGGAACTGGATGAAATAAAAAACCGAAGTATGATGAGGAAAGCTAGAAATCCTAATCACATAATCATCTTAACCATTTAAACTTAGTTCTTCTTCACCAATCCTGCAGTAATCTCATTCATCGCTTTCACTTTGTATTCGAAGTCACCTTTCAGCGTTTCGCGATAGGCATTGAGATTATCCAGCAAGTCATCAATCTCTTCAGGAAGTACATCCTCTAGAAGTTGACGAAGACGCTTGGCAGCTGTTGGTGACTTGCCATTGGTACTGATGGCAATTTTCAAGTTTCCTTTGGTGACGATTCCACCCAAATAAAAATCACATAAATCAGGCGTATCTGCTACGTTGACTAAGAGAAAACGTTCTTTTGCTTCGAGTCGAATCTGACGATTTACAGCTTTATCATCCGTAGCTGCAATTACGATGTGCTTTCCGCCCAAGTATTTCTGGTCGTAGAGATCTACGATCAATGTCACAGAATCGCAGCCCGCTGCCAGATCTAAAAAGGGTTGGGAGAATTCCCTCGACACAGCAGTTACCTGCGCGTTAGGACTAGACTTCAACAGGAACTCCAGCTTTTCCGTACCCACATTTCCTCCACCAATTAGGAGCAGACTCAGTTCGTGTACTTTGAGAAATATGGGGTATAGATGGTTCATTTTTTAAGTATCAAGACGTTAGATTAGAGATATCTGAACTTCATCATTCAGAGTTCGATATTATCTTGTAGAGTATAAATTATGTAAGGTCACAAAGCAGGATATTACTGTTTGTAGTTATTTCTTCGGTCTTCGGTCTACTGTCTTCCAGCTCCCAAAACCACCTCACGGTAAACTTCAGCAAGCTTCATGCTTTCGCGAACTACTTCGCCAATGATGATGATTGCGGGGGCTTCGACTTTGGCTTCTTCAGCTTTTTGCTCGATATCTGAAATATATCCAGCTACGATCTTTTCTTCGCGAGTTGTGCCACTCTGGATGATCGCTATTGGCAAGTCTGCTTTTCCAAACTTACTATAAACCTTAGAAATCTCAGCCAATTTCCTTGTACCCATCAACACAACAACAGTCGCAGTGGATTGTGCCGCTAATGCCAAATCCTTGGATAGTTCACCTGAGGAAGTGGTACCGGTCACCACCCAAAAGCTCTCGGAAACACCTCGCTTTGTCACCGGAATCCCAGCCGAAGAAGGAACCGCAATAGCAGAGGTAATACCGGGAATCATTTCAGTAGTAATTCCAAATGCTTCTATGTATTCAATCTCCTCAGATCCACGTCCAAAAACAAAGGGGTCTCCACCTTTCAGACGAACTACATGCCCGTACTTTTTGGCCAAGCTGACACAAAGTTGATTCGTGTCTTCCTGAGGTTGCGAATGCTTCCCAACTCGCTTGCCCACAAATATCTTGTGTGCAGTATGTGGTGCATGATCAAGCAAAACTGGATCAATCAGCGCATCGTACAATACCACATCGGCTTTGTTAAGAGCCAAAACAGCCTTGAGCGTGATCAACTCAGGATCGCCAGGACCAGCTCCAACTAGCGTTACTTTTGGTTGAATAATTGGTCTCATGCAGTCACCTCTTCCTCGCGATAGCTTTTCAGCAAACCGTAAACTTCCAACGCCTGCTCAGCATATGCATTCGCAAATTCCTCGGTAGGCTCGTTTTGATTGATCTGGTAGATTTTTTCAGCGAATGTTCCTCCTAAATCGATCTTTCCGCTTGCGACAAAAGCCTCATCAAACTGAGCGATAATGTTTGCATAGGAATTCGCACTTAGGCTTTCACTTAGCAAAATTGCTTTCGCAGCATTGATCAAGCCTGCGTAATGATGGTAAATACTATCTGACCAGCGTCCTTCTTCCAGGCATTTTTGAGCGATATCGATTTTCTCTTTCGCTTCCAAAAGTAAGGTTGCTACCAAGTCAAGAACTACTCCTGCACACTCACCCACACCAACGGCGATTTTATACTCTTCGGTTTTCCCCCAATCCACATAATCGGCAGGAGTCACTGTAGAAGCATCTCCTAATTCTTTCAATAATTCATAGAAATAGATCTGCCCTTTTTCATCGTAATAGTTCAGGAAATCCTGCCCGTTTGCATTTTCTTCAAAATCATCCAATAAAACTCTCAACGCTTGAGGGCCCCTTTTACTTGGGATTTTTGTCACCTTATCTGCAAAACGTCCCTTTCCATCGCCCATATTTCCTCCACCAAGCAACACTTGAAGTGCTGGAATTACAACTTTTCCTGATTTCATGGACATGCCCTGAAAACCAATATGAGCCATGTTATGCTGACCACAGGCATTCATACAGCCAGAAATCTTAATTACCAAATGCTGATTTTTCAGGTATTGCGGGTACTCAGCAAGAATTACTTTTTCCAATTCTGCAGCGATACCTGTAGAGCTTGCAATTCCAAGATTACAAGTATCAGTTCCTGGACAGGCGGTGATATCTCCCAAAGAATTATAGCCAGCAGACGCCAGGCCTATTTCTTTCAGTTCTCTGTAGAAATACGGAACCAAATCTTCGCGAACATCACGAATCAGGAAATTTTGGCGAAGGGTAAAGCGGACTTCCCCATTTGCATATTTCTCTACCAAATCAGCCAGCTTTCTCGCCTGATCCGTGTAGAAATCTCCCAGCGTTACTCGAACCCCGACAGAGACAAATCCTTTTTGCTTTTGCGGCAAAATGTTGGTGAGTTTGAAATTTTCAAAGTCTAATCCAAGTTCTTCTTCCACTGTCGCAGACGGAGCATCAGGAAGTTTTTGCGAAGCTTCATATGCTTCAAAATCTATAGGATAAGACTTAAACGGAAGAGCTTTTTTCTCATTCTCCACCAATTCCAAGAACGCTTCAACACCCATATCTTTGATCAAAAACTTCATTCTAGCTTTCATACGCTTTGCTCGCTCGCCATGGCGGTCAAATATTCTGATCACAGCTTCCCCAAAAGGAATGATCTGATCTGCAGGAATAAAATCAGTATATAATTCCGCATGACGCGGCTGAGATCCCAGACCTCCACCTAGCATCACTTTAAACCCACGAACTTCGGCACCGTCGATTACTTTTATTTTCGGGATGAAACCCAAATCGTGCAAATAACTTAATCCAGTATCTTCATCTGAAGAAGAGAAGGAAATCTTAAATTTTCGGCCCATTTCCTGAGAAATCGGGTTTCTCAAAAAGTATTTGAAAACTGCATCCGCATACGGAGTCACATCAAAAGGCTCATTGACATCAATTCCAGCAGTCTCTGAAGCAGTGACATTTCTGACGGTGTTGCCGCAAGCTTCGCGTATCGTCACATCATCCCGCTCCAGTTCCGCCCAAAGTTCAGGAGTCCTGTCCAAACTCACGTAGTGAATCTGTATATCCTGGCGAGTAGTGATATGCAATCTCCCCGTAGAATATTCATCGGAAACCTTGCAGATCCTACGAAGTTGATCCGAAGAAACACGGCCATAAGGCAGTTTGATACGGATCATCTGCACTCCTGGCTGACGCTGGCCATAGATGCCGCGCGCCAGACGAAGGCTACGGAATTTTTCCTCGTCTATATTACCACCTTTGAAAAGCGCAATTTTCTTTTCTAAATCGATGATATCTTGTTCTACTATAGGATTTTCTAGTTCTGTTCTAAAGCTTTGCATAGGTGTAATAGGTTTAATAGTCAGGTTTGGAAGTGTGAGGTTGGAAGCTGGAAGTTTATTCTCTAGCTATCTCCAATTTTTGAATTACTCAATAAATCCAACCGAAACGGTATCGTACTCTCCTTCTTCAATCAGGATAAAACTCCCGTTCGCTTTATTTTCTTTATACGTATCAAAATGAATCGGCTTGCTTAATCGGAAATGCACTCGCCCGATGTCATTCAATCTCAATTGATCTGCTGTTTCAGTTCCGGTAAAATCAGTATGAATTCTAGACTCGATCTGATCGACTTTTGCTAACACACGATTCACTCCATGCTGCAAAATATATTTCGCACCCACTTTCAGCGGCTTATTATTTACCTGACAGATAGTTGCGGTAAGTAGCTTTTCACTTCGTGGAACGGATGTGCTTTTAACCAACATGTCTCCACGGCTCAGATCAACTTCCGTATCTAAAGTGATTGCTATAGAACTTCCCGGGGCAGCTTCTAGCACTTCTTGATCGAAGTAGTGGATGCTTTTGATCGTGGAAGTATTCATAGAAGGCAATAAAGTCACATCATCACCTACTTTTAAATTCCCTCCATAGAGCATTCCCGAGAAACCTCTGAAGTCATGCCAAGCTTCTGTTTTAGGACGAATGACATATTGCACTGGGAATCTGGCAACGGAATTCTCCTGCAAATCTGAAGGCTCCAATACTTCCAAATGATCTAAAAGCGTATTTCCTACATACCAAGGCATTTCTTCTGACTTTCTGGCGATATTTTCACCTTTCAAAGCAGATACAGGAATGAAGTTAATCTGCTCTTCAGTGAAATCTGATTTGGCCACTAACGCATCAAAATCAGCTTTGATTTTCAAATACACTTCTTCGTCATAATTGACCAAATCCATCTTATTGATCGCTACAACCACATGGCTAATGCGAAGCAAATTGGAAATAAAGAAGTGGCGGTAAGTCTGCTCAATCACACCTTTTCTAGCATCTATCAAGATGATCGCTACTTGAGAAGTAGAAGCACCAGTCACCATGTTTCGTGTATATTCCACATGTCCAGGAGTATCAGCTACGATGAAATTTGTCTTCTCAGTATTGAAATATATATGTGCGACATCAATCGTGATACCTTGCTCACGCTCAGCAACCAATCCATCAGTCGCCAGTGAGAAATCCAGGTAATCGTATCCACGTTGCTTTGAGCTACGTTCGATTGCTTCGATTTTATCAGTTGTCAGCGATTTGGTATCGTAAAGTAATCGCCCTATCAGTGTGCTCTTGCCATCATCGACAGAACCTGCAGTAGCGATTTTTATAAGTTTTCTATTTTCAGACATGTTGTTTCTAATTTTCAGTTGTCCTGCTTCTCCAGAAGCTGGACTAGGCTTGATTCTGATACTGGGAATTTTAAGGCTTAATTAATGATGCTTTTGGAGAAGCAGCATAACGGCTTCGTCACTGCGAATAAAGTGAAGCAGTCTAGTTGTCAGAAGATTGCTTCGTCGTCGTACCTGCTCCTCGCAATGACGTTGCTAATCCTAGAAGTATCCGACTTTCTTTCTTTTCTCCATGGCGGCTTCGGATCGCTTGTCATCGATTCTCGCACCACGCTCAGATATGGAGGAATCTCTGATTTCCCCGACAACATCATCCAAGGATACGGCTTCCGAAAATACAGCTGCGGTACACGTCATGTCACCTACAGTTCGGAATCGTACCATTTTTACTAACACCTCTTCATGTTCTTCTCTAAAGACATGCTCATTGGCAGTCCAAATCAACCCATCACGAAGGAATACCTCGCGCTCATGCGCAAAGTAGATCGATGGAATCTCAATATTTTCAGTTCTGATATACTCCCAAACATCCAATTCTGTCCAGTTAGAAATCGGGAAACAACGCACATTCTGGCTATTATGGATTTTACCATTTAGCATATCAAATAGCTCCGGGCGTTGGTTTTTCTCATCCCACTGACCAAAGTCATCTCTTACAGAAAATACCCGTTCTTTTGCTCTGGCTTTTTCCTCATCTCTTCTCGCTCCGCCGATACAAGCATCGAATTTGAATTCTTCGATGGCATCCAAAAGCGTAGTCGTTTGTAGTGAGTTTCTGCTGGAATATCGTCCACGCTCCTCACGAACTTTCCCCTGATCAATAGAATCCTGCACATTACGCACGATCAATTCCAATCCAAGTTCTTCCACCAATCTATCTCTAAACTCAATCGTCTCAGGAAAATTATGCCCTGTATCCACGTGTAGTAAAGGGAAAGGGATTCTTGCCGGATAGAATGCTTTTTGAGCCAATCTAACTAGTGTGATGGAATCTTTGCCTCCGGAAAAAAGCAACACCGGACGCTCAAACTGCGCCGCCACTTCTCTGATGATGTGGATCGATTCTGCTTCTTTTGGATTAGGTATTAATAGGTTGTTCATGGTATAAATGATTTGCGAAGTACGATTTACGTGTTGAAACTGCACTTCAAACCTTATCTTCTAATTAATCTTTTTTTTGTCTAAAATCTTGAGTCTTATGTCTTGATTCTAAAATCTTATGTCTTGATTCTTAATGTCGAATGATGAATGTTCAATGATGATTATCGACGTCTGCACTGCTCACCCGACACCGGACATCCAATATCCCTCACTTACTATGCAGCCCACATTCCTTCTTCGAATCCTCCCACCACCAACGGCCAGCTCGGGCATCTTCGCCTTCGGCAATTGCTCTGGTACAAGGCGCACAGCCAATGCTGACAAAGCCTTTATCATGAAGTGGATTATAGGGGATTTTCTTTTCGTGGATATAAGCAATCATCTCATCAAAACTCCAATCCAGTAAGGGATTGAATTTTAATATTTGGTTTCCCTCATCCCATTCGATGCGCTTCATATCACTTCTATTAGCTGATTGCTCGGCACGAAGACCAGTAATCCAAATCTCGTTTCCCGCCAAAGCTCTTTTAAGAGGCTCCACCTTGCGCACAAAGCAGCAGGACTTTCTATTTTCAACAGAGTCGTAAAACCCATTGATTCCGATTTCACCTACCAGATTCTCCACAGAGGAGGTAGTAGGATAGTAAATCTTTATATTTTGGTTGTATTTAGCTTCAGCTCTTGATAGCAAGTCTAGCGTCTCTGGAAACAGTCTACCTGTATCCAGAGAAAATATAGTGATAGGCAAATTTGCGTCAGCTATGAGCTGAGTGATTACCTGATCCTCCTGGCCTAAGGAAGTCGAAAAAGTGACTTTACCCGGAAATAAGTCAGCCATCAGCGTTAAGCCTTCCTGCGCACTGAGCTTCGATAGCCGAGCTTCCAGTTCAAGCATATTTTTTTTCAGTGTCATTGGTTTATACTTTTGGTGTGCTTTCCCATGCTCTCTCGTGGAAATAATACAGGATGATTTTAGAGAAGACCTCTACCGATCCTATGGACAGAGCCATTACTAACTCACCAGTCACAAAATAAGAAATGATAATCGTATCAATAGTCCCAACGATTCTCCAGGAAATTGATTTAAGCAAACTTTTAGCATTGCTGTCCCTTCCGGATTTGCTAGTGAATAGCTTTTTAAGTGGCTGGTCTAAAATCATACTAGGTTTATTACGAGAGTAAAGTACAAAAGTATACAAACCCTATAAAATATATAGGGTTAATGAAATAAAAATTTTACTCTTCTTTAAGAATATCTTCTAAACTCTTGTTTTCCAGTATCTTAAGTGTCTCATCTCTTACTTGAATCATCACTCGATTTATCCCGCAAACAGCCTCATTTTTGCATTCATCACATGGTTCGTAATAATTTAGGCTCACACAAGGAAGTAGAGCAATGGGCCCATCCAGTAATCGGATCACCTTGGAAAGAGGAATATCTTTAGGATCCTTGATCAGATAATAACCTCCACCTTTTCCTTTTTTGCTACCCAGAAGCCCAGCTTTTTTAAGTTCAAGTAAAATATTCTCCAAAAACTTATGCGAAATTCCATGAGCCTCGGAGATCTCCTGAATCAGCACAGTCTTCTGATCTTTATGCTTGCCCAAGTAAGTCAAGGCATGCAGGGCGTATTTTGTCTTTTTAGAAAGCATAGACAAAAATACGCTTTTTAAGGGAATACCCTAGTGTGGGAGTAGGCTTTGATAATCTTTGGGTTTCAGAAACCCCAAAGGTTTAAAAATAAAAAAACCATTGAGGTTTTTTAGAACTCAATGGTCTCATGAATTTATAGCCAAACCCTTCGATCTCGATTATTTTGGGATTGAAGGGTTATGTACTCATTAAAGCAATTCCACACTTCTCTTAACAAATGCAGTCAGTTCTTTACCAGTAAGCAAGCCTTGGGAAAGATGTGCCAGATCAAATGACTGCTTAGCAATCTTGATCTTTTCTTCATCGGTTTCTCATTATCTGATATCAATCTTTAAACAAGAAGAAGATAATAAGAGAAACTCCGACAAGTAAAGGCCCAACTCTACCTTTTAGGAATTCCCCTCCTTTACCTTCCTTCTTATACAAAATATATATATAAATTTGAAAAATTACGCCAAATAGCAATATAGATAATGCAATAGGTATAGATTTCAGTGAAGATGCCGAGATTATAACAGCAAGAGCAATTAGTATTGAAAACTGTTCAATTGTTTTTATTCTTTTCATTATACTTGATTGTCTACACATATAAAATAGGCATCCTGTGCTCCATCTATACATACTAGTTCAACTAAATAAATATGCCACCACACCCAAGGGCAAGAAGCAAGGTAGGTGATAAAAGACCACAACCAGCAGCTTCTAATAAAGCTGTATCCCTGCAAGTATCTTCGCTATTGTCCAAATTAGCCTCACATGGCCCCATTCTGGCATTGTCAGATTTTGAATTCTTAAATGACATTAACATTTGGTTCAGCAAAGTATTAAATTCTTTTTGATTCAAATTATCAATTTCAGGATATTTTTTTCTAATCTCTTGACCTAAAGAAGCTGAATTATGAATTTTTTGATATATTTCTTCAGGGTTTTCAAAATTATCAAAAATATATCCTTCAAATTCTTCTAAAGAATTAAAATCTGTAGCCCTAAGATTACGAACATCCAAATTTCCTTTTTTTAGTTCACGAGTTTCAAATACCCCATTCAATGAATTAAAATATTCTTTGGTTAAAGAATCATCTAATATTGATTGAATTATATTGTAATCCTTATTGATCTCTAATGAATCATCATTCGGGATAATTTCCGTTTGATCCAATTCACATGCGGAGGCAGAGTATGCTAAGCATACCACTGCCACTAGTTTTATTGTCTTCATTTTTTCTTAAAAACTTTAGAGTTGTTAATTGATTAAAAAGTCTTCAGCGCCTTGAACTTGAACTTGAACTAAGCATACCCCCACCAATTTATAAATCCAAATTTTAGTGGAGAAATGTTTGTAAGATTTAGTTAACAAGCTGATAATCAGCTATTATATTTTTAGTTCACAGTAAAATACTATTCATAACCTGTTATGATTCAATTAATTAGCCGAATACAGAAAGCTGATTTCAAACTGCAGAGATTTACGTTTGAAAAGCCAGAAACAAGAAAATCCCCGAGGAATTCGGGGATTTTTGGATAATCAAACTCTCCAAGGGTTAACCCCGAAAGCTATTGCGGGCCTTGGAGAGTAGTAGCTATTACTTTTTACAGCCACTCCACACTTCTCTTCACAAAAGCAGGTAAGTTCTTATGTGTCAGCAAGCCTTGGGAAAGTAAGGCTAGATCGAAGGACTGCTAAGAATTTTTGGTTTTTTTGATAATTATATGTGCATGCAAAATATTAATACAATAACATTTTATTCATATGATAGCAATTCAATGACGTAATTGTATTCATCTTCACCTTCTTTTCTTACTATCCTTGCAACCTCATTTGGACCTTCACTCCATAACTTACATAATATATTAACATCATACTTCTCAAAATATTTTCCAACTATCTTATAATCTTCATTCAATAGCAACATAAAAGAATATCTATTACTTAAATCAACATTTCCTCTTTCCACCTCAGCAATACCGGTTTCTCCCTTAATTAAAATTTTGTCATTAAGTTTATAAACACCGGTAACAATACTAGAATTCAAAGAAATTTGAATTGCTTTTTGTATTTCAGTGTTTATCAAATCTACTGGATCTCCATCAAATTTATTAAAAACAATAGATTCATCATTCAGAAGCTTTACTTTAATATCATTAATATTTTTAGTATTAACTTGAAAGACATTAAGACTTGTTGATGAAAGAAATATCATCGTATCATTGAAGAGACTAATGCCGCCAGCACAAACATTCAAGTTAGCTAATACTTGCTCATTTTCAGCATTACCTAAACTTTCTATAATCTTATTGGATGTTTTGTCATAAATTTGAATAAAAGGTTTTGAAGGCAAGGGGCTGATATATGTATATATATAATTTTTATCAACAACAAAATCTTTTACAGCATGATCGAAACCATTATATTCATTAATTGGCTCATCTAAATTATTATATTCAATCATTTTCAAAAGATCTTTATCCCAAATTATATATCCATCTTTGTAGGATTTAATTATATGTGGCGAGTAAACTTCTTTTTCACCTTGTCCAAAATTTGAAATGAAATTTAGCTGCTCTCCAGATGAAGAATAATGTACAATTTCTCTGGTCTCCGTTATGCCTACAAATGTACCATCCTTTAACATAGAAAAAGAGATGATAGGAGATATAGGATTTAAATTTTCACGAAGTATAATCTCTGTTTTTTTAAAATCGATAGTACTTATATTTGAATTTTTAAAATTGCAACTATAAATAATAGGTAAGATCAAAATAATTAAGGTATTTCTTAAAGTCATAATAAATAGGCCCGATTATAGATCTAATCGAGCTTGAATTTTTTAAATATTTAAACGGGTTGTGTTTGTTTTTCACATTTGAATTCCCCACCTGTAGTACAAGTAATACTTATAGTTGGATCTGACCAAGGCCAAAATCCAGCGGTAACTTCATAGGTAACATCCCAATAAGGGCAATATACATTTGCCAACCCGCCTGGTTGACATTCATTAAGAGCATTCGCATCCAGACTACTGCCAATACTAAATAAAATTGTTAAAATAAAACTGTACGCTACTTTCTTCATTTTTAGAAATTTTAATTAAAAGAATGATTTAAAAGTCCTCGTTTCCTTGAACTTGAACAAACATACTCCCCCCAATTTATAAATCCAATTGATAGTTTGAGGAATTTTAGACAATTTAGTTGCGCTTGTTAATCAGCTATTAAATTTTTGGTTCACGATATAATGCTATTCATAACCTATTATAATTCAATTACTTAATCGAATACAAAAATCTAAATGCATACTGCAGAGATTTACGTTTGAAAACCCAGAAACAAAAAAATCCCCGAGGTTTTCGGGGATTTTTGGATAATCAAACTCTCCAAGGGTTAGCCCCGATAGCTATCGCGGGCCTTGGAGAGTAGTAGCTATTACTTTTTACAGCAATTCCACACTTCTCTTCACAAAAGCTGTCAGGTCTTTACCTGTAAGCAAGCCTTGGGAAAGTAATGCTAGATCGAAAGACTGCTTAGCAATCTTGATCTTTTCTTCTTCAGTTGCTGCTTTCAGGACTTTGTCCACCGCAGGGTGATTTCCGTTGATCGCTACTTTGTAAGCGTCAGGAAGTGAGCCGTAAAAGCCCATTCCTCCGCCGCCAGTAGCAGCCATTTCCTTCATTCTGCGCATGAATTCCTCCATAGTGATCGTTACCGGAAGTTCCTCAGGACTCAAGCCTTCTACTTCTACCATGTAGGTCTTGTTATTGATCGCCTTATCGAGGATTTCCTTCACTTCTTTGCTCTGATCTTCAGTGAGTAAGTTGGCGTAAGTTTCATCCTTCTGGATTAGCTTCTCAGCTACGTCAGCATCTACTCGCTTTAGTTGGGTTTTCTCCAGCTTAGATTCCAAGTTTTGAATAAAGTGGCTGTCGATCGGAGAATCCATCACCAAGACATCATAGCCTTTGTTATTAGCAGATTGAATAAAACTATCCTGTTTCTCTAAGTCTGTAGCATACAAGATGACCGCTTGGTCATTCTTATCTGTTTGGTTTGGCTTCACTTTAGCCTGGTATTCTTCGATGGTGAAGAACTCGCCATTGGTGTTTTTCAGCAAAGCGAAATCTTTTCCTTTCTCGTAGAATTTCTCCTCGGAGATCATTCCGTACTTCACGAAAAGACCTATATCTCCCCACTTCTGTTCGTAAGCCTTTCTGTCTTTTTTGTAAAGCTCAGAAAGTTTATCCGCTACTTTTTTGGTGATGTAGCTATTGATCTTCTTCACGCTACTATCCGCTTGCAAAAAGCTTCTGGACACGTTCAAAGGAATATCCGGAGAGTCGATCACTCCATGAAGCAACATCAAAAACTCAGGAACGATGTCTTTTACCTCGTCCGTGATAAATACCTGACGACTGTATAACTTGATCTTATTTCGCTGAAGTTCGAATTCGTTTTTCACCTTTGGGAAATACAAAACTCCCGTCAAGTTGAACGGATAATCCACGTTCAGATGAATCCAGAAAAGCGGATCCTCAGACATTGGATAAAGCTCCTTGTAGAAGTTCAAATAATCTTCGTCTGTCAGATCACCTGGAGATTTTGTCCAGATCGGAGCAGTCGTGTTGATGAAATTATCAACCTCTACTGATTTCCATTTTTTCTCACCTTTGTCATCTACTCCATCTTCTACAGATTCAGTTTTTGTGCCAAATTTGATCGGAACAGGAAGGAACTTCGCGTATTTGTCAAGGATGCCCTGAAGTTTCCACTTGTCTAAGAACTCTTCAGAATCTTTGTTGACATGAAGGATGATTTCCGTTCCACGCTCTTGTCTAGTTCCTTCGGTTATTTCAAAAGAAGTAGAACCGTCACAAGTCCATTTTGCTGCTTCCGCTCCTTCTTGGTAAGAAAGCGTGTGAATTTCTACTGTGTCAGCTACCATGAAGGCAGAATAGAAACCTAGACCGAACTTACCGATGATCTCATTGGCATCTTTCGCGTCTTTGAATTTCTCTACGAATTCCTCCGCTCCAGAGAAAGCTACCTGATTGATATACTTTTTGATCTCCTCAGCAGTCATACCAAGACCGCGGTCAGTGACGGTGATGGTTTTCTTTTCAGCATCGAAACTTACTTCCACCGTAGTGTCACCAAGTTCGCCCGTATACTGACCTAATGTCGCTAAACGCTTGATTTTTTGAGTTGCATCAACTGCGTTAGAAACGAGTTCTCTTAGAAAAATCTCGTTATCAGAATAGAGAAACTTCTTGATAATCGGGAAAATGTTCTCGGTATGGATCGAGATCGTGCCTTTTTCCTGCATGGCTATAAATTAATTTAGTTGAACACAATGTTTGTCGGGCACAGAAATGCAACTGTTGTTCCAAAGGAGTTTTGGTGTCATTTTGGCAGAGAAAAAAAGTTTAAAATTTAAATTATGAAGTCTGAAAATTTACCCCTTCCTATTAATACCTCAAACTTCTAACTTACTTTTGGGTAATGTGGAAAGAAATCTCAGTTCTTATTAGCAAGGAAGTCACCCTGGAGTGGAGACAGAAATTTGCGCTGAATGGGATTTTGCTTTACGTGGTTTCGGCAGTTTTCATCACCTACTTAAGTGTGGGAGCAAAGCAGGGGAATATTTCCGTTCCGACTTGGAATGCCCTTTATTGGATAATTATTCTTTTCTCTGCGGTGAATGCCGTGGCAAAAAGCTTTGTCCAAGAGCATCAAGGCCGCCAACTTTATTATTACATGATTGCTTCGCCTGAGGCGATTATCATTTCGAAAATCATATACAATACTGGTTTGACACTGATTTTAGCACTTTTGGGCTATGGAGTTTTTTCCGTGATTTTAGGAAATCCTGTGCAAGATCAAGGTTTATTTCTACTAAATCTGGTTTTGGGAGCGATGGGGTTTTCTGCAAGCCTGACCATGGTTAGCGCGATAGCTTCTAAGGCTGGAAATAATGCGACTTTAATGGCAATCCTAAGCTTTCCTGTGATTATTCCGATTTTGATGATGGCAATTCGAATTTCAAAAAATGCATTAGACGGACTGGATTGGAGCGTGAGTGTAGATAAACTCGTGACACTTTTAGCGATCAACGCCATCGTGGGCGCTACGGGATATATTTTATTTCCCTATTTATGGAGGTCGTAAGTCTTCATCATTCATCATTTGAAATTTCAAAAAATCGACTTCAATCTCAAATGAGTCACAAAAGGCTCAAAGTCCTTGTCGTTGTGTAAAAGCTCAATTTCATTTTTGATGCAAAAAGTAGCAATCACAGAAGCAATTGTTTTACGGTTTGTGACTCCTTTTTTCCTTAAGAATCTAAAATTCTCAGCCGTTGCAGGTGCTAATTCTTTCCCCCCTAAATGGAAGAAATGTAGATCTTCAAAAAAATCTAATGCTTCTGAATAGCTTTTGTCAGAAGTAAATCCCTGAAGCACCTCAGTCATAATCAAATCCCCAGAGCAGATAATTTCCGTTCCCAATGACATATGCAAAAAATCTGTTTGCAAATTTTCCCTCCCATTGAAATAATCTATCCAAACCGAAGAATCCACCAACATCACGAATCTGTTCTCATTTTATCCAAATCACCTTCCCACTTCATTTTTCCGCAAAAGTCTTTGATCCGTTTCTGGTTTTTCAACGTTAGAAGTAACCGCAATCCTTCATCCACTGTTGCCTTCTTAGTGGTCAAGCCAGTGACTTTCATTGCTTCCTCCATTAGCTTTTCATCAATTTCTATATTCGTCCTCATGATGTGTATGAATTTACTAAATATACACATGTATGCAGTTTTTGTAATAAAATCGTATGTCCAAATAATTTGAATCACAAGATTTATCCAAAACTTTCTCTTGAAGTTGGAATAACTCCTCTTCAAGACTTAAAAGAAGTTAGAAAAAGAGCCGTTTTCAGGAACTTATGCCCTATTTTAGCACTTGAAATAGCAAAGATACCCTATGCGCCAATCCTGGTGGAAAATTCTTGCAATTGCTCTGCTGCTGTACACGCTAATCGCAGGCTTGCTGCTTGAAGCACCACGACTTCCTATCCTCAATGAAACTATTCGTGCCCTTCACTTTCACGTGACCATGTGGTTTGGAATGATCCTCATGCTGGTAGCGGCTGTGTATTACAGTATCAAATACCTTCGAACCAATAACATCAGAAATGATGATTTGGCTATAGAATTCACGAACTCCGCGATTTTATTTGGTGTATTAGGAATTGTCACGGGTATGCTTTGGGCAAAATTTACTTGGGGAGATTATTGGAGTGGAGATCCTAAGCAGAATGCTGCTGCCATCGGAATTCTGATGTATTTCGCTTATTTAATTCTCAGAAATTCACTGACTGATTCTCAGCAGAGAGCTCGTATTGGAGCCATCTATAATATTTTCGCATTCGCAGCTTTTATTCCTCTTATCTTCGTATTACCAAGATTAACAGACAGTTTACACCCAGGAAATGGTGGAAACCCAGGCTTCAATGCCTATGACTTGGATTCCAAGCTTCGGGCGGTTTTCTACCCAGCGATTATTGGATGGACACTTTTGGGCTGCTGGATAGCAACTGTACGCGTCAGAATGCGTAGGGTGGAGAGGACAATTGAAGACAGAATGATTAATTCCTGATTGATGAAAAAATTACTTACAATAGCACTTTTGGTTTTCAGTCTTTCTGCTCTGGCACAAGAGAAAATTCCTGTCACGGAAGCTGACTACACAAATAGCTCAGTTGAAATGGCAGATGTCATGCGATCTAATGGAAAAATCTACGTCTTGGTAGGTGTCATCGTGCTCATTTTCGCAGGCATAATAGGTTATCTAATCAGTACCGATCGCAAGATCAGCAAACTTGAAAAAAATCTTCACTCCTAAAATTCAGCACTATGAAAAAAGGACATCTCTTAGGATTAGGAATTATTGCGATAGCAATAGTGATCATCATGACTTCTATCGGCGATGCAAGTAGCTACGAAAGCTTCACTACCGCAAAAGAAATGAAACAAAATGGAGAAGACAATGCAATCCACGTAGTGGGACAGTTAAAGAAAGATTCTACAGGCGAGGTGACAGGCTTAAACGTCAGGGAAGACAAAGTTTCCTTCACCTTTATGCTTGTAGACAATGAAGGAGTAGAACAAGAAGTATTTTACAATGAGCCAGTTCCTGCAGATTTCAGTCGTTCAGAGTCCGTGGTGGTAATCGGCTCTTATAAGAATGACGACATCTTCATTGCCGATAAAATACTGATGAAATGCCCGTCCAAATACCAGGAGACGGAAGTGCAAGTAGCAGGTATGTGAGTTAAAGCAGTTAGAATAAAAAATCCATGATCAATACCTTTATCGGTAATCTTGGCCACTTCATGACAATAGTGGCCTTTGTCAGCGCACTGACTACCGCATACGCATACATTCAATATTTTCGTGCAAACGAAATAGACAAAGCCAATTGGAGAAGATTCAGTAGAATCAGCTTCACTGTTCACGGCATTTCCGCAGTGATGATAGCCGTTTCACTTTTTGAAATCATCTACAATCACCGATTCGAGTATTTTTACGCTTACTCCCACAGTTCGGAAGCGCTACCGGTTCATTACATGGTTTCCAGCTTCTGGGAAGGTCAAGAAGGCGCTTTTATCCTCTGGATCTTTTGGAATGTGGTGCTGGGAACCATCCTGATTTTCACTAATAAATTCTGGGAAGCTTCTGTAATGGTCGTTTTTGCGCTCGTTCAGGCATTCTTGGTTTCTATGATATTAGGAGTCGTGATTGGTGATTTGAAAATTGGTAGTTCTCCCTTTATCCTTCTGAGGGAAGCAACTCAAGCGCCAATTTTCCAAATGAATCCTGATTTTGTTCCTGAAGATGGAACGGGGCTGAACCCTTTACTTCAAAACATCTGGATGGTAATTCACCCTCCTACTTTGTTCTTGGGCTATGCATCCACTTTGGTGCCTTTCGCCTTTTTGATGGGTGGATTGGTTACCAAAAGATATTCAGAATGGATTCGTCCAGCTCTTCCTTGGGCGATTTTCTCCGCTATGATCCTAGGAATGGGTATTATAATGGGAGCGTATTGGGCCTATGTGACGCTGAACTTTGGCGGATATTGGAATTGGGATCCTGTAGAAAATGCAGTGTATGTCCCTTGGCTGATTTTAGTTGCCGCGATTCACTGTATGATCACTTTCAAGAAAAGTGCTACTGCCTTGAAAACTTCGATGGTCTTGGTGATCATGACTTTCATTCTAGTTCTTTATGCAACATTCCTGGTAAGATCAGGCGTCTTGGGAGATGCTTCAGTACACTCCTTCACCGATCTGGGCCTTTCTGGTCAATTGCTGATCTACATGCTTTTCTTCCTTGCAGTAGCTATAGTACTCCTGGTGAAAGAATGGAAAAACATCCCTACTTCTGAGAAGGAAGCTTCGGTTTATTCGCGCGAATTCTGGGTTTTCATAGGAGCAACTACTCTTTCACTGATGGCCTTCCAGGTTATTCTTCCTACTTCTATTCCTGCTTGGAATGCGATGGTGGAAAGCTTTGGAGGTATATCCAACATGGCACCTCCAGCCGATCAGATTGAATTTTATACCAAATTCCAACTTTGGTTTGCAGTAGCGTTAGCTATGCTTACCGCTGTGGGGCAGTTTTTCTGGTGGCAGAAGATGGACAAAAAAGCCCTGAAAGATGCGCTTTTAACTCCTTATATCATTTCAGTTTTGCTTTCTGCAGCGATTATTGTCCTTGCCAAAGTTTATGACTGGCAATACATCATCTTAGTTCTTGCTGGTACATTTACGATCACAGCCAACTCGGTGATACTACTTAAGATTCTGAAAAAATCCACTTATAAACTAGCAGGTGGATCTTTAGCACACATCGGTTTGGGCATGATACTTATCGGAATCATGTTTAGTTCTGGCTACTCTGATACAATTTCTATCAATATGTCTGGCTTGACCTATAGCAATAGCTGGGAAGATGAACTGAACAAAGAACATGTGCTGCTTTGGATCAATAAGCCTACACAGATGAAAGATTACACGGTAATCTATCGTGGACGTCAGAAGAAGGTAAAAGGCATCTCAGAATATGTCCCCGCCAAGATTTTAGAACCTACAGGAAAAGTAAATGAAGCTCTCGCATTGGAGGATTATAAAGATGACTTCAAGAAGGGCGACAAAGTAGACATAGTTTTGGAAGAGAATGATTATTTCCAGATCGAATATTATCAAAATGAAGTACTGAAATTCTCTCTAAGCCCGATGTCACAATTCAATGAAGGGATGGGCGGATTGATTTCTTCTCCTGCCTCAAAGATATTCATAGATAAAGATCTCTATACCTACGTGGCGGCAATGAATGATTCTGAGGATCCGGAATGGAAAGAAGATGAAACCTATGAGGCAGCTCCCGGCGATCAATTCCACGTGGCTGATTATGTGACCTATTTTGACGGAGCAGATGTGCTAAAAGAGCTAGATGGCTATGTGCTTCAAGAAGGTGATGTAGCCGTGAGGGCGAACCTTAGAATCCTTGATTATGACGTAGAGAAATTACTTCAGCCGACATTCATTATTCGTAACAATCAAGTAGGGAAATTGCCGGTGATCGACAATGAACTGGGGATTAAAATCAGCTTGGAGAATATCCTGCCTGAGGAAAACAAGTTTGTCTTCAAGGTGAATCATTACCAAAAAGACTACGTGGTGATGAAGGCTATAGTAAAGCCTTATATCAATATACTCTGGATCGGAACTATCATTATGCTCGCTGGATTCACTGTAGCGATCTTCAGAAGATTTGATGAGTTCAAAAAGATGAGAGATAAAGGACTCGAAATCTAAGACTAGAATATTCATATGGTAACAACAAAGCCCGACGATTTATCGTCGGGCTTTGTTGTTACGAGCATCTTGAGATTTATAAAGTCAAACTTCTGAACTTTGGAGCATTCCCAATATTTCATCCAGGTATTCTCTGGAATTGGAAAGTCGTGGCACTTTATGCTGACCTCCTAATTTACCCCTATTACGCATCCATTTTTCAAATAAACCATGTGGTGCATGATGGATTATTGGTTCTCTCAAAGCCAATCCTTTATGACGCTTAGCATCATAATCCGAATTAATTTCACGTAAGTGCTCATCCAGTAGTCTGTCAAACTTTCTCGGATCAGATGGACTTTTTTGAAACTCAACGATCCACTCATGAGCACCTTTTGATCCTGAACCATCAAAGTAAATGGGGGCTGCGGTGAAATTAGCGATCCTTGCATTGGTCTGCTCCGCAGCAAATTGAATTGCTTTTTCTGCATTTTCTACGATCACTTCTTCTCCGAAGGCATTGAGAAAATGTCTTGTACGTCCAGATATTCTGAATCGATAAGGTGAGGTAGAAGTAAACTTCACCGTATCCCCGATTTTATATCTCCACAAACCTCCGTTGGTGGTAATAACAAGCGCATAATTTTTATCCACCTCCACTTGGGACAAAGAAATCACTTCTGGATTTTCATTATCCCACTCTTCCATGGAAATAAACTCATAGAAAATCCCATAATCCAGCAAGAGCAAGAGTTCATCCGAATCTTTCTGATCCTGAATGCCAAAGAATCCTTCCGAAGCATTATAGGTCTCCATATAGCGCATTTTTTCAGAAGGAATTAGCTCTTTGAAAAGACTTCTATAGGGCCCAAAAGCTACTGCACCATGGAAAAAAATCTCCAGATTAGGCCAAACTTCCGTAATGTTTTTCGCTTTCTTTAGTTCTAATACTTTTTGCAAGAGGACAATAGTCCAGGTAGGAACTCCAGCCATGCAGGTCACATCTTCGTCCATGGTCTCTCGAGCCATCTTCTCAATCTTGGCTTCCCATTCCCCCATCAGTGCAGTTTCTTTAGAAGGAGTCCTGACGAAATACGCCCAAAATGGCAAGTTCTCCATGATCACCGCAGAGATGTCGCCAGCTCTGGCATTTCCTAATGGATTCAGCGGATTATTTTCGAGCGTTCCTCCAATGGTCAAAGTTTTGCCAGCAAACATCCTAGAGTCAGGATAGTTGTCCATGTAAAGGGCGACCATATCCTTGCCTCCTTTATAATGACATTCCTCCAAACTCTCGTGTGTCACAGGAATGTACTTACTGCGACTTGCGGTGGTACCTGAAGATTTGGCAAACCATTCTATTTCCGAATTCCAGATTACATTTTCGCTCCCTTCCATCGCTTTGTCGATGAACGGTTTAAACTTGTCATAATTTCTTATCGGAACTTTGCTTACGAAATCAGCATAACTTTTAATATCAGCAAATCCATGAATTATGCCGAACTCAGTTTCCTTTCCCGCTTCTAGTAGCTCTTTAAAAATTGTCTCTTGGACAGTGATTGGATTGTGCTTGAAATTATCGATTTGACCCAGACGGCTCTTGAAGATCCAAATCATAAAAGAATTCAGAACTGCCATTAATTAAAAACTTTTCGTTTCAACTCAAAATTAGCTCCCAAGTATACTTTCCTTACCTGTTCATCAGCAGCAAGCTCTTCAGCGGTTCCCGCCTTCAACAGTTTCCCTTCGAACATTAAATATGCTCTGTCAGTAATAGAAAGTGTTTCATTCACATTGTGATCAGTGATCAAAATGCCAATATTTTTAGTTTTTAACTTCGCAACGATACTCTGAATTTCCTCCACAGCGATGGGATCAACTCCTGCAAATGGCTCATCCAGCAAGACGAATTTAGGGTCAACTGCCAACGCTCTAGCAATCTCAGTCCGCCTTCTTTCTCCACCCGAAAGCACCATTCCCAGGTTCTTACGCACGTGAGTCAAGCTGAATTCTTCCAGCAAACTCTCCACTTTTTCCTTGCGCTCCTGCTTTGGCATTTTGGTCATTTCCAGCACAGCCATGATGTTTTCTTCTACCGAAAGCTTTCTGAATACGGAAGCTTCCTGAGCCAAATATCCTATCCCTAGCTTTGCCCTTCGATACATGGGGAGTTTAGTGATATTATCATCTTCCAGAAAAATCTTACCTTCATTCGGCTGGACCAATCCAACGATCATATAAAACGAAGTAGTTTTCCCTGCTCCATTTGGCCCTAAAAGACCAACGATCTCGCCTTGACTTACCTCCACAGAGATGTCATTCACCACACGGCGACCTTTATAGATTTTTACTAAATTTTCGGCACGAAGAATCATATCAGTCAAATTTTATGTCTTTCACGTACAGCTGCAAACTACTCTTGTCGCGAAACACATTTTCTCTCATTTCAGCGACTATATCAAATCGCATTTTTCCACGAAGCATATTTACGGTCGTCAAATCAGGATCTTTCGCCCGATCTGCCATCCCGAAACCAAGACAAACAGGGGTGGTTACCTGACCATCTTGGACGATTTTAAATCTCAAATGTTTATCCTTAAGCACAGTCACATCTTCAGCATATACATTTGCGATTCGAAAAACCGGCTCCGTATTTCCTGGGCCAAAAGGCGCCATTTGCTTCAAGATATTATAAAACTTGTAATTAATCTGATCTAAAAGCAATTCATCGTCAACTTCTATCACTGGCTTACGATGAACTTCTTGGATTCTACGCTTCACCACAGCCTCAAATTTCTCCTGAAAAGCTGGAACATTCTCCACAGGAAGTGTCAATCCAGCAGCATACATGTGTCCTCCGAACTGGTCCAGCAGACCTGCACACTCTTCTATGGCCTCATAAATATTAAAGTCTACTACAGATCTTGCGCTACCTGTCGCTTTTCCATTTGACTCCGTCAAAATGATCGTTGGTCTATAGTATTTCTCAATACAACGACTTGCCACAATTCCAATTACTCCTTTGTGCCAGTCTTCTTTGAAAAGCACGGTTGAATTCCACTCAGCGAGTTCTTCGCGAGAAGCAATCATTTCAAACGCTTCTTTGGTGATGTTTTCATCAAAATTCCTTCGGGTAGCATTCACTTCATCCACCACTTTGGCTCGCTCCATTGCGCCTTCCAAATCTGAAGAAATCAATAATTCTACTGAGGCTTTAGCATGTTCTAATCGACCGGACGCATTGATTCTCGGGCCAATTTTGAAAACCACATCAGAGATCCCGATGTCCTTTTCCAAATTACTGCTCAGCATCAAAGCCTTCAAGCCAGGCCGGGGAGTATTGTTAAGTCGATCCAGACCGTAATAGGCAAGAATCCTGTTTTCACCCGTAATCGGAACAATATCCGCAGCAATACTTACTGCAACCAAATCCAAATAGGCATCCAGCTGAGAGCTGTCAATTCCACGTCTCATCGCAATAGCCTGAATCAGCTTGAAGCCAACCCCTGCTCCACTAAGTTCTTTGTATGGATACTCGCAATCCTTCCGCTTTGCGTCCAAAACCGCTACTGCAGCTGGTAGCATTTCACCAGGAGTGTGGTGATCACAAATAATAAAATCAACTCCAAGCTCCGTGGCTAAAGCAACCTTCTCAATAGCTTTAATCCCACAATCCAACGCCACAATAAGCTTAATATCATTCTCTGCTGCGAATCGAACTCCTTTTTCAGAAATCCCGTAGCCTTCTTTGTAGCGATCTGGAATATAAAAAACCACATGGGGGTAGAAGGTTTTCAGAAATCCAAACATCAGCGCTACTGCAGTAGTGCCATCCACGTCATAATCACCATAGACCATGATCTTTTCCTCTCTGGCAATAGCATCTTGAATTCTATCCACTGCCTCATTCATGTCCTTCATCAGAAAAGGATCGTGAAGAGAGGTTATAGATGGACGGAAGTAGCTCTTTGCCTGCTCAAAACTCTCCACCCCTCGATTAATCAGCATGTTGGCCAATGTCAGATTGACATTGATCTCTTTGCTCAGCTGATCTATTGCTGATTGTGAGGTTTTAGGCTTTTGTTTCCAGAGGTACTCCATGAAGCTAATTTAGTAAACTACGTTTCTTGTGATTTTATTAATTAAAAGTACTGATTCTATTATCGGCTTCTGAAGCCCAAAAGTTTACTTAAAAGCAAAAAAAGCTAGCTTTTGACCTTCTGGTATTTTCCCCAAAAATAGACTGGGAAAATAAGCGCCTTGAGTTTCCAGTCATTTTTCTCCTTCAAAGTCAAGCTGGAATTCTCATGCACAGTACGATACATTTTTCCCGCAAAAAGACAATGCGCAATTAGCACCACAAAAACGATGGCGTAAATAATCAGTTCGGTCATTAAGATTGTAAACTAGTTAAGTTGCTATAAGTATAAGTTCCGATTCAAAATCTATTAAGTATATCCGCAATTGCACCAGTAACGATATAAAAGCATTATAGAACAAGCTCCGCTCTAGGGTTTAGGACACTTCGCCCACCTCTTCGGTCTTCCAGCCTATAAACCAAAGAGAATAATGCTACTGGCATCATCCTATAGGTATCAAATGCGGATAATCAGAAAATCAATTGTCTTGAGTCTTACTTCCTATGTCTCTCAAACTTTCTGCACTATCAACGCTGCCCAATTATCCTTGCTTTGCTGGGAAATCAGCTCCAAACCAAGTGGCTTAGCACAGGTATTCAAATCTTCGATATCCTCAGTATAAAATCCACTAAGTAATAAAAACCCTTTGCTCTTCAGACAATCAGTATAAATAGCCATTTCGTCCAGCAGGATATTTTTATTGATGTTAGCTAGAACGATATCAAATTCCCCTTGAGGAGACACTTCGCGGATGGTACCCAACCCCATTCGTGTGGTCAAGCCATTCAGATCAAAATTCTCATTGCCATTGTCCACACACCAATCATCGATATCAAAAGCCTCGACTTCGCTAGCTCCTAGTAAATGTGCCATGATGGCTAGAATTCCAGTTCCAGAACCTACATCCAACACTCTTTTGCCTTGATGATCAACTTTACCTTGGTGCCTTAGCATCTGGAATGTGGTCGCATGATGTCCTGTTCCAAAAGACATCTTGGGGTTGATCACGATTTCATGTTTAAACTCAGACCTACTTGGGTGAAAAGAAGCCCGCACATACACTAGATCATCAACTTCGATGGGATCGTAATTTTTCTCCCATTCCTCATTCCAGTTAATTTTCGGCATGATGCCTTCCTCCAACGTGATCTTAGCATCGACTATATACTGGGCAATCACGGCGTCAAAAGCTTCACGGTCAAAATCTGAGTCCAGCGTATAAGCATCGATTCCCTCCTCAGTTTCGAGGAAGGAATCAAAGCCTATCATAGATAATTCAGCTATAAGGATTTCCTGGAATGGCTCCAGGCACTTGATTTTAAACTCCAGGTAATCCATTTTATATTAGAATGATTTGATAATATCAACGAAATCACGAGACTTCAACGAAGCTCCACCGATCAGTCCGCCATCTACATCAGGTTTACTAAAAAGCTCCTGCGCATTCTTTGGATTACAGCTACCACCATAAAGGATAGAAGTGTTGCCTGCGACGTCTTTGCCATATTTAGAAGCAACGTGTCTTCTCAAAGCAGCGTGCATGTCCTGAGCTTCCTCAGAGCTAGCAGTCTTACCAGTTCCGATGGCCCAGATTGGCTCGTAAGCGATAACGATTTTAGCAAAATCCTCAGGACTTAAGTCAAAAAGACCTTCTGTCAACTGAAATTTTACATTTGGCTCATGAGTTCCTGCAGTTCTGATCTCAAGAGATTCTCCACAGCAGAAGATTGGAATCAAGCCATTGGCAAGCGCTAGTTTTACTTTCGCAGCAAGCATCTCATTGCTTTCTTTGAAATATTCACGGCGCTCACTGTGACCGATGATCACGTATTGTACACCGAATGATGCAAGAATCTTTGCAGAAACCTCTCCTGTGAATGCTCCAGCTTCTTTATCAGAACAGTTTTGAGCTCCGATGAATACGCCTTTTGCTTCTCCTACCAGCTTCTTAACTGGGAAAATATGTGGTAAAGGAGGATTAAGCACAGCGATAGCATCTCCAGAATGCTCGTCCTTCATGATATTCAATATTTCGGAAGTAAGGGTCTGACCTTCTTCGAAAGTCATATTCATTTTCCAGTTGCCGGCTACGATTTTCTTACGCATAATGTGTTTTGAAAATTTAATAAGGTTTGATAAAAAAGAAACTAGGGATAATTTGGTCTAAAATTACAGAAAATGTCCAGTTGGGGAAAATATAAGCCAAATGAGTCAGGAAAAAACTCTTGGTCGGAAGAAGAAGCGTTCGAGAAGCTAACAACTTTCTGTGCCTATCAAGAACGCTGTGCTTGGGAAATTCGGCGCAAACTTTATGAAAAAGGGATCACGGATGACAAAGCGGAAAAGCTGATCGCAGAATTGATCGCAGAAGAATTTGTGAATGAGGAGCGCTATGCACGAGCTTTTGCACGAGGGAAATTCAGGGGAAGAAAATGGGGAAGAAATCGTATTCGAATGAAGCTCAAAATGAAGGAGGTTCCAGAAGAACTGATTAGAAAAGGGCTTTCAGAAATCGATCCTGAGGAATATTACGACACACTTTTAAGCCAGACTGAGAAAAAATGGGAAAGCACTCATGAGTCAGATTCTTTTAAGAAAAAGTACAAAGTGACCCAATACCTGATGACACGGGGATTTGAACTGGATTTGGTGAAAGAAGCGATTGAAAGTTTGCAGAGTGATCAATCACAGTGAGCAATATTCAGAAATAGGTTTTCAGTAGCAGTGATCAGTTTTCAGAGATTAGTGCTTAGCATTCAGTCTCAGCGATCAGTATCCAATCGCTGAGCATAATAGCAGGCGTCAGACGGTATTATTGTTTGGAAAATTTGCTCATTTTTCTCCTCACCAAGCAAATTGTGAGTGATCTCTAGCGCTTCCAATGTTAAGTTTTGGATCGCTACAGGGTTTTAATGTTACCAAATTGTTAACTTCACCTAACATAGATCGTAAGATTGGTAACATTAGCTTCATCACAGGTGAAAAAGGCACTCCTCACATATATTCTAATTTCTACAATTGGTCTTCTAGCAATGGCTCAGGACGTTAGCGGCATTTTGGGGGAGTTACGTTTCGACGGCGATTCAGAACAGGAACTGTGGGAGGCCGGTCAAGAAAACCCATACTTACTCTTTAGAGCTGTTCAGGCTGAAAGATCGCTTTCTGATGAAAAATGGGACAACCTACTTGCGCAATTGGATAAGAAATTTGACAAAAAAGGCACACACCTTAATGTGCTACGTCAGGTTTTTCAAAAATCACACCAGCAATTGTTTAAAACCTACGAGCAACATTCTACATTCAATGACATGCTTGATGAAGGAAAGTTTGACTGTGTGAGTGCATCTGCCGCACTAGCCTTGCTTTTGGATCGCTACAGATTTGATTATAAAGTTGTCGAGACCGATTATCATGTGTTTATCGTGGTGAATCATGAAGGCAACGACATTATTTTGGAAAGCACACTTCCTATCGGAGGAATGATTACCGCTCAGTCGGAAGTAGCCTCTTATTTGGAAGGATATAAAGCTGATGCATCAGTACAATTGAAGTCACTCAATCAGCGGCTAGGGGCACCAAAAGTTGATTTGTCAGACAATGCTATTTTTAGAAAAGTCAACCTTACGCAATTGGCAGGCTTACAATACTACAATGATGCGATCTCACTTTTTAATGAGCAAAGCTTCACAAAGGCAGCTTCTCAATTAAATAAAGCATTAAAGCTTTATAATTCAGAGCGTATCGAAGGGTTAAAGACATTAGCAGAAGAACAGGCATCTTTACTAGCTAGCTCAAACTAGAAAAAATTGCCGCTCTTAGGAAGTCACGATCTGTTTTTGTTCACTCACACTTACTGTCTTCACAACCTATCTATAAACTGCCTTACTCTAGCTTTTTCTCTTGGCTTCTTACAGAATGACTATGGATCAACACTCCTATTCAAACGATTAATACAAGAAGGATTCCAAGCAGCAAGGCTTTTATAAGCAAATCAATAAAACACCCTTCACTATACTTCGAATGAATTGCTCTTTCAAAACTATGCTAACTTTCGCCAAAGCGCTACACGAAAAACGCCCTATTCTTAGAACTGTGCATTGATATTTTAGTGGTGGTGATGTCCATCTGGGCCATGTGCATGCCCATGCTCGAGCTCTACAGGCAATGCATCCCGCACAGAGATGATTTTTCCTTCAAAAGAAAGATCATATCCAGCCAACGGTGGATTGAAATCCATGTGAACTCCCTTGTAATCAATTTTGGTGATCTCCCCACGAATCTGACCACCCTTATTATCCTGCATAGGAATTACATTCCCTATACGAAGTGTTTCCTTATTTACCTTTCCTTTTTCTTTGAAATTAGCTTTCGGAATAATAGTCTTCTTTTCCTCTATATAATCGCCATAGGCCTCATCAAAGCCCAGATCAGCTGAAAATACATCCCCGGCAGATTTGCCTAACAATGCCTCTTCAAACTTAGGAAATACCTCTCCTGCATTAAATAGAA
>Ga0105054_10001403_pt1 | contig 39637 bp, 41 predicted proteins | sample BON02_FD_78091 | JGI IMG/M metagenome (GOLD analysis project Ga0105054, IMG submission 78091) | Freshwater microbial communities from Lake Bonney liftoff mats and glacier meltwater in Antarctica - BON-02 (megahit assembly) | ecosystem: Environmental > Aquatic > Freshwater > Ice > Glacier...
CAAACGCTACGAACAAATTCAATATTTCTTACCTGATTGGTGCAGGTGGTGCATACGCAGGTAAAGCAACAGGATTAAACGTGGTACCTGTAGTTTATACAGTAACACAACAGTAATTTCATGTTTGTTTTTGGTTGAAATTAGGCTCTACGGAGCCTTTTTTTGTTTTTTGAAATATTGAACTTCAGCGCTTTCTTTTACACATTTATAACAGGATATTGACTTTATTAAATTAATTTTGGCATACACCCTTCTATTTAATAATTAATATATGCGTATAAGTTTCCATGGAGCTGCAAGGAATGTAACCGGAAGTAAGCATTTAATTAGCTTGGATAGTGGAGTAAACATTTTACTTGACTGTGGTATGTTTCAGGGAATGGGCGATGAAACTGATCAATTGAATGAGCATTTCGGTTTCAACCCCTCAGAAATCAATTACCTAATTTTAAGTCATGCACATATTGATCATTGCGGATTGATTCCGAGGCTAATAGCTCAAGGATTTAAAGGGGACGTGCTATGTACCGCAGCAACTATGGATTTGTCCAGAATTTTATTGATGGATTCTGCAAGAATCCAACAGCAGGATTCAGAGTATAGTAATAAGCACAGGAAGCGCAAAGGTCTGCCATTGCTCAAACCCTTGTATACCGAAGATGATGCTATGCTAGCATTGCGTCAGTTTAAGATTGTAAAATACAATACAGAGCATCAGATAAACGATGAGATTAGTGTTCTTCTAACGGATGTGGGTCATATCATCGGAAGCGCAGCTGTTCATATTTCAATAAAAGAAAATGGTAAGACAACCCGTATTACCTATAGTGGTGATGTTGGTCGTTACGGCGATCTTATACTCAAGTCGCCAGAGACTTTCCCGCAGTCTGATTATATTCTGCTGGAATCAACTTATGGTGATAGTTTGCATGAGGATACTGAACCCGCAGAAAATTTACTCAAGGAAATCAATTATCAGACTTGTATTTTAAGAGGCGGTAAGGTAATTATTCCGGCATTCAGTGTTGGCCGTACTCAGGAATTGCTTTATTCATTGAATCATCTTGAAGAGAGGGGAATTCTTCCTGATGTTAAATACTATGTTGACAGTCCCTTATCCATAAAGGCGACAAATGTTGTCAAAAGTCATCCCGAGAATTTCAATCAGCAAGTTCAGGATGTGATGCTCCACGATGATGATCCGTTTAATTTTAAAAATCTAAGCTTTATCCAGGATACAAAGGCTTCTATAGCCTTAAATACTGATCCTGAGCCATGTGTAATAATTTCTGCATCTGGAATGGCAGAAGCAGGAAGGGTTAAACATCACATAAAAAATAATATTACAGATGAAAAGAATACCATTCTGATGGTAGGATATTGCGAACCGAATTCTTTGGGCGGAAGGTTAGCTGCAGGACATAATACTGTAACTATTTTCGGTCAAGAATTTCCTGTAAGGGCTGAAATAAGGTCTGTTCGTTCCATGAGTGCTCATGGTGATTATAATGATTTGTTGCAATTCATTTCCTGCCAGAACCCCTCGAGGGTTAAGAAGATATTTTTGGTACATGGTGAATATGATGTTCAGCAGAACTTCAGGGCAAAAATTCTGGCTAAGGAATTTAAGGATGTAGAGATTCCTGATAGACACCAGGAATTTGTTCTGGATTAAAAATCGAAACGGATTACCTTTATTCAATAATTGATTTAAAACCATGAAATACTTTTTACTCGGCTTATTTATTTTTTCAGGTCTTGGTAGCTACTCTCAAACTGTAATAATCAGGCAAGATCAGCAGATAAAAAAAATGGTAGACGAAGTATCTGCGCAGAACATAGAGATGATTGTCAGAAAACTGGTGACTTTTGAAACGAGACATAGTCTGAGCGATACAGTAAGTGCCAATACAGGCATTGGCGCTGCCCGAAATTGGATTAAATCGGAGTTAGAACGTTATTCTAAGGCCTCCGGGGGACGATTAAAGGTCGAATTCGATACATTTACCCAGCCTGCCGACGGCCGAAGAATCTCCAATCCCACAGTTATGAAAAATGTTTTGGGCATACTTCCCGGTACAGATCCGGCGGATGACCGCGTATTTATTGTTTCAGGACACTATGATTCAAGGGCATCTGATGTAAACGATTCAAAGGTATTTGCTCCGGGTGCAAATGACGATGCCTCAGGAACTGCCGCGGCCATGGAACTGGCTCGTGTGATGAGTTATTATAAATTTAATTGCACAATAATCTTTGTAGCAATGGTAGCAGAAGAACAGGGTCTATATGGTGCTATGAATCTTGCCAAAAGAGCAAAAGCTGAAAAGTGGAATCTAGCAGGCATGATCACCAACGATATTGTGGGTAATACTTATGGAATGGAAACTGGACTGAAGGATAATAATAGTGTCAGGATCTTCAGCGAGGGAGTATCAATTGTAGAGAGCCCTGAAGAGGCCGCACGTAGAGCCAGTACAGGTTCTGAGAACGATGGTAAGGCTCGGCAATTTGCACGGTATATGAAAGAAGTTGGTGAAAGATATGTGGATCAGTTGAATGTGAAGCTGATCTATCGCCGTGACAGATATCTGAGGGGTGGTGATCATACCCCATTTTCGCAACAGGGCTTTGCTGGTATCAGAATTACCGAAATGAACGAAGATTTTGACCGTCAGCATCAGACGGTTAGGAAAGAAAATGGTGTGAATTATGGAGACCTGCCTGATTTTGTAGATTATAATTATACCCAGAAGGTAACAAGAATGAACCTTGCTTCCCTTGCGAACCTTGCACTTGCTCCACCTGAACCATTAAATGTAGGTATTGTAACAAGCGGCTTGACTAATAAAACAGTACTTAAATGGGAAAACCCAGTCGGAGAGAAACCTGTGGGATATTATGTGGTTATGAGAGAAACTACCAGTCCGGTATGGGAGAAAAAATTCTTCGTATCCGGAAATACCGCCAGCCTGAGTTACTCAAAAGATAATTATTTTTTCGGTGTTCAGTCGGTAGATACTGATGGACATGAAAGTTTGGTGGTGATTCCGAAGTCGGTCCGTTAATTTTTGATACTACGGTTGTTGACCACAAAATAGCCAATGAGGAATGTAATTACTGCCACAGCGAGGCTTACATAAATCTCCCGGCTCAGCAAATCGAATTCCATTTGCTCATTTTTATTATTCAGAACCTGCTTCATCATACTACTCAAGGCAAGCATCGGGTGGGTATAAGGAATAGTGAATGCATATTTCCAGCCCAGATTAGCAGTGATTATTCCGAAAACAGTAAGAACAAAACCTATCCCCATTGGTTTTAAGAAATCAGCCCACAACAGGCTCAGTAAAAACTGTATAGATAAGATTCCCATTGAAGCTAGGAAAAGTTTCAGATGTAATTTGAACAGGATTGCTGAAATATCAAATTGATTGAACTTCAATTCGGGATTGAGCACATTCAAAAAATGCCCGGATGCAATAATTAGGCCGGCAAACAATGTTAAACAAAGAGCATTTAGAAACACTGTGTAAACGTATTTAGCTGAATAAATACTCCATTTCGGTATTGGAAGCGAAAATAGGCTTTTCCACATTTCTGCCCGGTGTTCGATATTATTGATAGAAAAGGTCTGGAAAATAATCAGAATGGGAAGGATGAGGCTGCCCATTACACCTAAAAAAGCCCCGCTGAATTTGAACCACTGCATCCTTGCCGGATAAAACATTATTTTATCTGCATGGGTATAAAAACCCACTGTGATCAGGATACATAAAATCAAGGGTAAAAGTATCGCTGAAAGAAAAGCAAGGGTTTTTCTTGTTTTGTAAAATTCAGATTGTATAGAAAGCAGAAATCCCGACATATTATAGTTGAGTAATTGATAGGAATAAATTTTCCAGGTTTTGTTTACTCATGCTCAAATTGTAAACCTTATGATCATGCCTTACAAGTAAACTATTAATCTCCGCACATTGATTTTCTGAAAAGTAGGGTACGAAGATCATATCTGAGGAGATTTCTGCTTGATAACCATTATTGCATAAGAGTTCTTTTGACCTAATCAGATTATCTGTTAGGATCTCGAGCTGTTTTTTACTGACATTATGCAGTTCTTCTATGGTTCCCTGAAAAAGTAATTTACCCCGGTTTATAATTCCAATATGGGTAGCCATTTTTTCAACTTCGGATAGAAGGTGACTTGAAATGAAAACGGTTTTACCCTGCTTTTCTACCAGTTGTCGAATCAGTTGTCTGATTTCGATGATTCCGTTTGGATCAAGTCCGTTAGTTGGTTCATCCAGAATAAGTAATTTTGGATCATGTAGAAGTGAAAGCGCGATACCAAGTCGCTGTTTCATACCCAGAGAATACTTCGCGGCCTTTTTATCTGCATGCTCTGTAAGATTAACCAGATCAAGTATTTCATAAACCCTTGCCACATTTACGCGAAGCAGCAAAGCCCTGTTTAGTAAATTTTCTTTTCCTGATAGATGAGAATATATTGCTGGTTGTTCGATTAATGAACCAATTTCTGAAAGTATTTCTATTCGATTTTTCTGCAGGTCTTTGCCAAAAAGAAGGACCTTTCCTTCTACCGTCTGAAGTAGATTAAGGAGAACTTTAATGGTTGTAGTTTTTCCTGCTCCGTTTGGTCCCAGAAATCCATAAATACTTCCCTCTCCTACTTTAAGTGAAACCTGATCAAGAACTAGATGATTACCAAATCGATATGACAGCTCTCTGGTTTCAATAATCAGACCCGGCTCCATTTATTTTTTGAGGACGGTGCTGACAAGGTTCTTTAGTGATGGTACCTGAAGTTTTAATACGGCATTCTGTTTTTCGAGAGGGATTTCATTATCAAGATTTGTAACCAATAATCCGATAAGCAGGAATAAGGGAACAAGTAACATTATGAATGGAGATACGCAATTGGTTAACTTTTTCATACTTTTCTTTTTTGATAGAACAAATAAATACTTAAAAAAAATCTTCCTGAAATCTATTAGACCAAGCAGCGATTTTTACAGACCAACGGTACAATTTGTGCATCCTGGAATTAATAGTTAATAATTGCTTGTTCGCAGATTGATTTGGCCCGTTGGTCGAAACCGATTAATTAAAGCCGGCGGAAAAGCTATTTTCGATTATGAATAAATCTTTGCGGGTTCTGTTTCATGTTATTGTTTGGATCGCATTACTGCTGCTTTTTATGTACATGGCTAGTAATGGTAAGATTGTGTACAAAACAGTGGTTGTATTTGTTTACTTCGGGTTAATCAATATCGCAATCTTTTATTTTAATTACCTGTTCATTCTTCCAACCTTCCTGAACCGTAAAAAATATTGGTGGTGTGCGATTGTTTTATTTGCATTGGTACTTGTTTCATCTTTTGTAAAATGTGGATTGGCATATTATTTCCATGATATCATTATAAAGAGGGATTCCGGAAAGCATATCATGGCATTCTGGGACTATTTTATGAGTGCCGCATTTGTGAGTTGTCTCTTTATCTTCCTGAGTGCCGTTTTAAAATTCGTTACTGATTGGTTTTTAAATGAAAAGATTAAGAGTAATCTCGAGAATGAGAAACTGCTCTCGGAGTTGGCATTTCTAAAATCTCAGATAAATCCCCACTTTTTGTTCAATTCTTTAAATAATATATACTCACTGGCATACCAGAAATCAGATAAAACACCGGAAGCGATATTAAAGCTCTCAGAGATAATGAGGTATATGCTTTATGAAAGTAATGAGGATAAGGTAGCTCTTGCAGATGAGATACGATATCTTGAAAACTATATTGAGCTTCAGAAATTAAGATTTAAGGATAACAGTTATATCAAGTTTGAAATAACAGGGGAGGCAAAGGATCAAAAGATTACACCGCTGGTACTTATTTCTTTTGTTGAAAATGCCTTTAAACATGGAATAGCTACCGATAAAGAAGTGCCAATAAGTATTCTTTTGAACATAGAACCCGGAAAGCTTTTCTTTAAAACAATTAACAAAAAGAGTAATCAAAACAAGGATGAAACCGGTGGTATAGGTTTGCAAAATGTGCGTAGGAGGTTGGATTTATTGTATAAAGACAGGTACGAACTTCATATAGAAGATAAGAATGATATTTATAATTGCGAATTATATCTAAATTTATAGAATGATACGTTGTCTGGTAGTTGATGATGAGCCCCTGGCTTTGGATATTCTGGAGGATTATATAAGAAAGGTTCCATTTTTGACTTTGGTAAAAACCACAACCAGCGCTATCGAGGGATTGTCTTTGGTTCAGAGTGGTGCAATTGATCTTGTTTTTCTTGATGTACAAATGCCCGAACTTACAGGAATTCAGTTTTTAAAAATAATAAATGGCAAATGCGACGTAATCCTCACTACTGCTTATTCACAGTATGCACTTGATGGTTATGAACTGGATGTAGTAGACTATTTGCTTAAACCAATTGCATTTGATCGATTTTATAAGGCAGCTCAAAAGTTACTTCAGAATAAAAGCAATAACCACTCCTCTTTCACCGAATTGCCTTCAGTTCAACAAAACAACCATGACTTTATTTTTGTAAAAACCGAACATAAAATACAGAAAATATACCTAGATGATATACTTTATATTGAGGGCCTGAAAGACTATATATCAATTTTTACAGCAACAGAAAGAATAATAACCCTGCAGAATATGAAGAAAATGGAGGAGTCACTACCTGCTAAATCTTTTATTAGGGTTCATAAGTCCTATATTATCGCTTTGCGTAAGATTGAAAGTATTGAACGAAGCCGAATTCTGATCGGGGATAAGACTATTCCTATCGGGGATACCTACAGGGATTATTTCTTCAAACAGATAGAGGATAAGAATATCGGTTAAAATTGCTTCGATTTTTTTCAGAGAGCCCTGCTTATCGCCTCTTCAGCAATACTCAATATTTCTTCCATCGATTTACCTTCAGGTTCGAGGGATTCCAGAACCTCCCAACTCATTCTTTCTCCAAAGCTTAAAGGGAATGCGCCGAATTGCACAAATTTCCAGGAGTTTCTGATTACAATGGGTACAATAAGTGCATTTGGAGCTTTTTTCAAAATGGTGGCAACACCGCCAATTGCAAATGGCTTTAATTTACCATCCTTTGAGCGGGTTCCTTCAGGGAAAATTACTGTGGACCAGTTATTAGCTTTCATTCTTTCGCCTAGCTTTAGAATTTCTGCAACCGCCTGTTTACTGTCTTTTCTGTCAATATTGGCACCGCCGCCATATTTTAAGTTGAAGGAAACGCTAGGGATTCCCTTTGTTAATTCAATTTTTGAAATAAACTTGGCATGATACTTCCTTAGAAACCAAATTAGTGGAGGGATATCATATAAACTTTGATGGTTGGCTATAAAAATGATTGGTCGATTTTCGGGTAATTGATATGGATTTTTAAAGCTTATTGAACTTCCCAGCAGGTAATAGGTATTGACCAGAAAGAAATTTAACAGATCCACAGATTTCTTGTGCGCTTCCTGCCCGCCAAGTTTAAAACATAGCCATTGTATGGGATGAAACAGGCAGACGAAAAATCCAAAAAACAAATAGTGGATCGGTGAAAAGATATATCCCAAAAATTTATTCATATCGTTTATTTATCTAATCCTAAAACATCAATTAAACAAGTTTATCCGTTAAATGCAAAATTTTCACTTTTAAAATCGCTGCAACACTTAATGAATCTGTTATTTCACCAGTTAAAACCATTTGATATGCAGTTTCAAATGGTAATTTACGCACAATTAAATCTTCGCTTTCCTCCGGACTTGATTCACCAAAGCTAAGTTGTCTTGCTAGATAAATGATACCTAGTTCATCACTCACCGAGTTAGAAAGATGAATTCTCTGGATTTCAGTCCATGCGTTTGCCTTAATTCCTGTTTCTTCCAATAATTCCCTCTGGGCACTTAACAGTGGATCAGTATCAAGTATACCACCACCTTCCGGGATTTCCCAGCTGTATTGATTCAACGGAAACCGATACTGCCCAACCAGCCAAGTATTATTTTCCTCGTCTAATGGGAGAATACCAATGGCCAAATTTTTAAAGTGGACTTCACCGTAAATGCCTTTCCCTCCTCCCGGGTTAATCACCTGATGTTCTTTCAGACAGATCCATGGGTTCTCATAGATCTTTTCACTTGAAAGGGTTTTCCATGGGTTTAAATGCAGATCTTTCATCAGTACAATATTAAACAAAAAAGCCTTCTTTCTGTAAAGAGAGAAGGCTTTTAAGCAGTATAATTATGTATTAAGCCAGATTGAAGGCTTTTTTAACTTGATCAATATAATCCAGTTTTTCCCAAGTAAACAGCTCAACTTCTACAGTTTTACTTTCGCCGTTATTTCCTATGAATGTTTTAGTTACCACTTCACTTTGGCGGCCCATATGGCCATAAGCTGCGGTTTCAGAATAGATTGGATTACGAAGCTTTAAGCGGGTTTCGATTCCATATGGAGTCATGTCAAAAATAGCGGATATCTTTTTTGCAATCTCACCATCATTTAAACCAACTTTAGCAGTTCCATAAGTATCTACAAAAATCCCCATTGGATCTTTAACTCCAATTGCATATGAAACCTGTACCAGAATTTCACTACAAACTCCTGCAGCAACCAGATTTTTAGCAATATGACGGGTTGCATATGCTGCTGAACGATCCACTTTTGAAGGATCTTTTCCTGAGAATGCACCACCACCATGAGCACCTTTACCACCGTAAGTATCAACAATGATCTTTCGGCCTGTTAATCCGGTGTCTCCATGAGGACCACCTATCACAAATTTTCCTGTAGGGTTGATGTGATATTTGATCGCATCAGTGAAAAGTGCCTGAAGCTCTGGTTTAAGCTGTGCTTTTATTCTTGGAATCAAGATAGCGATGATATCTTGCTGAATCTTTTTCTGCATGTTTACTTCTGTATCAAAATCATCATGCTGAGTAGATACCACAATTGCCTCAATACGAATTGGTCTGTGATCATCACTATATTCTATAGTCACCTGTGATTTTGCATCCGGGCGAAGATATTTAATGGCAGAATTCTCTCTGCGAAGTGCAGCAAGCTCTGTTAATATCTTGTGTGCAAGATCTAATGCCAATGGCATGTAATTGTCAGTTTCGCCTGTAGCATAACCAAACATCATACCTTGGTCACCTGCACCCTGATCTTGTTTTTTTACTCTGTCTACTCCCTGATTTATATCAGCCGATTGCTCATGAATAGCAGAAATAACACCGCATGAATCAGCCTCGAACATATATTCAGATTTTGTATAGCCAATTTTACGAACCACCTCACGGGCAATTCTTTGTACATCAAGGTAAGTTTGTGACTTAACCTCTCCTGCTAATACAACCAGACCTGTTGTAACTAAGGTTTCACAGGCAACTTTTGAATCAGGATCCCATGCTAAGAAATTGTCAATTAATGCATCTGAGATTTGATCAGCCACTTTATCCGGGTGACCTTCTGATACTGATTCGGAGGTAAATAAATAGGGCATATTGTAATAATTAATATTAAAAAATAAGTGAGTTTATTGCAGTGCAGAAAGTAGAAGGAGAGTTTTGATCGATGTAAAAACCGGCAGAATGTTTTAGCACTTTTTTTTACGTGGTTGCAATCAACGCAAATCGATCCACTTTTTTGCATAGCAAAAGTAGGATAAATATTATGTTCTAAAAAATTTAAGAGTACTTTTAGAGCTAAATTCTAAATTTAGTTGAAAAGAAAAATTTTATTCGTTATTAATCCAATTTCAGGTGGAAAGACCAAATATAATTTCCCGGAAAAGATTGATAAATATCTGGATAAGAGCAAATTTGACTCTGAATGTGTCTTTACAGAATATCATGGTCACGGATCTCTTCTTGCAGCTGAAGCGCTCAGAAACGGAGTAGATATTATCGTTGCAGTGGGAGGTGATGGTACAATAAATGAGGTAGCAACTCAAGTTGAGGGAACTAATAAGTTAATGGGAATAATACCATTTGGATCAGGGAATGGGCTGGCCAGATCTCTAAGTATTCCATTAGGTGACGTTCAGGCTATCAAAAGGATAAATAAGCTTCATGTCAGTAAAATCGATTCAGGGACTTTTAACGGCAGGAAATTCTTTAATATGGCCGGTATTGGATTTGATGCACAAATCAGTGCACGTTTTGCTGAAAATGTTAAACGCGGCCTTAGCAGCTATGTTAAAATAGCTTTCTCAGAAGTTTCTAATTATCGTTCTCAGCATTATCGTCTTACTATAGACGGAAAGGAATATGAGCATCAGGCCTTTATGATTAGCGTGGCTAACTCATCGCAATATGGTAACAATGCACATATTTCTCCTTTCGCCTCCCTGAATGATGGTATGCTGGATATTTGTATACTGAAACCTTTTCCACTGTATAAGTTTCCTGCATTAGTATTTAGAATGTTCAGAAAGAATACACATAAATCAAACTATTTGGAAATAATTCAGGGCAGTAAGATCAGTATTATAAGAGACTGCGTTGCAGCAGTTCATCTGGATGGAGAACCGATTGAGATGGGAACAGAACTGAGTATCGGTATTAATCCACATTCATTAAATATCCTTAATTAATTTATGTCTAAAAAAAATAAAGGTCTTCAAGGGGTTGTATATTCCACAGATCCTGACTTTGGATATATTTCTGATGATTCTGAAACCTTGGAAACTCTCGAACCCCGTTTACAGGATTTGAGAGTACAGCTCGATAGGAAACAACGCGGAGGTAAAGCGGTTACACTGGTTAGCGGTTTTGTAGGAAACCAAGTAGATCTTGAGTTGCTTGCTAAAAAGCTAAAGCAAAAATGTGGTGTTGGTGGGTCCGCAAAGGAGGGGCAAATTATTGTTCAGGGCGATTTTCGCGAAAAGGTTCTGACTTTACTTCTTGCTGAGGGCTATAAAGTTAAAAAATCTGGTGGCTGATCAAGAGCTCTATATTGTTGAAATTTAAGGCTTTAAGTCATAGTGTTAAAGTTACAATTAGCTGATTTTGAAATAGTTTTATTGTAATGATGAAAATTTTACTCCGTACCTTTGTAAAAATCTTGTTATAAAAGGAATGGATACCAATAAAATTTCAGCTGAAAATTTAGATCTCGCCTACCTGAATCTTAAACAGGAAAAATCAATTTATTATCAATTGGCCCCGGCAAGTTTAATTGAACATGCCATAATGAACGGGGAAGGGAACCTTGCCGATAGCGGGGCTTTTGCGGCTGATACGGGTGAGTTTACTGGCAGATCGCCAAAAGACCGCTTTATTGTTTACGACGACATTACTTCAGAGACGGTATGGTGGGGCGATATTAATATCCCATTTAGTCCTGAAAAATTCCAAGCCTTATATCTCAGGGTGTGTCAATACCTGTCTGATAAAGATATTTATGTTCGTGATTGTTATGCTTGTGCTGCTGAACAATACAGAATGGATATCAGGGTGATTTCTGAAACTGCCTATCAAAATCTTTTTGCAAATAATTTATTCTTGCGACCGGAGGCGGTCAATCCTGCTTCAGAGCCCGAATGGACAGTCATTACAGCTCCCGGATTTCTGGCTGAACCCCATATAGACGGAACCAGACAGCATAATTTCTCCATTATTAATTTTAAAAGTAAGATCATTTTAATTGCTGGGACCGGCTATACCGGAGAGATAAAGAAAGGGATATTTTCTGTTTTAAATTTCATCTTACCCCGGCAGCATCGGGTTCTTTCCATGCATTGTTCGGCTAATCTCGGAAAGAATGGTGACACCGCTCTATTTTTTGGTCTATCAGGCACCGGAAAGACAACCCTTTCTGCAGATCCTGAACGGGCTCTAATTGGCGATGATGAGCATGGCTGGGATAAGGATACAGTATTTAACTTTGAAGGGGGTTGTTATGCTAAATGTATAGATTTAAGTCAGGAAAAGGAACCCCAGATATTCAAGGCTGTAAAATTTGGTGCATTATTAGAGAATATCAGTTTTTTTGAGAATACCAGGAAAGTTGATTTCAGCAGTATTTTCAAAACAGAAAACACAAGGGTAGCCTATCCCATTGATTTTATTGATAACGCCCTGATACCTTCGCTTGCACCTGGTCCGAAGAATATCTTTTTTTTGACTGCCGATGCATTTGGGGTGCTGCCTCCGATTTCCCGATTGAGCAGGTCACAGGCCATGTATCATTTTATTTCTGGATATACAGCCAAAGTTGCCGGAACCGAAGCCGATGTGACCGAACCTCAGCTTACCTTTTCGGCTTGTTTCGGCAAAGCCTTTCTCCCCCTGCATCCGGCGAAGTATGCAGAACTTCTTGGAAATAAGATGATTAAAGGAGACGTAAATGTATGGCTGGTTAATACCGGCTGGACTGGAGGTGCATATGGAACGGGTACAAGAATGAAGCTCTCATACACCAGAGCAATGATCAGTGCGGCCTTAAATAACGATTTGAATAGGGTTCACTATGAAGAGCATCCGCTTTTTGGTTTGGCCATGCCCTTATCCTGCCCGGGGGTGCCTTCAGTAATTTTAAACCCGCGTAATACCTGGAAAGATAAAGAGGCCTATGATCAGAAGGCATTAAATCTGTCACAGGCATTTGTATCAAATTTTAAACAATATGAGGAATTCGCTGATAATGAAACAATTAGCGCAAATCCTAAGATATTTTTAAATGTTTAGACTTTAAAATCATTCAGCAAATTTGCAATTCCAAAAAAAAATAGTTTTCATTGTAAAATGATTGCCAAGTTTTGAGTGTAATCTAATTTAGAACGGCATGTTTCTTGCTATATTCTAGGGATGGCTTTGACAGGATTGAATAAATAGGATTAATAAATTCACAAAAAATTTTTTATTAACTCGAAAATTATATTTTTGTTATCCCGAACCAACTGGGAGACAAATAAATGATATTTTTAAAAATGATAGAAAATTAACATTAACATAATAACACCAAACAAAAAATCAATTAACTTATATTATCTAATCAAAAACTAAAACTAAATTTTAAAAAAATGGCGAACGCACCAAAACCAACAACAGCTAAGAAAGAGAGCTCTGGTTCAAGCATTTTTGCAAGTCTATCTATTGTAATGTGTATTCTGGTAGGAATACTGTTATGGAAATTCGTAATGGGAGATTCTTCTAATTTTGAGGGTGGAGATCCTGAGAACGGACACCCACTACCAGGTAACTACTTCGGAATGGTTTACAAAGGAGGATATGTTGTACCAGTACTCATGGGTTTATTCCTAATGGTGATCGTATTTTCATTCGAGCGTTTCTTTGTTATCAGTAAAGCTACTGGTAAAGGGAATGTTGACCAGTTTGTTAAAAAGATTCAGGGATTCATCGGTGCTGGTAATATTGATTCAGCTATTTCAGAATGTGATAAACAAGAAGGTTCTGTGGCGAATGTTATCAAATCGGGATTGAAGAAATACAAAGAAATGGAAGTTGAACCGAAAATGGATACCGAGCAGAAATGTCTAGCAATCCAGAAAGATATTGAAGAAGCTACTGCTTTAGAGATGCCTATGCTGGAACAAAACCTGACAGTTATAGCAACTCTAGTATCAATCGGAACTTTGATGGGACTATTAGGAACAGTAACAGGTATGATCAAGGCCTTTGCGGCTTTATCAACTGCAGGTTCACCAGATCAGGCAGCTCTTGCGAATGGTATTTCTGAAGCATTGATCAATACCGCAACAGGTATTGCAACTTCTACTTTGGCAATTATAATGTACAACCTATTTACTTCTAAAATTGATAAATTGACGTATGCTATCGATGAGGCTGGTTTCTCTATCGTTCAAACATATGCAAGTACTCATAAATAATAGTTTTTGAAAATATATTCCGGGTTTTATGGAAAACCCGGAATATTTTCATCTCTATAGTAAATAGTTAATAATTAAAAAATAAGCAATGCCTAGAATTAAAGTTGCCAGAAAGAGTACAGCTATCGACATGACAGCAATGTGTGATGTGGCGTTTTTGTTGCTTACCTTCTTTATCCTAACAGCAACAGCCCGTCAGCCTGAACCTCTTCCTGTTGATACACCTGCATCAACAGTAAAGTTTAAACTACCTGATCTGGATATAGCAACATTGACTATCGGTCAGAAAGGTAAAGTGTTCTTTGGAGTACCGGGTCAACCTATCCGCAAGCGAACCCTTGAATTGATGGGCGAAAAGTATCAGATGCAGTTTTCCGATGAGGAAAAGATTCGTTTTTCAGTTATGGAGAGTTTTGGAGTTCCAATTGGTAATCTCAAACAAATCATCATGATGAAAGGAGACGACCGGAATAAAGCCGGGTTACAGCCTGGAATTCCTACTGATTCAGTAGGTGTGCGGCCATCTGAATTACATGACTGGATACTATCAGCCCGTTATGCAACAAAGGAGCTTAACAATGTTGATATGCGTGTCAGTATTAAAGGAGATTCAAAAGAAGAATACCCTTCAATTCAAAAAATATTAGCAATCCTTCAGGATCAGAATATTAACAAATTTAGTCTGATCACCTCATTGAGGACAGGCGAGGAATAATCGTATCATTAATATAAAACACGATGGCAGAATTAGACACCTCCGGCGGGGGTAAGAGTAAAGGCGGGAAAGTTAGAAGTAAGAAGCAATCAACACGTGTGGATTTAACCGCAATGGTGGATTTGGCTTTCCTTCTGATCACTTTCTTTATGCTTACCACTACACTGGCTAAACCTCAGGCAATGGATTTAGCCATGCCTGATAAGGAAAAACAAGATCAGCAGGAATTAACAGTAGCTGATAATAGAACAATGACCATATTACTAGGTGCGGATAATCGTCTGGAGTGGTATATGGGGCTTGTTGATAAACCCCTGACTCCTCCCCAAGTTGATAATTATGGAAGGAATGGAATCAGAAAAGCTTTGGTTGAGAATGCTAAAAAAGTTATAGCAGCTACTGGTGATCCAAGTAAAGGATTGATTGTTTTAATTAAACCTAGTGATCAGTCAAATTATAGAAATTTTGTAGACATTCTCGATGAGATGAAGGTTTCAAATATCGATAGATACGCGATCGTTGAGATCTCTGATCCCGATATTGTTTTATTGAAACGTGATGGTATCTACAAATGATTATTTTACACAAATATTAACCCTTTAAAGAATTAAATATGTTAGGGTCTAAAATAGATTTATTCAACCCGCAATGGCTGGATGTTGTATTTGCCGGGAGAAATAAAAGCTATGGAGCTTATGAGTTAAGGAAAGATAATTCCAAGACTACAAGCCGAGCAGTGATTATTGGCTCTTTGCTTTTTATAACTTTGGTTTCATTGCCATTGATTATTAGGTATATTTCCGGAATATTGCCAGAAGAAGAGAAGGTCAAGATTACTGAGGTAGTATTGGCACCTCCTCCTCCAATTAACAAGGAAGAGTTACCTCCACCTCCACCTGAACCACCTAAACCTAAAATTGATCAGGTTAAATTTCCTCCTCCCGTTGTTGTTCCGGCAGAGCAAGTAAGAGATGAAGAGCCGCCAACAGTTGAGGAATTGAAGGTAGCTGATCCTGGTCAGAAAACAATTGAAGGTGATCCAAACGCGGATATCGTAATTGATGAGCCTGTAGGTGAAGCACCAAAAGCGGTTGCAGTAATTGAGGATAACAGTATCAGAGATTTTGCAAGCGTTGAGGTACTTCCTGAATTTACCGGCGGTATGGCTGGATGGGGTAAATACCTTCAGAAGAATCTGAAATACCCTCCAATGGCACGTGAGAACAATATAACAGGCCGTGTGATCATGAGCTTTGTTGTTGAAAAGAACGGAAAGTTAACAGACATCAAGGTATTACGTGGAATTGGCGGCGGATGCGACGAGGAAGCTAAGCGCGTTTTAGCCAATGCACCAGCTTGGAAACCAGGTATTCAAAATGGTCGTCCGGTTCGTGTTGCCTACACTATGCCTATCTTCTTCCAGTTGGCAGGACAATAATTGTCTATGTCTTTTTCTAAAGAAGAAAACAAAATACAGAAATCGCCCGCAAAGCGATTTCTGTTTATTTTAGGGCTTGGGATGTTTGCTCTATATTTTGCATTAGGAGTTGCGATTATCTTCTGGAAAGATTTTCCAATTTATCTCGATTTCGGATACAGAGTAGCTTTTGCACTGCTTCTGATTATTTATTCTTTTATCAGGTTTGTGCGTTTAATGCGCACCTAATAGTTATTATGAGAAAAAGCAGGAATATTTTATCAACAGGTTTGCTGTTCGTTCTTTTTTCATGTCAGAATAATACCGGTTCCGTTCAGCAATCCTATACAAGTGGTTTTGAGCAGATTTTGGTTGATGAATCTTTTGCACCTATAATTGAGGATCAGGAATATTTATTTGAAAATACCTATTCGGATGCTAAACTCGATCTTATAATGAAATCTGAAAATGAATTATTAGATTTGTTTTTAAGCGATAGCATTCAGGTGGCAGTTTTATCCAGACTTTTAACGCCACAGGAAACTAAACACTTTGAAAGCAAGAAAATAACAATTCGCATAAATCGCTTTGCGATAGATGGCATAGCATTAATAACAAAGAATCCGTCAAAGGATTCTACTGTTTTGGTCTCGGATATTATTAATGTTTTGAAAGGATCAGGTTCAACCATTCAAAGCTTGGTATTTGATAATGCAAATTCGAGTACAGTAAGATACTTTAAGGAACTGGCCGGCGTTAATGAACTTCCTACAAAGGGTGTTTATGCACTAAAATCTAATCCTGAAGTAATCAGGTATGTTCATGAGAACCCGGGTACTATTGGAGTCATAGGTGTTAACTGGATGGTACAGCCTCCAACTGAGCTTGAGAAGATTGTTGGAGATTTGAAAATATTGGGAGTAAAGAATTTAGAAGGTCAAGCAGGATCTGATGCCTTCTATAAACCTACTCAAAATGACATTGCATTGGGACTATATCCATTAACAAGGTCATTGTACATAATTAACTGTGAAGGTGGTGCAGGTTTAGGCACAGGTTTTGCATCGTTCATTGCAGGTGAACGTGGGCAAAGGATTGTACTTAAATCTGGACTTTTGCCGGATAGCATTCCTTCACGGGAGATAAATATTGTAAACTAAATTAAAATTGTAACATGATGAACAAGGCAGTAAAAATAACCTTGGGGTTGATATTAGTTGGTTCAGCAGTTTTTGCTCAGAGTTTAGCTGATGCCCGTAAGGCAATCGATGCGGAACAGTACCAAAAAGGGAAGGCTATTTTAAATACCTTAACCAGTGCTGAGCCTAAAAATGCTGAGAACTTTTTCTTTTTAGGTAATCTGTATTTAACAACCGGTCCTATATATGTCCGACCAGATTACCTAGACTCAGCTAAAACTGCATTCAGTAAAGGGATCGCTGCAGATGATGAGTATGCTTTAAATTATGTTGGTTTGGGCGCTGTTGATCTGGCCAAAAAGGCAAGTCCTAAAGCAAATTTTGACAAAGCAATCGATCTAACGAAAAGGAAAGAACATACAACTGAACTCTATATCGGCCATGCGTATGTTCATGCTCCTGTACCTATGATTGCAGAGGGTTTGGTTCATCTTGAGAAGGCAAAATTGCTGAATGATAAAGATGCGCAACTTTATCTCGTATTGGGTGATGCTTATCGTGAAGAACAAAAGAATAGTGAGGCCTTTAGTGCATACAGAAGTGCATTTGAAATGGATAAGACCTTTTTGAGATCTAAAGTTGAATTGGGTAAGATCAACAAGTTATCTAAAGCTTATCCTGAAGCAATAGCAGAATTTAATAGTGTAATTGCTTTGGATGCAAGCTATGGGCCTGCTTTTCGTGAATTGGCTGAAACCTATTTTGGCTGGGCATGGACTTCTCAAAAGGAATATGCCGGGCGTATTCAGCAGGCATTACAGTTTTATGAAAAATATATGGATCTGACGGATCGTTCATTAGACTCCCGTTTACGTCATGCTGACTTTTTATTCCTGGCAAAAGATTTCAAAGCACTTGAAGCCGAAGCTATTGAAATGGCAAAGTTAGATAAAGTTAATCCAAGGGTTTTGCGTTACCTAGCTTATTCTGCTTTTGAAAATGAAAATTTTTCATCAAGTGCGCAGGCACTTAAGGATTTCATTTCTAAGGTTGAACCAAGCCGTTTAATCTCACAGGATTACCTTTATCTTGGTAGAGCCCAGATGAAAGATACCACTATGCTTGCAGAGGGTATGGTAAATATAACCAAGGCTGTCGAAATGGATTCAACAAACGCTGCTGTAATGAGTGAAATTGGACAGGCATTGTATAAAGCAAGGAAGTATGAGGATGCAGCTAAGGCATACGAGATATCCATTATTAATCCGGAACGTGCCCTTCTTGACTACTATTATTTAGGTTCATCATACTATTTTCAATATGGGGCATTAAAAAATGCTAATTTGATCCCAGAGAAGGATCTGTTAGTAAAGGCAGATTCTGCTTTCAGCTATTTGGTTCAGCGTTCTCCAACCACACAGATTGGCTGGCAGTACAGAGGCCGTATCAATCGACTATTAGATGATGAAAATGATAGTCAGGGTTTAGCGGTACCATTTTATGAGAAATACATAGACCTAGTTACAGTTGAAAAACCGGAACTTGTTGCAAAAAGTGCTCCTGGTCTTATTGAGGCTTACAATTACCTTGGTTCGGTTGCAGCAAGGAAGGATGGGGACAATGTGAAAGCCAAAGAATATTTTGATAAGGTACTCGCTTTGGATCCAGCGAATGTCACAGCAACACAGGCGGTGAAAGCGATTGACGGCAGTAAGTAAAATTTTAATATTATTCAAAGTGAAGTCCCTGAACATTGTTTAGGGACTTCTTTTTTTTTATATTTGCACAGTAAAATACAAGAATGGAAGCACAAAGTACCGCAGTAAATTATCTCCCAATTATATTTCAGATGCTTGTTGCCCTTGGCTTTGTAGGCCTGACAATGACAATTACGCATTTGGCTGGACCTAAGCGTAAAACGAAGGATAAATTGGTTGCATTTGAGTCGGGTATAAAGTCAATTGGCAATGCCCGCCAACCCTTTTCCATTAAGTATTTTTTAGTTGCAATTCTTTTTGTTCTTTTCGATATAGAGGTTATTTTCATGTACCCATGGGCAGTTAACTTCCGTGATTTCGGAGTAAATGGTTTGCTTGAAATGTTCGTATTTATGGGTACACTTCTTCTCGGGTTTATTTATATAGTGAAGAAGAAGGCATTGGATTGGGAGTAGCGTTTAGACTGTTTCTAAATAACGGTTTAAACAATTGAAAACATTAAATTTCTTAAATTTGGGCTCATTTTAGACTTGTCTGAATTGAGCTTTTTCTTTTGAAGAATTATGACTGAAGTAAATTTAGTAGAAGCGCCTCCGGGACTTGAAGGTTCGGGTTTTTTTGCTACATCCATGGATAAAGTGGTTGGATTAGCAAGATCGCATTCATTGTGGCCATTACCTTTTGCAACTTCATGTTGTGGTATTGAATTTATGGCAACCATGGGATCGCATTACGATTTTGCCCGCTTTGGATCAGAAAGGCCCAGCTTTTCGCCTCGTCAGGCAGATCTTTTGATGGTAATGGGTACAATTGCCAAGAAAATGGGGCCGGTATTGAAGCAGGTTTATCTTCAGATGGCAGAACCACGCTGGGTAATTGCAGTAGGTGCATGTGCCAGTAGCGGTGGAATATTTGATACCTATTCTGTAATGCAGGGGATTGATGAGATCATTCCGGTTGACGTTTATGTTCCAGGTTGCCCACCAAGGCCGGAAGCTATAATTGACGGTTTTAATAAAATACAGGAACTGGTTAAGAATGAATCGCTCCGCAGGAGAGATTCGCCAGAATATAAAGAATTATTAGAAAGATACGGAATCCAGTAATGGGCAAACTCAATAATCAGCAAGTCATAAATAGTTTAACTTCAGTGTTTGGAGACAGAATTTCTGTGCCTTCAGAACCGTATGGTTTTTTAACATTTGAAACTTCTGCTGATAATATCAGTGAAGTGCTTCGCTTCCTTAAAGAGGATAAGGAGCTTAAATTTAACTATCTGACAGACATAACAGGCATTCATTATCCAGAACAGGAACTTTCAATTGGTGTAATTTATCATTTGCATAGTCTTACAAATAATGTACGTGTAAGAATTAAAGTATTTATTGATGGAGATTCACCGCACATTCCAACTGCTACCACGCTTTGGGAAGGTGCTAACTGGATGGAACGTGAAACTTACGACTTTTTTGGAATCTTATTCGATGGACATCCGAATCTGATCAGAATTTTAAATGTTGATGATATGACGGTTTTCCCGATGCGAAGAGAATATCCGCTGGAAGACCCGAATCGTGTTGATAAAAAGGATTATTTCTTTGGAAGATGACGAATCACCCTATATTCACAGATAACGACCCTCAAAAGGAAACGTTCATTTTAAATCTCGGGCCTACCCATCCGGCTACACATGGGGTTTTTCAAAATGTTCTGGTGATGGATGGAGAGCGTATTATAAGCGGCGTTTCAACCATTGGGTACATTCACCGTGCATTTGAAAAAATTGCTGAACACCGTCCCTTTTATCAGATCACCCCGCTTACCGACCGTTTAAATTATTGTTCCTCTCCTATTAATAACATGGGATGGCATATGACGGTAGAGAAATTACTCGGTATTGAACTCCCTAAACGGGTTGATTACCTGAGAGTAATTGTTATGGAACTTGCCCGCATTTCAGATCATTTAATATGTAATGGAATTTTAGGGGTTGATACCGGAGCATTTTCAGGCTTCCTCTACCTGATGGAAGAGAGAGAACATATCTATGAAATATACGAAGAAATTTGTGGTGCTCGTCTGACAACCAATATTGGCCGGATAGGTGGCTTTGAACGAGATTTTAATGATATCGCCTTTGCCAAGATCAAAAAATTTCTGGTTAAATTTCCTCCTATTCTGAAGGAATTTGAAACTTTATTTAACCGAAACAGAATCTTTATTGATCGTACCGCTGGTGTTGCAGCCGTTGATCCGGAAACTGCATTGAATTATAGCTGGAGCGGTCCGATTTTGAGGGCAACTGGGGTGGATTATGATGTGCGTGTGAATGAACCTTATTCTTCCTACCAAGATTTTGATTTTGAGATTCCGGTTGGTACAAGTGGCGATGTTTACGATCGTTACATTGTGCGTAATGAGGAAATGTGGCAGAGCTTAAGAATTATTGAGCAGGCACTGCAAAAGATTGAAAAGGAACCAAAAGGTATTTTCCATGCAGATGTACCTGAATTTTATCTGCCACCAAAGGAAGAGGTTTATAATAGTATGGAGGCTTTGATCTACCATTTCAAAATTGTGATGGGAGAGATCGATACTCCAAAAACTGAGGTATATCATGCAGTTGAGGGGGGTAATGGGGAACTGGGTTTCTACCTAGTTAACGACGGAGGACGTTCTCCTTACCGTCTGCACTTCAGAAGGCCAAGTTTTATTAACTACCAGATGTATGCACCAATGAGTGCCGGAATGTTATTATCAGATGCCATTCTCAATATGAGTAGCTTGAACGTAATTGCAGGAGAATTAGATGCATAGTGTAACTGAACATAATGAAATTGAATTTTCTTCAGACCTGATTAACAAGTTTGATGAAATTGTAACCCGTTATCCTCAAGGAAAGCAAAAGTCAGCATTGTTGCCTGTGCTTCATTTGGTGCAGGCAGAATACGGTTGGGTAAGTCCAGAGGTAATGGATAAAGTAGCAGCCTATCTTCAGATAAAGCCAATCGAGGTTTATGAAGTAGCGACTTTCTATACCATGTTTTTTCTTCGTCCTCAGGGTAAATATGTTCTTGAGGTATGCCGTACCGGTCCTTGTTGTTTGGTTGGTGCCGAAAAAATCATGGCCCATATTGAAAAAACTCTTAGAGTAAAAGAAGGCGAAGTAACAGCAGATGGAAAGTTCAGTTGGAGAGGGGTAGAATGTCTGGCGGCATGTGGTATGGCCCCGGTTCTACAGATCGGCCCTGAATACACTTTTTATGAGCATTTAACAGAAGAGAGTGTAGATAAATTGATTGAAAGTTTAAAAAATAAGATATAAGGAATGAGATATGAGAATTGAGATATGAGACTGAGTATTTTCTAACAAATGCCTATACGTCTTCTATCTCCAATCTCCCATCTCCCATCTGAATTTAACATGGCGCGCAAGTTATTATTAGAGAATATAAATGTACCCGGAATTCATACTTTCGATGTTTATCGTCAGAATGGAGGATACCGTTCGGTAGAGAAGGCTTTAAAGACTATGTCTCCTGATGCTATAGTTGAAGAAGTAAAGACTTCCGGACTACGTGGACGAGGTGGTGCCGGTTTCCCTACAGGTATGAAGTGGAGCTTTTTGGCAAAACCTGAAGGCCGTGAGCGCTATCTGGTTTGTAATGCTGATGAATCTGAACCGGGGACATTTAAAGACCGTTACCTGATGACTCACATTCCTCATCTTCTTATCGAAGGAATGATCGTTGCCAGTTTTGCTTTAGGGGCAAAAACATCCTATATCTACGTACGCGGCGAGATGATGCCGCAAATCAGGATTCTGGAGCGCGCAATTGCTGAAGCTAAGAATGCAGGTTTTCTAGGAAAAAATATATTGGGTTCAGGTTATGATCTTGAATTATATGTTCAGCCGGGTGGTGGAGCATATATTTGCGGTGAAGAAACTGCGCTAATCGAATCATTGGAAGGTAAGCGTGGTAATCCTCGTATCAAACCTCCTTTTCCTGCAATCTCAGGTGTTTGGGCTTGTCCAACAGTTGTTAATAACGTTGAAACTATAGCGGCTGTTGTGCCTATTATCAATGATAGTGGCGAAGAATATGCAAAGGTTGGTATTGGCAGAAGTACAGGAACAAAACTTATCTCTGCTTCTGGTAATCTCAAAAATCCGGGTGTTTATGAAATTGAATTAGGTGTACCTGTCGAAGAGTTTATTTATTCTGATGAATATTGTGGCGGCATTGCCAATGGAAAAAGATTGAAAGCTGTTGTTGCAGGAGGATCTTCGGTTCCGATTCTGCCAGCAAAGCTGATTCTAAATACCATTAACGGTCAGCCCCGTCTGATGAGCTATGAATCTCTTTCTGATGGAGGCTTTCAAAGCGGATCAATGCTAGGTTCCGGTGGTTTTATTGCTTTTGATGAAGACCAATGCATAGTGAGAAATACCTGGAATTTCTCACGTTTCTATCATCATGAAAGCTGTGGACAGTGTTCACCTTGCCGTGAGGGTACCGGCTGGATGGAGAAAGTTCTCCACCGTATGGAATATGGACATGGAAAAATGAGTGATATCGATCTTTTGGTAGATGTTTCTAAGAAAATTGAAGGCAATACAATTTGTCCATTGGGAGATGCTGCTGCCTGGCCTGTCGCCAGTGCAATCCGTCATTTCCGCGATGAATTTGAATGGCATGTAACAAATCCAAAAGAAGCGATGGATTGGAATTATGGTCTGGCAAAATATGCAGATCCACTTCCAAAATTAGAGGAAGCGGTAAGTCAAAATTAAAAATTAAGGAGTGCTACTTCAATTGAGCAAATGTTGTTGAAGGAAAGTCTGGCAGTTCGAGGAAGGATTTTAAGAATTTTTATACAATAGCCTTGAAATCTGCAAATGAAACAAAATATTGGATTTGTCTTATTAAAGATACAGGATTATCAAAGGTTGATAAAGAAAAATTAGATAGTTTATTAAAAGAGGCTGACGAGATTTCGAAAATCATAGCTACAATTATTATTAATCTTAATAAGTAGTTTTGGGTTTTTGATTTTTGAATTTTAAACAATGAGCGATAAAGTTAAAGTTACAATAGATGGGATAACGGTTGAAGTAGAACCGGGTACAAGTATTCTCAATGCTGCACGTCAGATTGGAGGAGAAATTGTACCGCCTGCTATGTGCTATTATTCAAAACTGGAAGGGAGCGGAGGAAAATGCCGGACTTGTTTGGTTAAAGTTAGCAAGGGTTCTGAAAAGGATCCGCGGCCGATGCCAAAACTAGTGGCTTCATGCCGTACCGGCGTAATGGATGGAATGGAAGTGCAGAATATAACTTCCCCTGAAGTGATTGAAGCAAGAAAGGGTGTAGTTGAGATTTTACTGATCAATCATCCATTGGATTGTCCAATCTGCGATCAGGCCGGAGAATGTCATTTACAGGATCTTTCCTATGAGCATGGTGTAGGTAATTCCAGATATGAATTTGAGCGCCGTACTTTTGATAAAATAGATATTGGCGACAAGATACAATTGCACATGACCCGTTGTATTTTATGCTACAGATGTGTTTATGTCGCAAATCAAATCACTGATAACCGGATCCATGGAATTCTGGGACGCGGCGATGCTTCAGAAATATCCACTTACATTGAAAAAGCCATGGATAACGATTTTTCGGGTAATGTAATTGATGTTTGTCCGGTAGGAGCTTTAACCGATAAAACTTTCCGTTTCAAGAACCGGGTTTGGTTTACAAAACCTGTGGATGCCCATCGCGATTGCCCTACCTGTAAAGGAACGGTAACGCTTTGGTATAAAGGAGATGAGGTTTTAAGAGTTACAGGTCGTAAAGATCAATTTGGTGAGGTAGAGGATTTTATTTGTAATACCTGCCGTTTCGAGACAAAAAACACCAGCAGCTGGATCATTGAAGGTCCGCGTCATATTGCGCAGACTTCAGTAATATCCTCCAATCATTATGAATTTGCGCCACTACCTGTAATTAAAGAGGATCAGATATTGATTGAAGCAAATAAAGTTGAATTTGAACGAGCAACCAAAGTCTGATGGAATTAGCATTTATAATAGAAAAATTCGTTTTAATTCTGGTCATATTTGTGATCAGCCTTACTGTTGCAGCCTATTCAACGCTTGCAGAAAGAAAGATCGCAGGCTTCCTTCAGGATAGGGTTGGCCCAAATAGAGCCGGACCCGGCGGGATGTTCCAGCCGCTTGCTGATGGGTTGAAGATGTTTTTTAAAGAAGAAATCATCCCAACAGATTCAAGTAAAGCCCTTTTTATTCTTGGGCCATCTCTGGCATTATTCACCGCATTTCTTGGAAGTGCGGTAATTCCATGGGGACAGGATATAGAGATAGCAGGGCGTATGGTTAGCTTGCAGATAACCGATATCAATGTTGGAATTCTGTATATCTTTGGAGTGGTTTCGCTCGGGGTGTATGGAATTATGATCGGTGGATGGGCTTCGAATAATAAATTCTCACTAATGGGTGCCGTAAGAGCTGCATCACAAAGTATTAGTTACGAAATTCCAATGGGTCTTTCCATTATTGCCTTGCTTATGGCTACCAATACCTTAAGTATGAAAGAAATAGCTGAGCAGCAACATGGCATAAACTGGAATATTTTTTACCAGCCGCTTGGGTTCATTATTTTCCTTGTCTGTTCTTTTGCAGAAACCAATCGTACTCCTTTCGACTTACCTGAATGTGAGACCGAGCTAGTTGGGGGTTACCACACGGAATACTCAGGGTTTAAAATGGGTGCGTACATGTTCTCTGAATATCTGAATATGTTTTTAGCTTCTGCAGTAATGTCTACACTGTATTTTGGTGGTTATAATTATCCTGGAATGGATTGGGTTAATGAAATGACCGGTACTGTAATCGGACCGCTGATCGGGATGGCCGTCCTCATGCTTAAGATATTTGCATTCATTTTTCTATTTATGTGGGTGAGGTGGACAGTTCCACGTTTCAGATATGATCAGTTAATGAATCTTGGCTGGAAAATATTAATTCCTTTGGCAATTGCCAACATAGTAATTACAGGAATTGTGATTACTATTTTTGACAAACTATAATCGGTCTGAATTCGACTGATTTATTATAAATAAAAACCCCTTTTAGGAGGATTTAGGGTCTATGGAACCATTAAGTAATAGGAAAAAAGTTTTAGAACAGAAACCAATGAATTTCTGGGAGCGTTTATACCTTCCGGCAATTTTTCAGGGGATGGGAATAACTTTCAGACATATGTTCAAAAAGAAGGAGACTATTTTTTATCCGGAAGTTGAACGCGAATTTTCTGAAAACTGGAGAGGTATGCATTCGCTTAAAAGGGATGAAGAAGGTCGCGAGCGTTGTACAGCCTGCGGACTTTGTGCGCTTTCCTGTCCGGCAGAAGCAATTACAATGATTGCCGCTGAGCGCCAGAAGGGTGAGGAAGCCTTATACCGTGAAGAGAAATATGCGGCTGTTTACGAGATCAATATGCTACGCTGCATTTTTTGCGGGCTTTGTGAAGAAGCATGTCCGAAGGAAGCGATCTATCTGGATGGCCCGATCGTACCTGCAGATTACCTGAGAAAGGATTTCATCTATGGTAAAGACAAGCTGATGGAAGAGCCAATGAAGGTTCAACAGGACTAATATTGTTGTAATTGAGGCAGCCGGATCTTCTAAATATTTCGGCAGAAATTATACCTTTGCCCAAATTCGGAGCAAAGATTAAATTACCGTATTAATGAGTATTTCTCTTTTTTATTTTGTTGCTTTCTTAACCATATTTTTTGCCCTTTTGGTAATATTCTCGAAGAATCCGGTGCATAGCGTGCTGTATCTTATCGTCACATTTTTCACGTTTACGCTGCACTATATAATGCTGAATGCACAATTCCTTGCAATTGTAAATTTCATCGTATACATGGGTGCGATAATGGTGCTTTTCCTCTTCGTCCTCATGTTGCTTAATCTGAATGAGGGCTCAATAGGTTCAAAATCCAATCTTCTTAAAATGGTTGGCGTGGTCGCCGGGATGTGTCTGATCATAACATTGGCGGGTTCTGTAAAAGCATTGAATGCTTCCGATCCTTTGGTTCTGAAAACACAGGATCTTGGCTTGGTAAAAAACCTGGGAAAGGTATTATTCAGCAAATTCCTTTTACCGTTTGAGATATCCTCCATTCTACTGCTATCTGCAATGGTCGGGGCTGTTTTATTAGCGAAAAAAGATATTAGGAAGGTATAGATCATGGAAAATGTAACTCAGGCAATTCAAGGTGTACCTTTAAATCATTATATTCTCCTAAGCACGATTATTTTTGCAATTGGAGTAATCGGTGTGCTGATTCGCAGAAATGCAATCGTAATTTTCATGTCAATTGAATTGATGCTTAACGCTGTGAATCTTTTACTTACTGCATTCTCTGTTCATCATAATGATCCCTCCGGGCAGGTATTTGTATTTTTTATTATGGCATTGGCAGCTGCTGAAGTGGCAATTGGTTTGGCCATCATTGTGATGGTTTATAGAAACACCAACTCAACAGATGTTAATATTTTGAATAAGCTTAAGTGGTAATCCTTCGATAACGCTCAGGATAACAGGGTGTACAATATGATAATTAGAATATTATAATGATAAATTTAGTCTGGTTAGTTCCTTTATTTCCACTTTTAGGTTTCCTCATCAACGGATTAGGTCGTAATACCTTATCTAAAGCTGTTGTTGGTTTTATAGGTTGCCTTACTGTATTCGCCTCTTTTGCAGTCAGTTTGGGGATATTCTTTGAACTGAATTTAGCAGAAACAAAGTCATTCATTATTCCAATTTTCGATTGGATAAGTGCTGGAAATGTAAAGATTCCTTTTTCTTTTTTGGTAGATCCTCTAAGCGCATTAATGCTGCTGATTGTTACCGGAATTGGATTTCTGATCCATGTATATTCAACAGGTTATATGCACCATGATACAGGTTTTGCTAAATTCTTTTCCTACCTAAATCTGTTCATATTTTTTATGCTGTTATTGGTACTTGGCTCTAACTATGTAGTCATGTTTATCGGATGGGAAGGGGTAGGTTTATGCTCATATCTCTTAATTGGATTCTGGTTCAGTAACTCAGCTTACGCAAGTGCGGCCAAAAAAGCATTTGTCATGAATCGGATAGGGGATCTTGGATTTCTGATTGCCGTTTTCCTGATCTTCACAACTTTTAATAGTGTTGAGTTTTCCAGTGTTTTTTCTCAAGCCGCAAATATGGCTTCGGGTAATTCTGTTCTGATTTTGATCACCGCTTTATTATTTGTTGGAGCTATCGGAAAATCAGCACAAATTCCTTTGTTTACATGGCTTCCCGATGCGATGGCCGGACCTACACCTGTATCCGCCCTGATTCATGCCGCAACAATGGTTACTGCTGGTATTTACATGATTGCCCGATCTAATATTTTATTTACACTGGCTCCTGAAACTCTTGGTGTTATAGCCATTATCGGACTTGCAACGCTCTTCCTTGCAGCTGCCATCGCAGTAACCCAAACTGACATTAAGAAAGTTCTGGCCTATTCAACTGTTTCACAGTTGGGTTATATGTTCCTTGGCTTAGGAGTTGGAGCATATACCGGTGCATTTTTCCATGTAATTACCCATGCATTTTTTAAGGCCTTACTTTTCCTTGGTGCAGGTTCTGTTATTCATGCCATGAGCAATGAACAGGATATGCGAAATATGGGCGGACTTAAGAAGAAATTGCCGATAACCTACATGACCATGATGATCGGAACAATTGCGATCGCTGGTCTTCCTCCTTTTTCAGGATTCTTTTCAAAGGATGAGATACTCGCACACGTTTATGAAAATAACAAAGTGTTCTGGCTAATCGCAGTAATAGGTGCCATGTTCACCGCATTTTACATGTTCCGTATGATGTATCTGACATTTAACGGAAAATTCCGGGGAACTACTGAACAGGAGCATCATTTGCATGAATCCCCGGCTTCCATGACGGTACCATTGCTTATTCTGGCAATTCTTTCTGCTCTTGGTGGCTTGATCGGTATTCCTGAAGTATTTGGAGGCAATCATTGGTTGGCGGGATTCCTTGCTCCGGTTTTTGAAGCTTCAGCTTCCAAATCTGCACACATGACTTTAGATCATGTTACAGAATATATTCTAATGGCTGTTTCTGTTGGAGCTGCAATTATTGCGATGCTCTTTGCCTACAACCGCTATGTGAAACAAGCTCACATTCCTGCAGATGAAATTACAGGACGAAGCGGACTTGCACGCCTCTCGTACAATAAATTTTTTATAGATGAGATTTATGATTCACTCATTATCCGTCCGCTAAATGCCTTATCCGGTTTCTTTTACAGAACAGTTGACAAAGCTGGTATTGACGGTCTTGTGAATGGTTTTGGCAAAGGTGCTTTGGAAGCAAGCAAAACTTTTAGGTTACTTCAATCTGGTATGGTTGGCTTTTACATCTTTATGATGGTTGCCGGAATAATAGCTTTACTAGTCTATAGTATGTATAAAATTTAATATTAAGGAGTAGAACGATTTAAATGGAAATCTTACTGTTACAAATTTTTATTCCGCTTATTGCTGCGTTGATTATCCTCCTCTCTGGTAAATCCATGGTGAAGAGCCTCGCAGGTGCCTTCTCTTTATTACCATTAGCTACCACTATTTATTTATATCTGAATTTTATCCCGGATGCTACTACCCAGTTTCTTGTCGATCTGGCATGGATACCACAGTTTGGGATACAATTTAAGGTAGGAGTAGATGGCATTAGCATGTTACTTTTATTACTAACCAATCTTCTTATACCAATAATTATTTTATCAAGCTATAAACATGATGTTAAGAATAGCAATGCTTTTTATGCCCTAATATTCTTTATGCAGAGTGGCTTATTGCTTGTTTTTACAGCATTGGATGGATTTCTGTTTTACATCGGATGGGAAGTAGCTTTGATACCAGTTTACTTCATTTGTGCATTGTGGGGAGGAGAGAACCGGATAAAGGTTAATCTAAAATTCTTTATTTACACTATAGCAGGTAGTTTATTGATGCTTCTTGCCATTATTTACCTGCATTTACAGACCCCGGGGAATAGCTATGATATTGCAGAGTTTTATAAGCTTGAACTTGACTCGGTAACTCAGGCATGGATATTTTGGGCATTCTTTATAGCCTTCGCAATTAAAATGCCTGTATTTCCTTTTCATACTTGGCAGCCTGATACTTATACAGAAGCTCCTACTGCCGGAACTATGCTGCTATCCGGTATCATGCTGAAGATGGGAATTTATGGAGTTATTCGCTGGTTGATTCCTATTGCACCACTTGGTTTTGTAGCCTGGGGAGAAACAGCATTGATCTTGTCTGTAATAGGTGTTGTTTATGCATCAATTATTGCATTTACGCAGAATGATATTAAACGCCTGATAGCCTATTCTTCCATAGCGCATGTCGGACTTATCTCAGCGGGTATTTTTGCATGGAACTTGCAGGGTTTGCAGGGAGCAATGATACAGATGCTGAACCATGGTATCAATGTGGTAGGGATGTTCTTCATTGCAGATATCCTGATCCGCAGGTTGGATACCCGCGAAATGGAACAGATGGGTGGAATCGCCAAACCGGCACCAATCCTGGCTATAACTTTCCTTATTGTTTTACTTGGAACAGTAGCCTTGCCACTCACAAATGGATTTGTCGGTGAATTCTTGTTATTAATGGGTGTATACAATCACAATATCTGGCTTGCTGCTATTTCAGGTTTAACTATCATTTTCGGCGCAGTTTATATGCTCAGAATGTACCAAAAAGTGATGCTTGGGCCGGTAAATTCAAGCACAGCTTTGTTTAAAGATATTGATGGAACAGAAAAATCAGTATTGTTGATTATTTCAGTACTTATAATTGTAATTGGGGTCTACCCACAGCCAATACTCCATATTTCTGAAGCAGCAGTAATTAACCTGTTAGATCAGGTCAATCAAAAAATATTAGTTAAATAAAAGCATGAACGCATTAATTATCCTATCTGTTTTAGCCATTTTGGTTCTTTACCTAGGCTTGTACAAGGCAAAAAATGCTTTGCTGCCTGTTACTTTGCTTGGCTTGGCTGCTGCACTTGTTTTAGGTTTGCTTGAATGGAACTCGGGTGCTGCACCGATTTATAGTGGAATGATGCAGTTTGATAATTTTGCAGTGGCCTTTACTTCAATAGGTATCCTGTCAACAATGCTGATTCTGCTGATATCCAAAGATTATTTTGAGCATATCAGTGATCATGTTGCAGAATACTATGCAATCATACTTTTCGCGCTGATTGGGATCCTGGTTATGGTGTCCTTTAATAATCTTTCTATGCTGTTTATCGGTGTCGAGATCATGTCAGTGAGCCTTTATATTCTTGCAGGTATCCGTAAAAATGATTTTAAATCCAATGAGGCAGCTCTTAAGTATTTCTTAACAGGTGCATTTTCTACAGGCTTTCTACTGATGGGAATTGCATTTCTGTATGGAGCGACTGCCAGTTTTGATTTGGGCAATATTAAAGAGTATGTCATTTCTAATCCTGCTCAGATATCTCCTCTTTTCTATACTGGCTTGACCTTAATGATTGTTGGACTTAGTTTTAAGGTAGGGGCCGCTCCCTTCCATTTCTGGACTCCGGATGTTTATGAAGGATCGCCTACAATAATTACAGCTTTCATGAGTACAGTAGTTAAGACTGCCGGATTTGCCGCCTTCTTACGATTATTCATGATCTGCTTTGCACCGCTTCAGGAATTTTGGATGCCTGTTCTGTTAGTAATAGCCATTTTAACCCTTTTTATTGGGAATGTCAGCGCGCTATATCAGCATAGCTTTAAAAGAATGCTTGCTTTTTCGAGTATCTCACATGCAGGCTATATGTTATTTGCAATTATTGCTTTAGGTCCGGGCTCCGGTAATTCTGTGTTTCTCTATGCCAGCGCCTATTCAGTAGCTTCAATCATTGCTTTTGCAGTGCTTATTCTGGTTAAGCGACAAACCGGATCTGATAATTTTGATAGTTTTACAGGCCTTGCTAAAAGAAATCCTTTTATTGCCTTCACGCTAACAGTAGCAATGCTTTCTTTGGCCGGAATACCTTTGACTGCCGGCTTCATTGGGAAGTTCATGATGTTCTCAACGGCTTTGTCAGAATATCATATTTGGCTTGTAATTCTTGCAGTTGTTAATGCCATAATCGGAATATATTACTATTTAAGAGTAGTGGTAGCTATGTATTTTAAATCAGCTGAACGTTCGGAGATTCAGTCATCTCCATATTTTAATTTTGTTCTTGGATTTTCTGCCCTGCTGACGATTTTAGTTGGGGTATATCCAAGCTTTATATCCAACCTTTTCTAAGCCAAATTATTACATAAATATTGTAGCTTTACGGATACTGATTTTATGCACGAGTTCTGGGACTACTTTCAACATCTTATTGATCCGGTGAAATTGCTTCGGGAAGGAGGTTTTTATCTACTTCTCTTTGTAATTTTTGCCGAAACAGGCCTGTTTTTTGGGTTTTTCCTTCCGGGAGACTATCTCTTGTTTCTCGCAGGTATGTTTGTTGCTACAAATAAACTTGACGTATCCATATACATATTGATAGCCGGTTTAATTGCAGCTGCGGTTGGCGGTAATTTTGTAGGTTATTGGTTTGGTATGAGAACCGGGCCTGTCTTATATCAGCGGGAGGACTCTTTTTTTTTTAAGAAGAAATACCTTAAAGCCGCCGAAGTATATTATAGAAAACAAGGTGCTTTTGCTTTAATAATTGGAAGATTTATACCGATTGTAAGAACCTTCGCACCTATAATTGCCGGGATTGTAAAACTTGATTTTAAAAAATTTGCATTTTATAATATATCGGGTGCTTTTCTTTGGATTACATCCTTAACTTTGATAGGATTTTATCTTGGCAGGAGTTTTGAGCAGGAGATAAATGATTATCTGTTATATATAATTATTGGTTTTATACTGATAACAGCCATACCGTTAATTGTAACCTATTTAAAAAGGAAAATTGAAGGAGATAGGAGCGGTGAAGAAGAGCAAAATCCTTAAATAAAATGAATAAAGACCATCCTTGGCATAACGTTTCTCCCGGTGAAGATATCCCTTCACATGTAAATGCAATTATTGAAATTCCTAAAGGCTCAAAAGCAAAATATGAGATTGATAAAGAGTCCGGCTTGATTAAATTAGACCGTGTACTCTTCTCTTCAGTTATGTACCCTGCTAATTATGGTTTTATTCCTCAAACATATTGTGATGATAAAGATCCATTGGATATATTAGTCTTATGTTCTGTGGATGTATACCCAATGTCTATTGTGGAAGCTAAAGTTGTTGGGGTGATGCACATGGTTGATAATGGTGAACAGGATGATAAAATTATTGCAGTTGCCAAAAATGATATGTCAGTTAATTACATTGAGGATCTTAAAGAATTACCTCCACATACTATGACGGAGATTGTTAGGTTTTTTCAGGATTATAAGGCATTAGAACGCAAAAATGTTAGCATTGAACATTTACTTGGTAAAAACTATGCCTATAAAGTCATCAAAGAAAGTCTGCAATTATATAAGACCACATTTTTAAATAAATAATTTAACATGGGCCTTGCGCTGTTTTTTACATTTTTCCTTGTTTTTCTAAACGGTTTTTTTGTTGCTGCTGAATTTGCATTGGTTAAAGTGCGGGCTTCGCAGATTGAAATTAAAGCCAAAACCGGAAGTAAGGTAGCCAAGATAGCCAAGCACATGACCCAGCATCTAGATGGTTATCTTGCCGCAACACAGTTAGGAATTACACTGGCTTCATTGGGATTAGGTTGGGTTGGAGAAGAAGTAATGACTCAAATTGTCAGTAATTTCTTCAATTTTTTAAATGTAGATATGTCATCCTCAGTGGCAACAAATATTGGCCATGTTCTCGCTTTTGCGATTATTACAGTATTGCATATCGTGTTTGGTGAGCTAGCTCCAAAGTCTCTGGCAATTCAGCGTCCTATCGGTACAACCATGGGGATCGCTTTACCTCTTCATTTCTTCTATCTGCTGTTCAGACCTTTTATCTGGCTGCTTAACGGCTTTGCAAATTTTATACTCAGATTATTGGGTATCAGTACAATAGGAGGCCATGAAGCACATCATAGTTCTGAAGAATTGCAATATCTTCTGGAACAGGGTAAAGAGAGTGGAGCACTCGAAACCAATGAGCACGAACTTATAAAAAATGTGTTTGATTTCAACGATCGTGTTGTAAAAAATATCATGGTACCGAGAACCAAAATATCTGGCATCGAATTGAACACACCCCATAAAGAAGTGCTGGATATAATTATTCGAGAGGGATATTCTAGGATACCGGTTTATGATGAAACAATTGATAAGATTGTAGGGATTGTTCACGCAAAGGATATTCTTCCACTTTTAGCACAAAATAAGGAGTGTGTTTTGAAAGAAATTATACGTAAACCCTATTTTATACCTGAAACAAAAAAGATAAATGATCTTTTAAGTGAATTGCAATTGAAACGTATCCAGATCGCTATTGTTTTGGATGAATTTGGGGGCACTGCAGGTATGGTAACTGCTGAAGATATTGTTGAAGAGCTTGTTGGTGATATTCAGGACGAATATGATGAAGAAAAGCCAATTGTTGAAAGAGTATCTGCAAGTGAATTTATCATCGATGCTACTGCTTCGATTTATGATGTAAATGAATACCTTCCACACGATCTCCCAGAAGATGGTGACTATGATACTGTAGCCGGACTAGTTAGTGAGATTTTTGGAAAGATTCCTGATGTTGGAGAAGCCAGTGAGTTTAATGGATATGTGATTACCATTTTAAAGAAGGCTGATCAGAATGTTGAATCTGTCAAACTCGAGTTAGTAATTAACCGCGAGGATGCGGTAGATATTCATTAATCTGGAGGTCTGAAAATGCATATTTTCTATACACCTGATATTAATTCTGATACTTATATCTTGAATGAAGAAGAGAGCAAACATTGTATTAAAGTTTTAAGGCTAATAAAGGGAAGCCCGCTTAATCTTGTTGACGGGAAGGGTAGCTTTTATGATGCAATTGTAGAAGATCCCCATCCCAAAAGAACAAAAATTAATATTCTTCGTGTTCATGAAAATTATGGCAGGAGGAATCATTACTTACACATTGCCATTGCCCCTACCAAGAACATTGAACGTTTGGAGTGGTTTCTAGAGAAAGCAACTGAAATTGGAATTGACGAGATTAGCCCGATTATTTGCGACCGTTCAGAGCGGAAAGATGTTAAAACAGAACGTCTGAATAAGATGATCACTTCGGCAGTTAAACAATCTATTAAAGCATTTCATCCAAAGTTAAACGAGGTCGAGCGCTTTAGTGATTTCATACTTAAATGTAAGAGCAGCAATAAATTTATTGCTCATTGTATTGAAAGTAAAAAATCGGCTATTAAAGATCAATTCAAACTCAATTCTGATTATCTTGTAATTATAGGCCCTGAGGGAGATTTCAGTTCCACTGAGCTTGATTCAGCTTTGAAACAAAATTTTATACCCATAAGTCTGGGTGAATCAAGATTAAGGACTGAAACTGCCGCTCTTGAAGCCTGCTTCGAAATCAATTTTTTAAACAGATGAAGTATTTTAAAAGCATATATTTTCTTATTCTGCTATTTCTTACCATTGGGATATTTTTATCATTCCGGGCTCCTACTTATAAGATTGCCAAGATGAAATATAATGGTGGTGGAGATTGGTATGCCAACCGGACAGCCCTTCCAAATCTCATCAGTTTTTGCAATAAAAATTTAGGAACCAATTTTGATACTGAAGAAGCCATAGTAGAAGCAGGAAGCATTGATCTTTTCAATTACCCATTTATTTATCTGACAGGTCATGGTAATATTGTATTCTCTGATCAGGAAGCCCTAAATATTAGAAAGTATTTGACTGGTGGTGGTTTTTTGCATATTGATGATAATTATGGCCTTGATCAATTCATCCGTCCACAAATGAAGAAGGTTTTTCCTGAGCTGGATTTTGTAGAATTGCCATCAAATCACAATCTTTATAATCAAAAATTTAAATTTCCTGCCGGTCTTCCCAAGATTCATGAACATGATGGAAAGCGACCCCTAGGCCTTGCACTAATTTATAAAGGAAGAATCGTTTGTTATTATACTTTTGAATGCGATCTTGGTAATGGCTGGGAAGATGCAGGAACTTATGCCGGCGATTCCGAAGATTCCCGGCAAAGAGCGCTAAAAATGGGCTCTAATCTCATTCAGTACGCCTTAACCCAATAACATATGCTTAAGATAAAGGTAAATGACAAATTCAGCTTTGAAGTCAGTTCAGAAAAGAATTTAACAAAAATTAATGATCAGGAAATCAAGGCAGACATGGTCAGAATCGATGATCGTAACTTTCATATATTACACAACAATAAGTCATATAATGTAGAGCTAATTGGAATAAATAAGGAAGAAAAATCCTGTTCGGTTAAGGTCGGCTCAAATATTTATTCTATGCAAATGACTGATCAGTATGATGAGCTTCTGCATCAGTTGGGGATGGATAATTTAAAATCTGCTAAGGTTTCAGAAATCAAAGCTCCAATGCCCGGATTGGTTATCCGGATTCTGGTTGCTGAAGGGGATGAAGTAGAAAAAGGGGGAAATTTGTTTGTTCTTGAAGCCATGAAGATGGAAAATATTATAAAGGCTTCTGCGGATGTAAAAATAAAGTCTATAAAAGTTAAACCCGGTGATAAGGTTGAAAAGAATCAGGTTGTGATGATTTTTTCCTGATCCTGAATTAATTGGATTATTCTTTAGGAAAACACTTTATTCATTAAATAAAATTTCTTCCCGCAAATAAATATTGTTTATTTTCAAACATATTTATCTTAATTAATAAGAATAGTCTTAATGGCAATAGAAATTAAAACGAAGGGTGAATTGTACGATGTTTGTATCGTAGGTTCCGGTGCCGGTGGTGGAATGGCGGTGAAAGTGCTAACTGAAGCCGGACTGAAAGTGGCATTACTCGAAGCAGGTCCTGATTATGATCCTGCAAATCCTGAACAGAAAACACAGCTTAAATGGCCCTACGAGTCACCCAGAAGAGGTGCCGGTACAAACCGTGCCTTTGGTGATTTTGATGCTGCATATGGCGGATGGGAAATAGATGGAGAACCTTACACAAAAAAGAATGGAACTGAATTCGACTGGTTCAGATCACGTATGCTTGGCGGACGAACCAATCATTGGGGAAGAATCTCACTTCGTTTTGGCCCAAAGGATTTTAAACGTCATGATTTTGATGGCTTAGGGGATAACTGGCCTATTGGTTATGATGATGTAAAGCCTTATTACGACCGGATTGATAAAATGATCGGTGTATTCGGCACTAAAGAGGGAATTTATAATGAGCCTGACGGTTATTTTCTTCCTCCTCCAAAGCCAAGGCTTCATGAGTTGATGATCAAGAAGGCTGCCAATAAGATTGGAATTCCAGTTATTCCTTCTAGACTTTCTATTTTAACCAGGCCGGTAAATAATGAGCGGGGTTCCTGTTTCTTCTGTAATCAATGTAATCGGGGCTGTGCGGTGCATGCTGATTTTTCTTCATCTACCTGTCTTGTTAAACCTGCAAGGAAAACCGGGAACGCTGATGTTTATGTTAATGCCATGGCACGTGAGGTACTCACCGACCGTGAAGGAAAAGCTACCGGTGTATCTTATGTTGATAAAACAGATATGCAGGAATACCAGGTAAATGCTAAAGTTGTTGTTCTGGCGGCCAGTGCTTGCGAATCTGCCAGATTATTATTGAACTCTAAATCGACGGCACATCCAAACGGTTTGGCCAATTCCAGCGGGATGGTGGGTAAATACCTTCATGATTCTACCGGGGCATCACGCGGTGCATTTATCCCACAGTTAATGGACAGGAAGCGATATAATGAGGATGGTGTTGGCGGGCTTCATCTCTATATACCATGGTGGCTTGACAATAAAAAACTCGATTTTGCACGTGGATATCATATTGAATTCTGGGGCGGTCTTGGTATGCCTTCTTATGGTTTCGGTTTCGGAATGGAAAAAATGAATGGAACATTTCCTGGAATTGATGGTAAAATGAAGGCTGCGGGTGGTTATGGATCATCATTGAAAAACGATTACCGCAGGTATTATGGTTCAACCGTTGGCTTTGCAGGTCGGGGAGAGAGCATCCCCAGAATAGAGAATTACTGTGAAATTGATCCTGAAGTGGTTGATAAATATGGAATTCCTGTTTTGAAATTTAATTATAACTGGACGGATCAGGAGATAAGGCAGGCCAGACATATGCAGGATACTTTTGAAGAGATTATCGATTCTATGGGAGGGATTGCCAGCGGAGTAAAACCCGGTGAGGATAAGAAGTACGGTTTGGAAGCACCCGGAAGGATCATTCATGAAGTTGGAACTACCCGAATGGGTGATGACAAGAATAAGTCGGTACTAAATAAATATAATCAGGCTCATGATGTAAAAAATCTGTTTGTGGTTGATGGTGGAGCATTTGTTTCTCAGGCTGATAAAAATCCAACCTGGACAATTCTTGCATTATCCTTGCGCGCATCAGAGTACATCGTAGATCAATTAAAAAAGCAAAATATTTAATCTGATGAACAGAAGAGATTCACTCAAAGCACTGGCTGTTGGAACAGTAAGTGTCGGAACCCTGATTACTGCCTGTGATAAGAAGGAAGAGGCTCAGTCTGCCGGAGAAGGAAAGGCCGGAGTATATGGCCGTACAGCTGAAGAAAAACTTATTGATGAGAAACTGCATGCTGAAAAATTCTTCAATCCGGCTGAACTGGCTACAATTACAATATTATGCGATATAATCATCCCCCGCGACGAAAAATCCGGGAGTGCAAGTGATGCTAAAGTGCCCGAATTTATTGAGTTTATTGTAAAAGATCAGCCTCGATATAAAATCCCGATAAGAGGTGGCTTAAAATGGCTTGATGTGAAGTCGCTTAAACTTTTCAAAACGTCATTTGCTGAGGCCTCAAAAACGCAGCAGATCGAACTGGTTGACTTGATCGCATTTCCAGAGAAGGCCGCACCTGAAAATGCTGCAGGAGTAAGTTTTTTCAATACAATGCGCAACTTAACAGCTACCGGATTTTTCACAAGTAAAGAAGGTATTGAAGATATGCAATACAAGGGAAATCAACCAAATGCATGGGATGGTGTTCCTGATGATGTGCTGAAACAATACGGTCTTGAATATGATGCAAAAACTATCGCAGAATGTCTTAAAGCAGAGGATAGGGGTAAAATTATGACTTGGGATTCTTGATTATTTGTGAGTTATAAGTTATACGTTATACGTTATACGTTATACGTTTTAAGTTATACGTTTTAAGTTATACGTTTTGTAATAGGTGGTATAGAGTGCTAATTGTCTTTTTATCCTATGTGTTTTGACATTTAGTTCAAATTTCTTTCAGCGCATTAAAATTGTTTTGTGCTGATATTTTAATGGTCATATTTCCTTAATGTATTGTTCACATTAACAGAGTTCTTTTATAGAACATTGTAAAAAGCAGCTAATCGTTTTTGAACACTTAGACTATAAA
>Ga0105054_10001404_pt1 | contig 39629 bp, 38 predicted proteins | sample BON02_FD_78091 | JGI IMG/M metagenome (GOLD analysis project Ga0105054, IMG submission 78091) | Freshwater microbial communities from Lake Bonney liftoff mats and glacier meltwater in Antarctica - BON-02 (megahit assembly) | ecosystem: Environmental > Aquatic > Freshwater > Ice > Glacier...
GGAATCTAGAAGGATATATATTAATATTGCTATGTTCCTTTGTTCTTCTAAGTAAATTTATATATTACATAATATATAAGCTAATTAATTTTATTTTAAGTTTAATGTGAACATTGGCTCCATCTGACTTTACTAAATGAACACCATTCAATAACCATCTTTACATACTTCAGATTGTTTGATATTACACTTGCGATATGTTCCTATCACGAAGCGTTTTCATTTCAACCTGATGGTATTTCTTGAACATATCTTTATATTTGTCCATCCAAGCGATAATATCCTCTTCATAATCACCTTGCATGTTAAGATAAAATATGACCTTGCAATAGATTATCCACTTCAAACTTAAGTAGTAGTTCGGCTGGCGACTTTACATTGTCAAAGAAGTGCGCATAATTATTACTGTTATCCATGGAAGACATTTTGACTTAATATTATTCGAGCTGTCTGTTATGTTTAATTTTGAAGTAGATCTATCAATTAATAGATTAATTTTATTTTACCATATTATACCTTATTGTATTCTCCAGACATAGCAGTATATGATATTTTATCACCATACAATGCAATACCGGACATAAACATTGCACACATATGTATTGGGATTGTGAATTTCTTTAGTTTGTCAGGATTATATTTCTGACTGACAAATTCACAATGTTCAGTAATAATTTCGTATTCATATCTGTCTCTATAGTAACGATTTAATCCAAGTCTAAATGATATATTGCTATCATTATATATAAAACCTAAACAGATTCCAGTCCAATAGCAACTTTCTTTAATAGCAGACATTAGTTCTTCATATCTTCTAAATGAATATGCTGTGTGAGGACGATCATTATCGTTCAGGTCACAGAACGCGTCAAAATCGAATGTATTCATTTTTTATAAGAGACGAACATATAATAAGTTATTAATTTTGAAATATCTATAAGTCTTCTACAACACTTCAAAATGAATACTATATACTATAACTTGACAGTTAGCACTGAACCTAAATATATTCCAGAAAATGTATTATTTGTATCTAACATGGAAGGCTATGGTTATTTCAAAAGTAAATATAAAGATAAGATAGTAGAATATGTTCCTGATAGTAGATTTCTTACATGGAGCGAAAAATCGCTAAAGAGCGAAAAAACGATAAATAGCGAAAAAACGATAAATAGCGAAAAAACGATAAATAGCAATAATAAGCCTATATTAACCATAATAGCTGAGGAAGGTATTATACCTTCAAAGATTAATGACTTAGTAGACACATTAAGAAGTGTCTATACTATCGTTCGTCATGGTAAGAGCAATTATACGGATGACTACATTAGAGTTATTGTTAGCCATTCAGATTTGGTGATATGTCAGGACTATATATCACATCTAGCCTGTATAATTTATGAAATACCATTCATATCTATCTCGCCAGACGTAGATACTAAAATGTTAATGAAAGATATAGGAATAGAAAAATTAAGATTTAATAAATGTAAAAGAATAACGCATTTAATAAACAATTGGATACATTATAGAAACATTATACACGAATATAATACGTGTAATATAAAATATATTAAGAATAAATTGAAAAAATATAATGGATAATAGTAGTTTATACGAATCCAATTTCTCAGATGAATTGGACAGAACGGACTCAGACTCAGAATCGACTATAGAGTCAGACGAAGAATCTGTAGAAATTGTACACAAGAAGACTAAACAAACATTACCTAAGAAAGACAAAAAAGTAGAAAAGAAAATATTAGTATCTGTTTCTGAAGATGTATCTATAGAAGACGAATCAGTTATATTGCTAGATGGTAAAAATGCCAAATTAACATTACCATATCTTGAAGGGAAAGATTCCAAAAATACTAGTAAAGGTAAAGTATTTACTGGAGAATCTATAACCATTATATCAAAGAAAGCTGGATATGAACATACTATCAGAACCTCTGATGGTAATTATATAAATGGAAATTCGACTGTATACTTATTACAAGGCGGCAAATCTGTAGTATTTCATCCAATCGGAAAATCGTGGTATGCAGATAGGTAAACTACAAATTATATATTAATTAATATATAACTCACTGAGGTTCAGACTGATTAATCTTATCTTTGAACGTGTCTATCTTAATTTCCTTTAGCTCTGAAGGACCATTTATTTGTTTTGGTCCCTCACCAAAACCTTTCCTCATTGCGCCTTGGCCTACTGAAGTACTAGAATATATTTCTAGTTCTATATCATCTAGATCGTCATACAATTCTTCTAATTTATTAGCCACTTCTTCTTCGGTTAGTTTAGTAAATTTTAATCTTAACGCTTTCCTACCTATTTTTCTCATCGAAGAAGATGATTCTTTATATTTTTGACCTCTCTTAAATGGTTTTATTTTATCTTGCATTAATCCCAAGCTAGATATACCTAACCCTAGACATGCTACTGTTATACGGTATGGCTTAGTACCGTCTCCGACTAGCTCTATTATAGCTATAGCTACACCTACAATTTTAATTAATGTCCAAAATAACCATGCTATCTGAGAATAATACCAGGAAAGTTTTTCATATTTTTCTGCCGTCTCGTTACACGTGGTAGATACTGTATCTATATTAATTATGTTTTGTTGTTTGAGAGTAGACATTTTCTATTAGATAACAAAAGTTTTCTAATCTCTGTATCACAGTAATCAGATACACCATACACTTTGCGGTTATTTTCTCTCTTAACCCAATCTTGATCTCTACTGTACGGTTCAGATATTTTACTAAACCACTTCTCTAGTTCTATCAGTTCAGATATACTATCTACATAGAAATCCTGATTATTTTCATATACGTCTAAACATTTGAAGAATGTTATTAAATCTGGCTTATTACTACAGTTGGTTAAAGGTAAGGGTTCTCGTTTTTGTTTAGCATTAGCATCTCTTATACTATTCGCTATAAGCTTTCCTTCTTTGACAGCTGAAGATATGTTTCCACCAAGATAAAAGTGTAATTCATCTTTAGAATCTGGATTTAGAGGTCGCTTAAATTGTTGAGTACTGGTACTGGTAAATCTACTAGCACCACTACTACTAGACGAGCACGTAGCATTGCAAGATTTAGTACGAACTACCTTGTACTTTCTAACACTCATTTTAAGATGTTAGTTGATATATGTATTTATTTAATATACGGTATCGATGATTACTATGAAATACCGTATATGTATTATCGTTCTTATGTATTATACATTTACTAAAACGTTAATTATTTTAATAGAGATAGATCTATTAAAAATTATTTTTAAGTTGGCACGTTAGTAGTTTAAAATATTAATTAATATTTTAATTTATACTGAATGATGTTTTCTACACACAGGTAAGTATTTATCGGAACCGCCAATATCTATGGTATCACTGTTGGTTATACATTTCTTCAGAGTAAAAGGCGCTGGTACTGTATTATACGGCGTTATGGTTTCATTCCTAATATTTAGCTCTTCTAGACATTTACAACATATAGATGGCAATTTGACGAATTTATCTGAAAGATGCAAAAGTTTGTGTATTTGTCCGAACTTTTGCATCTTAAAGTTGCCGTCTAACCCAGAACATACTATATTTTTACCCTCTTTCAACCATTTTTCGATAGTAACATATAGGTCATTAAAGAAACACGCTTCATCGACGCCTATTATTGAATACTCACTAACATCGACTTTACTTAAAGATTCTGAAAACTCTACAGTTATCTTATCGCTCAATCCTTTGTAACCTGAAGAATGAGACGATACTAAATTTTCTTCGTCTCTAGTATCCAATTCGTGATTTATGACGATAGCTTTTTGCCCAAAAATATCACAAAAATGAGTCACTTCTTGTATCATGTGAGTGGTTTTACCACTGAACATTGGACCTGCATATACCGATAGAGACATTTTAAAATTGGATAAATATAATAACTATTTATAGTATAAAACTATTTCTTATAAATCAATTTCGTTTAACCATGGCTTACAATCCAGCTTTCGTTTTGAAGAAAATTTCTCATCAAGAAGTTCTCGACAAATATTTGAAAGGTGCTTATACTAAAAATACAAACAAAAAGGACATAAAAGTATCTTCACAGACTACTATTGTGTGTGAAGAATTTTCTACAGATCCTTATTCGGGAATATTCACGTACGGCTTGTCTAAATATGGAAGTCCTGTATATGTCAGTTCTAATCAGAACGCTTTTGATTCTTATTTTATAGATGGTAGTAGACCTGAACCTTTAGACTGTGATTGGTGTCATGAAGAATTTGACAATGAACCTACAGGTATGGTAGTTGCTTATACCAAAACGTTCTTCACTAATGCCGATACCAATGAAAACCATCCATATGAAGTATTTTGGTTATATGGAAATCACTGTTCGCCCGAATGTGCATTAGGAGAATTAACTTATACCAGAAGAATTGGAGGATCTAATAATGGTATAAATTGTGAAAGTTCTATAACGTATACTAAACTGCTGTTCACCAAAAATACAGGTGAAGATGTAACAAAATTGATTCCTACACCTTATTTCAGATTATTGAAATCTCGTGGTGGTACAATCGATAAAGCTGATAAGCACAAATATGTAGCATCTCGTAATATCGTTCTAGCGCCTGCTAAATTGGTGTTCGAGAAATTATCTTAAGCTGATAGATGTGAGTTATAAATAATGTTGCTATTATTACTACTTTTAGCCGCTGCATGTGTGTTTGGATTGTATAAACCTATACATAATAAACTGATAGGTAACAAATATTACTATTATGTATCTACGGTTATCAACACTTTAATTAAACAATGTAAGGTATGCCTTAGAAAATATATAATCGAAAATTATATAAATGATTCGTTTAAGTTAGTTAGACATCCGGGCTATATTCATATATCATACATTGAAGACGGGGAAGATAAATGTCTATATATTCCACTTAGAAGTGAGAATGCCTTCATGGCTATGCAATGCGAGGCTAATATTATCTACGACAAAGCACATGGTGCAGAATTAAAACAAGATACAGATATTCCTATCATGGTTACACCTCATGATCTAGGCGCTAAACATGTACAAGTATATAATACTTTCACATCTGAAGAGAGAATATACAAGGGCGATGATAATATAGAGTACTTCCTATGATAATATATTAGTTAATATTTTACTATCGCACACTTAGTGTACATATGAAATATATCGTTGTCATTATATTAATTAATATAATATATAAAATAAACATGTCGAACGATGAGAGTAAATGGAAAGGCAAAGAAGTAGAAAATGACAAACTGGACGAAGAAGGAATTCCCTTTGCCAAAGAAGATCTTCCTTTTGGTGGAGATAGATTGAAAGCTCTGCGCGCCCAGGACAGAAAAGCTATAACTCTAATAATGAAATGGGGTAATAAATATGGTAAAGTTGAAGTTATCAAAGAGAAGGATAAAAATGAATTACCAGAAATAGCTCGAGAATGCGGAAATGAAGAAGATTATGTTTCAAGCGAAGAGTGGTCAGATGATAATAAACCTGATATATTTATTAAATATATGAAGACTGATAGTACTTTTGAAGGAACGTATTGTTATAAATCTAACGATTTGAATACTATGATAAACAGTTCACAAAATAATTTCGCAGCATGGGTTAGACCTAAAATTAGCGCTACATTTGATGATAATGGATTTATTGTTTTACCAGGTGAAGAACCAGACACGTATAATACATATGCCGAATCTAGTATAATAGAATTATTTGTAGAGTTACCTGTAAGGAGATTGTTTATGAAGAAAATGTTAGTTGAAGCTATGGAAGATATATCTGAAGGTTCCAATAAATTTGTAGCTATCCCTGCATATCAAACTAGAGCAGGTAATGTGGACGCATCATATGGTTCAGGAGATATGCACGGTCAAGCACCAGATAAGGATATATATTTCATAGTCAAACAACAATTTTATGATGAACAAATAGCAAATGGTGGTAGTATTTTCGACAATATATATCAGCTCCTATATTATATTAAGAATAATACGACAGATCATACTGCACAAACAGGACTAAAATTGGAAGATGTACGTAATCTACAAAATTTATCCCCTACTGCTCATGCTGATATATCGTATTATTGGTGGAATGAAACTAAGGAGACTAGCTTACCTCCAGGTTACGATGAAGATATAACAGTATTAGATGACGGAGAAGATATAACAGTATTAGATAACGATGAACCAGGCTATGATCAATTAAACGGATATAATGACTTGGAAGAAGATAACACAGGATACGAACCGTCGTCTCTGACTGATATAATAGAATTAGAAGAAAATAGGTACATTTTAAACCCTAGCCAACTAATTGCATTGGATGGTAAGATCTTGTATCTTATTTATTATATATACAATAAAGGTAATATTATACAATATGAAAGTGAAGAGTTAGGAGACCCAGAAGGTCTATATATCTACCCGTATCTGAAAAACGCGTCAATTGTTACAGCTGGTGATGCAAATCCAAATATGAATAATATTCTAAACGTTTTTGAGGCATTAGAACATGCTAATGCAATTTTAACAACGTATAAAATTGCATCAAATATGATACCCCATTTGCAAAATATTGTTGGAGGAACGCTGAAATCCAGCATCGATGATAATCTAGAAGAATCAGGGCTCCAGCAAACCTCAATTTCTATTCCAGGTAATTGGTTGTATCTTATTGGAAATATGTTTCTGGCTGATATTATAATCTGGTTATTATTAGATAACGACGGATCTATTCTAGATTTAATTTTTGGAACTTCTTATACATACATGTATTTAACGCAAAGTGAAAATTACATTCGTATTTCTAAATGGAGTGATATTCCAAGTAATGTAGATCTACAGACAATCGTAGATAAGATAATAAATACAGATACAATTAGAGAAGATGTGTTGAAAACCTCATATTATATACATCTAACGTTTGATGATAACATAGATAATATGTTCGGTAACTTATTGATGAGTCTATATTATACTTCTAAATTAGAAATAGGACTACACGTAGACGATTCACTAGAGAAAGATACGGCGTTTGTAAAACTTGATGCTTTAGTAGATGGTCCTCCAGAATATATCGCACATACTGGAGATGTATTCAGTCGTACGGAACAATCAAACATTGATATGCTTGCCAACAGTGGTGAACTGTTAAATACTATATTCAAAATACAAGATGATGTTAATGCTAACGGGTATATTACAAATTCCTCAGGAATAAAAGCTAAAATAGAAGAACAATTACAAGCAGGTAAAACATTAGTATTAAGACATCCTGCACCTTGGGAATATACATATGATAAAAATTTAGACATGGAAGATGAAAGTATTGCTAAGGTCACATATAAACAGGGTGACGTTATTGATATACCCGATACTGAACTTATCATCTTGTTCACCACTAATGAAGATTTTAGAGATTTTTTAGAAGTCGGTAACCCCCAAAATCTTGAAAACGTGCTTGAAGATTTTATACAAGATATAAACAACCCTCCTCCGATAATTGAAAATGTAGTATCTGAATGGAGCTTTATTGAATCTCAAAGATCGGCTTGGATAACAGATCCTGACGATGAGACCGAAACTCAAGCTAATGTATTAAGTGTAATCTTAAACCTATATGCTGATAACAAATTTATACAGTATGAGAGTGAGGTTACTTTAATGAATGGCCATGTTCCTGAAGTTTATCTCATGAATGCCTCATTTGTCGACGCTGCAGATATAATTCCTGACAAGCCGACGTACGTCGATGTTCGTGATGCTATCGAACATTCAGATAAAATTATAAAAACATATCGTATAGGTAAAAATTTAGATATTGGTACACAAGGTATTGACGTTGGTGGAACCTTGGTTCATATAATTTATGGGATCAGTCTAATAACACAAAATGATCTTATACTGGGTAAAATGGTCAACATAATAAAATGGCTATTTGCACACAATGTAAAATTGTGGGTTCTTGATAGTAATGGAATCCATGTATCTTTTGGATCATCGTATAAAGTGATACCTGATAATGAATCCTGGATTTGTGTATCTAATTGGAATCAGATTCCAATTAGCATATCTATAATAGATTTGTTAGAATCAATATTCGATAATGGCCAGCTTATCGACAATATGCTTATACTTAGTTATTATTCTATGGAAGACTTCTTCTTAGATCTAGATCAGTTTATGGAAAAGATAATTATGGGATTGTATTATCTTCACGAATCAAATTTTGATATAATAGTAAATGAAACATCAAATAAAATAGTAGGCTATGCCAATCATGAAACATACACTGGACTGTTAAAACTTATCATAGGTCCGGTGGGATTAATGAAAATGGACGATATAGATAAGATTATCATTTTAGGTAAGAACACTAATCATACAAAAATAATATTAGATATATTAAGTGCAGTTTCACAGGCCGGGTTTATTACTAAAGTCTCTGAGATAAAAGCTAAAGTTGAAGAAAAACTACAGTCGGGAGAAACCTTAACGCTCGGCGAATCTGAAGGCTTTGTACCGTCTGTAACATTCCAACCAGGAGACAGTTTTAATATACCCGATTATAAGATCGTGATACTATTCACGACTAGTGATACTTTCAGACAATTCATTGGAGAACAGGACATGGAAAATATCGAAAATATACTTCTACCTATAATAGAAGATCATATTTGGACTTCTGAGAATGACGATTATAATGATAACGAAGAAGACGATTATAACGAAGACGATAATGAAGGAAATCATTCCATTTATGACGATTATGGAAACGGAGAAGATATTGATGAAAGTATTGAAATGTTAGACCCTAATTACTATTGATAATTATATATTAATTAATATATAAAATGGATACCATCAAGTTCATAGTCATAGTATTAATTATAGTCATAGCTATAATTGTACTGGTAGTTTTATTAGAAAAGAAACAACTTAAGAAACATAATATAGTATGTGATAATAAAGTTATTCCATTAACTCTATTAGACAGAGGAGCTAGAATATTAGAACCTGTTCAAAGTAGAGCCATAGTGGTAGCTCGTTATAGAGAAGACTTAGACTGGCTAGATAGAACAGAAACAAAATGTTGTAATGTATATATTTATAATAAAGGCGAACAGTTAGAATATATACATCCAGACTATAATTATATTAAACTACCTAACGTTGGAGTATGCGATCACACATATCTATATCATATTATTGAACACTATGATAACTTGGAAGATGTAACTATATTTCTACCTGCATCATGTACATTAAAACGTAAAGTAGAATGGAGAGAGAACGTATTTCTAAATTATGATAATTATCATTCTTATTTTACAAATGTACATACTCATAATAATTTATACAGTAACACACTAGATAATTATAAAGTTGCAGATCCGCGAAATAGACACAACGAAGTGGAAAAATTAACTAGATGCAATATTAGACCTTATGGTAAATGGTATGAAAGAAATGTCAGAGATAAGTTTAGTAATAACATAATTAATTATGGCGGTATCTTTTCACTTAGTAGAGAGTATATTCGAAGATATCCTAAGTCTTTCTATCAGAATTTAATATCTTATCTAGATAAAGATAGATTACCTGAGGCTGCACATTATATGGAGAGAACATGGTATAATCTATTTAAATTAGATCTAGCTATCTATACCTATTTTATAGGAAGCGATGACAATGTAGCTAACGTAGTTCATAATACGCCTAGTACTATTTTCGATTGTTATTATATTTCTAATAATAGAGATACACTTAAGAAGGCTGAGGCTAAAGGATGGATAACTATTTATGTCGATGTTACTGTAGAAGATGATATAATAGACAGTAACCTCAAAGGTAAATATTTCAAGACGTTACCACATAAGATAGATAAGATTAAGAATTACCAATGGACTCTATTTATAGACACTAAAAGATATTGTAATATTGAACATGTAATAGGTACTTGCATACAGTCTGATAAAACTTTTAATATTGTACCTCATACAAATCCTATAAAACCTTATTTAGAAAAAGAAATAACAGAAAGTTTTCATCAAGATAGATATAGACTTCAAAAAGATAAAATACTTAGTTATGTACATGAGCAGAGAAAAATATACACACATGAGCCTAATACATTCTTTGGTACAAGTATTATACTTCGAAGAACTAACCATCCTAAATCTATAGAGATATGTGAAAAATGGTTTGAACATATACAAATGTGTGGAATACAATGCCAAGTAGCATTGTATTTTATAACGTTAATGTATGAACAACATATTGGTGCTATGAAACGTGAAACATTTATTAAGTAATAATGTATAATAATTATTATACAGATTGATATGTACCAAATATTTTATCGCATAATCTAGTAGTAACACCATAATTCTGTCTATGATTTACATGATGTATCATATGTTCTTTTCTATCATGTTTAAACCATTCAAAGTATTCTAACCAGTGATTTTCTGTATGATAAGCTTTATGTATGTACCAGTTATAAAATACTACAAATATCATAGCCGCAGTTACAACTAATAATGCATATCCAGATATTATATCTACTACGTAAGCTAAGTATAACACTATAAATGCTTCGCATACAAGTATGACTATCCAACTGAAGTCACCATAGCTAGCATCGTCCCTATCATTATGATGTAACGAATGTGAATCGTGTATAAGCGTATGTATGTCTATAACATGATTATGTGATAACAATCTATGCCAAAAATATGCTACTATTTCAGCTATTATAACCACTAAACAAAATAACAATATTAAGTATATCATAGCTAATGTATATATGACGCTAAAGTCGTCAATGTCATCATACTATCATTTAATAATGTCAAAATTATATTATCAAAATGTCTAGGTACATCTATATATAATATAATTCTAGTATGATTTGTTAAATTGTGAGCAGAGTGTAGATAATACTCGTCAAATATGACTTCTTCTCCTTCTTTCCAATAGTATTTATCACCATCTACTTTAAGATAACATTCACCTGTAGGTATTACCAATCCTAAGTGATATCTAAGTATATTTTTAAAAGGACCGTAATGAGGTACTAGTTCCTTACCGGGTTCTAATATAGAGAAAACTGCAGTATATACGTCAGGACATCTATTTATTAATGATGTAGTAATAGGACATAATTTCATATTATCTGTATAATCTTTACCATACAATCTAAGTGTGAAAGAATTCCAACCTTTCCAGAAATGATCGTGAGCGTGATAGTATTTTTTCCATACATTTGTATCTTTGGATAGTGATAGTATATTTTGCGCTTCGATAGCTATCTCTCTCCAATTATTCTTAAACATAAAGTGATTGGGAAATAGTCTAGGTATATCACTTACTTCATAAATATTTATATTATCTTGCTCTGATAATGTCTTACCTATGATCCAATTACCTGGATATAAAATAGCATGTTTATTATAATAGATCCACAATAATGCAATAATAACTATCGTTATGGTCATTAATAACAATAACATTTATATATTAGCTAATATATAATTATACCGTTATGGCGTCATAACATGACTGACACCCGAGAACTCTCTTTCACACATTTCGTGTAGTTCATGTATTTTCTTAGTCAATTCTACGAAAGTACTCTTCATTCCTGAGACTTGACTACAACAATTAATCAATGTGATGAAGAGGTCTGACCTCTTACGAAGATTGAACTTCACTAGATTATAGTTTTCTCTCTCTTTCTCATCAACAGGAGGATCACGTTCATATTGACTAGCAAAAGATCTGAGTTGACTCATAGACATTGCTAGTTCTTTACCTAATGCCACCTCCAACAACATATAAGATTTTAGTGCACTTTCGAGAGATTTGAACTCTGTAGATGTTTCTACCATACCCTCTTTACAATGTTCATATTCGTTCTTGTGCAATCTGTCTGTGATTTCATAAGAATTCTTGAGTACACCGACAGGATCATGTACAATATCGTTGTAACTTATGACCGGAATGGGTACATTGTTACCGATTGAAGCTACATTATCACCCTTGTATATCAAAGTGTCAGATCTAGGCTCCATCGAAAATTCATCTCTAGTAACAATGTTTAGTTCATTGTCACTGTCATATGCTACACCGCATACACCATTAGCACATTCGAATGCACCTTTCTTTGCACTGTAAGGTATAGAAGATCCACCCTTAATTATTTCAGTATGAATAATATCTCCTTCAATTTTCTTATCTTTACCATCCAGACTGACTAACACATACTGTCCTCTCTTATTAACCGCCAATATATAATCAGATTTTCCAACAGCATTATCAACCACTATCATTTTAACAGGAACATATCCGTTAGAAATAAGCAAATCGTCTATATTATTACTTTTTGACGTATTAGCTTGTTTTTCATCTGAAGGAAATAATATACTTCTAGGACTAGACACTCTAGATACATGACTAGTAGGTGTTCGAGACGCTGAAGGAACTCTAGATGAAGAGCCTGAAGGAACTCTAGATGAAGAGCCTGAAGGAACTCTAGATGAGGAGCCTGAAGGAACTCTAGATGAAGACGACGAAGGAACTCTAGATGAGGAGCCTGAAGGAACTCTAGATGAAGGTACTCTAGATGAGGATGCTGAAGGTACTCTAGAAACAGGTGGAGGTGTAGAATCAGAATAATCTTCCGTCAAACTATCCAAAACGTTTCTATTACCTACAGGAACTATTACCGGCGATTCATCTATATCTTCAGAATACATTGGACTACGTTGAATAGGGCTTCGTTGAATAGGGCTTCGTTGAATCGGGCTTCGTTGAATAGGGCTTCGCTGGATCGGACTACGTTGAATTGGACTACGTTGAATAGGACTTCTCAAATAGTCATCCTCGTCTACAGATTCATATTCGCTGTTATAAGACGTATCATTGTATGATATATCGCTATTTACGTTATCGTCTTCATCTTCATCATCATCAAAATCAAATCTTCTTACTGGAGAAGATGGGTTGTTTCTTCTAATAGCAGGTTCATCTTGTGTAGATCTTACTGGATACCCTTTATCCAAGCCCCTTACCGGGTAGATGTTTGGAGAGTCGATGAGATCGGACAAAGCATCGCTAGCGTATCTATCGTCTGACATTTTTATTAATGTCATTTAAAAAGATATGATATAAATAATGTCGATGGATATATATTACTTAGAATGTTATATAGTACCGATTGTAGCAGGTATTGTATTTATATTATTCTCGCTATTCTTTTTCTCAAATGTTCCTATAATTGATGCTATCATAAAAGCGGTAATATTGGGTGCGATAGTATTTCTAACATGTGTTTTCATTCTACCTACCGAACCTATAATAATTAAATTAGGCGGTATATAATTTATACATATAAATTATATGTATTTTGTGTTGTAACTTAATATTCTTACAGAGGACGTTTATCTCTTGGAGATGCACCTCTTGGAGATGCGCCTCCGGTTGCAGCCCTACGGCCACCAGAAGGAGTCATACCGCGAGCTCCCATAGGAGTCTTACGGGGAGAGTTGCGCATCATCTTACGACGGATATCAGACACTGGCTTAAGAGCATCGGCCCATGCAGTACGGACATCGCGAGCGTCAAGATACTCACGGATAGCATCCTCAATGTGCTTAGGATTATCCCAATAGATATTCTCGGCGGTACTCAAATCGTTGTCAGAATCCTTAATGTTGAGATTAAGAATGGTCTGAACGGTAGTCAAGTGAGCATACTCGCGAGTCAAACGGAGACCGCTACGAGTATCGCGTCCGCCGGAGCGGATAGTGGAGTACTTATCCTTGTACTTACCATTGGCCAAGTAGTCAATGGTGCTCTCGCGGACCTGTTCGTACACCTTCTCGCCAATTTGGTAACCCTGAGGACTGTTGTTGGGGATCTTAACACCATCTTCCTCGTTAACATCGACCTGTCCATTAGGACCATACCTAGTATAACGATAAGGAGTAACACCTGTACCGAAAGCTGACAGCATGGCAGGAGTGAAGTAGTTCTTGCGGTGATCGGAATCGTCCAAGTGACCACCACCGTTTCCAATGACATCAGCCACACGGATAGCATGGAAGAACAGAAGGGCAAAAGCAGCCTTCAAACCATATCCGCTGGTAAGGACAGGGAGCTGACTGGCGAGGGTGACACCGGAAGGAGGTGAGATCTGGTTTCCGTTAGAATCATACTGAGGAGGATTAACAGTGCCGAAGTCCTCAGTCTTGAGGTAGTCGACGAGGTTACCAGTGGCAACACTCACACGGTTCTGACCCTTGAGAAGAAGAGGCCAGTTCTCAGGACGAGTGTTAGGGTCGAGGATAAGGTTGAGATCGAGGACGGATCTACACTTCTTCTTACGGAAGAGATTCTTCAATCCTGCGATCCTGTTCCTCAGCTGGAGGTACAACCCGCGGATATCCTTCTTAGTAACATCGTAGCTTACTTCGACCTTACCTCCCTCAGGCTTCTCGTAAGTCTGCTTGAACTGCATATAGTGTCCAGCCTTGATGTGTCGGAAATAGTATTCCTGGAGACGCGACAAGTTGGCATAGTTATCAAGGATAGCCTTGATCTCTTCGTTGAACTCTTGGTTCGCACGCTGCTTAGGGCTCTTCTGACGGACAGACATTTTCGTTGATTCTGAGAATTAAATTCTGGAATGTTGTATTTTGTATATTGTCTCTTTTAATATATAAAAATTAATTTTAATTTTAGCTATTATACTTTTAATTACAAAAGTATTTCTTTAGGGTCATTACCATTTTCATTTTTCTACATACAATATCGTTAAATGATATTATAAGTCCTTAGATTTTGTTAAAATTTTAACAAAATCTCTATCTTTTTATGTATCACATTACTATATGTTATCTATACTAAAGATTTAACAACTCGATACAAAATATACTTAACAGCAGACATCGTCGACATCTAACTATACATAAACATAGAATATTATACATAAAAGATATGTCGGCACCTATAGAAGCTAGTCAAACAGAGTTTGCTCATTTGAGCAAACTACAGGTAGAAAGACATACAACTAATGAAGCTAAGGAACATATAGAGTCTATTTTTGCAGGAGCTGTAAATAAACGCACGTGGTACAGCACGTTTCCTTACAGACTAGAGTCAAATTTTCAAGATGATAAAATAACGTATAAAGTACTACATACTCCTGAATACTTAGCACATGTCTATATCACACAAGATTTACCTGCACTTCGAGTGAAAGAAAAATGGCGAGAAGATATACAGATATGTTGGCCTCATAATTTTGGTAACAATATTACTCCAAAAGGAGAGTTCTATATTGGTAGTACAAATTCTATACAGACGTTGGATAGTAAGTGGTTGGACGATTATCATCAGCTAATGATAGAAAATGGTAATGAACAGTTCATCAATAAATGCCAAGGCAATTTGTCATTCTTAGAAAATTGGAGTACTTTTCTTCCAGAATATACACTTACTCCTATCCAACCTTATTTTATAGATTCAGATACAGAAACAGCATTTCCTATCTATCGTATCGATCCACAAGTCGAAATCTCTTTTAAGTACAAGATACGTCGTAATTTCAGAGACACGTTGAGGATGAGAAAACGTTGCGCTAACGGTTGGAAAGAGATAGCTTTCAATAAGACTTATATTGAAGGCAACTTCGGTAAAGACGATTTGCCTTTACCATCAATGTGGGGTATATTTTATACAATTTCCAAAGCTGAAATAGATACATATTTGGAGCCAGACGAGGGTGGAGTAAGTATAAATATATATGAACAAATGATTAATGAAGTTATTGCTATCGATAAGGATGATAAATTCTCATATGGTACTACAGCTAACGTAGATCTACACAGCGCTCATCCTTGTAGATTTGTTACTGTCAAAGCTGAAAATTGTATGCATGAAAAAACTAGAAATTATTCCAATTATACTACAGATGTTAATGTGTATGGTGGTTGGTCTCCCATTAAAAGCTTTCCCAGTCTAGAATATGGACCTACTAAGAAAATGTCCGAGATTAATAGCTATCACACAGATAGAATGTTTCCATATTACCATGCACCCAGAGTTCCGTATGAACCTGGATACAATCTTATACCTTTTTCAGCCAAAATTTCTGATTTTAACTTTGATGTTGGTGTAATTTTGTCAAATCTGAAGGTAAAACTTCCTGTAGAAATTGGCAACACTAATCCTATGATAACGTCTGTTAAAATATATATGGAAGGTAATGAGACTGAAGATATTATTCTAGGCGATGAAGATGAAAATATTAACGAGAGACAAGAGCGTGAAGATGTTTACATAGAAGATGAAAAGGAAGAAGAAAAAACGGTATCTACAAATAATACCAAATACAAGCTGATCGTTAGAATTGTTGTCAACAAAACTTTAGTTTACAGTAGAGCAGAAGGTGATAAATATTTTAGTGTTCATTTTAGGAAACACGAAGATATTCCTAAATAATGGATGACCAGAACGAAGTTAAAGAGGTAGCAGACGATGGAGTAAAAGATGCCGTGTCTAATGTGGCTACCAACAACTTACAGCAGATTACACTGTTTATTTCTCCTAGTATGGTTAGAATACAAGAAAAAGATTTTTCTTTAGACGATAATAGATTACCCATAGGACTAAAGGATACCGACTGTACCATTATTCTATTTTATATTAACAACAAAGAAAGTATCAGTCTAGGAATGATATTTGCAGAGGTTGCAGAGACTGCAGCTGGAATTAAATTTGGAGCTGTAAATATGAGGATGGAAAATAAAATAGCAGAAGCTTTTGTAAGAGTCAAATCTAACTCTTCTTCTATTATACATTGGGCAGGACTAAAACAGTATCCTTTTATTTTAGTATACAGGGGAGGTTTGCCGGTCGCCTCTTATAATGGAGAAAGGTCAGTAGCAGCTATAACTAACTGGGCATTAACACTAGCATGTGTATCAGGCTACACCGAATTGGCACAAGAATTTGGAGGAGCACAGGTGGATAATAATATAGAGATGTCTGGTGTTAGAACTTATTCTGAAGCTTTCAAACAAGGAAGTATGAAAACTGATTCTACACAGTTTAAAGCCAATGAAGACATAAGAGGTTACGATCCATCCAAGGGTATTAAAATGGTTACTAGATCAGAAATGAAGGAAGTAGGAGATAGCGATGAAGGAAGCGAAGGTAGTGAAGGAAGTGAAGTAAATGAAGGAAGTGAAGAGGAAAATGTTAATCCACCAGAAACAGGACAAGGAACTGGAGGATTGACTGTTCCTTCTAGTGAAAACTTATCCACATTCTCATAATATACTTATTAATTAATAAGTAGTGATTAGATTGAGAAACCTTGCTTTCTAAGATATTCTTTATATTTCTGTATATCTTGAGCTTTTAACACTATTTCTCCCTCTTCGTTATATTTGAATATAGTATATAATTCAAGAACATATGGATCGTCTTCGTCTAATTCTGTAATATCTAATATGTTCGGTATTACTATACTTCCATCTTTATTAACTTTACCATAATCTATGTAATTACGTATGATAGTTTCTATAAAGATATCATTAGGGTGATCTATATAATAAGCTTCCGTTGGTACTAGGCTAAATAATGTAGATATAAATGTATCATTTGGTGTAAAGACTGTCTTTACACCACTATCTTCAAGAATGCCTACCAGTTCATAATGTTGAGAGTTAGAAGTATGAACTATACATACTATAGGTCTCTCACGCCCAACCTTATATGTTGTCATATGAAATGTCAGGTTATCTTCAAATCCTCTAAATATAATCACATCTACACCAATCATATCAGATATGTTTATTATATGTAAATCAGATAAACATCTTGTAGAATTAATATCTTGTTTCATAGTCTTTATATCTGCACTATCATATCCTAGCTTTGGAATAATTTGTGGATCGATGATCTGTTGCGTCAATATATCTATGTTTCTACCATTCCCTACAGTTGTCCAATAAGTGTATCCTTCTATTTGATTTTTAGAAATGACTTGTTTTAGTATCTTAGCGGCTTCCGCCTCTTTATATCCATTATCTATAAGTTTGAAATAGTAATCATCGTTAGCAAAATGTTGATATTCAGGATTGTATTCAGATAACTTAACAGCCAAATCTCTTCTTAGGTTCAAAACGATATTTGTTCTAGCTCTAACCGAATCTTTATCTTGATAGTCAGTGTAAAACCCTTTTAAGTATGCATGCAAATAACAGCTGCCATCTGCCAAAGCACTTATTCTTATAACTTCTTGTTGATCATACCACTTAATATTTAATTTTTGTGAATATTCTTTTTCTTTGACACCACTAGATGTTGGCAACATCGATAGAGCTTTACCATATGAATTTAGCAATTCATTTTTCTGTGATAAGTCGTTTTCAACTACCTCAGGAATATCTTCAACTACCTTAGGAATATCTTCAACTACCTCAGGAATATCTTCAACTACCTCAGGAATATCTTCAACTACCTTAGGAATATCTTCAACTACCTCAGGAATAACTTCAACTACTTCAGGGATCACTTCAACTACTTCAGGGATAAATTCAACTACTTCAGGAATCACTCCAGGAATATCTTCAACTACTTCAACAATATCTTCAACAATATCGCCAGTAATATCTTCAACTACTTCAGTAATATCTTCAACTACTTCAGTAATATCTTCAGTGTTAGTCTTATTATCAAAAGTAGGATACGATTTAATAGCATCGACAATATTCTTCTTCTTATATTTTATATCTGGAGGATTCATATCAAAAGTACCATAAGAATATAACATACTGAGCAATTTTTCACTTTTATTTAGGAAACCTTCTTGGTCAGCTCTATATATACTGTTTGTATACAAACATCTCATTAAATCTTCCAAGAATACTAAATATTCATGCTGATCAGTGACGATATCTCCTATATTTACCAATATAGGACCTTTAGGATCTCCCGGATTATATTCGATATAGTCAACTTCTTTTTTGTCAAATGTTCGTTCTCCAATCTCCAATCTTTTAGGAGCTTTTACATTACTGAAACAGGGTTCCCACATTTGTTTAATAGCGTCACCATCTATAGTCATATATATAAGAGATTTCTTTGTATTATTAGTTATAGTAGATACCAAAGCGTTGAAAGATTCCTCACTCTCCCATAGAAAGCTCATACCTAACATGATAGAACAGTTATCAGCTTTACCTCCTAAAAAATCATGAACTTCTTTAGTAATCCTTTCAGTATCTTGCCCTATAGTATTAACTATTCTTACTCTATCTGTCATACCGGCTCTTTGTATTCTTGTTTTAAGTCCTCTTATAGTTTTACCGTTTATAACTCTATCTTCTATATAATCCAAGTTAGGTTCTACTGCTACCACTTTGCTAAATCTTTTCCACTTTTCCACATCACCGCCACTACCAGAAGCAATATCTAATAATGTACTATTTTCAGGCAGAGTTAAGAATAGATTCCTCTTAATTCTATTATGGTATTTTCTCATCAACTTGGTGTTTCTACCAGCTATGGTGTCTTCAGTAATAGCATTGTGAATATGGTCCCAATTGTCTTTAGCTATATGTTCAGGATTAGGATATTTTTTGTCGTATCTTATCCTGATCGGGACAAGTTTATCGTTATCCCACCTAAATTCTACTACCGTATTTTCAAGTATATTCTGTATATCGTCGTCACTATAATTAGAAGGATCAAATGGTACCATTTCGTTACCAGTAAAATCTACATACACTGCTACATTATCTTCATATTTTACAGTTTTGAGTTTATCCTGTCCTACTGCCAAATCTATAGTAATATCTGGTTTCCATTTACATATATCAGAATATGAAGTTAAAACTCTATTATTCAGTGGAATTTTACCTCTATGTGGATTGTATACATCATTCATTGGAGTGATCACCATACCGTCAGTCTTATATCTTCTACCCTCTTTATTTATTTTTACTATCAAGCTTGAAGATTCGAAGAACTTATCCACACTATCTACATAATTAAAATTTTTGATTTCTACTTTGAGAATATCAATATCTACTATATCATTTATAGACCTAAGACTCTTGAGTTGTTCTAATCTAGTGTTAAGATCTTTTTTGTTCTGTATAGATATATCCGATTTAACCGCTAAAGTATCGAACGCAAGAAACCACGTTTTGGATGTTACATTAACATCTAATCTATTTTCTAAAGGTACATCTTCACCGTCACAAATAAATCCATATAATGTTTCTTTAGTATTAGGCTCTACATTTGGCCAATCTACTCTCATAACTAAATTATATTGAAATTCTGGAAATGCTAGCCATATACCAGTATCGTGTACTATCATCAGGTATCTTTGACCGTCAGCTTTATCTGTTAAAGCGTATTGTATATTACCGCCTACAATACCTCCCATCTTTAGATCTCCAAACTTTATATTTCTAGATTCGACCATTATACTTCTCGATATATCATTACTAATAGGTTTGTTATGTAGATCATTAACAAACTTAACCATAAGTAATCTTTCACTCTCTTTGTATAAATTATATGAACCGTATAGTACTCTAAAAACGTCTTCTATTTCTTCGTTTAAAGTGCGTAAGTCTTCAATTGTCAGTTCTTGTTTACCATGCTCTATTTCTATTTCGTAGCTAGAAATACCAGAGGATATAATTTCAGTCATATGGATCTGATTACCACTATCGAATGCTGCAGCTAGGCGTCTCTTTTCTCGTCTAAACATAAAGTCCAGTTCTACACCTTCACTATCTCCATCTTCATAATAGGTAACAACCCCATTATCGTCAGTACTAAACAGATCTTCATCTATATATTGTTCTGTAGAAATACCGACCCTAATATTGTATTCTAAAATATCCAAATGATACAATTTATGTTTTATTATCCATGTGGTACCATCCGCATCTGTAGTTCTTCTAAAATTGACGTTATTTGTTTCATTTCTATTGATTGGGCTAGGCGTCGATATGTATGTAAAGAAATCGTCATATGTAACGTTGGGTTCTATATCATCCTTGACAAATTCGTCAATAACTCTTTTATACTCGTTATATTTAACTCCAGGAGTTACAGTTTTCCTTCGATTATTTATGTCAGCTTTTGATATAAAACGTACTTCAAATTCTACTTCGCCTCCTGGTATTTCATTACCGTCTCCGTTCAGAAATTTATCATATACATCTACAGCATTTATACCGTCCTCATATTTTGAGATTAAAGTGGTAAATTTGTCCGGATCGATCATTTTAAATCCTATTAGATAATTCTTGAGCGATAGAATTTTGTAAAGCTATATATTTTGCATCTACGATACTTATTTCGTTTATCGTTTTTAGTATTTCTCTCAACTCTTCTTTAGTGAAACGGTCTAATCTACTAGCTTGTATGGTTATATAACCATCGTTAATGTCTAAATCAACACTTTGATCTGTAGTTATAATCGCAGATGCTGAATGTATTTCTGGTATATCGAGCTGTGTAATGTCTAATATATTACACAAATTATTATAATGTTCTAAAAATTTATCAATATAAATAATAATTGGTGTCGTATTATTATTTATATTGCTTATTAATTTATTCAAATCTTGTCGAAAGTTAATCAATTCTTTAGCTATATTGTCTCTTTTATCATCGTAAAATTGTTCTTGTGTCATTATTTCTCCACCTGTTTTATCTCTAATTTTGTTAAGGCTCTCTATCATATCTTTACAAGATAATCCTCTAGACATGCAACTGAATAAATTGTCCTCGATATCTATATAATCCTTAAGTAATGTGTTATGTTTTAGCTCGGCTAACTTGGACTGAAATATGTCAGATTTATTAAACATATCCTTGAATGTATCAGTTAAAAGATCTAGTTGATTAGTAAACAATTCGTTCTTATTAATTGAATCTATAGATTTACATCCTACTATATTGTTTTTTCTATCCGGCGACATCAACGGATTTGGTGTAATTAAGGACATAGTTCCGTTAGGTTTGCTACAACTAGGATTGTCTAACATTTTAATAATATAATTTACTATATCATATCCTGTGATTACAGCGTCGCCTTTATATACAGTACCTGTCATATGAGATAGTAACCATTCAAAACAGTTACCTACATTCTTATTGTCTTCTAGAGCTATAATTTTAGAAAGATATATCTTAAACCTATTCTTGTATTCATTTTTTACAGGATATTTTATTATCTTATCAACTAGTTTATAGTTGATAATATCATTCAGATCGATATATCCAGGATTTAGTTTGTCTTGCATAAAATACTTTACCCATATAGGCGTTGTATTTTCCCATATATTATATAGGTGTAAACAGATAAAATTGTTACCGTTTATAGAAGCTGGACAATATATTCCTATAGTTGTATATACATTATCACATACTAAAGACATAAATTTGGAGAAAGAATCGCGTGTGGAAATAGTTATAATACCCATAGAATCGTCCATTTTTAAAATAAATATCTACTATTTAGATAAACTATAACACATTTATTAAAGGATAACGTGTAATTATAAATACAACAATATGTCGTCTTCTAATAGAAAACCACCCCCACCAGGAGAGAGATTTAAATTAACGTTAATCTCTCTGTCTAATATAATGTCGAGAGAGATGGATTCCGCTAGAGCCAAAAATATCCCTACTATAAATAAAAGCATAGTAGATTTTGGTATAGAATTAATCAAAAATACTAACGGTGATATCATCGCTGGAGGTTTCATTAGTAGATCTTTCAATGAAAATAATAAATCTCTCAACAACTATTGGGATAAGATATTAGCTAAAGATGAAGAATTCTTTATGTCTAAGGAGAATTCTTCAGTTCTATTCGGAGAATTGTCCAGTGGTATTGTAGATGGATTTATTAACTTAGTAAGAGAAAGACACATTAGCGATAAGATGATGGATAGTATATGGCAACATCTTACAGCTATGGTTAAAATGAGCATAGCTTTTGTATATTTAGAACGTAAACCTCAATTACAGAAAATCGACGACGGATTTAGCATTAAATATACCAATAAATGTAGAGAACATATTGATCTTGAAGGTGAAGCTTCAAAATGGGGTGTAGACTTGACACAAATTAAGTAAGCGATATATTATATAATATATCACAATTATGAATCGAAAGGTGGTGGAGCATAACCGCTGTTAGGTGTTACAGGTCCTCTCCGGCCTCTATTAGCGACTCTTTCTCTAACTTTTGCTGCAGTATTATTAGACGATCCTGCTTGATTGGGTGTTTCGCTCTTACTATTATTACCCAACCCTAAAGCGCCGGTTATAGTCGGTAACCAACTCAACGCATCATTAACATTGGTAGCTTCTTCTGGAAGAGAAGGTATAGTTACTCTAGGGATACCCGGATTATCATCGTCGATATCTTCAATATCTTGTGAAGGTGGTGGAGGTATATTATCTTGGCTATTAGAATTAGATACTCCTGTAATTCCAAAATATTTATCAATTAGATTAGATACAACATCTACTGACGATTCAACTCCTGAATCGCTCAAAGAACTCATTAACCATCTAATAGCGATAAATAGCACCATTTCTATTAAGCTCATCACCAAAATCTTAATTTCTACAGGCCATCCTTCACCGTATTCACCATGGTATTTCTCTCCTAATTGAATTAGTAATATTTTATATTTACCCATACGATTCATTCTGAACTCTGTGAACTTACCTGCAGGTAAGTTCAGAAGCTTAACTGCTATTATTTCCATTACTAACCAGCCACCTATAACATATAACATATATGTTTGTGCGTTTTCTCTAGCATATATATGCTTTACATAATGGTTATACATAATGTGTACATGTTCTAATGGCATATCTAGAGAAGGATTTGGGATATTATACTGTGGCCATGTCTCTCTAATCATATCAAACTTAATATTAAATTTAGTTCTAATATACGTTTTCTGATTTTCGTTTAACAGGCCGTATTCTGGTATATCTTTCATAAACTTGTCGACTTGTTTAGTTTTGGTCTTTTTATCAGGTAAAGGTTCCTTGGCATAGTTATTTATCTTTTGAATTACTTCTTCTTCATCTTCAGATTCCGAAGACGAATCGTTCACATTATTGTTCTCCCAACCATTATTTGTATAAATATATTTTTGGCCATTTCTCATTAACTCATCGCCTATCGATGGTGTAAACTCTTCTTTAATTAAAGTTCTACTTGGAGATATTTTTGTAGGCGGTGTTCTATCTATTGTAATATGTGTTCTATCTGAAATTTTAGGCAATCTAGACGATGGAGTATTCAAAGTACGTTTGTTATGTTTTCTATGACCGACAGGCGTGATAAGTGTTCCATCCATTATCTTCTCAATAGTATGAGGGATTGATGATACAGGACTATATTTAATTGCTAATGTGCTAGGAGTATTATCCCTAGACGACACATCTTCTATTATAGCCACATTATTCCTTTTAATTTTAGGAGTATATATCAAACGCTTATCACTATTATTTACATCTACTATTCTTGGGCTAGCTGCTCTAGGACTAACAACTTTTGGGCTATATCTAATATTTCTAGAATATGAATCTTCAATAAGCTCAGGACTAGTTGCTCTAGGACTAACTACTCTAGGACTAACTACTCTAGGACTAACTACTCTAGGACTAGTTGCTCTAGGACTAACTACTCTAGGACTAACTACTCTAGGACTAACTACTCTCGGACTAGTTGCTCTTGGACTAACTACTCTAGGACTAACTACTTTTGAGGTAAAAGTTGTAGATATATTTGGAGTTATGTCTATATTATCCTCTACTTTAGAAATATTTTTACTCTTAGGAGATTTTGTATATATAAGATTATTATTTACCGGAGGAGGTATTCTACTCTTTCTTGTATTTTTTACTTCAGGGGCAGTTTTATTATCTATATTTAATCTAGGACTAGCTATCCTAGGACTTAACGGTCTATCAGATATATCGTCTTTGACGACTTTCTCTTTGGGCAAAGTGTTTTGACGTTTAGGTAGCCTAATTGGTGAAGTAACTAAAGACATTGGTGATTTTAATCTCGATAATTCTTTAGGAGAAGTTAGCTCGAAATCGCCAATAGCATCTGATATATTGACATGTTTATTATTATTATATTTGCTATTAGTTACAATATCTGTTGGTAAATTTCTTTTGTTTACTGTATTATCGTCGTGATTTCCATTGATAAATAGCCCTTTCTTGGTATCATCGAGTGATACAGGTACAGGCCTTCTATTAGTACCGCGACGAGACATTTCATATTTATATTGTAAAAAAACCTTTTTAGGTACCTGGTTCTACATACACTAATTATACTATGATACAAACTCTCGAACAAAATTGATAATATAAGAATACGTTATACACTTAAAAGAATAAGTGGATTCTAATCTTTCTACTAAAAATGGCAGATACAACAGCAAAAACAAGAAAAATACGTATAGTCAGAATAAAGAAACCTCCGATAGAGAAGAAGGAGGACTTGTTTGACAATTTCTATCAAACTGAAGATGAACCTGGTATTAGTAACGACGACGAGTTTGACCAAGAGTATACGTTAATAAATCTAAATATAGAACCTCCTAACGGTAAGTGGAAATTGCCTCCGTTATACAAAATAGGAGCTAGAGGTGAGGATCGATATTACCAGATAGGGTTTGATGGAGAAAATGTCGTGACAAAACATGGTCAGGTAGGTGGCGAAATTCAAACTTCTAGAAATAAGGTGGAACTTAATACTAGTGGTAGAGATGTTAGTCAGCAAGCTATGATAAAAGCGAGTAATTTATTCAGGAAAAATTATCGTAAGAATTACAGAGAACAAGGTTCTTCTGTAATGGTTGTATCACAGCCAATGTGTGGACATCCATTGAAAGATGCTAAGAATTTAACATTTCCAGTTGCGTTAGAGTTAAAACTTAACGGTGTTAGAGGTATGTTCGAAATGAATGAATTTGGTAAAGTACAAGTTAGATCTAGAGGTAACAAATTGTATACTCAATTTGATCACATATGTATGTATATGCAAGATCTGTTTATGTATTTTCCTCCTGGCACTATATTAGATGGAGAAATATATAAACACGGTATGCTTTTAGAAGATATATCAGGTTCAGCTAGAACAATAAATATCAAAGCCGAATTGGCAGTACAGTTAGTGGCAAATATATTTGATGCAGTTCTACCAGATAATCCATATTACGAAGATAGAAAAGCTTATATTAAGAATGCATATGATAGATATCTGATAGATAACGATTACAAAGAGGGTGATGTACCAATAACGATACTACCGTATACAGTAGTTAATACTATGGAAGAGATTTATGACTTTCATAAAGAAGCTAGAGATAACGGATATGAAGGGACTATTATCAAGAGAATGGCAGCTGGAACGGCTAATAAAGCTATGTGTCAGTATAAAGGTGGTAAATCGGGTAGATTCTTTAAGTTGAAGGACGTATTTGACGAAGAAGGAATTATATTAGAAGTATTAGATTGTACAGGTAAAGAGTCTGGTTGTGCTAGATTCAAACTAGTAGATCCGAGAGGTAATATATTTACAATTAGACCTAAAGGTAGTTATGAATATCGGCAGGAACTATTTCAACAGGGTGAAGAATTGATTGGACAGTTATACACATATGAATACTCTGGGTTGACTAAATATGAAGTACCAGAACATCCACGGGGAGTAGCTGTACGATACGATTTAGATACCGATGCTGTAGTAGAAGACATGATCGAAGATATATCTGCTAAAGGTATATGTATATGTGAATATATTGGGGGAGAATGTAGCGTTTGTAGAAAAGAATAAATAGAAAAGAATAAATAGATAATATTAAAAAAAGATTATTAACTAATAGTCTATATATGTATATATTCTGACGATAAAATGTCAGAAGACGATACTGTTAAAGATGTTTCGATCTCTATTGAAGATCATCAAATTGAGAAGGAAGAGGTACCTGTTACTATCTTCAATATCCTTTATAAGGAAGTTTTGTCTACTATACATAAGGATTCATTAGGCGTTAGTGATTTAATTCCTATTGCTACTAAGATTATGGAACTAGTACAAGCGCAGCCTCGACTATCTGGAAGTAATAAGAAAGAATTAGTATTATCTATTATCAATAAGATTATTATTAGTAGTGGGTTAGTTCCACCAGAATCACAGCTTATGTGTCAGACAATAACATCTACTGTGCTTCCAATTGCTATTGATACAATCGTTAATGCTTATCAAGGTAAGATTAATCTGTCTAAACCATCCGAATCTGGAAAAACTAATTGTTGTGAGATTATGTAAAAATCTATTAATTAATAGATTTTTTTTAAGAACACATTTCCTCATATTTCTGCTTAAAGACTAGACGATTAGCATCTACATCATCTATCATGAGCATAAATTTGTCCACTCTGTCTCGAGGAGTACTGCACGTCTTAAACTGATATATCAATTTTTGGAAGTCACTAGTATCCGCATTATCGATGAACATGTCAATTAAAAACTTGAAACATTTAGGATGGTTATATATTAAACACTCGAGAATATAGTGTTTAATATTAAAGACAACACCTGTTCTCCATAGTAATTCCATACCTTCAGAATCGTCTGAGTTGAGAAACAGACTAATTATCTTATACTTTTTAATGTTTATGTAGCTAAAATATAGAGTAACAAGGACAACTGGGTTTCGATCGCATATTACCTTCAGTTGATGTTTGATCACAGCTACATTCTCACATTCAACTGAGGTCCTTAAATCTCCGATGATATCAAATGCCAATGAAACTATGAGATATATTTCATAATTCATACTTTTGATGGCCATCGCGATATAGTCGGACGGATATATGAAGATCTGATGGCCATAATTTTGCAATAACCATCTAATACTGTCATAGCTAGTAGTTGTTATTAGATATTCTAATAGTTCGTTAATAATGTTCGGGATATGTAAACCTTTGTTCTCCAAAAAGACTAACGATAGTGTTTTATTTCCTAAAAAGATATACTCTATCGTTTCAAGAGACATATGTGAACTACTAGGATAGGATTCCCAGCCTCGACAGAGCCTTTCATTGCCGTCTATATCTTTTACTTTACAAAAACATACACGTATTCGTTTCTCAATATATTTTGCCATACGTATATGTCCTTCGTGTAAAGCTGTTGCTAGATCTGAAATAGATAGACTATGATTTCTGAGTTCCTCACAATGTCTTATTTTATCCAACAGATCTATCTCTCCTCTTGTGATAACAAGACTAGTTATCAAACTATGAGACCAACTTCCTGGCAACTTAGCAATACGTGAGAGAGATGATGCTAGATAGTAATTCTTAAATACTATCTTTCTCTTGGAACAATAGAAGGCACCTAGGAAAGTAGTACATGTCAGAGCAAAGAAAGGAATATCTTCATCTGGAAGAAATGATAGTATGATTACCAATAGTTCAACTGGTAGATTGATGATAATAGGCTTACTCTGTTCGAAAGCGATCCTTTTCTGCTCACGAAGAGCTCTTCTCTTCTTCTGACTAAACCCCATCTTGAGTGATTTAATAAAAAAATGATAAAATATAATATCAATTTCGATGGCTGCATCGAAATATTATTTATATAGAAAAAAATGTCTTCTACTAGTCTAAAATTAGCAGTAGATTCGCCTTGGTTGTATGTAGGTGTTGTTGTACTCGGAGCAGTTACTTTTGTCACCGCGCTGGCAGTCAATGATTTATTCCAGGCTATATTTACTAAATTATTAGGAGTTAATAGCACAATATGGGCTCTTGCTATTTATAGCGCGATACTAGTAGGTATTTTGATAGGTATAGCTTTCATATTGGCAAAGTTAGCACCAAAACTTCTAAATAACGTGTAAATAAAAATATTAGTTAATATTTTTTTTAAAGATGATGTCTATAGATAGAATAAAACACACATGGTGTTCACGAATTGATTATAGTTAGTAAGAAACCAATTATATACTCTCTCTACAAAGTCGTTTATAAAGATATCCATGTTTGGATGTATTGGTCTGTCTACACAGTAAGCTATTTAGTGCTTAATTTAATATAATATATAATCAATTTCGATATAGCTAATCTATATCTACCATATCGTTTTCGACAGGAACAGCAGACATATCAGGTACATCTGTTGAATATCTAAACAGATAATTATATCCTGATATAGTACTTTTAATAATACCAGTATAGGTCCATTGTACAAAGCTATAGCACTTATGAACACATATTACAACGCCCATTATACCTATGAGACCAACAACTAAAATGGTCGTTTCAATAGGAAATTCTTCTATCAAGACTATTAATGCTTTACCTATTTCGCCAACATATTGTCGGTTTCTCTTCTCGGGAGTAGAAATAGCGTCATATGCTGTAGAGATTTTCTGAAATATTTCAGTAGCCTTCTCAGTGTTATTCTTATCTGGATGGTATTTCATTGAGAGAAATTTATAGGCCTTTCGAATGTCTTCATCTGAACACTTAGTGCCCAACAACAGAATATCATATGGGGATAAATTTTTCCATTCTAGTATTTTCCATTCATATACACGTTGATGATATCTGGTTTCGACAATCTCCATTGTAACTAATATGATTTATCTAGACGATTAAGATATATTTAGAGAAAATATTAATTAATATTTTATCAATTTTAAATTAGTGATATATCCATATATATGATCTATAGTCAATAATACATCTTCTGTTTTATATTTAGTTCAAGATCCAGTTTTAGAATAAATATAATCCTTGAGAGGTTGTAGTTGATCATTAGCATGATTATTGTCTGAATGTAGATCTAAATATATCAAAATTATCCATTGAATAAATCATATTCGTATCGAATACATCCAGATCGTCTGAAGGTATTCTATACACCTCTACATCTTTATCTTCATCGCGAGGAGTATGTTTTATATCTACATATTACTTCATTCTTGTTGAAATAATTTATACCTTATATTAAAATAATTAATATTCATTTTAAAAATAGAAATGGCAGAAGAAAATGTATCACTTCGCGAGTTAGCAATAGAATACGATAAGAAGACAAAGGAAAGGCCATTTGAAGAACAATATTATATTGGTAAAAGAGATCCTTCGACAAGTGTGTTAGCTATTCTGGTATTAATCTTTGTATTTTTTGCATTGTTGTTTTGGGCAGGGTTAGCAGTTGGTAGACCGTCGTGGTGCTTAGGACCTTCGTTAAATATAGATAATGGTAAAACATTTGGTGCGGCATTATTAATAGCATTCTTTATACTGATTATCGTAGTAATAATCTGGTGTTTAGCCGGCGGTATTAACAGTGGAAATAACAGTAGTGGATTAGCTATCGCGTTAATAATAGTGATATTAGTGTTAATAATATTTTCCATCATTTGGAGTATTATCTATTATAGTAAATAATGGATAACAGTGAGAAACTAGAACTAACCCAGAATGGATTTGATCAGTTTGAACTCTATCGTGTTAGAGTCAGAGCTGATGGAAATTGTTACTTTCACGCTATATGTATGGCATATTTTATACCTTATAGGACCCAAAAAATGGATAACAAAGTGATGAAGAGAGAAGATATTGTTAAGGCACTCCGTAGAGACCTGGCGTTAAGGTTGAGTGCTCTTGTAGACCCAGAAGATCCTCATAGCCCTACAGTATATGAAAGTTTAGGTCATGGTAATTTGGCGGAAATGGGAACTACTAATGAGGAACTCAGTCTTGATAATTTAGCAAAACATATAGATTCTGATTCGTGGTGTGGAGAAGAATTGCAAGAACTCATTTCTAATGAAATTAACAAGAACATCTTCTATATAGATATTAATATAGAAGATGTTTATTGTACTAGCAATATGGATACATTGTACAAAGATAGACCGTCGGTAGTGTTAATTTTTGATGGTAAGCACTACGATACTTGCGCTTACAGAGATAGAGATAATAATTATATTACGCACTTCAAGTTCGAACATCCTTTAATTCAGTTCTTATATCGAAGTCTCAAAATCAAGAAGAATATGTAAGTTGTTATTAATTAATAACAAAATTTTTTAATGATGTACCATCTTAGCTACAAATGAATATATTCTTTCAGCTTTAGGATATATATCTCTAAATCTATTTAGAAATTTCTTATCGTTATACAATTTATAATAGCCCCAGAGCCATTTAAATATAGTTAGAGCATCTATGTCTGGGTTGGCACACTTTAAAGCTATGTCTTCAGGTTCAATATATTGAACAAATTTAAGTATAAAATTTAAATTATCATACTTAAGAATTGCAGGTAGAATAGTATCTATTATAGTTTTCATCTTACGTTTAATATATAAAGGCATCGTACACTGCAAATGTCTAGGAATCAACTTATTCATTAATATATCAAATATGCCAGTTCTGTTATATTGTATACAAGTTGATAATAACGAAATGGTTTCGTTATCGCTCATATACAATATATCATCATTTACTATATCCTCATAATTATATTTAATATAATTATGCGAAGAATCTCTATATTTAATATGTTTTATAATTGAAGGAGTCTTACCAGCTTTAGTGTTAGAATCGTGTGCTACTTGATATAACGTTTCTATTAAACTTTTATCTAAATCTTTATCAAACAAATGTGTATTAGACCATTTAGCTATCTTCGTATTATTATTCCTCAATGCTAATAATAACATATTCTTATATAAATTCTTATTTTTAAATGACTTATAACAGTAAGATTCTCTATTTTTTCTTTCTCTCTCCATTTGATATATAACACGCATACCACATACATCTATAGGACACATTATGATATTAACTTTAACGTCGAGATTAGTCCCTGCTATAGCAGCCTTCATATACTTAGACGTGCAAGATAGTGCATATCTATCCTGTACACTACAATAACTATATATTACATTTAGAATCTCTAGAGGTAATAATTCTAAAGAAGATCTACTGTATGCAAGTGGAGGTATGAATTCTAACTGATCAACATATTTTATCTTTTTCTTCTTGGCGATTAGTTCTCTATTACGAAGATATTGATTATTTTCAACAGTACATACTGATATCCAACCATATGCAAATATATGCGAATAATATACATAGTTATCATCATCATCATCGGAATCAAAATATTCGTCAGGATATTCTTCTAGTGTACAATAGCAATATTGTCTAAAACCGTTGCATATTTCGCATAAATATTTATTCTCACGTCCTCTTTTTCTTTCTAAGGTAAGAGGTTTAGAACTACTTTTACGAGGATCAATCTTTTTCCATTTTTTGTTCTTCTTTCTTCTGGTCTGACCCAATATTATACCCTTTGTATCTAAAAAATCATTTAAAGATACGTTAGAGAATTCGAAATTATCTTTTCGACCCATCTTAACGTTATAAAACAAAACTTTATTTGGTGGTCAAAATGATATTATATAATATCATTTTTAATGTCTCTTACAACTACAACTTTATAATGTAATATTATGTAACATAACACGATTCTGCTATATTTATCTATAAATATAACCAGACACCATTTAGAGTGTTTATACTACACTCACATGTGAGTTCACATGCGAAACAGTTTCAACTTAAAACATAAAATAGCAATCTTAAACGATAATGGCATCTATGACGACTATTTTTATTTCTACTAGCGATGTGCCCAGCTTGGTAACCTTGTTCGGAATAGCTAACGGTTTCGATCCTGAAGCCAACTTGCGTTTCGACAAAAATGGTTTTGGTCTAAATTACTCAACTATAGATAACATGGCAATGGTTGAATTTGAATCGAGAGGTGATCAATTATCAAATTACTATTACGATGATAATTGCAAACTTCGCACTTATATTGGTGTAGGCCTTAAGTCTTGCTACACCATGCTCAAGAGTATTCCAGCCAAAGCGGTAGGTCAGATATACAAAATAGAAGATGACGATGAACTATATGTAAATTGTGAGGGGTCTACTAGTAAAGATGGTGCTAGTAAAATACATACCATCAATTTATCAGTAGATGATACTGAACCTCCACAAATCAGAGACTCTGACGTTTATATTAAGGTTAATACTTCAGATTTTTCTAATATGTGTTCAGCTTTTATCAAGAGTGCCTGTAAAACAATTAAGTTTACTACTAGAAAAAATGTATTATATATTAGAGGGTTTGACGAGTATGGCGAATGTAGAAGTGCACATTCTTTCAGGAATAGTGGACCTAATGAAGAAGAATCTGACGATATAGTGGATGATAATAATGCTATTAAAATAAAAAAAGGTAAACTTAACATAGCCATAAAGAAGAAGATACCTTCCGATCAGTATTCTGTCGAAACGACAATAGATAAACTTAAACCTCTCGCTAAAATAAACAATCTATGTAAAAACGGAATCGTTTATGTGTACGTATGCAAACAGGAAGGCATAGATAAACGCGAAAATATAATAGTTCTAAAAACTAATGTTGGACAAATAGGAACATTTAAAGTATATTTACGAGATACCACACAAGATAACTTATATTAGAATGATTTTAGTACTAATACTAATATTAGTATTAGTAATATTGTTATTACTAATATATCTAGTGTTTAACACTAAAGCGAAATGTAACACCAAACCTGACATTCAGTACATCAAGAGTACACTACAAAAATCTAACAATTTTGTACAAGATATATGTGAACAAATAGATGAAAAAGATAGATACATAGTCCTACCAGGAGACGAGAATGTTGTCGAAAATTGTAATATGTATATAGATATCTTTGGAAAAAGTGATATAGAAATATACGAAATAATTATATTTCTATTATCTAGAGATATAGCTAAGAAAAAAGACGTTAAAGATATTGAGACTACATATAAGCGTATAGAACAAGTCGCTTATATGCAGGGCTATTTATCGCGAACATTGTGAGGGCTATTTATCGCGAACATTGTGAGTGCTATATAAGTTTCGAACTATAAAAAAATATTTACAATGGGGACTGTAGAAAGATATACACATTCTTTGGCCAAGAAAAACAGAAAGTGGGATCAAGATTATTTACAGATTATAGCAATCGATCCTGGTAAAGTAAATTTCGCATTTAGGATAGAAAGACGATATCATGATGGTAGAATTATACCTATAGCTTTCTGGAAAGAAGCTTTCAATTCTAACACATTTCAAAATATCTCTAAACGATTAGACGAATATAGTGATGATTTCTTAGATACACATATTGTATTGATAGAAAAACAACCTCCTCGCAATATTACTATAAACCGTATAATGCAACACGCGATAACATATTTTATGACCAAATTGAAAGATTATCCTTTACTTCCCGAGATAAGTGAAATTAACCCTCACGTTAAAGGAAACGAATTAGGTGCAAATTCTGATGAAAATCTGAAGAAATGGGCATCACGTAAAGCCAGGGAATTATTACTTGAACGTCAAGATAATTGGTCTCTCGACGTTATGGACTATTGGTTAGATAAGTCTCACCCTAAAGGTCAGAGAAAAGACGACGATCTGGCAGACACAGTTGTAATGATCGAGGCTTATTGTAAGAAAAAAGGATATAAACTTACAGTACCTTACGTCGCTCCTTTGTCTAGACGCTTGATTGTAGTTAAGAATAATAAATCTGATAATGTAGATATAAAAAATAATACTAGTGTAAATAAACCTAAGCTAAGGATAAACAGAATTGGTAATAGCACATCTACTAAGAATAATAGAAAAATAGTAATCAAACGTGTTAATACAAATAATATATAGATATAGTAAATATGAGTATCAACAAGGGAAAATTCGATCATGCCAAGTTATCCAATCCTAGGATCGTCGGTCCAGGTGGATGGAAAGCATTACATATATTAGCTTTGTATGATGATATGAACGGACAGAATATATATCCAGGGTTTGTTAGGTTTTTCTGCGAAAAGTTCAAATGTGGCGATTGTCGTGAACATTGCGGTCTACATTTAAGTAAAAATCCGCCTGAGAAATTCAAGGGCCAAAAATGGGGCATGTCTGAACATAGTAGACAATTTCATAATTCCGTAAATAAAGGCTTAGGTAAACCTTTAATGGATTGGGATACATATGAGAAAATTTGGATAGAAGATGATAAAGAAGGCGTATGTTCTAAGGGTTGTGGAGATAATAAACATAGTCCGGAAGAATTATCTGAGGTTAATTTTACTAGATTGAAATCTTTAAGTCTTAAAGATCCAAGTTTAGTTCAAGTAACAAAATTAGATGGTTCTTCCTATAGCGTTAACAGTCAAAATTTAACGTTAGTTAAAAGAAAAAGATAATATAACAAAAATGGCTGAAACTAATGAGCTAATTATTATCTCTGAAGAGATCGATAACCTTAAAGATAAGAAAACTTTATCTGTGAATGATGTTAATAGGATGATGTTAATAGCAGGAAGACTTACAGGCATTTTACGAGTGTGTTGTAGTGATAATAACACACAGGAATTCATTAGACGTGTCGATAATGTATTGTTATCGACAGACGATAATGTTAAAAATCTATTCTATTTAATACCTGTAGCCATAGAATTATTGGACAAGCAATATTCTGGTAATATCAAAATAAAAAAGAGATATAGAAACCATAAGAAAAAGTATGAACATAGACCTTCTACTGAATCTAAAAGTAATGACGATGTAGAAGAAGTCGAATGTGAAGGTGGTGTATGTAAGCGAAGATCTCCTTCACCTACGTCTTCAGTAACTGAAGATAATACACCAAACGATAATATACCAAACGATAATATACCAAACGATAATACAAATTAAACAATATATTAATTAATATATTATTACTTCTTCAGTCTAGAGGCATAACTGACCGATATAGGTTTGCTAGAAAATACAGGCACAGAACTCTCTTCTTTCTCTTTCTTTTTAGCTACAGGTTTATGTACAGTCTTTGGACGATATGTACGATCATAATATGATAATATAGAATTTAATAGAGGATTAATAGCATCGTCTATCCTTAGTTCTTGAAATTCGGCTGTTTTCTTCATATTATATACAGCATCGTAAAAATTAGATTTCAACTCTGCGACATCACTATCATATTTGCCCTCGACACGTTCTTCGTTTTCTTCATCCATTATTAAAAGTATAATACTGGTCCCGGGACCTTAAATCTTTTCTTATTTACTTTTTTAGATTGATTATTATAAATAACTTCTACAAAAGCGTGATAGGGATAGTTAATTTTAATTTCGTTGATGAGAATGTCATATAGATGATATAAAGATTCTCTATTATTCTCTTCCCATTCGTCTGGAAATGTCATTTTAATGTTATCCATATTATTTTATATGGATGTTAATGTTATCAATTATCTAATTACCTGAGTTGTCTAGTCCTTGTTGGCGGAGCCTTAGCCGGTGCCGTACTTTCTTCCCCATCATTCTCTCCTACTTCCTTACTCACTAATACAGTCGCTTCTGTATGTTGAAGCGATCCCAATGTAGACTCGTTATCGCCTAGTCCATCACCTACCGCCATATTGGCCATAGCCTCGAGGCTTTTCTTATATTCTTCCATATACTGGTCTTTATACTTCTCGATGGTATCAGCCTGACTGGATGTAGCATTAGTGTTACGATAAAATAACACTACAGCTTCTACCATCTTCATAGGAAAAGAAATACCCATACCTCCAGCATAAAATCCGAGAGAGTATACAGGAATGAATTTCATCTCAACATTCTCAAGTTTATACCAAGGAATGATCTTCTTATCTCCAATACCTACAAATACAGTTCCATCCCTTCCATCCATTCCACGACTGAGCAGCTTGCTGTAAAGGAATGGATCTCTATCCTTATGTAACTTGTTAGTGACTTTATCTTTCCTATACTTAAATAATTCTGGGATCATAGATTTAGCACCATCGGCAGTCAAATTAGGCTTACCAATATCTTCAGCGTATTTGCCAGTGAATTGACACATAGTTTCGTGTAATCCAGTTAGAGTCTCGGTAACAAAGAAGTTGATATCTTCATCTGCCATCGGCAAGGGAGAATAGATAGAATAGCTTACATTACCATTGTTCTTATCGACCATTTGAGATATACCAAACTTAGAATACAAAGGTGGACCCTGAAATCTAAATTCTTGGTATGTAGGTTTCCCATTTATTTCGCCTGAAATATATTCGCATGCAGATCCCGAGTAAGTCTGATTAATATCCTTACCGGGGATAGTTCTAGACGATGGTTTAGGACAGTGGAGTTTGGTCAAATCGATTGAATCGTATTCGATTTTGAACTTATCCTGAAAGATCGCAAGAACATCCTTAGCCTGAGCTTTAATGTTGTTATTTAATGTTGCTGCCATTTTGAATGTGATTAAGTTTAACGTGGGGTAATTTACCTTGATATATTCGATTATGTGTTCGAGTTTGCTTTGTTTTATATAATAAGTCAAATCTTTTTAATGTTTATCAATTTCAAATTTTACTTAGTCAACACTTTCAGTTGTATCTACAGCGCTGGGAATGTTAGATGGTGCTAAATCTACGGTCTGAACCTCCGAAGTGGACGCCTGTTCAGGTACTTCGAATTGTAGAATAGAAGTGGTGGTAGTTCCACTATTTTTGAGATAATCAGCATCCGATATCATAGTAGTTGGTACACTATTACTTGAAGCGCTAACTGGCACAGCTGTATTAATCAAATCTTCAATTAAGGCATGGCTACTGTTAGAATTGCTAGTATCTGGATGCTTTCCCTTAGCTTCGGCTACCATCCTTTTAACCTCGCTATCAGATACTGCTTCTGGCAACATATTCTTAAAACTGTCCTGTAATTCCTTATCAGATAACAAATCTCCTACTACCGATTGTATGTCGTTCATATTTTTCATTCCCTTAAACTTACCAGTAACTTTATTTATAATATTCTTAGATTCAGGATTATTGAAAATACCATTGATCGCTTCTCCAAAATCCATACCTTCAGGAATACCACTACCACTACTTTCTCCTTCCTTGCCACCACCTCCGAATGATTGCTGCAATTTAGAAAAGTCTAGTGAGCCTAAGGCGCCGTTTAACATGGACCCCAAATCTCCCATACCAGACATAGGATTAGCTTTGTTGGGAGAGATATCTGTGCTTGGTAATTCGGCTTTAATTTCTTCACGGTAAATGTTTAATTTATCCATATCTTCTTCTGGAGCAACTAGAGCAAAAATTTCCAATAGAGGATATATCATTTCCTCTGGAAGATATACATTGTCGGCTTCTTCTTCTCTATTGTATTCAGTAACTTCTTTTTCAGCTTCGGCTGAAAGATCCTTGGCATTATGATAATAGATGGATAGAAATATAGCTTTTCTTCTTTTAGTCTTTTTCTTGGACGGAAATTCAATAACGGCCTTACTATTATTTCCAATCCAAGTATCCTTACGTGATAATATTTGAAATCTCTTTTCCATGTAGAACTTCTCGAATATGATCATTGTATCTTCAGCTCCAATTTGTTCGTATGTATCGACGAATTGCTCATAACTGTCATAAATCATATTCTTCTTACTTATGACTTTTCGTGATTGAACAACCTTCTTGATGTTGTCACAAGCTACAAAGAATTTTCTGATATTCTCTTCAAATGCTACATATTTATCTGTAGCATTTGATGACGATTGCATTTCAGTTTCCATGATTTTAAGATAAGAGAAGATCTATTTATAAGGTTAAAAATATCTGTAACAACATAAAAGAGATACAATGATGGATAGGATTAGAGTAATTTTATCAAGTCATAAGAAGGAACTTACCTTTGTCAATGAAGGTGTTATTATTTATAATACATTTAATGACAGCTTTTTACTGGTCAAGAAAAAATATAGCACATATTATAGTCGTGTAATGGAAGGCAAGTATAGCCTGGGATTATTACCCTTTATGATAAAAGATTTTCTACCATCGGAAAGATTGATATTAAGAAAATGCGTAGAAGGATACAGTTTTAAAGATAAGAATAATATAGTGCCAGATTTAATTAATAGGCTGATTAAAGATAAATATATTATACTGGGATGTCTCGATAAATTTGAAAAGGAGCATACTTCCGAATGGGAATTGCCAAGTTATATTCATGAATATAACAGTTTAGAAAAATGGTCTAGAGAGTTAGATTATGTTATCGAAGATAAAGATATTACTTGGAGTTCTACTGATAAAATTAAAACTAAATCTATAGATCTAGACAACAACATTACAATTATAGAATATATTATTAAGGTCGTACATTTAGATATATTAAATGATAACATAAAATGGGTAAGACATTTAAAAGAAGTCGGTCAGACTGAATTAGAAATGAATGTTAAAAAATCCATAAAAATTTCTATGAATAATATTATAAATGTTAATCCTACCA